>Ga0182010_10000021_pt1 | contig 79820 bp, 62 predicted proteins | sample 611E1MmetaG_FD_120488 | JGI IMG/M metagenome (GOLD analysis project Ga0182010, IMG submission 120488) | Permafrost microbial communities from Stordalen Mire, Sweden - 611E1M metaG | ecosystem: Environmental > Terrestrial > Soil > Wetlands > Permafrost | place: Sweden: Stordalen | collected... | reverse complement strand
CGCGGATCGCGCTGGGCGTACTCGCGTCGGTCCACGGGTTCCAGCGATACGTAGGGTTTGCGGGGAAAGGTCGCACGGCAGAGCGTGGTCTTTCCCGACTGGCGCGGCCCCGTCAGGGTCACGACAGGATACTGGGTGGCCACCCGGCGCAACACCGCGGCAAGGTTCCGACGAATCATCGGCATGGATTGTAAATCAGAAATGCAATCCATGCCATCGCGGTTGCGACGCTATGGAAATCAATGAGGAGTTGTCTCGCCAGGAAGGGTGGCTTGCTGCCCGAGACAGCGCTCACTCGACATCGCACGATTGGCGGCCATGCGAGCTGCCCGCGCATTGCCCTTCGTCCGCGCCAGTTCCTCGTCAGGCGTCTGCCCACTGGACGCTGGATGCGGCATCTCGGCCTTGGCGGCGCCTTCGGGAAGCCGCTCGCCAGCGAGGCTGGATCCGGAAGCGCGGAGCAGCGCAAGGAGAACCCGGACCACGGCTGCGAGGATGCGCTTACGGCATAGCCGGACGCTGTTGCTCCGCTCCGCCACCGGTCGACGCAGCCCCGACCGCGGACAGGAGACGGGCCATGCCGTCGAACAGGGCCGCGAGCGCGCTGGCAGCCTGAGGCGGGGCTTCGATACGTAGGCTGCCGTCGGCGCCGCGCTCGACACGCAGGGCATTGAACAATTGGGCGACTGGCGCCGATGACAGGGCCACTGCGGCGGGCGCCGGTGGCATTTCCACTGAAATGCCGGTGTCCTGGGGATTGGCAGCCTCGACCATCTGTTCAACTTCCATCCCGGCGGCTTCGGCCTCGGCCATCACGGCGTCAGTGGCCACGTCTGCGGGCTTGGGCGTAGGCGGCGACGCCGCGACCAGACGCTCGAGCACGTGCAAGAGCGCCGACGACCGCTCGAACTTGATCTCGTCGCTCGATCCCTCGAACAAGCCCCGGAACAAGGCGCGCTTGTCAGCCACGATTCCGGCGATGCGCTCCTCGATGCAGGCCCGGCTGACCAGGTTGTACACGTCGATGGGGCGCTTCTGGCCCAGGCGGTGGATGCGGCCGATCCGCTGTTCCAGCACGGCCGGGTTCCACGGCAGTTCCAGGTTGATGCAGGCGTTGGCGGCCTTCTGCAAATTGAGTCCCACGCCGCCCGCGTCGCTGAGAAACAGCACGACGGCTTGTGGATCATCGTGAAAATCCACCAGGTTTTGCGTGCGTCGGCGGGTTCTTTCCTGGCCGGTGAAGAACAGTGCACGCAAGCCCTCGGCCGCCAGCAGGTCGGACACCGACCAGGCGGCCAACTCCAGCATCCGTCGCCACTGGCTGAATACGACGACTTTGCGCTTCTGGGTAATGACCAGGCTCGCAATCAGCTCGCGCAACTCGATCAGTTTGGGTGTGGCCAGTGACTCAATCAGGTTGGGCGAGGGCACGCGTGGGCGGATATCGGGCCAGGTGTCCTCGAAATTGAGTTGCGCCATTCCATTGCTGATCACCCGCTGCGTGGCCAGCAGACTCATCAGACGCAGGAATTCGGCCGGGGCCAGCGGTCGGCGTGCCGCAATGGCGGCGAGCTTGGCAATGGGCTGGTTCAGCCCGTCGTGGGCCTCGCGCTGCTGGTCGGTGAGATCCACTGGAATGACGGTGTCCTGCCGGGGCGGAAGCTGGGCCAGCACTTCCGAGCGTACCCGTCGCAGCAGCACGGGCTCAAGCCGCGCCCGCAGGGTATCCAGGTTGCGCGCGCCCACCACCTCACGCTTGCCATCGGCGAAGCTGCTATGCCATGGGATCAAACGCCACTTGGGCTCCAACGCGCGGTCGTCGACCCACTCGACGATGGACGCCAGCTCCTCCAACCGATTTTCCATCGGCGTTCCGGTCAACACCAGCCGGTACGTCGGTCGCAGGCGCTTGACGGTCAAGGCGGTGCGCGTGGACCAGTTCTTGATCCGCTGTGCCTCGTCCAGAACCACCAGATCTGGATTCCAGGCCGCAATGGCGTCGAAATCGCGCACCACCTGCTCGTAGTTGGTCACCAGAAATCCGCGGCGAGTTGCCGCGTAGAGCGCCCGGCGTGCATCTGCGTTGCCGTCCACAATTCGCAACGGCGATCGACTGACCGCCAGCCATTCGCGTTCCCATTGCGGCTTCAACGACGCGGGGACAATCAACAGACCGCGTTTCACGAGGCCGGCGTCAAGGAGTGCAGACGCCGCCACAATGGCCTGCGTGGTCTTCCCGAGACCCATGTCATCGGCCAGCACCAGTTGTCCCTCGGCCAAGATGCGCGCGACCCCTTGCTTCTGGTACGAGTAGAGGCGGCGCTTGCTCTTGCTGTTCAGCAGGCGGGATTTGGCCTCGCGCAGGCAGGCGATACGTTCCAGTCGCGCTCGTTCGTCGGCCAGAACCGCACGTGTAGCTGGATCTGCGGCGACATCCTTGACGTATTTCTGTAGCTCGCACACCAGGCGCAGCCGTGCCTCTGGATCCGCAGTGTGCAAAGTGGCCAGGTGCAAGCGTCCCCCTTGCCCAGCGTGAAAGAGGCGCGACAGCCCGCTTGCAGGCGACAGAAGCACCAGAGCTGAAAGCGGGTCGAAGGGGCCGGCCGGGACCAGCGTGGCGTCCCATGATAGGTTGGGCGATGCGATCCGTGGAGCCTCTAGCGCCGCCTTCCATTCACGGGGCTTGCGCGCCAGGTGGTCCACGACTGCCAACACGTGCTTGCACAATCCAAGCGAGCTGCGCAAGAAATCCGGACAGTTGCAGCGCGCCTCTATGGGATCGAGTGAGAGCAGACGCAGGTCATAGGGAAGCAATCCTGCGGCCTACGGACTGCCCAAAATGTAGCGCCCAAAGGGACCGCGCCGCGGACTCTCGATCACGGCCAGCTCCTGGCTGCGCGCCGAGGCCAGGCGGCGCAGCAGGGCATCGAACGCCGCCCGGCGCACCGGCCAGTCCCACGGACCCGGCAGTGCCAGCGTGTGGTGGACAAGCATCTCGACGGGAATGGGCAGCGTGCGCCGTCCGGCGATCTGTGTCAGCGTCTCGAACGCTTCGCTATCCGACGTGGCTTCGCTCGCGGCCAAGGTGGGATCAGACATGGCTGTTTTCTATCACGCTGTCTGGACGATGTGCAGCACGGGCTGTCATGGGAGGACATGCACGACCGCGAGGAGACGGCTCACGCGAACCTGCGAGCGCCCAGGCAGAACGATCTCGACATCAACTGAGCGCGGTTGCGGATTGCCTGCGCTCGCCGGTAGTGGTTCTTGCTCCTTGCCGGGCACAGACGCAGCTGCTCAGCGGAACAGCCGCGCAATTCGCATTGCAGCGACTTGCCTCGTTTCGGGGATTGCGGCCATGAGGGTACGTGGTCGGCAATTGACCATCCGATGGGTTTGCCCGAACTGTCCGCGAAGAACCATCGGTCAAGGTGGCTGTCCATCTCTATCAGCAGACCCCCTCTTCGTCTCCAGGGGGCACATTTGGCCGCACCCCGATTTCCCAACTTCGTGCCAGCCGTGCGCGTAAAATGTGCGGCCTCATCTGCCGCTCGCTGGTTTCCGCCCGCTCGCCCTGAACCCACCCTCTGCTGAGACACGATCCATGACCAAGCTCGAAGACCTCGCACCCAACGCCGCCGTGCGCGGAGTCCTGCCGGACGCCTTGGTCACGGTGGTCAACGTGAAGTGGTTTGGTTCGTCGGCTCTCGAACTGACCTACAAAGATCCCGCTGGCCGCGTGGCCAACCAACTCCTCTACCGCCACAACGAACCCGGCCTCGAAGTCGTCGAAGCGGGAAGACCGTGGGGGTTCGACGGGGACGGCGCCTTGTTCCGCCTGGTTTCCGAGGCACACCGAATCAAGCTGGCCCACCTGTTCGATCCGGTGCTGGCGGTTCACACCTCGGTGATCGATCCATACCCGCACCAGATCACGGCCGTGTACGAGTCGATGCTGCCGCGAATGCCGTTGCGGTTCCTGCTGGCCGACGATCCCGGCTCGGGCAAGACGATCATGGCCGGCTTGCTGATGAAGGAACTCATCGCACGCGGTGACCTCCAGCGCTGTCTGGTCGTCTGCCCCGGCAGTCTCGCCGAGCAGTGGCAGGACGAGCTTTACAAGAAGTTCAACCTGCCCTTCGACATTCTGACCAACGACAAGCTGGAGGCCGCCCGCACGGGCAATTGGTTCCTTGAGACGAACCTCGCCATCGCCCGGCTGGACAAGCTCTCGCGCAACCCGGATGTGCAGGCGAAGCTCAGCGCACCTGACTGCCGTTGGGACCTGGTGGTTTGCGACGAGGCCCACAAGATGTCCGCCAGCATGTTCGGTGGCGAGATCAAGTACACCAAGCGCTACCTCCTCGGGCAGTTGCTCTCGACGGTCACCCGGCACTTCTTGCTGATGACGGCGACCCCGCACAATGGCAAGGACGAGGACTTCCAGCTTTTCATGGCCCTTCTCGACGGCGACCGATTCGAGGGTCGCGTCCGAGACGGTTCCCACACCCAGGACGTGTCGGATCTCATGCGCCGGATGGTCAAGGAAAGCTTGCTCAAGTTCGATGCCACCCCGATCTTCCCCAAGCGTGTCGCCTACACGGTTCCCTACAAGCTCTCTGACCCCGAGGCGAATCTCTACAAGGCCGTCACCGAGTACGTGCGCGAGGAATTCAACCGAGCGGCGGATCTCCAGAACGACAAGCGTGCTGGCACCGTCGGCTTCGCCCTGACAATCTTGCAACGCCGCCTGGCCTCATCGCCGGCAGCCATCTGCGAATCCTTGCGCCGCCGCCGCGAACGGCTCGAATCCCGCCTGCGCGAGATGGAGAATCTCCAGCGCGGGGGCAGGCTCGCCCAAACCCTCGCCCCGAGCGAGACCGACCTGGATGAAGAAGACGTTGAGGATCTGGAGGACGCGCCCGAGAACGAGATCGAGGCTGCCGAAGCTGAGATCCTCGACCAGGCCACCGCCGCCCGCACCATCACTGAGTTGAAGGCCGAGATCGAGACACTCAAGCGTTTGGAATCGCTGGCCGCCGCCGTTCGGCGCAGTGGCGAAGACAGAAAATGGCGCGAGCTGTCGGGCCTGCTTGGCGAGATCTTCACCACGGCGGCGATTGCCGGTCGCGCAGGCGAGCGCGAAGCGTCCTACGGGTCGGGCGATGTTCCTCGCCTCGTGCCCTCGGTCCACCAGAAGCTCATCATTTTCACCGAGCATCGCGACACGCTGAACTACTTACAAGGTCGCATCACCACCCTTCTCGGCAACGTGGACGCCGTCGTCGTTATCCACGGCAGCATGGGACGCGAAGAACGGGCAAAGACCCAGGAGGCGTTCAGGCACGACCCGGTGGTACAGGTGCTCATCGCAACCGATGCCGCTGGCGAGGGCGTCAACCTTCAACGCGCGCACCTGATGGTGAACTACGATCTGCCGTGGAACCCGAACCGCATCGAGCAACGCTTCGGCCGCATCCACCGCATTGGTCAGAAAGAGTCCTGCCACCTCTGGAACCTAGTGGCCGAGGACACCCGAGAGGGCGACGTGTATCGCGTGCTGCTAGACAAACTCGAACAAGCTCGCCAGGCTCTTGGGGGACAGGTCTTCGACGTGCTGGGCAAGCTCCAGTTCGAGGGCAAGCCGCTACGCGACCTGCTGATCGAGGCGATCCGCTTCGGCGAGCGGCCGGAAGTTCTCGCACACCTCACCCAAGCAGTGGCCAGCGTCTTCGACCGCAAGGCGATCGAGGCGTTGCTCGACGACCATGCACTGGTTCACGAGGCAATGGACGCTGGCCGCGTCTACCGCATCCGCGAGGACATGGAACGCGCCGAGGCCCGGCGCCTTCAACCGCACTACATCGAGTCGTTCTTTCTGGAGGCGTTCCAGCGCCTGGGCGGGACCACCAAGCAGCGCGAGCCACGCCGTTACGAGGTCACGCACGTCCCGGCGCCGATACGCAACCGTGACCGCGTGGTTGGCCTTGGCGACCCGATCCTGCCGCGCTACGAGCGCATCGCTTTCGAGAAGGCGTTGGTTGCGCCGCAGGGGCAGACGCTCGCCGCCTTCGTCTGCCCCGGACACCCCTTGCTCGATGCTGCCATCGACCTCACGCTCGAACGCCACCGCGATCTCCTGCGCCGGGGCACGATCCTGGTCGATGAGCGCGATCCCGGCATCCAGACGCGTGTGCTCTTCTACCTGGAACACGCCATCCAGGACGCTGGCGTCACACGTGCCGGTGAGCGCCGAGTCGTTTCCAAACGCATGCTCTACGTCGAACTGAACGCGGCAGGCGACGCCCGGCACATCCACTACGCCCCCTACCTCGACTACCGCCCCCTCGCCGCCGACGAGCCCGGTGTTGAGGCAATTCTTGCCCGCACCGAGTGTGCCTGGATAGGCCGTGACCTGGAACAGAAGGCCCAAGGCTACGCGGTCGAGCACGTGGTCCCCGAGCACCTCGAAGAGGTCCGCTCGCACAAGTTGGAACTCATCGCCAAGACCGAGGCAGCGGTGAAGGACCGGCTGACCAAGGAGATCATCTACTGGGATCACCGCGCCGAGGAATTGAAGGCCCAGGAACAGGCCGGCAAGCGCAATTCCAAGCTCAACTCGGGTGAGGCTCGCAAACGCGCCGACGGCCTGCAGGCCCGGCTGGAAAAGCGCATGGCGGAATTGCAGCAGGAGCGCCAGATCTCGCCCCTGCCCCCGGTTGCCCTGGGCGGGCTGCTCATCGTTCCCCTGGGTTTGCTCGCCCAGATCACGGGCAAGCCGTTGCCCACCACGGCCTCCTCGGCAGACACCCAGGCATCCGCCGCGCGTGCCCGCGAGGCGGTGATGGAGATCGAGCGCCGTCTTGGCTTCGAGCCCACTGACCGCGAATTCGACAAGCTCGGCTACGACATCGAGAGCCGCGTTCCCGGCACCGGCTGCCTGCGCTTCATCGAGGTCAAGGGTCGCATCGCGGGCGCTGCCACTATCACTGTGACCCGGAACGAGATCCTCTACTCACTCAACAAGCCCGACGACTTCATCCTGGCCATTGTCGAGTTCCAGCAGGACGGCACCCACCGCGTTCACTACGTGCGCCGCCCGTTCCAGCGCGAGCCTGACTTTGGCGTGACCAGCGTGAACTATGACTTCAGCGAACTGCTGGCGCGTGCGGAGGCCCCGAAGTGACCGCGAAGGAGTTGACCGAAACCTCGTTGATTCCGCCAGACCGCGAGCGGCAGGCTTTCGCCCAAGTCGTCGAGCTGATCCGGCTGGGGCGCGAACGCGCCATGACCAGCGTGAACACCACGCTTATCGATCTGCACTGGCAGGTCAGCGAGTTCATCAGCCAGCGCATCGACACTGCCGGCTGGGGCAAGGGCACGGTCACGGCCCTGGCTGACTACATCCGCAAGCGCCACCCCGGCGTGCGCGGCTTTCCCCGACAGAACCTGTGGAGAATGCGGCAGCTCTTTGAGCCCTATCGCGACGCCCCAGAACTCTCATCACTGTTGAGAGAATTGCCTTGGTCGTCGAACCTGCGCTACTGAGTTGCTGAAGGAGAAGATCATGGCGGAAGCATCCAATTTTTTCACTCACGGTAGTCGCTGGGTGCGGGCAGACTTCCATCTTCACACTCGCCAGGATCGTGAGTTCAAGGATCCCGGCACCGAGCAAGACTTCGGGGCGAGCTACGTCGCCGCGCTGAAGCAAGCGGACATCCACGTTGGCGTGATCACGAACCACAACAAATTTGACCTTGAGGAGTTCAAGGTGCTCAGGAAGGCCGCAAAGAAGGAGAGTATCTATCTCCTACCTGGCGTGGAGCTTTCCGTGAAGGACGGGGCCAGCGGAATTCACACATTGATTGTCTTCCGCGAAGACTGGATCACGAATCAAGAACAGACGGACCACATCAACGGCTTTCTGGGCGTAACCTTCGGCGGACAAGCGAACTACAACAATAGCAACGCCCGGTCGAATCACGACCTGCTGGAGACCATCCGAGAGTTGGAAAAGTTCCAGCGGGATTACTTTCTGATCTTCGCTCACGTGGAAGCCGAGAACGGCCTTTGGGGGGGGCTGAATGGCGGTCGGATTCAGGAATTGGGCAAGAACGAGCTGTTCATCGCGAGGACCGCAGGTTTTCAGAAGGTGGTAACAAGGGATTTGCGTCAAAACGTGCAGGGCTGGTTGGCAGGTTGGTACCCAACCGAAGTCCAAGGCTCAGACCCAAAGGCAGTGGCCGAGATCGGGCGCGGCGAGAAGACTTTCCTCAAGATCGGAGCTTTCACATTCGAGGCAGTTCAGTTCGCCTTGAAGCCGGGCGCGGATCGGGTTGCCCAGGCTGAGCCAAGCCGCCAACCCCATTCATGGGTGCGTTCCATTCGATTCGAGGGCGGAATACTGGACGGGAAGCGGTTCGACTTCTCCGACCAGCTCAACTGCCTGATCGGCATCCGGGGAAGCGGGAAGTCCGCCGTTTTGGAGGCATTGCGCTACGCATTGGAGTTGCCTCTTGACGAGACGGATGCTGACCTGAAGTACAAGCAAGACTTGGTGCGTTTCGCGTTGCAGAGTGGTGGAAAGGTAGTTGTGGAAGCCGAGGATGCCCAAGGCAGGCCTTGCGAGGTCCATCGGATCCTGAATGACAGGGCGGGTGTATACGTCGGAAACCAATTGCGACCAGGTGTCAGCACTCAGTCCGCAGTAAACAAACCTCTGTTCTTTGGTCAAAAGGAACTAGTCCCCAAGGGTGAAGGATTCGAGCGGGAACTCATAGAGAGGCTGCTTGGCGCACGACTGGACTCAACTCGTCGGGAAATCGCGGGGCAGAATCAAAAGGTACTCGACGTCCTTGCAAACATGGAGAAGCTGAAAGATCTGGATACCCTTGAGCAGGAATACCAGACTAAGCGTAAAGACGCGGAGTTCAAACTGGAGCTGTTTCGACAGCATGGAGTTGAGGAGCAACTGCGGCGGCAGGTGGATTTCAATGCTGACCTGACGGATGCTCGTCGCGCTGTCGATGCCGCCGAATCGTTCGTCTGTGCGCTGGAAGGCTTCCTGATTGCTCAGGAAGATGACCTGTCCTCGCATGGGCGGATCGACTCTCGTGGCAACACCGATTTGATGAACGAGTTCAACGACATCTTTGCGCGTATTCGCCGACTGCCGGAAAAGGGCCGGCAACTCCTGGCGGAATTGCGGCAGGAAGTGCAAGCATTGCACGCCAAGTTCAGCGAGTTGGAGCGCCGCCGCGATGAGCTGAAGGAGGAGTTCGCTGCGACAGAACGGCAGTTGAGTGCCCAGTTGCAGCAACAGGGAAGCGTCGCCGTCCGCCCTGATGACTTCGTTCGGTTGAACGCCGATCTCCAGAAAGCCAAGTTGGCGATTGAAGAAATCACGAAGGGCAAGGCTCGCAAGACCGCCATGCAGGACGATCTCACGAAGGAATTGAAAGGGCTGTCGGACCTTTGGCACCGCGAGTTCAAGCAGATCGAAGCTGAGATCAAGAAGCTGAACGATAGCCAGACGGCATTGCGTATCAAGGCGGAATACAAGGGCGACAAAAACGCATTCCTGGAGCAACTCAGGGCGAATGTTCGTGGGAGCCGCCTGCGTGAGGCCACATTGGAGGGAATAGCGCAGCAGTACGCCGATTTTGCGTCCGTCCATGCGTCACTCGCGACCATTTGTGGGGATATGGGCGACTCAGGTGAGGTTTTTAGGAAATACTTCAATGAGGCCAAGGCAGCTCTGCTGACCTGGCAGGTCCCGAACCGCTTCTCTATCGAGTATCACGGCAAAGCGCTTCGTGACCATTCACTTGGCCAGCGGGCATCGGCGCTGATTCTTTTCATTCTAAGCCAGCGTGACAATGACGTTATAGTCATTGATCAGCCAGAGGATGATCTGGACAACCAGACGATCTTCGAGGATGTGATCAAACTTGTCCGCGTTCTTAAGAGAGACATTCAGTTCATCTTTGCCACGCACAATGCGAACTTCCCTGTTCTGGGTGATGCTGAACAAGTGGGCGCATGCTCCTTTGCCGCCGGGCATGGTGATATCAAGGCGGGCAGTATCGACGATCCGGACATCCAAAAAGCGATCGTGTCCATTATGGAAGGCGGCCATGAAGCCTTCGCTCGGCGTAGGGAGATTTACCAGCTATGGAAGCAATAGAGATCATCGAACTGATTGGACGCGGCGAGGATAGCCGCACGCAGTTCAAGCAGACCATCACGAGCCCCGAATCGGTGGCGGGCGACCTTGTTGCCTTTTCCAACAGTAAGGGTGGCCGGATTGTTATCGGTGTTAACGATCGGGGGGCGGTGGTCGGGCTTTCGTCGGACGACATCCGTAGAATCAACCAACTTGTTTCCAATGCGGCAACCGATCGCGTGCGGCCCTCGGTCAACCCGACAACGGAGAACGTTCCGGTCGGGGGGCTGTTGGTCATGGTCGTCACCGTGCAAGAGGGCATCTCCAAGCCATACGCTGACAACAATGGTGTGTTCTGGGTGAAGTCGGGAGCGGACAAGCGTCGCGTGACTTCTCGCGAGGAAGTCCAGCGGATGCTCCAAAGTGCCGACCTCATTCACGCGGACGAGCTGCCCATCGAAGGAACCACAACCGGCGACATAGACTTGAAGCATTTCAGCGGGTTCTTTGAGAAACTGCATGGGGAGCCTCTCGACAAGGCGCTCGATAGGGACGGCCTGTCGTTGGTGCGCTTGCTGAACAATCTTGGGCTGGCCAGGGAAGCAACGCTCAGCTTCGCGGGGCTCATGATTTTCGGGCGGAATCCGCAGCGACATCGACCCGCCTTCGTCGTCAAGGCCGTTGCTTTCGTCGGCAACGATCCTGCTGGCGACAAGTACAGGGACAGCCAGGACATCGAGGGGTGCCTGCGAGACTTGCACAAGCAGACGATGTCCTTCCTGACGCGCAACCTGCGGCGACTACAGGGTGAAAAGGGGGTCAACACGGAGGGTGACCTAGAGGTTCCGCTAGCAGCTCTGGAGGAACTTGTCGTCAACATGCTTCTACACCGGGATTACTTCATCTCCGCGCCTTGGCGAGTCATGCTGTTCGATGACCGTATCGAGCTGATCAGCCCTGGTGCCCTGCCAAACAATCTTACCATCGAGAATATCCGCAATGGCGTATCAGTCATCCGCAACCCTTTGCTCGCCTCTTTTGCGACCAAGGGCGATGAACTTCCCTATCGTGGCATCGGGACGGGAATTCGCCGAGCCTTGGCGGCCGTGCCGAATCTGGAACTCGAATCGGACCACGAACGCAATCTGTTTACGGCGAAAATACCGAGGAACCCGGCGTGATGCCGAAGAAGGTGATCGAGGTGGCGCTGCCGCTCGTGGCGATCAACAAGGCGAACGCGAAGGAGAAGGCGATCCGGCACGGGCATCCGTCAACGCTGCACCTGTGGTGGGCTCGCTGGCTGGCTAAAGACGCAAGCGAAGACAAAGGTACATAGATGACGTCCTTAGCGCCCAGAACTGCTTGTCTGACGGGCACTTCCATAACCGTTCTAAAGACGCGCAGTCTCGCAGAGGACGCGCACAGCCAGTCCGAAGCCCGGGCCAACGGGCGCCAATCGCAAACCCGGGAAGGGCGGAGGTTGTGCATGAGGAAATCATCCGACAATCGTCGGATGGCGGGCTGGAATCATCCGACCGCGAACTGCCGCAAGCGGCCAGAACTCTCATCGCCGTTGAGAGAACTGCCCCTGAGCCGCTGGCTCTCGCCGGCGTTGGTCGACGAGTACCAGACCCGGCTGCCAGACAAGAAGTTGCTCCAGGCCAAGCTGCACGAGTTCTACGCCCTGTCCGAGACGGAGACGGAATGAAGCAAACGAAGAAGCTCATCGAGGTGGCGCTGCCACTGATGGCGATCAACAAGGCTTGTGCCAGGGAGAAGTCGATCCGGCATGGGCATCCGTCGACGTTGCACCTGTGGTGGGCTCGGCGTCCACTGGCGGCGGCACGGGCAGTGATCTTTGCGCAGATGGTCGACGACCCATCAGCGCATCCGGATCTATTCCCGACCGAGAAGAAACAGGAGAAGGAACGGCAACGACTGTTTCGCATCATTGAGGATCTGGTGGAGTGGGAGAACACCACAAACGAGGAGGTGCTAGAGCGGGCGCGGGCTGAGATCTGGCAAAGCTGGCGGGCGGCCTGTGCCGAGAACGTCGACCATCCTCGGGCCAAAGAACTATTCAACCGGCAGAAACTGCCCGGCTTTCATGATCCCTTCGCTGGCGGTGGGACACTTCCACTGGAAGCGCAGCGACTAGGGCTGGAGAGCTACGCCAGCGACCTCAATCCAGTGGCAGTTTTGATCAACAAGGCAATGATCGAAATCCCACCACGATTCGCGGCCCGACCGCCAGTGAACCCGGCGTGGAGGGAGAAGTCCAAGGAGGAGAAGGCTGCAAACTCATGGAAGGGGGCGCAGGGACTTGCCGATGACGTCCGGTACTACGCCAGGTGGATGCGGAACAAGGCGGAGGAGCGCATTGGACATCTCTATCCTCAAGTCGAGGTGTCGAAGGAGATGGTGAAGGAACGCTCGGATCTGGCGCCATTGGTGGGTCAGAAGCTGACTGTGATCGCGTGGATTTGGGCTAGGACCGTGAAGAGTCCGAATCCGGCGTTTGCCAGCATCGACGTGCCCCTCGCGGCGTCATTCATGCTCTGTACCAAGCAGGGCAAGGAAGCTTACGTCGAGCCAGTGATAGAGGGCGACTCCTACACGTTCAAGGTCAAAGTCGGAACGCCAAAGGATGTGGAAGGAGCTAGGCGAGGGACACGTGCTGGCAAGGCGCAGGACTTCATGTGCCTCATAAGTGGAGTTCCAATTCAGCGCACCTACATCCGACAGGAGGGCAAGGCGGGGCGGCTTGGATTGAGGCTAATGGCCGTGGTTGTCGACGGCCCAGGTGGACGCGTCTATCTCTCACCGACCGAAGTTCAAGCGGCAGCAGCATTGCAGGCGGCTAAGGAGCCAATCATCGAGGAGGCGCGATCCACTTTCCTCTCGGGTTCGACACCCACACGGGCGATGATTACGGGGGGCGTCTGCTCAGCCTACGGCCTTTCGTCTTGGGGGCATCTCTTCACTGCTCGACAGACATTGGCGCTGGCTACCTTCTGCGACCTGATCCGGGAAGCCCGTGAACAGGTAAAGCTTGATGCTGGCTCTAGCACGGACGACTCCGCCTACGCTGACGCAATTGCCGTCTACCTGGCGTGCGGTGTTAGCCGGTTGGCCAATCGGCTCGCCTCAATTTGTGTATGGAACCGAATTGGAGAAAAGATCGAGCAGGTGTTCGCGAGACAGGCCCTTCCCATGACATGGGATTTTCCGGAGGCCAACGCCTTCTCGGACAGCACGGGCGGGTGGTCTGGCTCGGTTGAATGGGTTCCTACTGTGCTTGAGGTATTGCCTGCGACCGTGCCGGGGCTGGTCGCCCAGGCAGATGCTGCCCGCCAGACGCTGAGCAAGGATCGGCTTGTGTCGATGGATCCGCCGTACTACGACAACATCGGCTACGCGGAATTGTCCGACTTCTTCTACGTCTGGCTGCGCCGATCTCTGAGGTCGGTGTTTCCTGATCTCTTCTCCACGCTAACGACCCCAAAGACTGCTGAGCTGGTTGCGACACGTTCTCGCCATGGCAGTCAAGAGCAGGCGGAAGCCTTCTTTCTGGAGGGAATCACCAATGCAATGCACCGAATTGCCGAGCAGTCGCATCCGGCCTTTCCGGTCACGATCTACTACGCCTTCAAGCAGGCAGAAAGCGAGAGTGAAGGAACTGCGTCTACAGGTTGGGAGACATTCCTTGATGGAGTGATCCGCGCCGGCTTTTCTCTAACAGGGACATGGCCGATACGAACTGAGCGCGATTTCGGCGTCAAGACCGGAATGAACGTACTCGCGTCCAGCATTGTTCTCGTATGCCGACCCCGACCGGGGAGCGCTCAAACCGTCGCGCGTCGAGAGTTTCTGGCGGCGTTGAAGGCTGAGCTTCCTGTCGCCGTCGCCCACCTGCAGCGAGGCAACATTGCCCCGGTCGATTTGGCTCAGGCCGCTATCGGTCCCGGCATGGGGGTCTACACTCGGTACGCAAAGGTTCTCGATGCCGAGGGGAAACCGCTCACGGTGCGCGATGCGCTGACGCTTATCAATCAGATCGTTGACGAAGTGCTGGCCGAGCAAGAGGGTGATTTCGACGCCGACAGCCGTTGGGCGCTCGCGTGGTTTGAAGAGTACGGTTTTGCAAGCGCGGAATATGGCGTGGCCGAAACTCTGTCCAAGGCTAAGAACACCAGCGTCTCCGGCTTGGTTGAAGCAGGTGTGCTTGCCTCGAAGGGCGGCAGGGTACGCCTACTCAAACCCGCCGAGCTGCCCGAGGATTGGGATCCCTCCACTGACAAGCGCCTGACGGTGTGGGAGATGGTTCATCACTTGATCCGCGCCCTCGAAGCGGGTGGCGAGAGCGCGGCGGCAGCCCTGGCAGCCAAGATGGGAAGCAAAGCTGAGATCGTGCGCGAGCTTGCCTACCGCCTGTACGCCCTATGCGAGCGCAAGAAGCGGGCACCCGAGGCTCTTGCTTACAATGGCCTGGTGCAGAGCTGGCCGGAGATCACTCGCCTGGCCCGTGAGGGCAGTAGGCCAACACCAGGGCAGACCAAAATGTTCGAGGAGAAGTAGCCCATGGCGATGACAAATCATGAACGGGTCGGCAAGGCGCTAGAACTGCTCAAGGCCGGGCTTGCGTCCTTCGTCGACCGCGAGATGAAGACTGTCTATCAGGACAAGGCCACGGCCCAGGCGGCGCTGTTCATGGGCGAGGACCGGCTGCTGGCAAAGAAACCCATCGCTGAATGGGATGCGGCCGGGCTGCTCAAGCTGATGTGGGAAGCGTGGAACGATGTCTTCCGCAATACCCTTGGTCATGCCGAGCGCAGCCTGGTCAGCGAGATCCGCGACCACCGCAACAAGTGGGCACACCAGGAAGTCTTTTCCAGTGACGACGCCGACCGTGCGCTCGACTCGATTGCGCGGCTGCTGACTGCGGTGTCAGCACCGGAGGCTGACGAGATCGGCAAGATGAAGATGGAGCTGCGGCGCCTGATCTTCGACGAGCAGATGCGCGGCGAGAAGCGCAAGATCGCGGGCACGGCCATCGAGAGCCCGGTCACGGGCAGCTTGAAGCCGTGGCGCGAAGTGGTGAACCCGCACAAGGATGTGGCCAGTGGCCGTTACCAGCAGGCCGAGTTCGCAGCAGATCTTTGGCAAGTTCACCTGGGCGAGGGCTCGGACGAATACCGCAATCCGGCCGAGTTCTTCCGCCGTACCTACCTGACCGAGGGCCTCACACACTTGCTCACAGGCGCGGCCAGGCGCCTGGCAGGTGACGGGGGCGATCCAGTTGTCCAGCTTCAGACCAACTTTGGTGGCGGCAAGACCCACTCGATGCTGGCGCTGTACCACATGTTTTCGGGCACAGCGCCAGGCGAGTTGCTGGGCATGGACGTTGTGTTGAAGGACGCTGGCGTATCGAAGTTGCCCGCCGTGAAGCGTGTCGTGCTGGTGGGCAACCGGATCTCGCCAGGCAATCCGGTGATCAAGCCCGACGGTACGATGGTGCGCACCCTGTGGGGTGAACTGGTATGGCAGCTCGGCGGCAAGAAGGCTTTCAAGCGCATTCAGGCCGACGACCAGAAGGCCACCTGCCCCGGCGATGTTCTGCGCGAGATACTCAACGAGCACGGGCCGTGCCTGATCTTGATCGACGAGTGGGTGGCCTATGCTCGCCAGCTTCACGACGCCGCCGACCTGCCGGCTGGCAGCTTCGAGACGCACTTCACCTTCGCGCAAGCGCTAACCGAGTCGGCCAAGCTGGCCAAGAAGTGCCTGCTGGTGATCAGCCTGCCTGCTTCCGACACCGGGGGATCGCAGCACACCCGCGCCGATGATGTCGAGGTGGGCGGTGAGCGCGGGAGGGCGGCGCTGGATCGGCTGCGCAACGCCGTGGGGCGCGTGGAGGCAGCCTGGCGGCCTGCCAGCGCCGAGGAGGGCTTCGAGATCGTGCGCCGCCGCTTGTTCGAGCCGCTGGTCGACAAGGAGCAGTTCGTGGCGCGGGACACGGTGGCACGGGCCTTCTTCGATATGTACCGTACCCAGCACCAGGAGTTTCCGCCGGAGTGCCGTGATGCCGACTACGAGCGGCGGATGAAGGCCGCCTACCCGATCCACCCGGAGATCTTCGACCGGCTGTACACCGACTGGTCCACCCTGGTGAAATTCCAGCGCACGCGCGGGGTGTTGCGCCTGATGGCGGTGGTGATCCACAGCCTTTGGGAAAAGGGCGACAAGAACCCGCTCATCATGCCGGGCAACTTCTCCATCGACGATCCGAACGTGCAGTCTGAACTGGCGCGGTACTTGTCCGACAACTGGATGCCGGTCATCGACAAGGACGTGGACGGCGCGAGTGCGTTGCCACTGCGTCTGGACGGCGAGGTGCCCAACCTGGGCAAGTACGCCGCCTGCCGCCGCGTGGCCCGTACCATCTACCTTGGCTCTGCGCCCATCGCGACCGCCGCCCACCGGGGCATTGAAGACCGGCGAATCAGGCTCGGATGCGTGGTGCCGGGAGAGCCAACAGCCGTGTTTGGCGATGCCTTGCGCCGGCTCACCGCCGCCGCCACCTATCTCTACCAGGATGGCGCGCGCTACTGGTACTCGACCCAGCCGACCGTGACCAAGTTGGCCGAGGACCGGGCAGAGCAGTTGAAGCGCAACCTGGATGCGGTGGCAGGGGAGATCGGGAAGCGTGTGCGTGCCGATCTGCACAAGACAGGTGAGTTTTGTCGCGTACATCCCATGCCGCAGTCAGGGCAGGACGTGCCCGACGACATGGACGCCCGGCTGGTGGTGCTGGACATCGAGCATCCGTACAGCAAGGAGCCGGGCAGCCCAGCCGAGGTGGCAGCGAAAGCGATCTTCGAGCTGCGCGGCAACACACCACGCCTGTACCGCAACACCCTGGCCTTCCTGGCGGTGGACCAGACACGCTTGCAGGACCTGGACGAGGCTGTGCGCCGCTACCTGGCCTGGGATTCGATCCTGGCCGAGGAAACCACACTCAACCTGGATCCGCACCAGAAGAAGCAGGCCGAGAGCCAGAAGTCATCCGCCGACACCACGGTGAATGCGCGGCTGCCGGAGGCGTACCAGTGGTTGCTGGTGCCGACGCAGAAGACGCCGCAGGCAGCGGTCGAGTGGCAGGCGATCCGCCTCACTGGACAGGATCCTCTGGCGGTGCGGGCGAGCAAGAAGCTCAAGAACGACGAGTTGCTCATCGCCAGCTACGCGCCGTCATGCCTGCGCATGGAACTGGACCGCGTGCCGCTCTGGCGCGGGGACCACGTCACCGTCAAGCAGCTCGCCGAGGACTTTGCCCGATATCTCTACCTGCCGCGACTGAAGAACCCCGAGGTGCTTCTCAACGCGGTCATGGACGGCCTGGTGCTGACCTCGTGGCAACAGGACTCGTTCGCATTCGCCGACAGCTACGATGAAAAGACCAGCCGCTACAGAGGGCTGATCAGTGGTCGATCTCGCAGGCTGGCGGATGCAAACGCGCCGGGCGTGCTGGTGAAGGCCGAGGCCGCGCTCCGGCAGATCGAAGCCGACAAGACGCCGGCCCCTGTGCTTGTCGGAGTCCCGGGCAGCGGCGACGCGACCGTAGAGCCACCCCCGCCGCCGTCGCCCCCACCGCCGACCAAGCCCAAGCGTTTCCACGGCAGCGTCGCCCTGGATGTCGCCCGAGTCAGCCGTGATGCTGGAACCATCGCCGAGAACATCATCTCGCACCTCTCCGGCCTTGTGGGTGCCAACGTGAAGGTCACGCTGGACATCGAGGCTGAGGTCCCCGGCGGCGTCCCCGACAACGTCGTCCGCATCGTCACCGAGAACGGCCGGACCTTGAAGTTCACAACCCATGGCTTCGAGGATGAGTGAACTCGCAGTCGGATTAGTTAATCCACCGTAGCCCCGCTCGGGAGGCAAGAACCACGGCCGAGGACACGAAGGAAGCGAAGACGCCCTCAGACAGTGGGCCAAACTGGAGGAAGTGGGAGTCCTGTCGGACCTACAAGGTCTCGTTAAGGAACGCGGTCGCCTTGTCGCGCAACTTCGAGGCCGCTGTGCTCGAAGGACCCGAGTCAACTCATCCTCCTGCCGACGTCCTGGCCACCTTCCGTGACCGCCTGGAGGTCGCATCTATGGCAGATGGACCGCGTGCGCGCGAGCCGATATGCAGCAGCACTACAGCACCGTGGCGGGCGAGGAAGTGAGGGACGGGCTGGCCAAGGTCATCTCCCTGGCGGGTTTCACCAAGGCCCAGCAGGGCAAAAGTGGTGATCCAGGTGGTGATGAGGGCGGCTCATCCGAAGAGAGCAGCGCCGAGGTTGAGAAGAAAAGTGCCTGATTTCGGCAGGTTAGTTGGAGCGGGCGAAGGGACTTGAACCCTCGACGTTCACCTTGGCAAGGTGACACTCTACCACTGAGTTACGCCCGCAGAGGGGGTCTGGTTTAAGCGGAAACCTCCTTTCCGTCAAGGGGTTGGCCGGTTGTTTCCTTCTTGTCCTCATGCATCTCAGAGGGTTCACCCTCATGCGTCGCGTGTGTCTCAACAGGTGGTACCAGGCCGCAGCGGTGCCGTCTCCGCGTGCTCCTCGGGAACGGGATGGGCACGTCCATGCAGCGGAACAAGCGTTGCAGGCTGCGCCGCACCATTTCCTTGGCGGTCGGCTCGCGGATGTGACCCTACCCGGTGGCCCCCGGAACGATCACGTCGAAGCCTTCCAGTTCGGCCACACCAGCCAGTTGCTCGTCCCCGGTGACGAACGGCCAGTGCGGTCGATCCTTGGACAGCACCAAGGCCGCAGCCAGTTGAAGAGCATCGGCGGCACGCACGGGATGCACGGCCAAGATGCGCTCGGCCCGGGCGCGTACGGCATCCAGGCCGTCGACCTCGATCCAGTGCGCGGCCAGCGCATCCAGGCGCCGTATAGCCAGCACCGCCCCGGCCTGCTCCATGTCCCCGGCCCGAACCCGACGCCATATCGCGGACAGTACCTCCACACGGGACAGAGCCCAGACGCCGATGGCGCGATCGGCGCGTAGCAGCCGACGGCAGGCCGCGCTGCCTGCTTCTTCGACAATCAAGGGAACGATCGCGGAGGAGTCCCAGAACCGCATTCAGCGACCCGCCCGGCGCTCGTCCACCAGGGTGGCCGCCACGCCCTTCCCGCGCACCGGCGGGCCTGGCTTGAAAATCAGCTCAGGAAGCGGGCCACGGCCCCTGCGGATAAGTCCTGCCCGCTCCAGCGCCCGCAGATCGCCGTCATCGGCCTCGCCGGATGAATCGTCGCCGATGGGCACCAGCTCGGCCACGGGCACCCCGCGCACCTGAATGCGCACCGATTCGCCATGCCTGGCACGCTCTACGTGCTGTGACAGGTGTGCCTTCGCCTCGGACAAGCTGACCATCTTCATCAGACTAATTTGGTCAGATCATCGGCCAAAGTTCAAGGCGTGTCTGCACGCCCGTTCGGGTCTACGCTGCGTTCTTGCTAGCGCAGCCCAGCGCCGATGTGATCACCGGCATTTTGTCCCAGGTCCAACCGCCGAGTTTTGGGCCATTCCAAAATTTGTGGACGCCGCATTAAGTCGACTCGCCCCCAGTTGGGCACAGCGCGCCATGGCGACGAGTGCAGCCAATCAGGGCCCCGCCGCCAGACACCACGAGCCCTACCGAGGGCGGAGAGCGTCGCCGACCCGCTGCGAAACTCGTTCGCCGCGGCCCCTGCGTGCCGCGAAGGTCGGGTGGTGTTACTGGTGTCTGGATGGCGCTCGAAGAGGATGAAGCGCCGAAGGCCGACAAGATCACGCAGAGGATGGGTTAAGATCAGGCAATGAAGCGAGCCCTGCCGCTGAAGATCTTCATGGCGTTGGGGGCCTGGTCGGGTTGCGCGGTGGATGCACGAGGCGTTCAAACGCCGGCCCTGTCGTCGGCCGGCGAAGCCGGTAGCGTGAACCCTGCGGGCGGGGCTGCGGCCAAGGGTGGTGCGACCGGATCAGACGGAGGCTCCGGGGGTGTGTCGGGCAATTCCGGGGCGCGGGCTTGCGAAGGGGGAAGGGGCCTAGACGGCGCTTTGGCTTGCGGCGGCGACTCTGGTGAGGACGCGGCAGCGATCGGGGGTGACACGCCAGGCAGCGGCGGTGCCTCGAACGGCGAGGCAGGAACGACAGCGGGCGACGCGCCCGCCAGCGATAACTCATTCGACAGCAACGCGGAAGCGGGCCAAGGCGACACTTCGGCCGACGGCGGCGCCTCTAGTAGCGATACTGGGTCGGTTTTCCCCGATAGTGCCGGCAGTGATGCTGGGTCTGGCAACGACTCGGGGTTCGACTCGGACACCAGCCCAAACTGGCACCTCGTCTGGTCGGACGAGTTCGACCTCGGCCTCAACTCCGGCGCCGACACGACGAAATGGACCCCGGCCACTTGGGAGCCGAACACGGTGAACGCCGAATTGCAGAAGTACACGACGCGGGCGCAGAACATCTTCCACGACGGCAAGGGCCACCTCGTGCTCCGCGGCCTTCATGACTCTTGGAACAGCGACGGCACTGTCTACCCGTACACCTCAGGACGCCTGCAGACCGACGGAAAGTTCCAGTTCAGCTTCGGCCGCGTCGAGGTGCGCGCCAAGTTGCCCACAGGCCAGGGATCATTCCCAGCCATCGTGCTCATGGGGACCACCGGGGACTGGCCTCAGTGTGGTGAGATCGGAATGATGGAACAATGGGGGCAGGACAAGTCCTGGTTCTACTGCTCAACCTATGCTGGTGGGGCGTCCGGCGATATCGGCAACCAGAGAGTCGCCCTTCCCGATGCCACCACATTGTCATCCGATTTCCACGTGTATGCGCTTGACTGGTATTCGGATCACATGGTCTTCTCCCTTGACGGCGTGCCGGTGGCACGCTCCGACTTCAACACGACCTCGCCTTTCTTCACGGGGACCTACTACCTCATATTGGACGTCGCCATCGGGGGCACCATGGGTGGTACCATCAACGACGCCGGCGGTTTCCCGATGGACATGGTGCTCGACTACGTGCGGGTGTACGCGCAGTAGTTACGATGTCTTGCTGAAGAAGCCAAAGTAGTCGCGGGCGTTGCGGAAGCAGATGTCCTGCACCATATTGCCGAGCAATTCCATGTCGAGGGGAAGAAGCCCTTTTTCGACGTCGTTGCCCAGCAGGTTGCACAGCAGGCGCCGAAAGTACTCGTGGCGCGAGTACGACAGGAAGCAGCGCGAGTCGGTCAGCATGCCCACGAAACGCGAGAGCAGACCGAGCGCAGAGAGCGCGTTCAACTGGCGTTCCATGCCATCCTTCTGATCCAAGAACCACCAGGCCGCGCCGAACTGGATCTTGCCCGGGCACGACCCATCCTGGAAATTGCCCAGCATGGTCGCCATGACCTCGTTGTCAGCCGGGTTGAGGTTGTAAAGGATGGTCCTGCAGAGTTGGTTGGTGGAATCCAGTCGGTCGAGCAGGCGGCTGAGAGCAAAGGCCTGCGGGTAGTCGCCAATGGAATCGAAGCCTGTGTCGGGACCCAAGCTGCGCATTGCGCGCGTGCTGTTGTTGCGCATGGCCCCCAGGTGGAACTGCTGGGTCCAACCGCGCGCATGATCCATGATGGCGAGCTCGTACATCATGGCCGAGCAGAACTGGTCCCGCTCTACCGGCGAGAGGGCCTGCTTGGCCCGCGCCTTGGAGAAGACGCCCTCGATCTGCTTGGCCGTGTAGGGTTCGGCCAGAATCTTCTCGAAGCCGTGGTCGCTAGCGCGACAGCCGATCTGGTGGAAGAAGCCATGTCGCTTCTCGAGCGCGGCCAGGAAGGTCTCGAATGAGCCAATGGCGACACCCGAGACAGCCTGCAACTTGTCCACCCAGATGTTCCAGCCGTCCAGGTCGGCCAGAGCCATGGCCTTGTCCGGGCGCCAGGTGGGCAGCAGCTTGGTAGCCGCACCCGCGTTCTGGCCGTGTCTCTGATGGGCCTCCAGTGAATCCACCGGATCATCGGTGGAACAAACCACCATGACCTTGAAATGTTTGAGTAGGCCCTGGGTCGAAAAGTCGTCTTGCGCGAGTCTGTTGTTACAGTGGTCGTAGATCTCCCGCGCGGTCGACAGATTGAGCAACTTGCCCTTTACCCCGAAGGGGTTTGCCAGCTCCATGTGGGTCCAGTGGTAGAGCGGGTTGCGCAGCGTATACGGCACTGTCCGGGCCCACATCTCGAACTTCTCCCAGTCGGACGCGTCGCCCGTGCAATAGCGCTCGGACACGCCGTTCGAACGCATGGCCCGCCACTTGTAGTGGTCGCCGTTCAGCCAGATCTGGGTGAGCGTCCCAAACTTGTGGTTGTCAGCCACCTGATCAGGGGGCAGATGGCAGTGGTAGTCGATAATCGGCTGATCCCTCGCGTACTCGTGGTACAGGCGCTCCGCCGTCTTGTTTTCCAACAGGAAACTCTCGGCGAGAAAAGGCTTCATGGCCGCACGAGGCTACCGCATGTGAAGTTTGGAAGAAAGGAGCACGCAAGAAGACTCCGGCTCGGTACCCCTTCGGCCAGAACTCGGGCTGGACACCAGCAAGGATATTCGCCATGAGCGCCCGGCCCATTCTGGGAATGGGTTTCAACGCGACCGCAGCGAGATCAGGCACCTGTCCGGCCGTGGCGAAAGAAACGGCATCAGTGGGCACCAACAGCAAGGTATCTGCATGATGAGAAACTCTGGCGTTCCGGTGTCCAGGATCTTCAAGGCGTTCCCATGCCTCTGCTGCCTTCTCTTGTGTCACTGCAGCAGCGAATCAGGCTCGCCGAGCAAGGCAGACGCTTCAGCCGCAACCGGCGGGGCGGCCGGCTCTTCCGCGCTGGGAACCGGCGGTGTGAAGGGATCCGGAGGACTCGCGGGAACGGGCGACCTGGGAACAGGTGGCCTGGTGGCTGCCGGGGGCAGTACTGCGACCGGCGGGGCCGGGGCGGTTGGCGGAACTCCCTCCAGCGGGAGCACTGCCGGTGGGTTGACTGCCACCGGCGGCGGAATCTCGGGTGGAGGCGCCATGTCGAATGGCGGGACCCAGGCCAATGGTGGGACCCAGGCGACCGGTGGTAGCCAGGCGACTGGCGGCAGCACCAGCATCGGCGGCACCACGGTGACCGGCGGGAGCCAGGCGACCGGCGGAACCCAGACGACCGGCGGCAACACCAACGTGGGAGGCACAACGGGATCCGGCGGGACCAGGATCACGGGCGGGAACACCCCAAACGGGAGCGCAGCCGGGGGGACCAACACGACGGGTGGGACGGCAGCGGCGGGGGGCAGTACTGCGACGGCTGGCACTCAGGCGGGTGGTGCTGCCGCGCGCAGCGGCGGGGCGAGCGGAGCTGCAGGCTCCTCGGCGGGCGTCGGCGTCCCGGAAACCAGTCCGCTTGGCTATGGCAAGGCGACTACCGGCGGTGGCAGTGCCACCGCTGTTGCTGTCGGCGACATGGCGGCAATGCAGGCAGCCATTGATGGCTACTCGGGAACCGGTGGCCTGGTGCTCAAATACACGGGCAAGTTCAACTTCTCGAGCATCACCGATCCGTGCGTGCAACACACCTTGCCGGCACAAACGGTCGAAATAAAGAAGAAGAGCAACATTTCCATTATCGGTGCGGATGGCTCCGCTGCCAATTTCGGCATTCACATCGCCGCTTCTTCGAGCAACATCATCATTCGCAACATGACCATCGGATTGACTCCGGGTGGCGGCGATTCCGACATGATTTCGTTGGAAGGCATGAGTGGCGGCATTCCGACGAACATCTGGATTGACCACAATGAGCTGTTCAGCTCCATGGCAGACTGTGCGGGAGCTGGTGACACGTCCTTCGATGGCATGATCGACATCAAGAAGGGGGCCGACAACGTCACCATCTCGTACAACTACATGCACGATCATCACAAGGTATCCTTGAACGGCTACAGTGACGACGACACCGCTGTCCGGCACGTCACCTTTCACCACAACCTCTTTGAGAATGTCGGGTCGCGGACGCCCCTGCAGCGAAACGGCTACTCGCACGTGCTTAACAACTATCTCTACCAGGTTACGGTTTCCGGCATCAATGTTCGCATGGGTGGTTACTCGCTGGTCGAGGCCAACTACTTCGAGACCGTGCTCAATCCGGTGACTGCCCGCGACAGCTCGGCAATCGGTTACTGGGATCTGCGCAACAACAACCTCGCGACCAAAGCCGACGTAGCTGCCGGTAATGCGTTCGGCATCACTTGGGACGCGGGCAGCACTGGCACCGTGAACGCAACCGACTGGACCACGACCGCGGCCTTCCCGGAAGGGCTGGGCTACAGCTACACGGCGGACCCGTTCCAATGCGTGCACGATGGGCTGCGGGCGGTGGCCGGCGCGGGCAAAGGCCTAGCCACGCTGAAGTGTAAGTAAGCGACGGAGGAAGGCTTCGCGAGACAGTGTTCCAAGAATCTCTGCACCGCGCAGAGTACGCCGGGAACGCGTGGTTGACGCGAAGAAAGTTATCGGACATCCTCGCGTGCCATGACCCAAAAGAGAGGGTCAGCTCCCCTATATGCCCATGGCGAAAAGTATCTCAAAGTACTCCGTGGGTGTCGGTGACCGCTTTGGCCTGGAAGGGGCTGCGCAGTTGCGGGCCTTCCGCGCTGCCAAGGATCGGGGCGTCACCATCACGCCGGTCTGGAACAAGTCGAACCGCGAACATTCCCTGATCGGGACGCGACCTGAGGATGTGCGCGCCGAGGCAGATGCCGCAGTCAATTCCTGCCAGTGGAGCGGCCCGTACTTCGTCGACGCGGATCACATCGGCCTGGCCACGGTCGACAAGTTTCTCGAGGCGAGCGACTTCTTCACGATCGATGTCGCGGACTCCATCGGCAAGTCAGCTTCTGGTGCGTCGATGGACACGTACGCGGCGGAAATGCAACGCTTTTCAGGTACGCTGCGTATCCCGGGTATTGCCGAACCGGTGACAGTCAGTCCGGCGTCCCTGCGCGAGATCGCGTTGAAGTACCTTTTTGCCGTCGAGGAGGCGGGCCGTGTTTACCGCCACATTGCGCAGAGGAAGGGTGCGGGGACTTTCGTCACTGAGGTGTCTTTCGACGAGGCGAACAGCCCGCAGACACCGGCCGAGCTGCTTTTCATCCTGGCTGCATTGGCCCGCGAGCGGATCCCGGTGGCAACCGTAGCGCCCAAGTTTTCTGGCGAATTCCTCAAAGGGATCGACTACGTGGGCGACATCAAGCGCTTCACCCGAGAATTCGACGAGGATCTTGCGGTCCTGGCTTTTGCCAAGCAGACCTTCGGGCTGCCCGCGGCCCTCAAGTTGAGCGTTCACTCGGGCAGCGACAAGTTCTCCCTCTATCCTATCATGCGCCAAGCGATCCAGAAGGCCGGCGCGGGCATCCACTTGAAGACGGCAGGCACGACCTGGCTAGAAGAAGTCATTGGACTCGCCGCGGCGGGGGGAGAAGGGCTGGCCTTTGTCAAGGCCCTGTATCGCGACGCGTACGGTCGCTACGAGGAGATAGCCAAACCCTATCTCGCGGTGATTGCCATCGACCGCCAGGCACTGCCCACACCAAATCAGGTGGATTCGTTCACCTCCCAGGAATACGTGGAGACACTCGAGCACAACCAGGCCTGCAAGCGCTTCAATATCCACTTCCGCCAGATGGTGCACATCAGCTTCCGGCTTGCGGCTGAAAAGCAGTCGCAATACCTGGCCTTGCTCAACTCTAATCGCAGCAGTATCGAATCCCACGTCACGAACAACATTCTGAAGCGCCACATCGAGCCACTCTTTCTCGGAATCGGCGCATAGTTGGTACCGGCGCCGGCAGCCTGGCGGCGCTAGGATCGACATCGAGGAGCAACCATGGACCCCACAACTTTCATGAACGCCTACGACTTCACTGGAAAGACGATTGCCATCACGGGCGGGGGCGGTGTCTTGTGCGGGGAAATGGCCCGAGGCTTGGCGGGCTGCGGTGCCAACGTGGTCGTCCTCGACCGTGATGCGGGTTTCGCGGAGAAGGTGCTCGCCACTTTGAGAGGCACGAAAGGAGCCCACAAGGCCGACTTCATCGACGTACTCGACAGGGTGGCGGTTCAGCAGGCGGCCGACAAGGTCATCGCAGAATACGGCAGAATCGACGGTCTCATCAATGGCGCGGGCGGAAACAACCCCAAAGCCACCACCAATCCCGAGCAATCCTTCTTCGACATACCGGCCGAAGCCATCCAGTTCGTAGCGAACCTGAACCTGCAAGGGACCATCCTGCCCAGCCAGGCTTTCGGCCGCTGCATGGTGAGGCAGAAGGAAGGCGCGATCCTCAACGTCTCGTCGATGAACGCATTCCGGCCGCTCACCAGGATTCCGGCCTATTCCGCGGCCAAGGCCGCGGTCAGCAATTTCACGCAGTGGCTGGCCGTGCACCTGGCCCAGGAGTACTCGCCCAACATTCGGGTGAACGCCATCGCTCCGGGGTTCTTCCTCACCGAGCAGAACCGCTTTTTGCTCACCGACAAGGAAACCGGGGCGCTCACCGCTCGCGGCCACAAGATCATCGACCACACCCCCATGGCGCGATTCGGCAAGCCTGAGGACCTGGTGGGCGCCGTGCTATGGCTGATGTCTCCGGCATCGAAGTTCGTGACGGGAATCGTGCTGCCGATTGACGGTGGATTTTCGGCCTACAGCGGTGTGTAGAACGCGGCTTGCACCATCTTGACGCTGGATTGACACGGGGGACGATCATGGCAAAGCAAAATTTCGGCATCGTTGGGCTGGGCGTGATGGGGGAAAACCTGGCTCTCAACATCGAGAGCCATGGGTTTTCCGTGGTCGGCTTCGATCTCGACCCCAAGAAGGTCGACAACTTCTTGGCCAGAACCAAAGGCAAGCAGGTGGTGGCTGCGCGGACGGTGGCCGAATTCGTCGAGAACCTGGACACCCCACGACGGGTGCTGATCATGGTTCCGGCCGGCAAGCCCGTCGACGCGGTGATCGCCGACCTGCGCCCCTATCTCAAGTCGGGCGATCTCATGATCGATGGCGGCAATACTTTCTTCTCCGACACCGATCGGCGCATCAAGGAGTTGCAGGGCACCGGAATCTATTACATCGGCACCGGGGTCAGCGGCGGCGAAGAGGGAGCTCTACACGGGCCGGCCATCATGCCCGGCGGCAACCCGGAAGCCTGGCCCCTGGTGAAACCGATCCTGCAAGCCATCGCGGCCAAGGCCGAGGATGGCGCCCCCTGTTGCGAATGGATCGGCAGCGGCGGCGCAGGTCACTTCGTCAAGATGGTTCACAACGGGATCGAATACGGCGACATGCAGATGATCTGCGAGGCCTACTTCATCATGGAGAGGCTGCTTGGCATGTCGGCGGATGAGATGAGTCGCGTGTTTGCCGAGTGGAACCGGGGCGAGCTGAGCAGCTACCTGGTGGGCATCACGTCCGAGATCCTGGCCAAGAAGGATCCCGAGACCGGCAAGCCCATGGTGCAGGTCATCCTGGACACCGCCGAGCAGAAGGGCACCGGGAAGTGGACCAGCCAGGTGGCCCTGGACCTGGGCGCCCCAGCCCCCACGATTGCCGACGCTGTGTTTGCCCGGACCCTGAGCGCGGTCAAGAAGGAGCGCGTGGCAGCCTCGGGCGTGCTTTCGGGGCCGACGCCGAAGTTCAACGGCGACAAGGCGGGCTTCATCGAGATGATCCGGAAGGCGCTGTTCAGCTCGAAGATCTGTTCCTATGCGCAGGGCTTCCAGCTCTTGCGCGCGGCCGACCAGGAGCACCACTGGGACCTGCAATTCGGCGTCATCTCCTCTCTGTGGCGCGCCGGGTGCATCATTCGGGCGCAGTTCCTGGGCCGGATCAAGGACGCGTATGCACGGAACCCTGCCCTGGCCAATCTCTTGCTCGATCCCTATTTCGCCGGCGTGATGGCGTCCTACCAACAGGACTGGCGCAAGGTCGTCTCCCTGGCGGCAGAGAATGGCATCGCCATTCCCGCCTTCATGAGCGCCCTTGCCTACTTTGACGGCTACCGTTCGGCGGTTCTTCCGGCAAATTTGCTTCAGGCGCAGCGCGACTACTTTGGCGCGCACACCTACCAGCGCCTCGACAGGGAGGGAAAATTCCACACGCAATGGACCGCGTAGGCCTCACCACACCACTCAGAAAAGTCGAAACATGAAGACGCTTTTCGGTCATGGATCGATGGAGAAACGGCTCACCCCGAAGGATGTGAAGGACATCTGCGAGGCGGCGTTGGCCGACCTGCCGCTCGACGGGAAGCGCGTGCTCGTGCTCATCCCTGATCACACGCGGCACGCGCCCATCGACCTCTTCTTTCATGTATTGAGTGATCTGCTGCAATCGCGCGTCAGCGTGCTGGACTACATGGTGGCCACCGGCACCCACGCGTCCATGGAGCCGGATCGCCTCTTCCGGCACGTCGGACTCACGGCATCGGAGCACGCGCAGAAGTACCCGAAGGTGCGCTTGTTCAACCACGAGCACCACAAGCAGGACGAGTTGATCTCGCTCGGCACGCTGCCCGGTGAGGAGGTCGCGCGGCTCACCAACGGACTATTTACCCGCGACATCCCCGTCACCATCAACCGCAAGGTTATTGAGTACGACCACATTCTCATCGTCTCGCCCGTGGTCCCGCATGAGGCCATGGGGTTTGCCGGCGGGAACAAGTACTTCTTCCCAGGTATTGCGGGGCTCGACGTGGTGGAGAAGTTCCACTGGCTGGCCGCGGTGATTACCAACCCGGTGGTCAACGGGGTCAAGGACACGCCCACCCGCCGGGTCATCAATCGCGCCGTCAAGTTCTTGTCCACGCCGCGGACCTGTTTCGCCTTTGTCGTCGACGACCATCACCAGCTTGCCTGCCTGTTCGCCGGGTCACCCGAAGAATCCTGGTCCCGCGCCGCTGACTATTCCGCCCAGTTGCACATCAAGTACCTCGACAAGCCTGTCCGGCGCGTCCTCGGCTTGACTCCCGCCATCTACGAAGAGCTATGGGTCGCGGGCAAGGCCATGTACAAGCTTGAGCCGATCGTGGCCGAGGGAGGCGAGCTGGTCATCCACGGTGCGCATGTCAAGGCCGTCTCGTTCATGCACGGCAAGCAAATCGAGCGCATCGGCTACCACGTGCGCGACTACTTCGTGAAGCAGTGGGATCGCTTTGCCGAGGAATCGAAGCTGATCCTGGCACACTCGACCAACGTCAAGGGTATCGGGAAATTCGAGAACGGCGTCGAATATCCCCGCATCACCGTGACCCTGGCCACCAGCATTCCCAGGGCGAAATGCGACGCCATCAACCTCGCCTGGCGCGATGTGAACGCGATCGATGTCGCGCGCTGGAAAGAGGATGAAGACACGCTGGTCGTGGAGGAGGCTGGGCAGGTTCTCTATCGACTCAAGGACGCCCAAGCCGGGCAGCCCTGAGGGCGCCTGGGCGTTCCAAGACAGGTCTAGCAAGGAGCAGGAATTCACCATGAGCGACACTCTGAAGATTCGTCCCCCAGGCGGTCTCGACTTCGTATCCGTGGGCGCACTCGTGCATCGATTGGACCCAGGTTTGGTGCCCTGGCGCAAAGCCACGTGTTGCCAGATCCACGTCAGCGGCGGTGAGTTTAACGTGGCCGCCAACCTGGCTGACTGTTTTCGCATGAACACCGGGATCGCGACCGCCATGGTCGACTATCCCATCGGCGACATGATCCACGAGCGGGTCAGGGCCATGGGCGTGACGCCATTCTACAAACGCTTCAAACACAATGGCGTCAACGGCCCCAACATGGCCACGGTGTACAGTGACCGCGGTCATGGGGTGCGCGCGCCGGTGGTTTTCTACAATCGCTCCAATGAAGCGGGCGCCCAGCTCAAGCCGGGCGACTTCGATTGGGGGGCCATCTTCAAGAACGGCGTCCGCTGGTTCCACAGCGGCGGGATCTTCGCGGCGTTGTCCGAGACCACGGGCGAGGTCATCATCGAGGGCATGAAGGCCGCGAAAGCGGCGGGCGCCATCTGCAGCTTCGATCTGAATTTCCGCGAGAAACTGTGGAACATCTGGGGCGGCGCGCACAAGGCGGCCGAGGTCGTCGGGCGCATCGTGGCCAATGCCGACGTGCTGGTGGGCAACGAGGAGGACCTGCAGAAGGGATTGAACATCGCTGGCCAGGACGTCGAGAAGCGCTCCAAGCTCGACCCCAGCGCGTTCTTCGCCATGATCGACAGGGTCACGGCCAAGTTCCCCCAGGTCAAAGTTGTGTGCACGACCCTGCGCGAGGTGGCTTCGACCAATCGCCACGCCTGGGGTGCGGTGGCCTGGGTGAACGGGAAGACCCACGTTTCTCCCACCTGCGAGCTGGATGTGCACGATCGTGTGGGCGGCGGCGACGGCTTTGCCAGCGGTTTCGTCTACGGGATGCTTTCCGGCGAATCAGCCGACGAAGCCCTGAAGCTCGGCTGGGCGCACGGGGCGCTGCTCACCACCACGCCCGGAGACACGACGATGGTCACGCTGGAGCAGGTCCGCGCGTTTGCCCAGGGCGGCTCCGCCCGCATCCAGCGCTAGTCTGTGGCTCGCGCCGTGAATCAGGGAACCGCGTAGACCTCGTACTTGCAGCCCGCGCTGCAACCGTCCTTGTCGACGTTGTTGCCGTCGTCGCATTCCTCGTACCCAGGCTGCACCTTTCCGTCTCCGCAATGCGGCCCAAGCACGCAACCCGCGGCGCATTCGCCGTAGCCGCCGGCGTTCACGCCGTCGTCACACTCCTCCTGAGGCTGTTTCACGCCATCGCCACAACGGGGACCGAGTTTGCAGCCGGGGCCGCATTCGCCGTAGCCGCCGTCGTTCACGCCGTCATCGCACTCTTCGCCTGCGGAAGTGTCGACAATGGCGTCCCCGCAGATCCCCTCCATGTGGCAGTTGGGACTGCAGCCATCGCCACCGACCGTGTTGCCATCATCACATTGTTCTCCGAATTCCGCGGCCAAGACGCCGTCCCCGCAGCGCGGCCCAAGCTTGCACCCAGGCGCGCAGTTGCCGTACGAGCCGTCATTCGCGCCGTCGTCACATTCTTCGGCGCCGGCCGGCCCATTGATCGTTCCGTCGCCACAGCGGGGCGCAAACTGGCAGGTGGAACTGCAGCCACCGTACGTCCCGTCATTGACGCCATCGTCGCAGGTCTCACCGAACACCGATTGCACCTGCCCGTCCCCACAACGTGGCGGCGTCACGCAGCCGGGCGCACAGCCGGTCGAGCCATAGGCACTGACGTTGGTCCCATTGTCGCAAGTCTCAGGCCCATTGATGATGCCATCCCCGCAATAGGGTCCGCGAACACAGCCGGGTTGGCATTTGCCATAGCCGCCCACGTTGGTCCCGTCGTCACATTGCTCCCCGGGAGACAGGATCCCATCACCGCAGATTGGTCCGCAAACACTCGCAGAGGCATTGAACCCGCTCAGGGTTAGCTTGTACGACGAGCTCGTGGTCTGGCGTTCAGCTTGGAAAACCGCGATCTCGTACACCTGGCCGCTCTGCAGCCCGAGGGTGGTGGTCTGTCGGGTCGCGACAGGCGGAGGAGTGATGGGATAGGTCGCAGTCACCGTCGTGGTGCCATTGCCGTTGGCGCCGATCACGATACTGCCATCGACGGGAGTATGAATACCGCCGAGATCGACGGAGAGTTTCCGGCTGATGAAGACCCACACATCGTCGTCGCCGACGAAGTCGAGGGTATAGCTCTTGGTCTTGTCGTAGAGGAACCAATAACGGACTTCGCTGGTGAAACTGAAGTTGTGCAGGCGTTTGTTTCCTGCAGCATCCAGGTCGAAAGGCCAAGTCGCCATCGGATCGTAATATGGCGGAATCGTTGCGGCGGTCAGCTCCGACGCCGGACTGAAAGGGTCGCCGTCGACGGGGAAGAAGAGCGGGTTGCCGTCGACCTTGGAGACGATGAAGGTGGCACTGTAGGAGTTGGTGCCCTTTATGCAGGTGAGCATTGTCTCTCCGGCGGCCAGTTTCTTAGAACAGTCGTCGGTTCCGTTCGCGTAAATGGAGGTGCAGGGAATGGGGTTGCCGGCCGCATCCACCTGTTCCGCTCCCACGTTGCCGCAATAGTAGGCTGTTTCAGTGGTAAGAAACTGTTCGCCGTTTGCTCCGTAGCGGTTGACGTAGGCGCCCTGGCCATTGTTCCAAAGGGTCATCGTGGTCGGAGTTGAGTGATTGACCCCGGACGTATCTCGATACCACTCGGCGAACGAGGCGGCGCTGGCCACATGGGCGCTAGGGCCGATACCCGAGTACACGGGCTTGCCATTGGCATCGAGAGTCGCGTTGACCATGCCCTGCAGGGGAGCATACGAACCGGTGACCCCGAGTTCAAAATCGACGGGATTGGTGTTACTGTGGAACCTGAAGTCGCGATACACCACCGGGACCAGCATGGTATCCCCGAGGGGCGGTTGCGTGCATTGATAGCCGGGTTCGACCTTGCATGTCGACGAACAGCCGTCACCGCTGTTGGCATTGCCGTCGTCGCAGTCCTCGCCCAGGTTGCTGAGCACGATCCCATCGCCGCAGGTCGATTTGCACGCGCCCGAGCTGCAATCCGGCTCGAGGGTACAGAGGGGGGTGCAGCCGTCGCCCAGATCGTTGTTGCCATCGTCGCAGCTTTCCGTGCCCTCTTTGACTTTGTCACCACATGTGGTCTTGTGGCAGGTGTAATTGGGAGGGGTACCGGTGCACGCCCAGCCCGGCTCCCACTGACAGGTGCTCGAACAGCCATCGCCGTCCTGGGTGTTGCCGTCATCACAGCGTTCATTCAGCAGCAGGATACCGTCGCCGCACTTGGCAATGCACTTGGCGCCAGGGAATGGGCAGTCATAACCTTTCTGGACCTTGCATTGGTCGCAGCCATCGCTCGGATCGTTGTTGGCATCGTCGCAGGTCTCGGCGCCGGTGACGATGCCGTCGCCACACTTGTTCATGTTGATGCAAGGCTTGCCCGGCGTGGGACACTGGTATCCCGACTCTATGGCCTTGCAATCGGCTGAACAACCGTCGCCGCTGACGATGTTGCCATCGTCGCATTGCTCGCCCAGGTCTGCGCTCTGAATCCCATCGCCACAGACCTTGACCCGCTGGCAAGGACTGCCTGGAACCGGACACAGCCAGCCGGCTTCCTTGTGGCAATTCGCGTCACAGCCGTCCCCTGGGAGGGTGTTTCCATCGTCGCAGGTTTCGTCGCCCTTGACGCGCCCGTTCCCGCAAAACTCCACCCGAACGCAGGGCTGCCCGGGGGTCGGACAGATGAAGCTCGCGCTCTGCACCGTGCAGTCTGGACTGCAACCGTCGTTAGGCACTGTGTTGCCGTCGTCACACACCTCTCCGATTTCGACCACGCCGTTGCCGCACACTATTGTAGTGACGCAGGGTTTGCCCACTGTCGGACAGGTGAAATTCGGTTCAATCTTGCAAATCCCGTTGCAACCATCGCCAGGAACGGCGTTGCCGTCGTCGCATTCTTCGGATGCCTGATTGATCACACCATCACCGCAGGCGGGGCCAGAGGGCACCATCTGGCAATTCGCGGGTGGGTTACTGGACAAACAAGGGTTGGGCGCGGCATCTGGTTTGCCGGCTCCGCCAGCGTTTGGGATGTTGATGATGCCGGTCGTTCCGCTCGCACCAGCCGTGGTGGTTGCTCCAGCGCCAGAGCCGCCGACTGTACCAGAACCTCCCGCCCCCACCTGCGACACCGTCGCTTCGCCCGCCGAACATCCGATAATGGCCATTGTTGCAGCGGCCAAGAGAGCAACGGGTCGATATTGCGCGGCCATTAGTGCCTCCGATTGCAGTCAACAGCGAAATCATACCTTTATTTGTTCACGATGTCGGTACGCAAGCCATCCAGGGCGATTTTCATGTCCTGGTGCCCGCCCGGTTCTTGACGGCTGACCACGCTCGCGAGCGCGCCACGGGCGACCACGCGGGGCGGCCCGGCATGTAACGAAAGGTAGGTCGATGGCCTACGCGACGCCGTCCACAACCGCGGTCCTAACTACACCGCGCATCCAGCGGTATAGCTAGTGCTGCCCGCCAGAAGAAGTTGAAGGGATGGCCGGAGTGTGGTCGGGCAGCACGCGAGCGCAAAGCGCGAGCCGCGAGGCCGCAAGGCCGAGCGGGGGAAGGGGGGACCCGGCGGGCTCTGCCCGACGGGGGGAGGGGCTCACCCCTCCGTAAATCGAAGCTAGTGCCGCCTCGCCTTGCGTTGCGATTCCGCTTCCTGGACTGACCGTCGGCTCAACCCCTGCGGAGCTTCTGGCAGGCGGCACTAGCGAACGTCGATGCCGTAGTTGAAGCGTAGACCCGCGGAGCGTGGGAACGACGCGGCCCGTACCACCTTTTCGATGCACGCAGCGACCGGCATGCTCGCCAGTTTCCCGCCGACGGTCACGTCAGTGACGCGGCCGTCCTTGTTCACGACAAGCTTCAGCTCTGCGATGCCCTTTTGACCGAACTGCCGTGCGCAGTCCTTGCTGCGCGTCTTGACGCCTGCCATGACCCTGGAGATGTCGGCCTGCGACAGCGGCGGAGGCGGCGCTGCTTCTTCGCGCTCCGGCGGCGGCGGCTCGGGTTTGCTCTTCTGCACGTCCTTCAACATGGCGTCCAGGCTCTTGTTCTGGTGCTGTTTTTCCTTGCCCTTCTTGTCCGTGACCACATCCGCCATCAAACCGTCGAGCCAATCGCCCGACTTGGCTGCGGGCTTGGCTGCCGGCTCATCCTTCTCCGTCGGCTCGTCGAACGACGGCTTGGACTTGCGGCTCGAGGCCGCGGCCTTGGACTCGCTCGAGCGCTCAGCAACGGAATCGTCGGGGCCGGCAGCTTCCGGCTCTGGAATGTCCTTACTGGAGGCTGTCTTTGTGGGCGCGGACCTGGCGGACGGGGCCTTTGTTCCGCTCTTCGTGTGCGAAGGTCGCCCGACCGAAATCACCACCGCCTCGGTTTCCGTTCCGCCTGGCGCTGGAGCGGCCTCGGGGCCCGCCGCGGGTTGCGGCGCCGCGGCTCCTGCTGGTTTCTCGGGCTCGGCGGGTTCTGCAGCCTGCGGTGCCACGGGTTCTGCGGCCGCCGCTGGCGCCTTGGCTCGCTCTTTGCGCGTAGGAGCTTCTTCGCCACCACGCGGTACGGCGGGCAGGGGCACGATCGAGGGCGCGAGCGCTGCCGGCTTGTCCTTCGTCACCAGCTTTGGCGCGGACATGCCTGACGTCGGGGACGCGCGGCCGAAGAGCGCAAGCGTCTTGGCAGTGAGCATCGGACCCGCGGCGACGCCTCCCCCGAACACCAGCAGAGTCCACAAGACTAGCCAGCCCCACCGCCGCTTGTGCGGGGCTTCGGGCAGCATCATGGGCCCCATGAACACGGGGGTCCCGAGGCCCGGCGGGGCCGGATTGGGGTCAGGTCGGCGATCGTTTGAAACCACGGCTCAGAATACTAACCCACAAACACGTCTAGAATGGAAGGCCGTTTATGCCATCGCCACCGCGCCAAGACAGCCGCCGGTTCAACCAGTGCCCATCGTCAGCGGGAGACGCATGGGGCGCGCAGAAGTCTCACGCATTCCCGTCGAGAAACGCGGTCCCCACGGGGCGGCGCATCAGGCAATGGTCGTGGCCGGTTCTACCTGGCACACTGCCCTATCGGTCGGTGGTGTGGCCCCTACTGGACCCAGTCTTGGGTCACCTTGGCTGCCAGCCAATTCTTTACCAGGGTGCCAAAGTCTGTGAGCGTCGTCAGCCCGCTGTTTGAGAACATGGCGGGTCCCCAGGAGTTGTCGGCGACCCACGCGGTCCAGTTCGCGCCATCGCCATCCACCAGTGTCTCGAAGGCGGTTCCCCAATTCGCGGCGGTCTGCGGCGAAGAGTAGCCCCACTCGGTGATGAACACTGGTGCCACAGCCACGGCTGTCGCGAGCTGCTTCTGGAAGGACGCGCCCCAGTTGTTCGGATAGATGTGGGCCGTGTAAACCAGGTTCGTCCCACTTGGGGGCGAGCTGGCGGCATCGCCCGGGTGCTGGTCCCAGCTCATGGAAGGAACAATGATGAGGTTGTTGGGCGCTGCCGCGCGGACAGTGTCGATCCATGTTTGCACCTGCGTCTTGAACGTCGCCCAGGGCATGCTGCTGTTGATCGGCTCGTTGTACAATTCGTAGATGACGTTGGTGTAGTCCTTGAACTGCGGGGCGATGTCCGTCCAGAAGCTGGTCGCGGCGGCGCCCGAATTATTGGCGCTGTTCGTGTCGTCAATCTGGTGAAGATCGATAATGGCGTACATGTTCTTGGAGGTGGCGTAGTCAATCGCCGGCTTGAGGACCTTGCTGATGTAGTCCGGGCCGGTCATGACGGTCACCTTTTGCCCTGCCGGGGCTGCGGTGCCGACTGGGTAGGGCAAGCCCGAATAGTAGGACTGTCCCTGGTTGAAGTCGGTTCGCGGGTAGACTGGCATGCGCACGAGGTGAGCATCGAACCCGGCCGTGGCAATTGCGTCAATTCGATCGGTGATCCCGGCGGCGCTGTTGCTCTTGAGGTAAAGCGAACCGATATCAATCAATGCGTACCCGCGCAGGACGATGGTCTTGCCGCTGGGATCCTTGATGAGGGGGCCCTCTACGTGCAGGGCAGGTAGGCTCCCGGTCGCGCCAGTCGCGCCGCCCGCGCTCCCGGTCGTCCCGCCCGTCGCGCCGCCGGCGGCCGTTGTGCCCCCTCTGCCCCCGGTCCCGCCGCCCGTCGCGCCACCGACAACGCCGCCGGTAGCCGTTGCGCCGCCTTTGCCCCCGGCCGTCCCGCCCGTCGGTCCGCCGGTCGTGCCACCCGTGGCTGTCGTCCCGCCTATCGCTCCGCCCGTGGCCCCTGTCGAACCACCCCTGCCCCCGACCGCGCCACCCGTTGTTCCGCCCGTGCCAGCCGTTGTTCCGCCCGTGGCACCGGTCGTCCCCCCTACCGCGCCACCGGCAGTCGCTATGCCGCCGGAGCCGATTGAGCCGCCGGAGCCGCCGACGCCGGTTGCGCCACCCGTACCTGTTGCGCCGCCGCTGCCGAGGTTGCCACCACTGGTCGCGGCACCGCCGCTGGCCAGGCGCCCGCCCATCGCGCCACCTAGGCTGGAGGTACCGCCCGTCCCTTTGTCGCCGCCAGTTCCTGACGCCGCGGAGCTACCGCCTCCGGATCCCCCCGTGGCTTGCGCTCCAGTGCCATTGTCCGAGCAAGCGCCACCAAAGGCGGTGCCCAGGATCACGATGCCCAGGAGGGTCTTGCTGTTTCTCATGGTCCGGCCTTTCCTACTATGTGCAAAAGGAGGGCGCCCGACTCCTGAAACCTTCACGGATTCGGCCAACATGGACCCATGCGGCGCTATTCCACGCGTACTGCGTAGTTTCGGATTTCTGTCTTGCCCGATCCAGAGGCCACTTCGTTGCCGAGTTCCAGGCAGGCCACGTAGACGTTGCTGTCCAGCAGACGGTTCTGGACTAGGTAGCCCACGATCGCGCCGATGTCGAGGGGGCCATGCAGGATGGGCTTGTCCGCTACCAGGGAAATGATGGTCCAGGTATTGGAGTTGGCGCCCGAGTCGTCGCCGTGGTTGTTTGCCAGGAAAATGCGAAATTGATGGCCCCCAATCTCGGCCTTGGCTATCAGATTTCCGGCAGGCCCCAGCCGGTTTTCGGCAATCCATATCATCACCTCGTGGGTTATGCCGTCTTTCGTGACCGGCGGGGAGGATACCGTCCAGAACTCAAATGCCAGGTTGTACGAGCCCGACGCACGCATCGACACGTCGTAGTCCACGACGAGTTTCTTTGAGCCTGCGCGAAAGGGGAATCCCGAATTGGGGGCGGTTTCGCCGTTCCAAGGACTGTGGCCAACCTGAAGCTCGGGGTAGGCAACCACACTGGAACTCCCCCACCATTTCCAGACCCAGCCGAAGACGGGTTGGCCCTTCGACTCGTTGACGAAGATCTTCTGCCGGTATCGTCCGGTGGTGGCCTGTTTGTTCCAAACGTTGTTGAGGATGCGATAGCGGTCGCCGACCACCATCGCCGCCCAGTCCTTCTCGGATTCGAACAAGAGGGTGCCTTCGGTGCCGGTGAGGTCGAAATCTGCCCTCGCCGAGCGGAAGCAGCCAGACCCCAAGGCCAGCAAAGAGACGGCAAAAAACGCGCAACGAGAGAGGTGTCGCATGTGTATCTCCAGCAGCATCTTGTCCAGTCTACTGGACCGTCAGGCCCAGAAAGCAGAAATCGAAAGGCGCGGAGATGGTTGCATTGCCCGCCACCATGAGTTGAACCGCGGTGACAGGCCTGTAGTTGTATTCATGAAGTGCACCTCCAGAAGGTTAGGAGTCGCATGACTGCTTGCACGGGTCAGTCCTGAACGGGCCGGGGCAGCAGGCAGACCCCATCGGCACAGACTGCCGTGGCGAGCGGCCTTCTTCAGCCTCGGCGCAGGGGGAACTGTGCCGCGGAATCCAGTCCGGCGGAAGCGAAGTCTGACCCTCGCACACCGGTTCGGGACTCTCCTTGTGCAGAGAGGCTCAAGTTTCCCTCTCCCTGCGGAACCGAGACTGACTTCTCGCCATGGCTTGTTGATAGGAGGTCATCATGATCCAACAACGCGTGCTTGCAGTCTTGTCAGCTTCATTGGCGCTCTCGGCGTGTGGCGCCGGCCTGGGCAAGGTCGCCGGAACCCCTGCATCTGCCCCGGGGGAAGTCGATCCAGCCCAAGCCGAAGCCTCGCGTCGCAACCCGTTCTTGGGCGCTGGGTTCTTCCTCGACCCCGAGCAGGTCGCAAAGATCGAGGCCGCGGCCCAGGCGGCACCGTCGGACGCAATGGTCATTCGCAAGGTCAAGCAGTACCCCATTGGGCTTTGGCTTGATTCCATCGCGAAGGTGGCTGTGATACCAAAGTGGCTCAACCTGGCGAAGAAGCAGCAGCAAGCCAGTGGCCAGCCCACCCTGTCGGTGTTTGTGGTCTACGACATGCCGAACCGCGACTGTGCTTCCAAGTCGTCGGGCGGAGAGCTCAAAGTTTCGCAGGATGGCGCGACTCGCTATCGAACCGCGTTCATCGATCCCATTGCGGCGCACTTTGCGGCCCACCCCGAACTGCCCATCGTCGTGATTTTGGAACCGGATTCTCTGGCCAATCTGGTCACCAACCTGAATCTCCCGACCTGCCAGGAAGCGCGCGCGGTGTACGTCGACTCTGTGGTCTACGCTATCCAGAAGCTCGGCCTGCCTAACGTGAGCATCTACCTTGATGCGGCCCATGCGGGCTGGCTGGGATGGGATGGACACCGCGAGACCTTCGCCAAGCTCTGCAAGAAAGTGCTCAAGGCTGCGGGCGGCGTGGACACGATTCGCGGGTTCGCCACCAACGTTTCCAACTACACACACCTCTACAACCGAGACGGCGCGGCCATGGAATCCAGCGATCCCTGCTACAACGAGCTCGTCTATGTGAAGAAGCTGGCGGTGTCGCTTGCGGACCATGGAATTCGAAACAAGGGCTTCATCATCGACACCGCACGCAATGGCAAGGGGCAGATTCGCAAGGTGTGGGGAAACTGGTGCAACATCAAGGGCGCTGGCCTGGGCGAGCGGCCCCGGGCGGCGCCGGGACCGTTCGTGGATGCCTATTTCTGGATCAAGGTGCCCGGAGAGTCGGATGGCACATCCGACCCATCACAGCCTCGCTTCGATCCGGACTGTGCATCCGCTGAAAGCGCCACCGGGGCGCCGCAGGCAGGCACGTGGTTCCAGTCCTACTTCCTTGATTTGGTCCGCAACGCCACGCCGCCACTCTGAGCCCAGCATGACGGCATGCAGCAACGAAACCCATTCCGCTGGGACGAAATCTGACCGGTGCGGAGTGGCTCAGGACTCTTTCTCTACCAGGAGGCTGATGTCCCTAGCTGCGGAAACAGTTCCGATTATTCGGCATGGCGGCCGGGCCGCATGCAGGGCGGCTGGCGCGTGGGCCGGCCTGTCTGCTGCTGACCTCCTGCTCCGACATTCTTGCATCAAGGCAATTGCGTTGCACTGAGAAGGCGTTTTCGACAGGATGGCTATGGAGGCGGTTCTTCGTCACATGGTTTACTCTCCTCTTTCGCCGCAGCTTCCCTCCGGTGTTCCGGACAGCGGCGACGGGGCACTGGTGCGGGCGGCGCGCGGGGGTGACCGGCGGGCCTGCCAGGCCATCTGGGAAAGATACGCATCCCTGGTGCAGCGCCTGGTCAGGCGGTTTTTCGGGCCGGGCCCTGATCATCTGGACGTCTGCCAGGAGGCCTTCATGCGCGTCTTCAAGCGTCTCGATGAACTGCGCGAGCCGGCTGCCCTGCCCGGGTTTATCATCGGCATCACCCTGGGCGTCTCCCGCAACGAGGCGCGACGCCGCCGCATCCGGTCCATCGTGGGTCTGACCTCGCCCGAGGAATTGCCCGGCGCCTACGTGCCTGGCGCGGAGGACGAGGCGCGTGAGGCCCTGCGCGCGCTCTACCGGCTGCTGGACTGGCTGGGCGCAGAGGATCGCTCGCTGTTCGTTGCCCGGTATGTCGAGAAGATGGAAATCGCTGAGGTGGCCGCTCTGCACGGACTGAGCCTTTCCACCGTCAAGCGGCGCATAGCTCGTCTCGCCCTGCGGGTCGACTCGCGCATGAAATCCGAGCCGGCCCTCGTGGAATACGTGGGGCGGCTGAGCCAGGGAGGGACGAGTTGATCAAGCGACAAGAATCGGTGAACGCGGGCGAGGCCCGCTGTCACCTGCTCGGCGATCTCGCGGCGCGCGCTGCAGGGGAGCGGTCGCCCGATCTCCGGCAATGGGCCGAGATCGAGCAGGCCCTCGCGGGGAGGCCAGGCTTCTGGCGAAGCCGCTGGCTGGTCCTGGCTCTTCCGGCGCTGGCGGGAGTGGCCCTCTGGGTCGCCTCCGGCCGTACTTTGAGCCACGTGTCAACCGGCTGCACTCTGGGTCCGGATGGCACCTTCTCGGTCCCGTATGATCGCGAGTGCACCGTGACGTTCGGCGAAGGCACGCACATCGCGCTGGGGAAGACCGCGAGCGGCCGATTGCAGAAACTGGGGTTCTGGCGCGGCGCCCAGCTTGATCTCCAGAGCGGCCATGCTGATCTGTCCGTGGTTCATCGCCTGCTTGGCCGCTGGGGAGTGCTAGCCGGACCGCTTCGGGTTCGGGTGACCGGCACGCGCTTCGAGGTGGGTTGGGCGCCCGCGCAAGGCCGTTTCAGCTTGGGCGTGAGCGAGGGTGAAGTGAGCGTGAACGGCGGCCCGCTACGCGACCGCAAGGTTCGCGCCGGACGCAGGCTGGAGGTCCACACGGCCACCGGCGAGGTGATCGAGGGCGACCTCGGCACACCACCCGACGCACAGGCCGCGCCAGTACGGCCCGTCGCCGCCGAGAGCCCGGAGAAGACTGCGACAGGAGCGGACGCTGCCCTGGCTCGACCGGCCCACGCCGAGCGCAAGAGAGGCACGACCAGCAGGAAGATAGCCGCTCGTGATCCTGGATCCGGCGCCACGGCAATGAGCCCCGCTACCCAGCCAGAGCCCCCTGTCGCCGTGCTCGATCCAATGGCCCGCGATTGGACCGCCTCCTCGGCGGCGGAAGACGAGCCTGCGCCTGCACTGCCTGGCCCGCGCCGTCTGACCGTCGGCAGGAACGGCGAGCTGGTTGGAGGTGTCACTGGGCCGGTTCAGGCTCTTAGCGGTTCCGGGACCATGCTCTCTAAACGAGCACGCACTTCGGCCAAGCATCTCTACCTGAACGACGGGGCGCTATGCACGAGCGGGAAGATGTCCCAGCTTGCGTGCGTGGACGAGGCAGGCCTGCCCAAGAGGTGCGACTGGGACACCAACTGGGGCGTGCTCATTAGGTGGAATACGCGCGAAGACCAAAAAGCCTGGGGCAGCGGCGCAAACTCGAGCATCGCCCTGGAATTCCGGGGCAGCGCCGGCCGCTACCGACTCGTCGCCCATCGCGAGGGCGATCCAGCCCAGGAGGCGTTCTGCGTGGAAAACTACCGATCGGGGCAAACGGTGACGCCTTCCGAATTCAAGAATTGCTCGGCCGCTCGTTCACGCCTGCCCGACTTCACAAAGATCGACTACTTCGCCCTGCAGTTGCTGTCCGAAGAGGCCTGGCTCAACTTCGGATTCTGCCTGTCGGCCGTCAGCCTGTTCTGAAGCCGATTGCCTATCCGGCCAAGGCGCCGCCCGCGCACGCACCCGTGCGAATCCATTTCCATGACTATCTCGCGGACGATGGAAACGGCGGCATCATTCGAAGTCCGGTCTGCACCACGATCCCGCGCGACTGGAGAGACAAGCGTGGTGACGATTACTTGACGAGAGCTAGCGTTGGGGTTGGTGTGGTGAACGTCGGAGATGCCCGAAATGCCGGAACGAGCGCGGATAGTGAACGGGGGTCCCCCCATAGGCATTAGGCGCGGCCTGACGGAGAGAGCTATGACCCCTTCTCCCCGGTCCGCCGGGGAGAAGGTTGGGATGAGGGGTCCGGCCTGGCACGGCTCCTCTCCCCAACCCTCTCCCCGCTTCGCGGGGCGAGGGGGCGGAATGCGTGGGCTTCCGCTGGCCGGCCGCCTAATGCCTATGGGGGTTCCCCCCGCCATGACAACCACCACCCCTTCGAGAACCCGAATCCCCCTGGGCCCGCCTTTGACCTGCCCCCTTGTTGCGATTCTGCTGGCTATTGGGGGGACTGCGTTCGCCCAAGCCACCTCCTCGACAACCGACGATGACGAAACGCCGCCGGCCGCGAACGCACCGCCCACGGGTGCCCCTGCCCCCGCAGCGGGTTCCCCGGGTGCGTCTGCGGCGGCCGCCCCGGCCGAGCCGGAAGCCAGCGCCGCCGGCTCGCAACGCAAGCGTCGGGGGAAGACCACCCAGCTCGGACTGTCTCCCCAGACCACCGAGGTTGCCCCTCCTTCGGCGGGCCCGCCCTCGGTGACCGAGGCGCCCACGTCGAATTGGGGCTTCAGGTTCCACGGCTTCTTCCGTGGTCCCATGCGGTTGAGCATGGATTCCGAGGCCGGCCACGGCCTCCAGTTCCACGCCCCGCCCGTGACGCCTGATCTGAACTACACCACGTGGAGCTTCACCAACAACAACCCCGGCCCCTGGGGCGAGATGCTTTTTCAGTACGGGAACAATCGCGTCACCATGACCATGGCCATCGCCAGTTACAACATTACCTCGGGTAGCTGGCGCGAGTTGCAGGACCAGTTCGGCATCGACCGCGCCTTTCTCACCCTCAATTTTCCCGACGCCCTCGGGGATGTGGGCATGATGGTGTGGAACGTGGGCGTGTTCGGGGACCGCTACGGCGCCATGGGCAAGTACGACGGCGGCGCCTATGACACGTACATGATCGGCCGCACCCGCATCGCCGGTGCCACAGGCACATTCGATTTTGACCTGGCCGACAACTTCAAGCTGGTTGCCGAGGCAGGAGCAGGCGCCAAGATGGATGTGCAACAGTGGCATGATGCTCCCTACCCCTCGTGGCAGCCCTTCCCGGGCCACGTGCAGATGGGGACTACCATGTTGGCCCACACCCACGTTGGCGGGGTGTTCGCCAATCTGCTCACTTTGACAGGTCACTTCATGTACACCTGGACCAATGACGCGATGCGAACCGACCTGAACAACTCGAACGGCCAATCCTACGCCGCCAGGGATGCCAGCATGCGAATTCTGGGCGTCGACCTGAGACTCGACGGCGGCTGGCGGGGAGACGGCTACCTCGGTTTCTCCTCCATCAAGACGACTAACGTGGGCGTCCTGTCCGACACGATCGAGGTCATGCACTCTCAAGGCGGCTGGCAGTACCAGGCCAACTACACCGGCGGCCCGTTCAGCCAGGGCGACAGCACGGTCAACAGCATCGGGTTCCAGTACACGTTCAGCTTGGCTGCGTTTCTGTTACGGCCACAAGCCTGGTGGGGCCAAGGCCCGGATTTCACCGTCCAGGTCTTCGGCATGTACAACTCCATCAGTGGCCTGACCACCGCGGCGGACGTGCAGCGAATGTCGTTCCTGGGGAAGCACAAGTTGAAGTTGGGGACGCAGTTGCTCTACACCCCCCTCCCATTCATCTCGGGCGGTGTTCGTTTCGACTCGGTCCAGCCCAATATGGACGACAGAACCCACGACTTCTGGGTTCTGTCTCCTCGGTTGCTCTTCCACACCGAGTTCGTCACTCGCGAGCAGGTGATGATCCAGTACCAGTTCTATTCGTACGGAAGTTGGTACACCAACGACCCAACCCACAGTCTTCCCTTTCCCTACGGCCAGACCGGAAATCTCTGGACGCCGCTGCAGCCCGACCGGCATACCTTCACCATCGCCGCCAGCATGTGGTGGTAGCGGTGCAGGGACGAGGTTCCGGTGCCATGGAGATAGCCGGGCACGGCCACTCTGGCTTCAGCCGTGGCCACTGACCGGTCACGTCCCCACCTCCCCCTCCAGCAGGGCCAGTGCGTGGGACAGATCCGGGCGCATTTGCAGGACCGGCGCCAGTGGATCTTCGCGCAGTCGGGACATCCGAGCAGGCGCAGTCTTGATGGTGAAGGCCGCGGGATCCAGGCGGGCGTTGACCTCGGACCAGCGCAGCGGCATGGACACGCGGGCGCCGGCCACGGCGCGCGCGCTGAAAGGCCCGGCGATGGTCTTGCCGTGGCCGTTCTGCATGCAGTCCAGGTACACGCGGCCGGCTCGGCGAGCCACACTGCGGGTCACGGTGGCGAGCTGGGGATCGTCACGGACAGTCACATGCGCCAGCAGTTGGGCCAGGCTGCGAGACTCGGCGTGGGTCAGCTGGCCGGCCAGCGGAATGAGAACATGCAGCCCGGTGCCGCCGCTGGTCTTGGCGAAGCACGGTAGTTCGATGCGTTGGCACAGCCGATGGATGGCGCGGGCCAATCGCACCACATGGGCAAAGGGCGCATCCTTGGGATCCAGATCCAGGATGCACCAGTCTGGGCGCTCCAAGGAGCCGACCCGGCTTGCCCACACATGCAGGGGGATGCTGCCCAGGTTGGCCAAGTACAGAATGGATTCCACGTCGTCGCATAGAAAGTATTCCAGCTCGCGCTTCCGCTCGTCGCTCCAGATGCGCACCCGACGCACCCACTCAGGCGACCAGGTGGGCGCATCCTTCTGAAAGAATGACGGCCCCGCGATGCCCTCAGGGTGGCGGGTCAGCACCAGGGGCCGGTCGCGCAGGTAGGGCAGCAGCCAGGGCGCAATTGCGCGGTAGTAGTCAATCAGATCGCCCTTGGTCAGGCCCTCGGCGGGCCAGAAGACCTTCTTCAGATTGGTGTAGGCAATCCGCTTCTCGACGCTGGCCGAGGCAGGGGGCGGCTCGGCCTGGGTCACCGGGCGGGCGCACTCGTCCGGCCGCTTGTCAGCGCGCCAGCGCAAAAAGATCGGCTGACGCAGAAGTCCGTCGCTGGTGATCTCCTTGTAGCGCACCTCGCACACCAGGCGCGGCCTGACCCAGGTGTGTTCCGGGCCGCGCGGCACTGGTCCCGTGCACGGGGGATCGGGCTGCTCATCATCGTGCAGCTCGCGCGGCAGGCTGGCCAAGTCCTTCTCGGCCAGGCCGCTGCCCACGCGTCCCGCGTACACCAGCGCGCCCGATTCCTGCGCCGCCAGGTGCAGAGCGCCCAGCCCGCTGCGCAGGCCCCGGGGCGCGGTGTAACCCACGACCACAAAATCCGCGCTGCGGTCGCGCCGAATCTTCAGCCAGTCGGACGAACGACCGGCGCGATAGGGGGAGGCGGCCCGCTTGGCCACCACGCCCTCCAGACCCAGCCGTGTGACCTCCTCGAACATCTCTTGCCCGCGTGCTTTGATATGGTCCACGTAGTGCAGCGGCCCCAGCGCCGGCAGCAGGCGGCTGAGCAGCGCCTTGCGTGTGGCCAGGGGCAGGGGACGCAGGTCGCGGTCCCGGAAAGCCAGCAAATCGAAAACGAACAGGCTGGCGGGCAGGCGCAGGGCCGCGCGCTCGATGTCGGGCTGCCGGGTGAGCAGCGCCCGTTGCTGCAGGCGCTCGAAGCTGGGTCGGCCCTGCTCGTCGCACACCGTGATTTCTCCGTCGAGAACAACATCAGCAGGCAGCGCGGTCAGCGCCGCCGCCAAGTCAGGGTAGAGTGCGGTGGCGTCGTTGCCATGCCGGTAGATGAGCTTGCCCCGCCCGCCCTCGTGCGCGGCCAGGGCGCGGAAGCCGTCGTACTTGATCTCAAACAGCCAGCCCGGCTCGGAGAAGGGCTGTGGCCGAGTTTCGGCCAGCATCACCTGCACCTGCTCGGCCCGCAGCGGGGACGGCGGCAGCTTGTCGGTCTGCTCACGCACCTCGGCCCACCGGGGCGAGCCGTCGCGCAGTTCCTCAATGGTCAGGCCGGATAGAACCGAAGCCTCGGGCAAGCGGCTTTCGCCCCCGCGCACGACGTAGGCGTCGCGTTCCTTGATGAGCAGCCAGTCCTTCTGGCTCTTCGCCAGGCGCACCAGTGACCACGCCCCGCGCAGCTTGTAGCCGGCAAACGTGAAACGCAGCTTGCCCTTGACCAGGCCCTGCTTGACATCGTCAAGCGGGGTCCAGGTGCCGCGATCCCAGACAATAGTGGGGCCGGCGCCGTAGTTGCCGGCAGGAATGACCCCCTCGAAGGATCCATACTCGATGGGGTGGTCTTCCACTTGCACCGCTAGACGCTTTTCGGCTGGGTCGAAGCTGGGTACTCGGGGCACCGCCCACGAGCGCAGCACGCCCTCCATCTCCAGGCGAAGATCGTAGTGCAAACGGCGCGCCGCGTGCTTGTGCACCACGAATAGCCGGCCCGGACCGGAACCGCCGCCAAACGGCTCAGTCGTTCGACCCGGCGAACGCTTGGCACGATAATTCTGCAGGGGCAAAGGACCCTCTTTGCGCAAACCTTGCACGCGGCTAGCCGCAAGCGTTTTCTGCGCTAGGCTTGGATCATGGCGCGGGCAATGGCGGGTGCAACAATCTCGTTTGGCTTGGTTTCGATACCGGTGAAGCTCTATTCGGCCACGCAGCCGTCGGCCGGAATTTCGTTTCACTTGTTGCACAACAAGGACGGCTCGCGTCTGCACCAGCAGTATCTGTGCGCGAAGGACGGCCAGGTGGTGCCGCGCGAGGAAGTGGTCAGGGGCTACGAGTTCGCCAAGGACCAATACGTGACCTTCACCAACGAAGAACTCAAGGCCATAGAGGAGAAGGCGACCCAGGCCATCGCGATCGCGCAGTTTGTGCCCGCGGATAAGGTCGACCCCATCTACTTCGACCGTCCCTACTACCTGGCGCCCGACAAGGGTGGCGAAAAAGCCTACCATCTGCTGGTCGAGGTCATGCGCCAGAGTGGCCGCGCCGCCATCGCCCGCTACGCCGCGCGGGACCGACTGTACTTGGTGATGCTGCGACCGGTTCCGGGGGCACAGCCGGGCACCAGCGGGCTGGTCATGCAGCAACTGCTGTATGCTGACGAGGTGCGCCCCTTGGCCGAGGTGCCAATACCCGAGGGCCAGTCGAGTGAGGCCGAGCTGAAGCTGGCCACCCAGGTGGTGGAACAGATCGCGTCCGACAGCTTCGACCCGGCGGCGTATCACAACGATGTGCGTGAGCGGATGCAGGCCGAGATCGAGCGCAAGGTGGCGGGCCACGAGGTCGCGTCCTCCGCTGCGCCGGAACAGCCTGCGCAGATCATCGACCTGATGGAGGCTCTCAAGGCCAGCCTGGCAGCGCGTGGCCAACCGGCGGCGACGGACACGCGCGAGCTGGGTGAGCGCAAGCCGGCCCGACCCGCAGCGCCCCACAGCGCGCGGCCCAAGGCGCGCGCCTCACGGGGCTAGGGGGAGGCCAGCGATGCGGGTGTGGGTCGGGACAAGCGGCTTCAGCTACCCTCCCTGGCGTGGCTCGTTCTATCCCGAGAAGCTTCCCGCCGAGGAGATGCTGGCCTTCTACGCGCAGCAACTCCCGACGGTGGAGATCAACAACACCTTCTACCGCATGCCCAGCTCCGTCCTACTCGAACGCTGGGCCGCCGCCACGCCAACCGATTTCGTCTTCGCCCTCAAATGCAGCCGACGCATCACCCACGAGCTACGGCTGCACGACGCGCAGAGCGCGGTGGAGCGCTTCGCCAAAGGGGCCGCGACCCTGGGCAGCAAGCTGGGTCCGGTGCTGTTCCAGCTACCACCGTGGCTGCACAAGGACCTGGAACGGCTGCAAGCGTTCCTGACTGTGCTGGCACAAGTCGGGCAGGGAATTCGTCCCTCCTTCGAATTCCGCCACGCCTCGTGGTTCTCTGACGACGTTTACGCCACCCTGCGAGCGGCGGGGGCCGCCCTGTGCATCGCCGAAGCGGAGAAGCTTGAGACGCCCCTGCAGGCCACCACCTCCTGGGGCTACCTGCGTCTGCGCCGAGAAGACTACGCACCCGCCGCCCTCGACGCCTGGGCTGAGCGCATCGCCGGGCAGCCCTGGAGCGAGGCCTACGTCTTCGTCAAACACGAGACCGCGGAGGCACCCGTCCTGGCCCGCCGCCTGCTCGTTGCTCTCCGGCCTTCCGGCTGATGGCTACGTAGAAGGTGCAGTCGAGCGTGACCCGCGCTGCCTGGTGTGGCAACTTGCGCCCATGCCCGCCCCGACCAGCCCACGCAAGCAATCGCTCATGCCTTCCACGCCCCTGCGCCGCCTGCTGCGCGCCTCTGGCCATGCCCTGCAGGCGGTGGTCCAGATTGGCAAGAGCGGAACCAACCAGGGGGTTGTCGCTCAAGTCACACGGGCCCTCTTTGACCACGAGCTCATCAAGGTGAAGCTGGCCCGCGAATGTCCCGAAACGCGCTTCGAGGTGGCCGAACGCCTGGGCCAAGGCCCGGGGGTCAACGTGGTCCAGATCCTGGGGCGCATGATCCTGCTCTACAAACGCCACCCCGAGCAACCGCGTTTCGAGGGCGAGGGGGCGCGCACTCTCTGAGATCAGCGCTTCTCGACGAAGTCGCGGACGTCCACTCTGATGTCACGGGCGATGGCGCGAAGCAAAGTGGGCGAAATGTCGCGGCCGGGATGAAAGGGCACAGTCGTCGCGCGACCATCAGGATGTCGATATTGGCGGTGGGACCCTCGCTGGCGGACCTCCGCGAAGCCGAGTCGCTGCAGGATAATGGCGACCTCGCGTGGCTTCAGGACGGGTAGGTCACCCACGGCTACGCGACCTTGACGGTCTGTGTGCCGACGAACTCCCCTTCGAACGTGGGTTCGCCGTCCTCGAGCAGCATCGCCACGACCTCCTCCAGGTTTGCGCGGAGTTCATCGACGGTAGCTCCCTGAGAATGCGCTCCCGGCCATCCAGGAATGTAGCCGACAAACAGACCCGTAGCAGGGTCGCGCTCGATGACGGCAGTGAAGCTGCGCATGAATCAAAGGTAGCGCGGCGGCGGCTTTCTAACAAGCCGTTGGCGCAGCGGTTGGCGCGATCGATGCATAATCTGCGACCCGGGCAAGGGGCTGGCACTGGGTAGCCCCTATCCAGACCGAGCCGTTTAGGATTGACGAGTAGCCCTCCGACAAACAGCTTTTCGGCATTCTCGAAAGCTAGCTCGGCGCGTTAACGGTCGTCCACTGTCAAGCGTGGCACAGAAAGGGGAGAAACCTTGAAGGCCCTTTTCGCGGTCTTGCAGCAACGACCCGACTCCCGTCCGCGCGTGCATCTGTTTCGGGCCGTGCTAGATCCTGCCCGGTTGCCGCCTTGTGATTCAGCGACAACGTGGAAGGGGCGTGCTCACATGACTAGGATCGTTCGTGTTGCTTTCACTGGGGCAGTTCTTGGGTCGGTTTCCTTGCTATCCTCCCCGGCTATGTCCCAGCTAGACCTGCCACGGCCCAGTCCTTTGGCCAAGGTGTCGCAAGTCGTAGGACTGACCGAGGTGTCGCTCGAGTACAGCAGCCCGGCGGTGAAGGGGCGCAAGATCTGGGGCGGGCTGGTGCCCTATGATCAAATCTGGCGGACCGGGGCGAACCAGGCAACCAAGATCAGCTTCAGCAAGGACGTGGTCTTTGCCGGCAAACCTGTGCCGGCCGGAACCTACGCCTTGTTCACCATCCCGTCCAAGGGCGCGTGGACTGTGGTGCTCAACAAGAAGGCCGACCAGGGCGGAACGGGACGGGACTACAAAGCCGACCTGGACCTGCTTCGCGTGCAGGTACAGACCAAGTCGGCTCCTTTCCGGGAGCGCATGACGTTCCTCTTCGCCGATTTCACCGACGACCAGACCTCGCTCAGTCTGGAATGGGAACGGCTGCGCCTGTCCATCCCCATCCAGGTCCACACGGCTGAGCAAGCCCTGGCCAACATCGCCGCCAGCCTCGACGGCACCTGGCGAACCTATGCCTTTGCCGCGCGCTATATGCTGGACACCAAGAAAGACACCACCACGGGGCTCAAGTACATCGACCAGTCGCTGGCCCTCAAAGAAGACTGGTTCAACGTGTGGATCAAGGCGTCGTTGCTTGCAGCCAAGGGCAACTACAAGGATGCCTACGCATTGGCCGAGAAGGCCTACCAGCTGGGCCAGAAAGCAGAGTTCTTCTTCTTGGAGGCCGACGTCAAGAAAGCGCTGGGCGACTGGAAGAAGAAGCACTAGCGCCGACGACCCGACGATAGACCAACTCATAGCGCTCGACCGCCGGTTCAAGCTGGAAGTGCACCTCGGCCCGGGCGCGCGCGGCTCGCGACATCCGCGCGTGAAGATCTGGGTCGGTGAGCAGGCGGCGCACCTGCTTCGACATCTCCTCGAGATCTCCGACCGGGGCCAAGAAGCCAGTCTCGCCGTCCAGCACGACCTCGGGAAGACCGCCCACGTTGGATGCCACCACGGGTACACCGCAGGCCATCGCCTCCAGCGCACCCAGGCCGAAACTCTCGGTCTCGCTGGGCAGGAGAAACACGTCGCTGTCTTGCAGGACTTCCGCCACGTCCGCGCCCTCGCCGAAGAACCTCACATCGCCCGCCAGCCCGAGAGAATGGACCAACGCCTCGACCCGTAGGCGTTCCGGGCCATCGCCCACCAAGTGCAGCCTTGCCGGCATTTCGCTGCGCACGCCTGCGAAAATCCGCACCACGTCTTCGACCCGCTTGAGCGGCCGAAAATTCGAAACATGGGTGAGGATCTGCCTGCCGGCAGGAGACTTCATGCGAGCCACGCGAAAGCGATGCGTGTCGACAAAGTTCGGAATTACGTCGATGTTGGTCTCGCGTGGTAGGCCGAGTTGGCGGTAGGCTTGCTCCGCCAACCAGTGCGAGGGGGCCGTGACAGCATCTCCCGCCAAAACCGCAAACCGCGTGAGAGACGAAAACTTTGGATCGGCGCCAAGACGGGTGACGTCCGTACCATGGAGGGTGACAAGGACCTTCGGCGCCGCCGCGCCCAGGACCTGGCGGGCCAGATAGGCGCCGATCGCGTGGGGAACGGCGTAGTGAACATGAAGAAGGTCCAGGTGTTCCTTCTGTCCCACCTCGATCATCTCGGCTGCCAGGGCCACGGCATACGAGCTTTGTGCCCGCACGGGATAGTTCAGGGCTGCGACGGCGTGAAATGAGATGTTGGGACAGGAAAGGTCGAGGCGCGCGGGTGGCTTGTCGCTGAGGAACGCGACCCGGTGGCCCTGCCGCGCCATCGACATTCCGATCTCGGACGCGATCACGCCGCTGCCACCAAAGGTCGAGAAGCAGGCGACGCCGATGCGCAGGCGGGCCGCGCTCATGGCGCAAGCTCCAGAATGTCGGTGGCAAAGGCGCCTGCCCGCTCCAGCCGATCGCGCACCAGGCGCTTGCAGGCCGAAGCGCCCAGGCGGCCGGCCAGCCAAGGCCAGCCATAGAAGCGCTCCTGCGCAACGCCGCCGGGATTGAGAACCAATTCGAGCTGCTGAATCCTTCGCTGCGTCGCCTCATCGTGCTCGACCAAACCACGTGCGTAGCGCCCAATGAGCTGTTCCAGAGTATGGGCCACACTGTCCCGCGTGCGCTGCGCTGGCCGGCGCAGGCGTTCGCCCGTCGCAGAAATGGCTGATGCGATTTCTTCCACCGCGGGCAGAATCTCCCGCGCGACTCGATCGCGCAACTTCTGCGGATCGGGGGAGCCGAGGGGCCGCGCTGCCTGCAGGCGAGCGCGGACCTCATGCGCAGGCTGCGCCAGATCAGAAGCACGAAGCCCCAGCTGCTCCAACCAGCGGCGCGTGCGAGCATCCAGGCAACGAAAACGCGCGCGAGGAACCAGAAGCGGGGGGCAGACGCCGAAATGCTGGTAGAGCGCACCCAGCTCGGCAAAGTAGTTGATCTCGCCCGGACCGCCCACATAGGCCGCGGTCGGCAGGAGCGCGTCTTGCACGATGGGGCGCAAGAGTGCCGAGGTGGAGAAGCGCAGCGGCTCGCGTGACAGAAGATCCAACAATTCTGCGTGGGGCACGGTTTCTCTCGTCCCGGCCAAGGCCCACTCCCCTGCCCCTTCGCGTGCACTCTTCTGCAGGCGAAAGCGCGGCCCGGCCGCGCTGCCCTGGTGAAAAAAGACCAGGGCACAGGAGCGAACGGGAACCTGCGCGGCAAATCCCGCTGCCGAAAGCGCAGCCTGCCGGTCTTTCAAATATCGTTCAATCAGGCCCGCGTCTTCGATGCATGATCGATAGATGGGCGCAGCCAGGGACGCTAGGCGCGCGTCGCGCGGATCGAGAAGAATCAGCCCCTCGTCGGCGAAGAGGGTCCCCAACACCCCGGCAAACGCCGCAGCAAGCGGCTGCCCAGGCCGATAGTGCGCCCGCAGCAGCGCCATCACCTCTCCTGCCCCTGGCTCGCCATCGACAAGAGAAGCCAACTGGTCGAGCACAGCCCCGATCTCAGCCCCCAAGCACCGGTGCGCCACAGAGACGCGGGCCTGTGCCTCGCTGCCCTCGGCCAGCTCCAGGCGCACGGGCTGCCCATCCGGTCCGGCCACGGTGCAGGTGCGAATTTCGGCGAAGTCGTGATCCTCGGTTTGCAGCCAGAAAAGCGGGACGCAATGAATCCCCGACTCGGCCTCGATGGCCCGCGCCACAGCCACCGCCGAGGCTGCCTTGTAGAACGTGTAGAGCGGGCCGAGAAAAAGTCCCACCTGCTGCCCAGTCGCGACGACACCCACGCCGCCTTCTGCCAGAGCGTCCAGATTCGCCTGGCGGGCCGCGCTCGCGGGCAAGGCGGCTTGCTGCTCGCGCAAGACATCCACCAGGGCGGCGGGCACCTTGCGACCCGCCGCGAGCCGGGCCGCCCTTTGCCGTTTCTCCGGGTCACGAAACCCCGGCGCAAAGAACGCGTGTGCAGCAGGCTCACCCGCGAGGTAGGAATCGGAAAATGCGCGGCCCACTTTTGGCGTTGAGTATACTCGGCAGAAATCCCTCGCGCCGGGCAAGCTTCGGCGTCCTGCTCGGGTTCGTCCTCTTGTCCATGACCACTTTCCCGCTCAACCACGCACAGGCTGGCCCGGCAGAATTGGACAGCGCGCAGATCCAACTGGCGCTGCGCAAGCTCGGGGTCGTGGGCAGCGTGCTCTACGTCGGCGCGCACCCCGATGACGAGAACACCAACTTGCTCGCCTACCTTGCCAACGAGGCCCTCCTGCGCACGGCCTATCTGTCGATCACGCGCGGCGATGGCGGGCAAAACCTGATCGGCGCAGAGCAGGGAGCGGAGCTGGGTGTGATCCGCACGCAGGAACTGCTTGCCGCGCGCAGGGTGGACGGGGCAGAGCAGTTCTTCACCCGCGCACGCGACTTCGGCTACTCGAAGAGTCCCGAAGAAACGCTGCGCATTTGGGGCAAGGACGCCGTGCTAGCCGATGTCGTGTGGGTCATCCGACGCTTCCAACCTGACATCATCATTACTCGCTTTTCTCCAGAGCTGGCCGACACGCACGGGCACCACACAGCTTCGGCGCGGCTGACGGTGGAGGCCTTTCGGGCAGCCGCGGACCCGTCACGTTTCCCGGAGCAACTCGGGCAAGGGGTTCACCCCTGGCAGGCGCAGAGGCTGTTTTGGAACCGCTCTTCCTGGAGCATCAAGCCGCAGGAGGACCTGTCGGGCTTTCTCAGCTTGGATGTGGGCAAGTACAATCCCTTGTTGGGGCTGTCCTACGGCGAGATGGCGGCGGAGAGCCGCAGCATGCACAAGAGCCAGGGCTTTGGCGTGGCACGCACGCGCGGCCCTATCGTCGAGTACTTCAAGCTCTTGGACCGGGCGCCTTCCTCTCCCGGTCTCGCCACCACGCTGCTCGGCGGAATCGACTTTTCCTGGTCGCGCATCAAGAACAGCCGTGCAGTCGCACGCCTGGTCGAGCGGGTGGTGCGCCAATTCGTGCCAGCCGAGCCGTACAAGAGCATTCCCACCCTCCTGCAATTGGACGAGGCCCTCGACTCCGTTCGCGATGTCGCCTGGCGTACATGCAAGCACGCCCAAATACGTGAACTGGTGTTGGCTTGCGCGGGGCTTTTTCTTGAGGCGACCGCGGCCGATTTCCGGGTTGTGCCCGGTGGGACGATGGATGTGACGGCAACGGCCATCAATCGCTCGCCGGTGAAGTTCACTCTGCGCGAGATCCACTTTCCAGGTTCTGCTATCTCCATAGCGGAAGGCGCCCTCGCCTCGCTTGAGCTGAAGCGAACCGTCCGCATCCCGAACACCACCGCCCTGACCACGCCCTACTGGCTAGTCGCGCCGGCCGAGCCGGGACTTTCTCGCGTCGAGGATCCGGCGCTCGTCGGCATGCCCGAGGCCCCACCGCCGCTCGAGGTCGAGTTCGTGCTTGCCGCTGGCGGTTCCACGCTGACCGTGAGGCGGCCTATCACCTTCAAGTGGACCGACCCGGTCGCGGGCGAGTGCTATCGTCCCCTCGAAGTCACGCCCCCGGTCTTGCTGCGACCGGCGAACACAGTCTTGGTCCTGCCCAATGGGGAGCCACGAACCCTGGGCGTTCGCCTCACCGCAGTGGCTCCGTCGATGCGAGGCACCTTGCGTCTTGAGATCCCGGCGGGCTGGTCGGTATCGCCCCCGAGTGTCCCCTTCGAACTTGCAGTCCAGGGGGACAACAAGGAAATCCTTTTCCACATCCAGCCGTCGACGAAAATGGACCGCCTGGCTTCGGCAAGGGGCGTCCTGCATTTCTTGGCAGAGGTCGGCCCAAACCGTTTCTCCCTGGGCCAGACGCGCATCGAGCACGCCCACATTCCGATGCAGACGATTCTTGCCAACGCCAACGTGCAGTTGGTCGCCTTCCCCCTGGAACGCAAGGGAACCAGGATTGGCTACATACCCGGGCCAGGCGACGAAATCCCCGCCAGTCTCCGGCAGGCCGGCTACACGGTGACGGTCATCGGGGACACCGTACTGGCGGACGCGTCCGCGAACCAAAGTGGTTCCGCTTTTGCCAACTTCGATGCCGTCGTCACAGGCGTGCGCGCTTTCAACAGCAGTGCGCAGTTGCGCGCCGCCCACGTGGCCCTATTGGCCTATGTGCAGGCAGGCGGTACGCTGGTTGTCCAGTACAACACGAACAACCGCTTGAGTCCGCTGACCATGCCCATCGGCCCTTTTCCTTTCGAGATCGGCCGCGAACGCATCACGGACGAAAACGCTCCGGTGATCTTTGTCTCGCCCACCCATTCCATCCTCAACTACCCCAACAAGATTGGCGAACACGATTTCGATGGCTGGGAGCAAGAGCGCGGGCTCTACTTTGCCTCTAATTGGGATGCGCGCTACCAAACCGTGGTCTCCATGAATGACCCTGGTGAGGGTTCCCTGCCGGGTGGCATCCTGGTCGCGCGGTATGGAAAGGGAAGCTTTGTCTACACGGCTCTGGCCTTCTTTCGGCAATTGCCAGCAGGCGTGCCGGGCGCTTTCCGGTTATTCGCCAATCTCCTAGCCGGCGCCACGGAGCCTCATGACAGATGAGCCCGAGCCTCTCGAGCGCCGCGAGCTTCAGGCAGCGCCGCCGTTCTTGAGTTGGCCTGGCCTCTACGGTGTCGTTGCCGGCGCCCTTCTAGCCGAGATAGCGTTGTTCATTGCCCTCACCCTTGCCTACCGATGAGTTCGCTCGACTGGCTGGTCCTCTTCGGCACCCTGGGCGCGATTGTGGCGTATGGGGTGTGGAAGACGTGGGAAAAGCAGGATTTGGCTACCTATCTGCGGGGCGGCTACCAGGACAAATGGCCCACCATCGGTTTGTCGGTGATGGCGACCCAGGCCAGTGCCGTGACCTTCTTGTCGACCCCTGGCCAGGCCTACGAAGACGGAATGCGTTTTGTGCAGTTTTACTTCGGCCTGCCCTTGGCGATGATTGTGCTGTCGATAGCCTTCATTCCCCGCTATTTCCAACTGCGCGTCTACACCGCCTATGAGTTCCTTGAGCACCGCTTCGACCTGAAGACCCGCCAGTTGGCGGCGTTCCTGTTCTTGCTCTTGCGTGGGCTCTCCGCCGGCATCACCCTCTACGCCCCCGCTATCATCCTGTCTTCGGTCCTGGGCTGGCCGCTTCGCCTGACCTGCTTGTGCATGGGTGGCGTGGTGATCCTGTACACGGTCGTGGGGGGCACACGGGCTGTCAGTCAGACCCAGAAACTTCAAATGCTCGTGATGCTGGGCGGGATGGTGGTCGCATTCATCGTCATCGTCACGCGCCTGCCACCCTCGGTTTCCCTGCGCAACGCTTTTCACATCGCGGGAACCCTGGACAAGTTGAACATCATCGATTTCTCACCTGATCCGAGCCGGCGCTACACCCTTTGGTCCGGTCTTCTGGGTGGGTTCTTTTTGGCGATGGCCTACTTCGGGACCGACCAGTCGCAAGTGCAGCGTTACCTGGCCGCCCGATCCATCACCGAAAGCCGCATGGGGCTGCTCTTCAACGGGCTGCTCAAGGTTCCCATGCAGTTTCTCGTGCTCCTGGTCGGCGTGATGGTCTTCGTCTTCTACCAATTCAATCTGCCTCCGGTCTTCTTCAACCAGCCGGAACTCGCCCGCGTCTATCAGACTCCCCACGCGACCCACGCAGCCGCCATCGAACGCCGTCACGAGGCCGCCTTCGCGCGCAAGCGCTCTGCCATCGAGCGGCTGGACGCCGCCTTGAACCGGCACGACAAAGGGTCCATCGTCGCCGCCGAGAAGGCGGTACGTGAAAGCGAGGCAACCTTCGCATCCGTTCGCGGCGAGATGAAGCAGGTCCTTGCCACGGCCCTACCCCACGCCGCGACCAAGGACGCTGACTACGTGTTCCTGTCCTTCTTCATACGCAACCTTCCCCGCGGGATCGTGGGGCTACTTCTCGCCGTCATCTTCTGCGCAGCCATGTCCGCGGTAGCCAGTGAACTGTCGGCGCTGGCATCGACCACGGTCATCGATTTCTACCGACGCAGCCTGCACAAGGACGCAAGGGGCCCACACTACGTCCGCGCCGCGCGCTGGTTCACCGCAGGCTGGGGCCTTCTGGCCCTACTCTTCGCCACCCTGGCTTCGCTGCTCGACAACCTCATCCAAGCCGTGAATATTCTCGGCTCGCTTTTCTACGGCACCATACTGGGCATTTTCGCGGTGGCGTTCTTCCTGCGCCGGGTGCAAGGAACCGCTGTGTTTCTCGCCGCCCTCCTCTCCGAGGTGCTCGTCCTTGTCCTTTTCCTGCGAACCGCCATTGGCTTCCTTTGGTACAACGTCGTCGGTTGCGCAGCCGTGATGCTGATTTCTGCGGCCTTGACCGGTTTCTTGGGACTCCGCCGGTCTTCGTAGGGTCGCCTTCCCAACCCAAGGGGTGGTCTGCTCCCTGCCCTCCCCTACTTCTTGAACAACCGGCTCATGAGTCCGCGCCGCGGGGGATCGGGATCCTTGCCCGTCGCGCCCTTTCTGGTTCGCCGCATTTCCAACAAGCGCATTTCGCGAGCCGCTTCAAAGAAGTGCTTGTCCTGATTGACAGCCTCGCGGAATGCACTTTCGGCGCGGACCGGCTCGTTGAGGAAACTCCAGATCTGGCCGAGCCAGAAATGGCCCCGTGCAAACCGTGGTTGTGCCGCAACCACATCTGCGATGATCCGCTGCACCTCACGCACCACGGCTTCCTTGCGCCCGCCGGGCTGCTCGAAGCGCGCCCAGGCCCAGTAGGCCCGGTACTGGGGCTCCCCCGGGTTAGCCTTGCTTGCGGCCGCAAAGCACTCGATGGCCTTTGCATGCTCGCCCCGCTTGAGGAAAACTTCCCCCCTGAGGAAGGTCGTCTCAGCCTCGATCAGGGTCGGGACAGTGCTGCCCGCCGCCTTTTTTCCAGCCCGCGCGGCCAGGTACTCGGCGCGACGCGCCGGATCGCCCAGAATCATGGCTGCCTCGCTCATACGCGCCACGATGCGCTCGGCCTGAGGCACCAATTCGGACAGACCTGCGCCGGCCAGACGATCCGGGTGGTAGCGGCGGGCTGCGCGCACGAAAGCTGCACTGACCTCACCGGCTGTGGCTGACTCGGACAAACCCAGCAGTTCGAAATGCGACAGCCTGTCGAGCTTCTCCGCTAGCTCCAGCAGCGCGGCTCGCAACGCGCCGTCAGGCACTGGCATGGCCTGGTTCGAGGACCCGGTGGCATGCGCGCCCACCGCGCGCGGAGATTCGGACGCAGAAGGGCGCTTTTCGTGCGTCGAGGACATCACCGCTTCCCGAAGGCTGTCAGGCTTGGGACCGTCATACCCGCTGTGTCAACCCAGTATACATTAAGACTCCGCACTGGGCAGCCAGGCGCGTCGCACCCCAATCCCGCGATAGCCGCAGAAGGTCGTGGTCGTAAACGTGGCCGTGGTCGTGGCCGTGGCCGGAGTGATCACCGTCGGCCACGGCCACGGCCACGACGACGACCAGGACCACGTCCACGACCACCACTCATCGCTCCGATTGGGTGCGCGGCTTGATCATGGAAAGGCCTGTTCTTCCGGAGCGGCTCTCGCCTTCGCTGCGCTTGTCGCCGGATTGCGGTCGCAAGGCACCAGCGGTTATGGCGGCTGGCTGCTCCGGGTGTAGAGTTTTGTGTGCGTGCCCATCGTGGTCTTCGTCAACCGGGAAGCGCGAGCCAATCGCCGAGATCCGGACCGTGCGCGACGTTTCGCCAGTATCCTGGGTGAGACGGGTCACGTCCTGGCCCCGGCCAGTTCCGACGCGCTGGCTGCGGAAGCGCGGCAGGTGGCACAAGACCAGCCTTCGATCATCGGCGTGCACGGTGGCGACGGCACCCTGCATTGGACGGTGACGGCGCTCGTGCGTGCGTACGGGGAGCGTCCCCTACCCCCGCTGGCGCTGCTGCCGGGCGGAACCATGAACGTGGTGGCATCCTCGCTGGGCATCCTGGTGCAGCCCGAAGCGCTGCTGGCGCAGTTGGCCGCCTCTGAAAGGGCAGTCCGTCCGCCTTCCGTCCTGGTGCGCCGGTGCATGAAGGTTCAGGACGAATACGGCTTCGTTTTCGGAACCGGGCTCATCACCAATTTCCTGGAGGAGTACTACGCCGTGGGCGACTACGGAACCAGGCGCGCCATCTGGATCCTGCTGCGCTCCGTCCTGTCCGAAGCCACCACCCGGCGCTACGCGAAGCGCATCTTTCGTCGCTTCCACGGCCGGGTCTTCGTTGACGGGCAGATCCTGCCGTGGACTGCGCTCCTCGGTCTGGGCGCCGCCACGGTCAGCGAGATCGGCCTCGGCTTCAAGCTCAACCACCGCGCCGATGACCATCCCGGCCGCTTCAGTGTTCTGGCGATCCATTCGTCACCGCTCGGCTTGACCTGGGACCTGCCAGCGGTGCGCCAGGGCCGCGGCATCTCGCCCCGCCGCGCCTGGAGCGCTCTGGCCACGCGCCTGGTCATCGAGCCGGATGAGCCCGAAACCGTGTACACGGTCGACGGCGATCTCTATCGGGCGCATGGCAACCTGTCCGTGGAGTTGGGTCCCGCTCTTTCGTTCGTCAGGCCGCGAAGCGGTTGAAATGCGGCCCGCCCCGGCGATACCATTGATGTCCCCATGAGCACCTCCTTCCCGCTCGACGGCATGCGCATTCGTTTTTCGGGCGAGACCAACGTAGGGAGCACGCGGGACCACAACGAGGACTCATTGTTTCTTCCCACCCGCGAGCGCTTGGCCATCGTGGCCGACGGCATGGGGGGCCATGCTTCGGGCGAGGTGGCGAGCCGGCTGGCTGTGGAAACCATTGTCAGCCACCTGCAGGCCACCGAGAACGAGCAGGAGCTGACCTGGCCCTTCAAAGTGGACCGAGGCCACCGGTTTCAAGTCAACCGGCTGGTGGGTGCCATCAAGCTCGCCAATCTCAAAATTCACGAGGAGGCTCAACGCAACAGCGACCGCCGGGGCATGGGAACCACCGTGGTCTCGACCCTGTTTGCCGGGGGTGCACTCGTGGTCGGCCATGTGGGCGACAGCCGCCTCTACCGCCTGCGCGACGGCAGGCTTGAGCAGATGACCCAGGACCACTCCCTGCTCAACGACTACGTCAAGATGAAGCGCCTGTCGGCGGGCGAGATCGCGTCCTTTCCACACAAGAATGTCATCGTGCGCGCCCTGGGCATGAAGCCCTCGGTCGACGTGGACATCATCGTGGATCAGCCACGCCTGGGCGACCTCTATCTCTTGTGCACCGACGGCCTGTCGGGCATGGTTCCCGACCGGGAACTGGCCGAGCTTGCGGCAAGCGAGACCGACCTCGACAAGCTGTGCGAACGGCTGGTGGCCGCCGCCAACGCCCACGGCGGCCTCGACAACATCACCGTCGTGTGCGCGCGCTTGGAGCCACTCTAATCACCGTCCTCGCGCGCGCTTCGCCTATTCTCGATCGCCTGCTGGCCGCGGGTCCCGACCCGGAGGGCGCGCGTCCGCGCCTGGAACGACTGGTTGAGGCCGGCGCTGTGCTTCCCGAGGACGAGGCGGGACTGCGCCTGCTGGCCGCGCTCGTGTCAAGCGGCAGCTTTCTCACGGATCTGTTGCTGGCCGACGCCGATCGGTTGAGTGCGCTGCTGGCCGATCCCTTCTTCGACCGGGCCAAGCCGCGCGAGCGGACCATTGCCGAGGTCAAGGCGGCGGTGGCCGGCTGTACCGATTTGGCCGATGTTCAGCGCCGGCTGCGCCGGTATCGGCAAGTCGAAATGTTGCGTCTCGGTGTGCGTGAGCTGAGGCCCGGAACAAGCCTGGAGGTGGCGCGCGATCTTTCGGCACTCGCCGACGCGTGTCTGGACGCGGCGGTGGTCTTTTGCGAATCCCAGCTGCGCGCGGGCTACAGCGAGCCGGTCTGTGCTGACGAGTGCCCTGGCTTCGTGGTGGTGGCCATGGGCAAGCTGGGTGGTGAGGAGCTGAATTTCTCCTCGGACGTCGACCTCATCTACATCTACTCCTCCGACGAGGGACAGGCGGGCTCGCTCAGTCTGCACGAGTACTATTGCCGGCTATCACAAATGATCACGCGCGCGGTCGCCGAGATCACGGGGGACGGTTTCGTGTTTCGCGTGGACCTGCGCTTGCGGCCCGAAGGTGGAAGCGGCGCCATCTGCAACTCGCTGGCTGCTGCCGAGAGCTACTACGAGACCTTCGGCCGCACCTGGGAGAGGCAGGCCCTGCTGCGTGCGCGGCCGGCCGCCGGCGATCGGTCCTTGGGTGCGCGTTTCCTCAAGACCGTCGAGCCCTTTGTGTTTCCACGCTCTTCGGGGCCGCGCACGCTGGACGAAGTCCGCTCCCTGCGCCAGCAGTTCGTGGACAGCACCCAGCATCCGGGCTGGAACGTGAAGTTGGGTCAAGGGGGCATTCGCGACGTCGAGTTGGTGGCCCAGGCGCTGCAGCTTCTTTACGGTGGCAAGCGGCCCGATCTGCGCGAGCGCGCGACCCTGCCCGCGCTGCACAAGCTGGGACTGGCGGGTTTGTTGACGGCGCAAGAGGTGCGCACCCTTTCCGACGCCTATCACCTCTGGCGCGCTGTCGAGCACCGCATCCAGCTTGAGCAGGGCGCCCAGACGCACGAGCTGCCGGTTGAACCAAGTGGCCGGGACCGGCTGGCACGGCGACTGGGCCTGGCGGGCTTCGCCGAGCTGGATGCGCTGGTGGAACAGCAGCGCCGGGCGGTCAGTGCGGTGGCCGCTACCTTGGGCGAGCCGGAACAAGGACCGTCGGCCGTCGTGCTGCGCCTGCTCGATCCGGCCCTGCCCCGGCCGCAGCTTCTGGCCGATCTGCAGTCCTGTGGCTTTTCCAATGCAGAGGGGGCCGCGGAAACCCTGGAACTGGTGCGTGGCCGCCTGGCGCCCATCTGGCTGGAAGAAGCCATCGCCTCGCCCAACCCCGACCGGGCCTTGGACCGCTTTCGCGATCTGTCCGTGCGCGCATCGACCGGGTTGGAGGCTATGCTGCGCGAAGATCGCCAGCTCCTCACCATCCTGGCTGCCCTGTTCGGCACCAGCGAGCGGCTGTCTCGACACCTGCTCACCCATCCTGCGACTTGGCCTGGTCTATTATCCGGTCCCGGCGACCCGCGGCCGGATCCGATGGAGTGGCAGGGCCGGCTGCCGGCACGCCTGGCCGGTTGCGACTACGAAGAGGCCCTGCGCGAGATGCGCCGTTTTCAGGGCGAGGAGATCCTGCGTATCGGACTGCACGACGTCGCCGGCAATCTGGCCCACGAAGAGGTGTCGGCCCAGCTGGGCCTGCTGGCCGAGACCTGCCTGGCTCAGGCCGTGATCCGCGTGGCGGCCGAGTTGGAGACGCGCACGGGAAAGCCCGACGCGGAATTGACCATTCTGGTTCTGGGCAGTTGCGGTGCGCGCGAGATGCGCTACGGCTCGGACCTGGAGCTGGTATTTCTCTACCAACACGAGGGCGTGACCCCATCAGGAATCGAGTACCAGGACTGGTTTGGCCGCCTGGCCAAGCGGCTGATCAGCGCGCTGGGCGCTTTGCTGGACGAGGGACGCTTGTACAACGTCGACACGCGACTGCGGCCCTCGGGATCGCAAGGGCTGCTGGTCACCACCTATCAGGCTTTCGAGGACTACCACCATGAGTCTGCCGCCCCTTGGGAACGCATGGCGCTTCTGCGCGCGCGGCCGGCGTTCGTGCTGCCGGGCGCGGGCGCGCCAAGTGGATTCGACGAGCGACTAGAGAGGATCGCCTACCAGACACCGCCGAATGAAGATTCTTTGCGCACGGACCTGCTGCACCTGCGCCAGCGCATCGAGAGCGAACGCGCCGGCGACCTGAGCGAGTCTCTGCATCTGCGCTTTGCGCCCGGCGGGCTCACTGATCTCGAGTTCCTGGCGGCCTGGGGCCAGCTTCGCCATGGCGAGATCGACCCGGCTTTGCGCACCACCCATCCGCCAGCCGCCCTGCAACGCATGGTCGAGCGGGGTGAGCTGGTCGCGGGCGTGCTTGACGACTATCGCTTCCTGCAGCGGGCTGGCCTGCGCCTGCGCCTGCTGCGCGATCAACACGACGACCGGTTGCAGAGCGAGGACCGCTCATCCCTGGCGCGCAGCTTGGGCATGAGTGAGGGGCAACTCTCCCACCAGCTCGGCACGCGGATGGCGCGTGTGCGCGCGGAGTTTTTCCAGCGGTTGGGGTGAATTGGCTTATGCTTGAGCGCTGGTGAGAAAAACTAGCCAAACCCGAATGGCAGCCGTGCCCCGGCAGGCACTAGGCTCTTTGCTCGCCACGCTGTGGTGTCTGCAGAGCTTGCCAGCCACTGCCCAGCCGACGGAAACAGGAGACTTTCGTGCGCCGGATTTGGTCGAACCTTCGCGCCTGGATGCCAGCATCCATCTCGACATTCGCTACGCCACCACCAACAACTTCACTGGCCGCAAGCTGTACACCGCGGCGCGGGCATTTCTGCAGCGACCGGCCGCTGAGGCGCTCGTGCGTGCCCACCAGGTGCTCAAAGCGCGCGGCTACGGCCTACTCATCTTCGATGGCTACCGTCCCTGGTCGGTGACCAAGGTGTTCTGGGACGTGACTGCGCCTGACAAGCGCAAGTTTGTGGCCGACCCGCAAAAAGGATCGCGGCACAACCGCGGCTGCGCGGTCGACGTGGGCCTGTATGATCTTCGCACCGGGAAAGAAGTCGCCATGCCCAGCGCTTTCGATGAAATGTCGGAGCGAGCCGCGGCAGACTACAAGGGCGGCACGTCTTCAGAACGAGGCACGCGCGCGCTTCTGCGCCAGGCCTTGGAGAAAGAAGGGTTCAGTGTCAACCCCGACGAATGGTGGCACTCCGACTACAAAGACTGGCGTTTCTATCGCATCCTGGACCTGCGAGATCCTGGTTAGTCCCGCCGGATGGGACCCTGGTTGTAGCCTCGCTCGCCAAAGGGTTGCAGTTTCTCCAGCCAGATCTCTTCCAGCAGGGTGAGTTCGTCCTCTAGGGAGAAATTTGGATGGTCGCTGGGCTTCACGATTTCCAGGATCTCGAAGCTGAAAACATCGGGGCCGAACTGGTTCCAGTCGTTCTGTAGCGCCGCATTGTCGTGGCGGCCGATGGTCAGCATAAAGCGGTGCTTGTTCAGGGGGCCGTGCAGATTCGTGCTGCTTCCCAAGAGGATCCTCCCGGTCTTGGTGTTCTTGATCTGGAAGATCCCGGCCTGGCGCGCGGTTTCCTTGTAGGCGCGTCTCAGCTCGGCGCGGGTCTTGTTTGGGGCGGACGGGCCTGGCATTTCTCTTGACCGGGTCTGGAACTATTTCTATATTAGTCGAATTAATTCGGCATAGTCAAGATGGACAACAACCAACACGTTGGTGACCTGGTCGAGTTTTTCAAGGTGCTGGGCGAGCCTAACCGCCTGCGTATCGTGGGGCTCTTGGGCCAGCGGGCCTACACGGTGGAGCAACTAGCCGTGACTCTGGGCGTGGGTGCCTCGACGGTGTCGCACCACTTGGCGCGCCTGGCGCGGGCGGGCCTGGTCGCCGCGCGCAGCGAGAGCTACTACAACCTCTATTCGCTCCAGACCAATGCTCTCTCGGGCATGGCAAAGGAGCTGCTGGCACAGGCGCAGCCAGCCCGCCCCGCTCACGAGCAAGGGCTGAGCGATTTCGATCGCAAGGTGCTGGCCACCTTCACCACCAGCGATGGCCGGATCAAGGCCTTCCCCATGCAGGAAAGAAAGTTCCGCGTGCTGCTCCGCCACGTGCTGCCATCCTTCAGTCACGGCGTGCGCTACACGGAGAAGAGGGTCAACGAGATCCTGTCCAAGTACAACGACGATACCGCTCGACTGCGCCGCTGGCTGGTGGACTTCGGCTACATGGCCCGGGAAGGCGGGGGCGGCAAGTACTGGCGGGTGGATGAGGGGTGAGCCGTCATCCAGTCAGCGGGGTCTGGCTGATCCGCAGCGAGCTTGACTCCACTCATGCCGCTCGGCGCCCAGCATGCCTTGCCGGGGGCCTTGGACGTCCGGGGGCAATCTCGCGCAAGCGCGATGGATCGTGGGCCAGCAAGCGCAGCAGGTTGCTCATCGGAACGCTCACATGGCGACTTAGCGTCGTCTCCGCGACATGGCGCGATCCATTTCGCGCTGGGCCTCGCGTTTCTTGACGTCCTCGCGCCGGTCGTACTCCTGCTTGCCGTGCACCAGCGCCAGCTCCACTTTCACACGACCGCGCTTCTCGTAGAGCGAGAGCGGGATCAACGTGTAGCCCTTCTCGCGCACCTTCGCCACCAGGCGATCGATCTCCCGCCGGTGCAACAACAGCTTGCGCCGCCGGCGCGGTTCATGGTTGCGCGCGTGGGCAAAGGCATAGACGCCGATCTCCAGCTGATGCAGCCACGCCTCGCCGCCCTCCACGCTGGCGTAGGCGTCGATGAGGGTAACCGTCCCGTCGCGGATGGACTTGACCTCGGAACCGACCAGCGCCAGGCCCGCCTCGATGGTCTCGTCGATCTCGTACTCGTGGCGCGCCTTTCGGTTGCGCGCCAGCACCTTGGTGTCATCTGACCGGCTCTTGCGCCCGGCCCCGCCCGCCACTCTGGTCCCCCGCCTACAGCTTGCTGCCCTCGCCTGGGAGGCGCACGGCCAGCGGTGTCTCGCCGGCCATGGCCCGGCGCAGATAGGTGGGCTTGTCGAACTCGCTTTCCTCGATGCACAGGTGGTCGGCCAGTGCCGCCGGCACCGTGCCCGGGGCACGGCGCGGACCGCTGCCCGGGACCGTGCTCATAGGCGAGGTGACGGCGGGACGAATGACCGGCCGCGACTCTGGAACCGGGGCAGCCCGCTCGCCGACCGCCAAAGGAAAGGAGGGCGCCGACCCGGCCCCGAACACCGGAGGCGGTGTGTAGATCATGGCGCCGGCCGGATACGAAGTGGGCGCGGAAAACTCGTCGAGTGCGGTGTCGGCGAACTCGACGACTTCCGGCACCGTGCTGCGCACGGGCGCTGAGATCACGACGGGCGGCGAGCCGACGACCGCTGCGGGAGCCCTCGCCAGGCTGGGAACGGGCGGGGGAGCCGCTGGCCCGGCCAGTGGCGCGCGAGGCAGCGCTGGATTCGGCGCAAGCGCCGCGTGCGAAATGGGCAGCACCATCTGGTGGTCGGCCGGCCTCCTGCTCGGGCGGGCATTCAAGGAGCCGGCGGTTGAAGCCTCGACCGCTGTGCGGCCCTGGAAGCCCGTCGCAATCACAGTCAGACACACCTCGTCGGCCATGTTGGCGTCGATGACCGAGCCGAAGATGATGTTGGCGTCGGGATCGGCGGCTTCCTGAATCAGGGTGCAGGCCTCGGTGACCTCGGCCAGCATGAGGTCGGGGCCGCCGGTGATGTTGACCAGGATTCCGGTGGCACCGTTGATCGAGACGTCCTCGAGCAGCGGGGAATTGATGGCCATCTGCGCTGCATCGAGGGCGCGCTTTTCGCCCTTGCCGTGGCCCGATCCCATCAGTGCCCGACCCATGCCGGTCATGATGGTACGCACGTCCGCAAAGTCGACGTTGATGAGGCCGGGCATCATGACCAGATCGCTGATGCCACGCACGGCCGTGGCGCACACGCTGTCGACCATGTTGAACGACTCGCGCAGGGTCATGTGCTTGCCGGCCAGAGCAACGAGCCGGTCGTTAGGGATGACGATGAGCGCGTCCACCGACTTGCCCAGCTCGGCCACGCCCGCATTCGCCTTCTTCTTGCGCTGCAGGCCCTCGAATGCGAACGGCTTGGTCACCACCGCGACGGTCAGCGCACCCGCCTCGCGTGCGATACGCGCGATCACGGGCGCCGCGCCGGTGCCGGTGCCGCCGCCCATGCCTGCGGTGACGAAGACCATGTCTGCCCCGCCGACCACCTCGGCAAGGCGCGAGGCATCTTCTAGCGCCGCAGCGCAACCGATGTCGGGGTTGGCCCCGGCACCCAGGCCCTTGGTCAAGTTCTTCCCGATTTGGATCTTGGTGGGCGCCTGGTTGGTCTCCAGCACCTGGCAGTCGGTGTTGACGGCCACAAAGTCCACTCCCTGGATGCCGGCCTCAATCATGGTGTTGACCGCGTTCCCGCCGCCCCCGCCCACGCCTATCACCTTGATCTTCGGACCTTGAGCCTGGTCGTCGAATTCGAGCATGTGATCTCTCCTGGACTACTTGGATCGCACGGCCTGCGCCATGCTCCAAATTTTTCACACGACGAAATCAACCGCGAGCGGCGGACAAGGGCCGGTACCTGATCACTTGTGCAGGGCGGACGCGGCCCTTGTCCGACATCCACCCCAGCGAAGAGAAGATCGGCCATAATCGCCGCATGGTTTTGTTGTTCCGCACCATGTTTTTCCGATCGATTCCGCTTTTCGCCTGCGCGCTGTCCGGCCTTTGGGGATGCGCCAAAGCGCCACCCGACCCGAGCACGAGTCCTTTGCCGGACGCAGCCGCGGACGGCCCAAATGACGCGGTGCTCCCAGTTATTGGAACAGTCTCTATCTCGGCGGCGACGCGAACCGCGCGGCCCACGACGGGATTCGGCGCCAGCTACTGGGAATGGGCCCCGACCTGGGGCGACCCGATTGCAGGAACTGAGGATCAGGTCCACACCCTCGCGCCCTTCGTCATGCGCGTCGGAGGTTACAACAACGATGCGAACACCCCTGATCCGTTCGACAACGCTCAGATGGACCGGGCGATGACCTACGCGCAGGCCATCGGCGCCGACATGATCTTGCAGATTCCGTTGCTCGCCGACACGACCGGCGCGGCCCCGAACTCAGACACGGCGGCGGCCATGGTGACCTATGCGAACGTGACCAAGGGCTACGGGGTCAAGTATTTCTCTATCGGCAACGAGCCCGACATCTATGGGGACGCGACCGGGTCAACCAAGGGCATTCCTTTGTACACGCCACTGTCCTACTGCGCGACTGCCCAGGCCTTCGTCGCGATGATGAAGTGGGTCGATCCGACGATCAAGATCGTGGGACCGGATCTGTCGTGGAAATACCAGCCCTCCAACGACTGGCTCACCAAGATCCTGCAGAATTGCGGCTCGCTGTTCGACATCGTGACCATCCACCGCTACCCCTTCGACCCAACCAAGGCGACCATCGAGAACGCTGCCGCCGATGCGCCCGCCCTGCGAGGCGTGATCGCGCACGTTCAATCCATCATGCAGACAACCGGCATGGGTAACAAACCGCTGGCCATCACTGAGGCCAACATCACCTGGGACGGTACGCCATCCAAGTCTACTCTGCCCGCGTCTCCCGGCACGGTTCCCGCCGGGCTCTGGGCAGCCGACACGTTCGGGGTTAGCCTTGAGACGGGGCTGTGGGCGACCGTGTTTTGGAGCACACGCGAGGGCTGGACCCTGGGCCTTTTCGCGGCCGCGGATGGCAAGCCGCAGCCGGCCTATTGGGCGTTCTGGCTCTACGCCACGCACTTCGGTCCCACGCTGCTCTCAGTATCGTCGACGCCCACCGGAGTTCGCGCATACGCCAGCCGCAACCAGGCGGACGATGCGACCCAGGTCGTTGTGGTCAACTGGAACGACGCAACGGCCACTCTTACACTCGGCGTCGACGGCCTCGCAACCACTCCCACGCCCCCGACCTTTGTGCTCCCTGGGCTGTCCCTCGCGGCGATCGAGATCCCGGACACCGGGACAGCGTCGGCTTTGACCTACGGTGCGGCCCAACAGCAGGCGAGTCTGCCGCCGCAGCCATTGCCCGGCCCGTAGCCGGACCTGCGGTTCGGAAGCCTGCACGCATTTGCCCCGGTCACGTCCGGGGCGAATTCGGGCCGCGCGCCAAGAGCACGCGCCAGCGACCAAGCCAGGCAAGCAGGCGCACCAGCAGGGCCATGGAGAGCGGCCGGGTGAAGCGCAGGGGACGCTTCTGCAGCACCCGTTCCACCACATCGACCGCCTGGTCGAGCGTGTACATGGTGCTGATAGCCGGCATGCGTGACCGGGCTCGCCCGGCGCGAGACCCCGGTGACCTGCCACCCCCGATCAAGCAGCCGCCGCGTGCTGTGCAGCCCGATGCCGTCGGAGTTCCCGATGATGAGGGCGCGGCGGAGCAAGGGGCGCGAGTATACTTGTTCTTCTGGCTCGAGTCGCTGCCCGGAAATGGTCCATCGAGCCCCGGCAGAAGGCTCGGACTCGACGCTTCATGCACCAGTGGGCCTGCCCACTAGCCGGAGCGGCCGGTGACAGTGCTATTCTGCGCGCCTTGTCTCGGGACGGCTATTCTCCAATGGTTCGCGCGCGCCGGCATGTCGGCTGGCTCATGCTTGCCTTCCTGCTCAATCCACGGCTCGGTCACGCGGCGATAGTCAATTCGACAGGAGACTGCCCGCGGAGCGCCGACGTCGAGCCGGCGCTGGCTCAGTTGCTGAGCGGCAGGTCGGACCGTACGTCATCTGCGGTTGTCACGGTGCGCGACCTGGGCGCGCGCTGGTCGGTGCAGGTGGCCGGCCGCACCGCCACCTACCCTGATCCTGCGCGAAACTGCCCTGAGCGAACGAAGATTGCGGCTGTCTTTGCGGCTCTCGTGCTTGAACCTCCGGACATGGGAGATCTGTCTCCGGCTCCATCCAGGGGCGAATCCACGGCTTCGCCGCAACCTCGCCTGCTCCGGATGCACCGGCTCGCTCTTGCGCCCGAGTTCCTGTTCGCACCAGGAGCGGGGGGGCGCGGCTCTGCCCGGACCTGGGGCGGATCCCTGCGCTGGCTGGCGTCTGGGGAACGCTTCGGCCTGACCGCCGGACTGGAGGCCAGCTATCCGACCGTCGCCAAGGTCCGAGAGTACGAGCTGTCACTGGCGCGGGTATCCCTTGATACTTCAGCGAGCCTTTCCTGGCGCTGGGGTGCAGCCGAATTCGGCATCGAGATCGGGCCGTATGGGACTTTGCTGCTTGCGCACGGGCACGGTTTGTTCCCGAACGCGAGTTCGGCGCATATTGACGCGGGGGGGCGCCTCGGGTTTCGCGTTCAAAGTGTCGGTCGACGGGTGTCACCTTTCCTGGCCTTTCAGGCGGAACTTGGCGCGCGCCATTTCTCCCTAATGGTCGATCGGATCGGGGATGTGGGCACCGCTCCACGGATCTGGTTGGGCCTGCTAGCAGGCGGCAGCATATCGCTCGGTCGGGGTGACAACTGAAATGGGAACCCTCAAAGGGTTCCCATACCCTCCCGCGATGGTCCGCCGCCGGCAAAGCCGGCGGGCTCCCCACGCGACTACCTACATAGGAACCCTGGAAGGGTTCCCATACCCTCCCGCGATGGTCCGCCGCCGGCAAAGCCAGCGGGCTCCCCACGCGACTACCTACATGGGAACCCTGGAAGGGTTCCCATACCCTCCCGCGATGGTCCGCCGCCGGCAAAGCCGGCGGGCTCCCCACGCGACTACCTACATGGGAACCCTGGAAGGGTTCCCATACCCTCCCGCGATGGTCCGCCGCCGGCAAAGCCGGCGGGCTCCCCACGCGACTAGAAGCTTTCCACGGTCTAGTGACATACTTAGGCTGTGCAGAGGTGGACCAGCGCCCAACCCGAGGAAAGCAACGCGCCCTGCGCAGCCGCCGCTCCTCGCCTTCCCGAGATTTCCGGTCCCCTGGTCTTCGAGGACGTCTACCACGCCTACTTTCGGCAGACGGTGGCCTGGATACGCGTTTTCGGTGTGCCCGAGGCCGAGATTGAGGACGTCGCGCAGGAGGTATTCCTGGTCGTGCGTCGCAAGTTGCCGCACTTCCGCGGTGACAACCTGGCGGGCTGGCTGTATCGGATCGCCCAACTCACAGTGCGGAATTTCCGCCGCCTGGCCTGGTTCAAGCATTGGCTCTGGCGCGGCCAGGGTGTGGATGCCGCAGAAACAGCGGACATGAGCGCCTCACCGGCGATGGCGCTTGAGAAGAAGCAGGATCGGCGCGTGCTCGCCCAGATGCTCGCCCGCATGAGCGAAAAGCGGCGCGCGACCCTGGTGCTGTTCGAGATTGAAGGCTACAGCGGTCAGGAGATCGCTACATTGCACGGTGTGCCCGTGAAAACCGTCTGGACCAGGCTTCACCACGCACGCAAGGATCTGGTGGGCATGGTCGCCGCTCGGCGTAGGCAGAGAGAAGCGGGAAGGCCATGAAAGAACGATTGCTCGAAATGCGAGACTTTCGCGATCCCGACGAGGCAGAGACTGCGCGGCTGCTGCGATCGCTGCCTCCCACTGCTGCCAGCGAAGCGGCGGAGAGGCGAGTCTACGCTCGGATCTCAGCCGGGCGCTCCCGAGGCCTGCGCTTGGCCCGGGCTGCGGTCCTGGTGACAGCCCTGCTGGTCAGTACCACCATTCTCAGTGCTACGCTGGCTCGTCGTTGGTTTGCTCGCCCGGATGAGAAAGCGTCGGGCTCGGCGCTGACCTTGCCAGCCGCCCAGCCAAGGCACACGACCGCGCGGCCAGAGCAACGACCGGAGGAGAGACCAGCCCCGGCCGATGGCATCCCGACTTCGCCCTCGGCAATGGACGAGGGCGCTGCGCTGTCCCCATCTGCCGGCCAGGTCAGCACCCATCGCGGCCGCAGGAGCAATTTGCTGGACGGAAAACAGCAGGCAGTCGCATCCGGCGATCGGCAGGGTTCGGTCGAAGAGTCGCCTTCAATAGAAGCGGCCCCGGCCCCGCCACCGCCCGAAGAGGCGGCGCTGGTGATGGCGGCCTTGCGATCCCTCCGCCGCGAGCACAACCCGGCGCGAGCCAGCGTCCTGCTGCAAACCTACCTTACGCGCTTTCCCAAAGGCGTGCTCACCGAAGAAGCGCTAGCCATCGGCATGGAGGCGGCTGCGGCTCGCCATGATGCTCCTTCCGCCAAGGCGCTGGCCAACCAATATCTTGCGCGCTACCCGGCGGGCCGGTTCGTCGGTCTGGCGCGCAAGACAGCGAGCGCGACCAAGCCTTGAGGAGTTTGGTCTACATGGGAACCCTCAAAGTGCGGGCTCCCCGCCCGGCCTCCGGTGCTGTGGCGGTCGCGGTGCTGATGGCCGTCGGCGCGTGCGGCGACCAGATCCATCTCGGAGGTGCCCCGCCTGCCCCAGATGCCTCACCTGTCCCAGACGCCACAGATGCTACACCTGCCCCACTCTACTGGTTCGCCGATCACGAGACCGGGGATCTGTCCCAGTGGGCCGAAGGTGCGGTCAGCGACCAGATCGTGTCAGCGGACGCACAGCTCACGGTCGTTAATTCTCCCACGCACAGTGGACGATTCGCGGTCATGTCAGCCATCAACGCCGCCACCAGGACCTCATACGCTCGGCTGTTTAGGTCGGGGGTTTTGCCGAACGATGCCTACTTCCGGGTGTGGATGTACATTCCGCAACGCTACACCATCGGGCTGTACTGGAACGTGTTTGAGTTCCAGGGGCGCACCGATCCTGCGAAACCCTCCAGCTATGTGTACCTGTGGAGCCTCGACCTGGAGCAAGCCTCGAACGGCGATATGTCCTGGTACCTTTTTGATGACTTGCGCCAGAAAAGGTACCCTCCCCAGGTAACGACCGTGGCCCCCATCGGGCGCTGGTTCCTTGTCGAAGCGTTCATGCATCAAGCGACGGACAATTCGGGACAGGTCACGTTCTGGATCGACGGCACTCTGTTGGTTGACGTGACCGGGGTGTCAACCGTGCCCACCATGTGGCTGTCGTGGAACGTGGGTGGGTCGGCATCGAACATCGCCGAACAGCCGGCCGAGATCTTTCTCGACGACGCCGCAATCAGCCCCGAGAAGTGAACCTCCGAACGGGTTGGGCTAGAACGCGCTCGACAAGGCCCGACGCAAACGGCTGAAGATGCCGCTGCGGGCTGGGGCACTGGGCGTGCGTCCAGTCAGGCTGTGTTGGCTGGCCCCGTATTGCACCAGGCCGACGCCGGTGGAAAACGCTGGCGACTTGACCACGTCAGCCAGGCCTCCGACGCCTTTGGGCATGCCCAGCCGCACCGGGATGCCTAGCACCTCTTCGGCCAGCTCGGCCATGCCAGGGAGTTGCGTGGCGCCGCCAGTGATCACCGCGCCCGAGGCCAGCATGTCCTCGCAGCCCAGGCGCATGATCTCCGCCTTGACAAAGGAGAAGATTTCTTCGATCCGCGGCTGGATGATGTCCCGACACAACATCTGACGCGACAGCACGCGCGGCGCGCGGCCGCCCACCGAGGCCACCTCGATGGGCTCAGTTTCGGACACCATGCTGGCCAGTGCGCAGCCCCAGCGGTGCTTGATCTTCTCTGCTTCGTGCGGTGGCGTGCGCAGGCCAAACGCGATGTCGCTGGTAAGCTGGTGCCCGCCGAGCGGAATCACGCTGGTGTGGGCCACAGCGCCCTCGGTGAAGATGGCGATGTCCGTGGTGCCGCCACCGATGTCGACCAAGGCCACGCCCAGATCCTTCTCGTCGCGTTCCAGCACCGCCTCGCCCGAGGCGAGCGGCTCAAGCACGGTGTCCACCACTTCCAGGTCGCACCGGCTGCAGCACTTGATGATGTTCTGCAGAGCCGCGGCCGCAGCCGTGACGATGTGCACCCGCGCTTCCAGGCGCACCCCGCACATGCCGAGCGGCTCGCGCACGCCGTCCTGGCCGTCGACCCGGTATTCCTGGGGCAGCACGTGTAGCACGTGCCGGTCGGCCGGCAGGTTGATGGCGCGCGCCAGTTCGAGCACCTTGGCCACGTCGCTGGGTCGCACTTCCTTGTCCTTGATGGCAACCGTGCCGGTGGAATTCACCCCCTTGATGTGGCCGCCCGCGATCCCCACATAGACCTGCGAGATCTCGCACCCCGACATACCCTCGGCTTCCAGCACAGCCTGCTTGATCGCCGCGACAGTGGAGTCGATGTTGACGATGACCCCCTTCTTCAACCCGCGCGAAACATGCGTGCCGATGCCGATGACATCAAGCCCGCTCTCGACCATTTCCGCCACGATGGCCGCGATCTTGGTCGTGCCGATGTCGAGCCCAACGATGATGTCGGAGCTTCGTCTCGCCATGTTTTTGCTCGTCTCCGTTCCTTCGGTCTGTCAGTTATTGGCCGGCTTGGATGCCGGCTTTGCGGCCTCGGCGTCGCCGTCGAGGCCACGGATTAGCACCGGGACTTGTCGGCCGCCAAGGTCGAGGTTTACGACCCGCACGGCAGACGACCCGCCCCAATGTTCTTTTTCCACAGCTTCCAGGATCTGATCGAATCGCGCCAATTTCTTGCTGTATTCGCCCCGACCCAGCCGGATCTCGGCACCGCCCTCCAGGAGGACCAAGGCAAAGCCAAAGCGTGGGTCGATGCTGACCTCGGACAGCGCCGGCCGGCCGGGCCGAAGGCGGTAGTCGTCGAGCAGGGCCAGGGCCTCGCGAAACACCGCTGCACTGGCCTCGGGAAGTTTCGCGTATTGTTCCCGGCCGATGCCAGTCAAGACTGGCAGGCCTTCGGCCTCGTCCATGCGTGCCCGTTTGAACGGCCGCCCATTCTCGTCGAGGAGGTAGAGCCCGCCCAGGGATGCAACCGCCACTGCGCGCCGCTCGACCAGACCAATGTGCAGGACCGACGGCAGATGGCGTTTCACCTGCGCGGCCGCGACCCACGGGTGCGCGGCCAACCGTGCCGCAACCTCATCGGTGTCGATGCTGAGCAATTTATCGCCAAGCGCCACCCCGGCCAGCGCCGCAAGCTCCTCGGGTCGGGCATGCTGCACGGGCGCGATGTCGATCTGCTTGACCTGAAAGCGGGGCGAATCGACGACGGTGCGGACCGCCCATTGGCCGCCCCACCCCGCACCTCCCAGCACGGCCAGTGCGACGATGACCTTCCCCAGCACCCGTCCGACCAGCCACGCCCCGCGGGCAAGATGGACCAGCCCGGCCGTGAACGCGAGCAGCAGGCTGCGCCTCTGCACGACCGTGCGCCGATTGCGTCGCCGCCTGAACCAGCCGCGCCGGGAGACATGGTGTTCGGGAACGGCTGCCCCGACCGTCATCGCCCGCCCCCCGCCCAGCCGCACGACAGGGCTCAGCCCGCCGGACAGAGCTGTCCTGCCCGCCAGGCTGATGGCCGCGTCGTTGTGCACCCTAGAAAGATCACCCCGTCAGGCGACACCGCCAAATTTTCGATCGCTTGCGAGCGCCGCATTCAGGTGAGTAGCAAGTTCCGGAACGGCCGTCGGTTCTTCCAGCGGTAGGTATGAAAGTCGCGCTGGTCTGTCGAAAGAATCCGGCCGCTTCCGATCTCCTCTGCCAGCACCACGAGCGACGCGTCAGCCAGGTCCATGGGCAGGTCCGCGTAGTGCTCCATCAGCTCCTCGATTCGCGGCAGATTCCCATCGCCTATCTGGAACACACCGCAGGCGCCGTTGCGAACCCCGCGCAAGAACGCCAACTGCGCAGGCACACCGAGTCGGCTGAGCAGCAGATGACATGTTTCGGTCAGGACGGGCCAGGTGGTGATCAACCCCTCGTGCACGCCGGCCATGGCCTGTAGCGCCGCCTGATGGTGCCGATCGGCACGGTTCGCCAGTGCCAGCCAGAAACCCGTGTCGGCGATGATCATGCCTTGCGGCCCAGCGAGCGCGTCAGGTCCTTTTTGTAGCCGGAAGACAGGTCTTCCGGGCCGTCCGCACAGCCGACAAAACCGGCCGACTTGAGGATGGACAGCGGCTCACCGCCCTCGCTCAGCGCTTCATCGCAATAGCGAGCAAGAGACTCCTGCACGACCTGCGATAGGCTTCGGCGGGTGCGTTTCCGCACCAGACTGACCTTGCGGGCCAGCGCCTTGTCCAGCCTTGCATTGATCCGGCATTCGTTCCGCATGGCGATGTCATACAGTATGTCAGACAGATCACCTGGCGGTCAAGGCCCCTCGTCGTGCCGTAGTCGAGGCGCAGCCCGTGGCGTCTTCCGCGCTCTATTGGCGCGCTCGCCAGCACCCGTCTGATGAAAGATACCACTTCGCCACCAGGCTCACGACCAACCCGCGTCGGACGCAGGAATTGGCCAACCCGTCCGGTGGACTACTGGCTCACGAGCGGCACGCTTTGCAGAACGCTGCTCATGCTGGAAAGCGCAGCAACACGCAGTTGGGCATCGCTGAAACCGTAGACCCAGTCGTCCATGAAGATGCTGCGTTTCACCAACGACTTGGAATCAGTCCACCACTCGTCGCAGTTGGCCGTAGCGCTCACCGTCGAGGGGTCCAGGAAGGGCAGCCGGCCATGCTCACTGATACCGGTGTCGAGTGAAATATCGAAGACCATCAAACCTGCAAAAGTCAGATCCTGGGCATAGACGCCGTTGCCGCCGCCTTCGCATACCGTGATGGGCAGGGCCAGCATCTTCTTGGGCGCAAAGTAGTTGAACGCCAGGTGGTTGGTAAGAGCCTCCGAATTCGACCCTCGGGTGCCGATCACCGTCTTCCACGCCAGCTTGGGATTCGCCAGGTCGGTCACGTCGAAGATTTGAATCTGAATGCCGTTGAAGAAAGCGAAGGAACCCTGGTCATCGGCAGTGAATCCGATGGCTAGCAGATGGTTGGCGTCCAAGCGCTGCATATAGGTCGAGAAGCCCGGAATCTGCAGCTCACCCAGCGTCTTGGGCTGCGTGGCGTCGGTCAGGTCAAAGACGAAGAGCGGGTCCGTCTTCTTGAAGGTGACTACGAATCCGCGGTCACCGTCGAAACGCACCGAGCGGATGTCTTCTTGTGGGGCGATACCCCCGATTTGTCCCAGCTGTGCGAGCTTGCCACTCTGTTCGCCGAACGTCGTGAGATAGCTTATGACTGAGGGATCAGGCACCCAGCCCTTGGTCGAGGCTACCCGCAGAACGCCATTGTCCTCGTCCATGGCAAATTGGTTGAGGATGTGGCCCGGCAAGGTGACGCTACCGACATAGCTCGTGTCGGTGCCGTTGAGGGCGAACTTGTGGACGAAGGAATCCGTGGGCTGGTAGTAGGAGTAGTAGTAACTGCCGCTCGAATAGTCCTGTTCGTAGGTTCGGTCGACTGCCATATACAGAGCGGTCGGCGAGGAATACACGTAGCCGGGGCTAGAGCCCAAGACTGTGCGGGTCTGGCTTTCGAGCTGGGTGAGGTCGAAGGCGTTGAGCGAAACGAAACTTCCGCCTTGTGCATTCTGCGCCACCAGAGCGTGCTGACAGTCCGAGCTGGGCGTGGCGGTTCCGCCGGGCTTGGTCATGTTCGACCACGGCAGGAAGTAGTCGTCGCTGGTGTTGTCGATCTGGGCGTTGTTCTCGGCCACCCGCTGATTGAACTTCGTCTGCAGATCGTCGTAGCTAGTGGCCTGCAGGGTGTAGTCAAGACCCGGAATCTGCGTGGCACCGGTGTCGTGGACCACGCTGTACACCACGGAGCCGATCCGGCGCGAGTCGACATAGCCGCCCGACATCTCATAGCGGACCAGTTCGACCGGGGTTGCCGGATTGGTGACGTCGAAGACGATGATCAGGGTATGCCCGCCCTCACTGGAGAAGCGGCAATTGTAGCCATAGGTGCAGCCCTGGTCCGAGGGATTGGACGTGCCAGCACCGCCGCTGCTGCCTGTGGCCTGTACCCGCGTGTAGACCACCAGCCGGTTGTCGAGCAAGTACATCCGGCGCGGCTCACCTGTCAGCGTGAGGTGCGCGATCTCGTGGGTCTGGGCTGCGGGCCAGGCATCGATGACGTGCAGCCCGTCCGCGCTCAGCACGAATATCGTGTTGCTGTCGTTCTTGACGTAGTCGGCTTCATCCACACTCGCCACCTGGGTGTTGGTGGTCGAGTACTGGGAAGCCCCGGAGGCACCCGCCGCTCCCGCAGTGGCCGGAACCGCCACGGCCCCGCCTGCCGCACTGTAGTATACGCCCGCGTCTGCGCTCCCGTATCGGTAGTAGCAATTGTAGGTGCTTACCTCCACCCCATTGCTGTCGAGGCAACGCGTTTCGGTCTTCTTCGCGCAGTTCGTGCTGATGAGACTGGCGCGAGTGTTGGTTAGCGATGCAAGACTCTGCGACTTGAGGAGCGGCCTGCGGAGGTTTGCCAGCGAGGCGCAGTCCGTGGCGCTGAGCGAGAGGTCAGTGGGCAGCGCGTTTGTGGGAGGCGTGCTGGATGGAAGAGAAGTGTCAGAGGGGCACGACCAGGCGGACGGGTAAGTGATGGTGACTAGGTTGTAGCCGTATTGCGGGGATACGCTCACCACGACGCCAGCCGTTGAGGTGGAGGTGGAGGTGATGGTGATAGTCTTCGCAACCGTAAGCGTGGAGGTACCAGTCGATGTCGTCGTGGTCGTAGGCGTCCCCGTGCTCGTCGCACTGCCCGTGTTCGTCGGGGTGCCCGTGCTCGTCGCACTGCCCGTGTTCGTCGAAGTCTGCGTCGCCGTCGTCGCGACGCTTCCGGTCGCTGGAGCGGTCGCAGTAGCCGTAGCTGTGACTGTCAGGGTGATTGCGCCAACAGGAGTGGGCTCGGGAGTGGCCGCATCCACCGGGTTGGCCACACTCACACCCCCATCGTCTGCGCAGGCCGGACAGAGAAGACCGAAGCCACCCACTACAGCAATCAACAGGGCTCTATTCGTCGTTGTCTTTTTCACAGTCGTTACCTCCGGGCTCCGGATCAATGCATCCGGTGTGCCCGCCAGGCTTGTGCAGATTCGGGTGGTTACGAAGGTGAAACGGGCCTCGTATGCCGCGAGCCCGCAGAAGCATGGCACCGGCGTCGCGGTCTCGTCGCGCCTTGCCCGGCACGGGCAACGCTGATCTCACAATGAGCACAGTCGTTTACAGTGCTTTGCGCTAACGCAGGAGGCAGCATCCGCCAGCGCCCAGCCGGATGAGCCGGACAGGGGCCACCCAACTGCTTCACGGGCGACCGGCCTTCCGGGCCAGCACAGGTCACCCGTTACCGCCACAGGCATCCTCGCACGGAACCGGCGTTCCGTGTGCGCGGACCCTCTCCCGCCGACCTTCGGTCGGCGGCCT
>Ga0182010_10000020_pt1 | contig 84793 bp, 90 predicted proteins | sample 611E1MmetaG_FD_120488 | JGI IMG/M metagenome (GOLD analysis project Ga0182010, IMG submission 120488) | Permafrost microbial communities from Stordalen Mire, Sweden - 611E1M metaG | ecosystem: Environmental > Terrestrial > Soil > Wetlands > Permafrost | place: Sweden: Stordalen | collected... | reverse complement strand
GGCCGCCCTTCTTCTCGACGGCCCGTACGACTCCGGCGCACCGGAAGTCTGCAGCGCCTGCACGATCCCACCGGCCGGACGGGGCGTCACTTCGAAGTGGGCGAGAACCTCGATGTGGATCTGTCGCGGGTGCGCGGATAGCGGGCAGCTCGTCCCCCGATGGCGGCCGGGCCCATCGAGCGTATCCATTGGAACCTCCATTCACGGCTGTACGACCGGACCGGGGCCACGCTCACGCGATGCCGAACTCGCCCGCTTCCCGGACTCCCCATCGTCGAGCCAACCACGACAGGCACCGGCCGGGTAGAGACCAAGGTCACTTCTGCGAGCCATCGCCATCGGGCTCAGCCGCGAGAGGGATGGGTCCGAACTGGGGAGCCGGGCCGTGAATGGCGGCGAAGGTCCACTTCACTCCGGTGATGACTTCACTCCGGTGATGACCCTGGGCATGCCGTCGATCCGGCGTGTCCTCCACCGGTCGGGGAAACCCCTCGGCAGGTCGCCACGGGTGCCCAGGAAGGGGTCAGCGGACGCCTGTGGTCAGAAGGACTCCGAGAGCGGCGGCCATCGACAGCGGAACGGCGACCACCCCGATGCGGCTTGCCCTGATGATCGACGGGTATGCGCCTGCGGTCCGGGCCGCTCGTATCCAGAGCATCCAGGCGAGCGATCCGGTCACGAAGAGGTTCGGCCCGAGGTTCAGTCCGATGAGCAGTGCGAACGGGTGGTCGGGGATGCGGGCGGCGAGCAGCGATGCGGCAGGGAGGTTGTTGACCAGCACGGAGCAACCGGCTGCGACGCCGGCCGTTCCCCACACACCGAGGTGCGAGAGAAGGGTGGCCGGCCCTGACCACACCCGACCCAGGGTTCCCAACGCCACTGCCACCCCGAACAAGCCGACAAGCAGTGGCACCCCGAGCACATCGGCCACGTGCCGAGGCTGGTCCTCGCCGGTACTCAGTCGGATACCGATCGCCACGATGCCGACGACCGCCACCGGCAGCGCGGGAGAGCGCAGGACGAGCACCAGTACCGTGGCGGCCGCTACCGCCAGCAAGCCGAGTCCGAGTCTTGGCCGTTCCGGTGGCGTCGGCTCACCGGTGGTCACCCGTAGGGCGCGGTGCTCCACGGCCATGACAACAAGAGCAGTCACGACGAGGGCGGCCAGGGCCGGCGCCCACATGCGGGAGAAGAACGCCGCTCCGGTGAGCCGGATGTGTCCGAGCACGATGAGGTTGGTCAGGTTCGAACCCGGAAGGAAGAGCGACCCGGCGTTGGAGAGCAGGAGGCAGCCATAGAGGAGCGGGGCCTCGCCCCCGCCTCGGCTCCTGGCCGTGTAGACCAGCACCGGGGTGAGGAACGCCACCGAGGTGTCGAGGTTCAGCACGGCAGTCACCACGGCGATCATGGCGGTGGCTCCCAGAAACAGGACACCTCCGCTTTTCGACATCCGGGCGAGCTGGTGACCGGCGGCGGCAAAGAGTCCGTCGTCGTCGGCCACCAAGCCGATGAGGAGCAGTCCGGTCACGAGCACGAACGGTGACCAGTCCTGGGACGCCGCCGCTCTCGCGTCCGTAGGGCTGACCGCGGTGGCGGCTGCCAGCCCGGCCAAGCCGATGCCGGCGAGCATCCAAGGGAGGTAGCGCTCGATCGGCGCCGGGTGCCGGCGCGGACCGGAGGAGCGTTCCACCACCCCAAGTCTGCCAGAGGCCGGCCCGACCACCCGAAGCCAGGAGACACGACCGATCGGGCACCCGGCCACGGCCCGAAGGCCGTCCTCCCACCGGCCGCCGCTCGGGGAGAGCCGGTGCGACCGGCACGGGAGTACGCTGCACACAGGGAAGGGGGTTGACATGACCGACAAGTCTCCCCGCAAGACCGCCTCCAAGAAGTCCGGCAAGACGCTCAAAGAGAAGCGCCAAGCCAAGAAGGACAAGGAGCAGACCCGCAAGGGACTGATCCGCTGACCGCTCATCCCGGTCCTCCGACGCTCGCTCGCTGACGGCCTACGTTGCCGCAGGCGCGCTCTGCCGACCCGTGCGGCAACGTTCGCGGGGCGGCGCCCACGCCGATCGGGGACGCGTCAAGGCGATGCCGCGGACTCCCTGGTGCGTTCCTCGGCGAGTCTTCTAAGCACCCGAGTCACCCTCTGTTCGATGCTCCGACGGCCGGACCCCGACATTGGCGCTGATCACCAAGCGAGCCCGCTCTTCGGCTTCCTTCCGCTCGGTGTCGTGAACCCCGGACTGGACGCCCTTGATCGCCGTATCGGGTCTGTCCTCGAGGCCGAGCAACTCGCCTTCGTCCAGCCCCCGTTTGGCGATCAACAAGGCGTCAAGCTTCGTTTGCATGGCTCGGCTCTCCCTGTTCTGGGTCGACTGGATGATGAAGACCATGACGAACGTGATGAGGGTGGTGATCGAGGTGATCAGCATCTCGTAGTGGGCATTGAAGAGACCACCCCTGACGAACAGCAGCCCAACGGCCCACATGACCACGACTGCCACTGCAATGCAGATGGCCGTGAACGAACCGAGCCATGTGGTCGTGTTGGAAATGGCATGACTCGCCTTGTGGTGCATTCTGTGGCGGTCGTACGGCACGGGCACCTCCGATCAGTGTTCGACTCCGGCCGTGCTGGCTCGGCAGACCAGCACGCAATGGAGCAGACCAGCCCGCAATGGAGAGGCCCAAAGCGCGTTTCCGGTCGACACCCCCACCCTACGAGGGGAACCCGCCCCGTCGACCACCGCCGGCTCATGGCCCCTGCGTCCGCACGATCGTCGTCTGCATAGAAGCCGAGGTGGCACCGGTTGGAGCTGCCAAAGCGGCAGGTGGCATGATCGGGGCCATGGCACCAAACCTCGGGGCAACGTTGGATGGCCTGGTCCAACAGGCGCTCCGGTGCCAGGTTCCGACCAGGGAGCAGGCGCTCACCGTGCTGGGGAGCAGCGACGACGACCTGTTGGACGTGGTGGCCGCCGGGGGACGGGTGCGCAGACACTTCTTCGGCAACCGGGTGAAGCTCAACCTGATCATCAACCTGAAGAGCGGACTGTGCCCGGAGAACTGCTCGTACTGCTCACAGCGCAGCGGGTCGGAGGCCGACGTCCTCAAGTACAACTGGATCGATCCGGCGGCCGCAGCCGAGACGGCCGATCGGGCCGCAGCCAGCGGGGTCAAGCGGATCTGCCTGGTGGCGAGCGGGAGGGGCCCTTCCGACCGCGACATCAGCCGGGTGGCCGAGACGGTCCTCGCCGTCAAGGAGCACCACCCGGACCTCGAGGTGTGCACCAGCCTCGGCCTCCTGACTGCGGAACGGGCCGAGCGCCTGCTGGCGGCGGGCGTGTCCGCCTACAACCACAACCTCAATACGAACGAAGCGAACTACCCGAGGATCTGCTCGACGCATACGTTCGCCGACCGGGTCGACACTGTGGGCGTCGCCCACGCCGCCGGGCTCTCCCCATGTTCCGGAGCCATCTTCGGGATGGGCGAGACCGACGACGAGGTCGTCGACCTCGCCGTCGACCTGCGCAGGCTCGGCGTCGAATCCGTGCCGATCAACTTCCTCATCCCCTTCGAGGGCACCCCGCTGGGCGAGGAGTGGCAGCTCACCCCCCAGCGCTGCCTGCGCATTCTGGCCCTGTTCCGCTTCTTCTTCCCGGACACGGAGGTCCGCATCGCCGGCGGGCGCGAGCTCCACCTCCGCACCCTGCAGGCGCTCGGGCTCCACCTGGCCAACTGCATCTTCCTGGGCGACTACCTGACCAGCGAGGGCCAAGCCGGATCGGACGACCTCCAGATGATCTCCGACGCCGGGTTCGTGGTCGAGGGACGCGACCAGGAGACCTTGCCGAAGTCACGCCCCGACTTGGTCGCCCTGCGGCGCAGGGGCCCGGGCACCGAGGTCGCCGCCAACGCTTGAACGGAGGGCGGCCGCTCCGACTCAGGGGCGCCACGCGCCGGCCGGGTACCGGTCGCGATCAGCCGTCGGTGGCGTCCACCAGCGCGGACTGGGCCAGGTCGCGAACATCTGGCACACCGGTGAGGCCCAGCGCCACCTCCATCTCGCCGCGCAGGATGCGCAGCACGTGGGCCACCCCCTCCTGCCCGCGTGCGGCGACGGCATAGGCCCACGGCCGGCCGATCAGGCACGCCCGCGCACCGAGGGCCAAGGCCTTCACCACGTCGAGGCCGCTGCGGATCCCGCCGTCGACGAGCACTTCCGCCTGATCTCCGACCGCGTCGACGATGGCCGGGAGGGCCGAGATGGTCGAGGGCACACTGTCGAGCTGGCGGCCTCCGTGGTTGGAGACCACGATGGCGTCCGCCCCCCTGGCCACGGCCTCCCGGGCGTCCTCCGGGTCGAGGATCCCCTTGAGCACGAGCTTCCCGAGCCAGTGCTCGCGGACCCAGGCGAGATCGTCCCAGGTCACGCTGGGATCGAACTGGCTGTCGGTCCAGTATCGGAAGGCGTCGGGCGTGGTCGCACCGGGCACCGCCTTCTCGAGGTTGCCGAACGTGAGCGGCTTGCCCCCGACCGCCACGTCACGCACCCAGGTCGGGTGGGAGGCGAGGTCGTAGCCCCGCACCAGCTTCCTGGCGGCGGACAACGGGCCGACCAGGCCGTTGCGCACATCCCGGTAGCGGGCACCGACCACGGCGAGATCGACGGTGAGAACGAGTACCTGGCAACCCACCGCCTGGGCACGGTGCATGAGATCCTCGGCATAGGAGCGGTCCCGCATCACGTACAGCTGGTACCAGAACGGCCGATCCGTACCGGCGGCGACCTCCTCGATCCCACAGATCGACACGGTGGACTCGCAGAAGGGAATGCCGCAGTCGGCGGCGGCCCGGGCGGCCTGCACCTCGGCCCGCCTGGCGAACATGCCCGCCAGGCCGACCGGCGCCAGCACCACCGGCAGGGAGAGCTGCTCGCCGAGCACCGTTGTCCCCAGCATCCGTTCGGAGACGTCGCGCAGCACCCGTTGCCGAAGGCGGATCCGGCCGAGGTCCGCCGCGTTGGCGGCCATCGACGTCTCCTCGTAGGCGCCCCCGTCGATGTAGTCGAACAGCTGGCGGGGCAGCCGCCGGCGGGCGAGCTCGCGGTAGTCGCGCACCGAGGCCGGGGCGAGCCCGAGTGGGCGATCACGTCCGGTGAGGTTCATGCCCCCATGCTTCCAGAGTCCGGCCGGCGAAGCACGAGGCGGCTGTCGCCTATCCGACCTCTGCCCTGATGCGTTCGAGGGTGGTCCGCATGCCATTGCGGTTGGTCCGGCCCCGGGCCCAGCCGAAGAGCGCCCAATAGAGGCGGAGCATGGCCGTCCGGGCCAGGTCGAAGGACTCGGTGACGTCAGTGCCGTCCGCGGCGGGCTCCAGACGATAGCGCCAGACGTTCAACGGCTTGTCGGCGGGGCCCACACCGAAGGCGAGCTCCTTCCCTGGTTCGGAGACGAGCACCGTGCAGGTCGTCCAGTAGGTGGGGCCCTTGCCATTGCCCTTGACATGGCCGCGGAAGCGGGAATCGATGGCCGGACCCGTGGTGCCGTCGAGCCACTCGGCCCCGAAGGTCTCGGGGCTGTGCTCGCCGATCCGGGTGACGTCGCTCACCAGCTCCCAGATCTGCTCCGGAGGAGCGGCCATGTGGACGGTCACCGCGTCGTGCATGGCGCAACCTCAGGCCCGCGGCCTCGCCGCGCCACCGGGCCCCACCGCGCACGGAGCGCGGCCGCGTCAGTCCTCGGTCGGCGATGGGTGACCGGCTGCCGGGACGGTCTCCTGGGACGCGTCGTCCGGCCGGGGCGGACGGCGCCGGGGCCGGGCGGCGGCGGTCCGGGCGGCGGCGGCGGCCCTCAGCCTCGGAACGAAGATGAGTACGTAGCCGGTGGACAGCACCCCCAGCACCACGATCACGCTGATCGGGGCGATCGAGAAGTGGTGGGCGTTCTTCGGATCGGAGAGCCCGGTGGCGAGGAACAGGATGCTGAAGATCACGATCCCGAACACCGCCAGCGGCCTGCCGGCCATGAGCCGGAACGGGCGCTCACGCGTCTCGCGCCTGCGCAGGACCACGAGGCACAGCGAGGCGATGGCGTAGATGCCTGCTTCGATGGTGGCGCCGACCGCCACCAGCAGCAGCCACTGGCCGGTGGCGAACACCACCGCGGCGACCGCGGCGGACACCACCGCCAGCGTGGTCACGGCCACCCAGGGGACCGCCCGCAGATTCAGCCAGGCGAACTGGCGCGGGAGGTTCCCCTCTCGGGCGGCGGCGTAGATGAAGCGCGAGGCGACCAGGAAGCCCCCGTTGAACGTGTTGAGGGCCGTGAGCACGGTCAGGGCCAGCATCCACAACTCACCCACGGTTCCCAGCGCCGCCTGGCCGAGCAGCAGTTGGGGATAGGCGCTGCCGTGGAGGCTGGAGTAGGGCACCAGGTGGGCCAGTGCCAGTGCGAACACGCTGGACACGATCCAGATCAGCACCGGGGCGATGAACAGTGCCCGGGTGATGACCGGCGGGGTCCTGGCCTCCTCCGCTGTAGTGGTGACCCACTCGAAGGCGGCATAGAGGAAGAGGGCGAAGGCAATCGCTTGGATCCCCGAGAAGCTGCCCTTGCCGAACAAGTTGAACGGGTGGTGGAAGGCACCCCCCACGTGGAACAGGGCGACCACCGACAGCGCCACGGTGCCGGTCAGCACGGTGTAGGTGACGACGGTCTGGACCCAGCCGGCGAGGCGCACTCCCAGGAGGTTGGCGGCCAGCGCCAGCCCGAGCAGCACGGCGATCCATACGTAGGCCAGCACCGCAGGCTCGTCCAGCACGTGGCGGACGGCTGCTCCGATCAGGAAGGCATCGGCCGCGATGACCAGGACCACTGTCGTCATGTAGGTGAAGGTGACCGACAGGGCGGTCCTGTTGCCCACGGCCCGGCCCAGGTAGAGGCGGATCCCTGCCGCAGTGGGGTACAGGCCGTTCAGCTCGGAGAAGATCCCCGACACCAGCAGGACGATGAGGCCGCCGATGAAGATGGCCACGGCCGCCGTGGCGCCCGGGGCGTACGCCAGCACCGACACCACCCCCAGGTAGTCGATGGCGGCGAAGGCAAGCCCGGCGGAGGTGGCCGTTGCCGTGGCCGTGCCGACCGACCGGCGAAGGGCCACGGCGACGGGGTGCGCCGGGTCGGCGCCGGACATCAGGAGTCGGGCCAGATCACATAGCTGATGGCGTCCAGGCGCATGATGTCCTCCTGAGAGCCCTTCACTGCGATCTCACCCCTCAAGTACTTCTGCACCGGGTTCAGGTCGCCCCAGAACATGTCGCAGAAGATCTCGGACTCCGCGGTCACCACGATGTCCGGCGTGCCCACATGGCCTTCGGGGACCGAGAGGATCTCGCCCCGTTCGACCATCATCGAGAAGGTGACCCTGGTGTCCGCACAGATGAAATGCAGGGTCCTCGACCAGTCGCGCTGCATCTTACGCAGCCGCTCGTTCTCGTTGCAGCTGACCGTGTAGTCGGCCAGCGCCTCTGCCAGCTCGTCCCAGCTCGCCATGGTCCCCCTAACCCGCCGTGGCCGCTGTCGGGCGAGCCGGACGGCGGCGGGGTCGGGTCGGCGCAGACTCCTCGGGACCAGCTCCCGACTCCAGGTCGCCGATGGCCCGGTCGAGCGCCTCGAGGAGGAAGTCCACCTCGGCGTCCTCGATGACCAGCGAGGGCATCAGGCGCATCACGGCGGGCTGGTTCCCGCTGTAGATGGCGAGGACGCCGTGGCGGGCCAGGTGGTACGACATGCGCGGCCCCATGGAATCCTCGGCGTACTCGATGCCCGCCATCAATCCGAGCCCTCGCACGTCGGAGATCACCTCCTGATGGGCCTCGGCGATGGAGTCGAGCCCGGCGAAGAGCCGGTCTCCCATGGCGGCGGCGTGAGCCACCAGACCGGTCTCCTCGATGACGGCGATCACCTCGAGCGCCACCACACACGCGAGGTCCGAACCTCCGAACGTGGACAGGTGGATGAAGGGATTGGGGATCAGGAACTCCCGGAGCTCCTCGGTGAACACGGTGGCCGATATCGGCACCAGCGACCCCCCGAGCGACTTGGCGATGGTCATGATGTCGGGCACCACCCCGAAGTGCTCACCCGCCCACCAGCGCCCGGTCCGGCCGAGGCCGGTCTGGATCTCGTCGAGGATCAGGAGCGCCCCGGCCCGGTCGCAGGCGGCGCGCACCGCCCTCAGGTAGTCCGGCGGCGGCATCACGATCCCCCCTTCGCCCTGGATCGGTTCGAGCAGCACCGCGGCGGTGTGCTCGTCGACCGCATCGGCAAGGGCGTCGGGGTCCCCGAAGGGCACCTGGACGAAGTCGGGCATCAGCGGCTCGAACGGCTGGCGGAACGCGCTCCGGCCTGCGGCCGACAGGGCGAACCCGGTGTGGCCGTGGTAGCCGTTGACCGACGAGACGATCCGGGGGCGCCCGGTCGAGCCCCGGGCCAGCTTGATGGCGAAGTCGACTGCCTCGCCCCCGCCGGTGCCGAACATGGTGCAGGACAGGTCTCCCGGCGTGATCTCCGCCAGCTTGGCCGCCAACTCGGCCTTCTCCCTCGAGCAGAGCAGGAAGTTTCCATGGTCCAACCGGTCGACCGCCGCATGCGCGGCGGCCACGACCCGGGGATTGCGCCGGCCGACGTTGAACGAGCCCGCCGACGTAAAGCAGTCGAGGAACCGGCGCCCGTCGAGATCCCAGACCCACGGCCCGGATCGCTGCGCTTCGATGATGTCGAGTCCGGCCGCCCGCATAACCCGGACTTTCTGGGGGTTCAGATAGGTGGCGAACTGCTCGAGGGCTTTGCTCTTGGCGGCGGGGTCCGGGACGAACTCGAGTCCCTCAGCCCAACCGCCCTCGGGGCGGTCGTTGTCCATGGCCTGACCATACCCCCGGGGCCGCCCGTGCCGCCTACTGCAGGAGGTCGATGACCTCCGAGCGCTCGGCGACGAGCTCCTCGGTGGTGATCCGGATCCGCTCTTTGGCGAACTCGTCATGGCCCAGGCCCTCGACCACTTCCCAGGTGCCGGAGCCCTTGGCCCGCACCGGAAAGCCGAACTGGAGTCCCTGGGGCACGCCGTACTCCCCGTCGGAGACGACGGCGAGTGAGGTGAAGTCGTCTCCCGGCGTGGCGGTGCGGATGCTCACCACCGAGTCGATGGCGGCGTTGGCAGCAGACGCTGCCGAGGACAGCCCGCGGGCGTCGATGATGGCCGCCCCGCGCTTCTGCACCGTGGTGATGAACTCTCCCTGCAGCCACCCGGTGTCGTCGATGACCTCGGGGACCGGCGTGCCGTCGATGCGTGCGTTGGCGAAGTCGGGGAATTGGGTGGCGGAGTGGTTGCCCCAGATGGCCAGGTTGGTGACCGAAGAGACCGGCACGCCGGCCCGCCTGGCCAGCTGGCTCTTGGCGCGGTTCTCATCGAGCCGGGTCATGGCGAACCAGCGGTCGGTCGGCACCTCGGGCGCGTTCGAGCGGGCGATCAGGCAGTTGGTGTTGCACGGGTTGCCGACCACCACCACCCGTACATCCGAGGCGGCATTTGCCGCGATGGCCCGGCCCTGGGGTCCGAAGATCCCCCCGTTGATGGTGAGCAGGTCCCCGCGCTCCATCCCGGCCTTGCGGGGGACGGAGCCGACCAACAGCGCCCACGAGGTCCCGTCGAAGGCGACGTCGAGGTCGGTGGTGGTGATGATGTCGCTGACCAGGGGGAACGCGCAGTCGTCGACCTCCATGACCACGCCTTCGAGGGCCTTCATGCCGGGCTCGATCTCGAGGAGGCGCAACACGACCGGTTGGTCCGGACCGAGCAGCTGACCGGACGCGATGCGGAAGAGGAGGGCGTAGCCGATCTGGCCGGCGGCGCCGGTGACGGTGATGTGGATTGGTGGTTTGGCTGCCATGGGCCGAGGCTAACCCGGTCGGTTGCGATCGGTCGAACCTGGGAACCGGGGGCCAGGGCGGGACCCCCGCTACAGGTGGTCGACGATGGCCGAGGCGAACTCCGAGCACTTGACCTCGGTGGCACCCTCCATCAGCCGGGCGAAGTCGTAGGTGACCACTTTGTCGGCGATGGTGGCCTCCAGCGCGGCCACGATGTCGGCGGCGGCCTCGGTCCACCCCAGGTGCTCGTACATCATCACGCCCGAGAGCAGGATGGATCCGGGATTGACCTTGTCCTGGCCGGCGTACTTGGGAGCGGTGCCGTGGGTGGCCTCGAAGATACCGTGGCCGGTCACGTAGTTGATGTTCCCCCCGGGTGCGATGCCGATGCCGCCCACCTGGGCGGCCAGGGCATCGGAGAGATAGTCGCCGTTGAGGTTGGTGGTGGCCAGGATGTCGAACTCCTCGGGGCGCGTCAGGACCTGCTGGAGGGTGATGTCGGCGATGCTGTCCTTGACCAGCAGCTTGTCGCCGGGCCGGCCTCCGCAGTCGTCCCAGCCGACGGCGACGTCGGCGAACTCCTCGCGGACCAGTTCGTAGCCCCAGTTGCGGAACGCCCCCTCGGTGAACTTCTGGATGTTCCCCTTGTGGACGATGTTCACGCTGGCCCGATCGTGGGACAAGGCGTAATTGATGGCCGCCCGGATCAACCGCTTCGAGGCGAACTCCGAGATCGGCTTGATGCCGATGCCGGAGCCTTCGCGGATCTCCCATCCCATCTCGTCGCGCAGGAATGCCGAGAGCTTGGCCGCCTCGGGGGTGTAGGCCTCGACCTCGAGGCCGGCGTAGATGTCCTCGGTGTTCTCACGGAAGATGACCATGTCGACCTTCTCGGGGTGGAGCACCGGGGAGGGCACGCCGGCGAACCACCGCACCGGGCGGAGGCAGACGTAGAGGTCGAGGATCTGGCGGAGGGCCACGTTGAGGGAGCGGATGCCGCCGCCGACCGGCGTGGTCAGCGGGCCCTTGATGCCGATCAGGTGGGTGCGGAACGTATCGACGGTCTCGTCGGGCAGCCAACTCCCGGTCTCGTCGAATGCTTTCTGGCCCGCGAGCACTTCCTTCCACGCCACCGACTTACCGTGCTTGGCGGCCGCGGCGTCGAGCACCAGCTTCGCCGCCGGCCAGATGTCCACGCCGGTGCCATCCCCTTCGATGAAGGGGATGATGGGTTCGTCGGTTACGTGGAGGGCGCCACCGGGCCCCGGTGTGATCAGTTCGGCCATGGGCAACAGCCTATCGGCGCCCCCTGCCACCATCCCAACCGGGCCGGTGCCTGACCCGCGTCGGGGGACGAGTGCGCCGGCTCAGCGGAGGCCCGGCTCAGGGTGTGGCGAGGCCCAGGGCCGAGTAGATCTCGCGGGTGGCACTCGACCGGTTGAGCGTGTAGAAGTGCAGGCCCGGCGCGGTCGTCTCGAGCAGTTCCTCGCAGAGCTCGGTGGCGATGACGACGCCCTCTCGGCGAACCGCCGCCGAACCTCCCCTGCCGTCCGCTGCGTGCAGCCGGGCGGCCATCCAGTCCGGCACGGCGGCGCCCATGGCCGCCATGCGGGGGATCGAGCTCAGGCTGGTGACGGGCATGATGCCGGGCAGTACCGGCTTGTCCACCCCGCGGTCGGCGAGGTCGGCCACCAGCTCGCGGTACTCCTCCGCCTCGAAGAAGAACTGGGTGATGGCGAAGTCGGCCATGGACAGCTTCTCGGCCAGGTGGTCCCGGTCCGACGCACGGTCGGCGGAGAGCGGATGGCAGCCCGGCTGGGCCGCCACTCCCACCGAGAAGCCCCCGATGGCATGGGCCAGCTCGACCAACTCGTAGGCGTGGAGCAGCTCGCCCGGTCCCTCCCCGGGCTCGGTGGGCGGGTCCCCTCCCAGCGCCATCAGGTTCTCCACGCCGGCCGACCGGTAGGCCACGAGGATCTCCGCCAACTCAAGCCGGGTGTGGGCCACGCAGATCAGGTGGGCCATGGGCACCAGGGTGGTGGTGCGGAGCATGCCGGTGACCAGATCGAAGGTGCGCTTGCGCGACTCGGCCCCTCCCCGATAGGTGACGGACACGAAGGACGGCCCGAGCGGTTCGAGGTCGCGGAGCGTAGTGACCAGTGTGGCCTGCTCTGCGTCGTTCTTCGGCGGGAAGAACTCGAACGAGTAGGTCCGGCCCTTGGCCAGGAGGTCGGCGATACGGGTCATAGCCGCATCAGCCTACTGCCGTACATCGTCCCGGAAGGTGCGGCCGGTACGACCGGTGCGACCGGTGCGGGTCGCCCCTCAGCCTGCTGACGGAGCGTTTCGGCCCGAACGGATGCGGGTCGAGAGCCTGGCCAGCGCCGTGTTCAACTCGGTGGTGCGGGCCCGGCGGGCCTCGTCGGCCTGCGCCAGCTGCAGCCCCGTCGGCGGGGTCGAGCCGTTCCGCAGCAGTCGGTCGGCCTCGACGGCGAACGCCAGCCCTCGCAGAGAGCCCGCTGCGGCAGTGGCCGTACTTGCGGCCTGTTCTCCGGGTGCCGACTCTGCCGCCTTCTCGAGGGCGACCGCCGCCTTCTCCACCTGCGCTGCCGCCGCCCCGCGGACCTCCGGGTCGTCCGACGCGGCAGTGCCCGATACCAGCGACTCACGGGCCAGCTGGGCGTCGCTGAGGGCGGGGATGGCGGCGTGGCGCCACCCTGTCTCGACCGCCCGCTTCTTCCGGGACCGGTAGAGCAACGCCACCGCCACGATGGCGATCACCAGCACGGCGATGAGGGCGATCAGGCCCCACGAGGTCTTCGACGCCTTGGCGGCCGTGGCGGGCGCCGTCGTCGGCGTCGTGGCCGGCGTCGTCGTCGTCGTGGCCGGCCGCGAGGATGTGGTCGAGGCCGGGGTGGTGGTCGACGTGGTCGGTGGCACCGTCGTGGTGGTGGGCGGAACCGAGGTGCTCGTCGCTGCCTCCGTGGTCGTGGTCGCGTCCGCCAGGGCCGCCCGGGCGCCGGGCACCGTGCCGCCCGCCGGTGTGGCGAGGCCCACAGCCGACAAGCACACCACGGCGGCCAGGGCGGCCAGGTGTCGGGCGAGGCGGTGCCGGCGCCGGAGAGGGGCCCGCATCAGCTGTCGCTCCGGCCATAGTCGTCCTCGAGCCGGACGATGTCGTCCTCACCGAAGTACGCGCCGTGCTGCACCTCGACGAACACGACGTCGGCGTCGGTGGCGTTCTCGATCCGGTGGGCGGTGCCCACCGGGATGTCGACGGACCTACCGGGCAAGAGCTCGCGCTGCACGCCGTCCAGCGTCACCAGGGCGGTGCCACTGACGATGAACCAGTGCTCGGAGCGCCGGGCATGGCGCTGGTAGCTGAGCCGTTTGCCGGGCAGCACCTCGACGCGCTTCACCTTGTGCGCGGCGGCATCGTCGAGGACGGTGTAGCTCCCCCACGGGCGCTGGTCGGTCTCGAGCGGCACGTGACCGCTCACGACGAGCGTTCCGCAGCACGCACGGCATTGCGCAGCAGCATGGCCCGGGTCATCGGACCCACCCCGCCGATGCGCGGGGTGATCCACCCGGCCACGTCGGCAACGGACTCATCGACATCGGACATCAGCTTCTTCCCTTCCCATGAGGTGCCGGCCCCGACCACGGCGGCGCCCGGCTTGACCATGTCCGGGGTGACCAGACCGGCCCGACCGGCCGCGGCCACCACCACATCTCCCTGACGGACCAGGCCGGCCAGGTCCTCCACCCCGGTGTGGACCACGGTCACCGCGGCGTTGCAACCGGGCCGCTTCATGGCCAGCAGCAGGGCCAGCGGCCGACCGATGGTCAGCCCCCGTCCGATCACGACCACGTGCTTTCCCTCGACGGGCACGTCGTTGGCGTGCAGCAGCTCGACGATGCCCGCCGGCGTGCACGGCAGCGGTCCGTTGGCCCCCATGACCAGCCGGCCCAGGTTGACCGGGTGGAGGCCGTCGACATCCTTGTCGGGGTCGACCGCCATCAGCACCCGCTCCTCGTCCAGGCCGGCCGGCAGCGGCAGCTGGACCAGAAAGGCATGGATCCCGGGGTCGGCATTGAAGCGGGCGACGACCGCCTCGAGCTCGGCCTGCGACACGTCGGCCGGCAGGTGCTCGTGGGCCGACCGGATACCGACATCGTCGCAGTCGGCATGCTTCATGGCCACGTAGCGGGAGCTCGGGCCGTCGTCACCCACCAGGATCGTCCCGAGCCCCACCGTCACGCCGGCAGACCGCAGCCGGGCGACCCGGTCGGTCACCTCGGCACGGACCTTGGCCGCCAGCAGCTCGCCGTCGAGCAGAGTCGCCGTCATCGTCGTGTCCTCCGTGTCCTCTGCGGTCGGCGTCCCGTCGGGGCAGCCTCGCTCCGGTGTCTCAATGTCGGAAGTGACGCTCGCCACCGGCGAGGACCATGGCGATCCCCGCTGCGTCGGCTGCGGCGATCACCTCCGCGTCACGGATCGATCCACCCGGCTGCACCACTGCCGCCACACCGGCGTCGGCCAGCACCATCAGCCCGTCGGGGAACGGGAAGAACGCGTCACTGGCCGCGGCCCCCCCGCGTGCCCGGTCCCCCGCCTTGCCCACCGCGATCTCCGCGGCCACCACCCGGGACTGCTGGCCGGCACCCACGCCGACAGCCTGGGCGTCGGTCACGATGGCAATGGCGTTGGAGGTCGTGCGGGCACAGACCTTCCAGGCCAGGGCCAGATCGCGCCACTGCCCGCCGGTCGGCTGCGCCGTCGTCACCACCTCCCACTCGGAGGGATCGATCACGAAGCGGTCGGCATCCTGCACCAGCATGCTGGCGCCGAGCCCCCGGTACTGGCGCACCAGGGGCTCGGGAGCAGGGGCCGACAGCAGGCGGGTCGCCTTGCGCTTCGAGGCCAACTGGGCCAGCGCCGCCTCGGCGTACGAGGGAGCGATGATCACATCGGCCTGCGGGCCCGAAGCGATGGCCGCTGCCACCGCCATGGTGACGTGCCCCCCGATGGCCACGATGCCCCCGAACGCGGACTGCGGATCGCACTCGAGTGCCCGCTCGTAGGCACGGACCAGGTCCGTGTCAAGCGCGGCCCCGCACGGATTGGCGTGCTTGATGATGGCTACGGCCAGGTCGGCGCTGCCGGGGGCGGGAAGCTCGTGGACCAGGCGCCACGCCGCATCGGCGTCGAAGACGTTGAGGTACGAGAGCTCCTTGCCGCCATGCTGCACCACGTCGTCCCACCACGTGTGCCGGCCGGAGATCCGGTAACGGGCCCCATGCTGGTGGGGGTTCTCGCCGTACCGCATGGAGCCGGCCCGCTCCAGCGTGAGGTGGATGGTCGGCGGTAGCAGTGCGACCTTGTCGAACACCGCGGCACCCTCCTTGATCTCGGCCTCGCTACGGCCGGGTCCCTCGCGCTCGTCGAGCCACGCCACGATGGCTGCGTCGTACCCGGCGGTGTGGGCGAATGCCTCGCGGGCCAGCCGGCGCCTGGTGGCAAGCGAGAGGGAGCCGGAGCTGCGCAACTCGGCGAGGATGCTCCCGTACTCGGCGGGGTCGACGGCCACACCGACGTGGTCGTGGTTCTTGGCCGCGGCGCGCACCATCGTCGGCCCTCCGACATCGATCAGCTCGACCGAGGGGTCCGTGCTGAACGGGTAGAGATTGCACACCACCAGGTCGATCAGCCCGATGCCCAGGCGGTCGAGGGCGTCGAGGTGGTCGCTCTTCGAGCGGTCGGCAAGGATCCCCCCGTGGATGGCCGGGTGAAGGGTCTTGACCCTCCCGCCGAGCATCTCGGGTGTCCCGGTGAGGTCGGCCACCTCCACGTGGTCGATGCCGGCAGCGGCCAGGGTGGCCGAGGTGCCGCCACTCGAGATGAGTTCCCAGCCGAGCTCGGACAGCCCCCGGGCGAACTCCTCGATACCGGTCTTGTCGTAAACGGACAGCAGCGCCTTCATTCCGTGACCTCCTGTGCTGATCCTCGCCCATCGCCGACCTGGGCCGCCAACCCGTCGATGAAGGACCGGATGGTGTCGGGGTAGAGCGTCCGCTCCACCGACTTGATGCGCTCGTGCAGCGTGTCCACCGTGTCACCGGGCAGGACGGGGACCGACTGCTGGGCCAGCACCGGACCCGCATCCATCTCCAGGGTGGCGATGTGGACCGTCGTTCCCGTCTCGGTCACTCCTGCATCGAGGGCGTCGGCCACTGCGTGCCATCCGGGGAACGCAGGCAGCAGCGCGGGATGGGTGTTGAGGATCCTGCCGCCGAAGGCGGCATGGATCGACTGGCCGAGCACGGTGCCGAACCCGGCCATCACCACCACCTCGATGTCCGCGTCGGCCAGGGCCCCGGTGAGCGACCGGGTGTACCGCTCTCGCTCGAACGCCGGGCCGAATCCCCCGAACTCGGCACGGTCGACCAGGACGGCCGGGATGGCGGCGTCAGAGGCAACTTCGAGGGCACGGCATCGCCGGTCGGCAACCACCAGCCGGACCGGGAGGTCGGCGCCGATGATCGCCTCGAGGATGGTGCCGCTGCCGGAGGCGAGGACGGCGATCCGCACGGGTGGGGAGTCGCGAGGAGGAGTGCCGGGGCCCACGGGCGAACGCTACCAGCGGCATTCACCGCCAATGCCCGGTGTGGTCCCGCTGGCGCGCCGGTGAATGGCAACTTCCCCGGGAGAGGCGACCCAAGCGACGTAGCCCGACCGGCCTGCCACCGGTGCGGGCACTACGTCGCTCGGTCCCCCTGCCCAGGGAACGCCCCTCGTACCCCTTCCATCGGCACAGATGGAGCAATTCCGAAGCAGAAATCTCAGATGTTCCGGCGTTCGAGCGAACGGATCAGCGCTTCGTCGAACCCGAGCAGCGAGTTCAGCTTCCGGTCGCAGAATCCCCAGCGTGGGGAGTCGAGCGTCTCGGCCTCGGGAACCGCGATCACCCGCATACGGGCAGCCTTGGCCGACAGCGCACCGTTGAACGAGTCCTCGAGGGCCAGGCAGGCGACCGGGTCGACACCCAGCTTCGCAGCCGTCGACAGATAGGACCCGGGGTGGGGCTTGCCCAGTGGCTCCCACTCTGCGGAGTGCCACACCGAGACCTCGGACTCGATCCCGAGAGACCGGAGGGCGGCCTCGATCACCACCGCACGCGAACCTGAGCACACCGCCACCGGCAGCGACAACCGCCGGCACAGGGCCACAGCCTCCAGGGCTCCGGGCATCGGGGTGGCGGATACACGCACCAGCTCCGCAACCCGGGAGGTGATCACCGCTTCCATCTCCACGAGGCTCATCCCGCTCCACGGGAAGCGGTCCCACCAGTATCGGACGGCGTCGTCGATGCGCAGACCCATTGTGTGGCGGACATCGGTCTCCGACAGATGGAGCCCGACCGAGCCGAACACCTCGATCTCGGCCTGGCGCCAGAGCGGTTCCGAGTCGATGAGCAGACCGTCGAGATCGAAGACCACTGCGGCGATGGGCCAGGTGGCCGACGCGGCCACCGAAGGCAGCTCCGCGCTCAGCCGAGGTTCCGGACGACGTCGACCATGGCCTCGCCTGCCGCGGTCGGGTTGGGCGCGACGGTCACCCCGGCGCCGGCAAGCGCATCCATCTTGGCCTGGGCCGTGCCCTTGGAACCCGAGATGATGGCGCCGGCATGGCCCATCTTGCGCCCCGGCGGTGCCGTCACACCGGCCACGTAGGAGACGACCGGCTTTGTCACCGATGAGCCGATGAACTCGGCGGCCTCCTCCTCGGCGGATCCGCCGATCTCCCCGATCATCATGATGGCCCGGGTGTCCGGATCGGCCTCGAAGGCCCGGAGGCAGTCGATGAAGCTGGTGCCGGGCACCGGGTCACCACCGATGCCCACACAGGTGGTCTGGCCGACCCCCTGCTGGGAGAGCTCGTGGAGGGCCTGGTAGGTGAGCGTGCCCGAGCGGCTGACGATCCCGACCGGGCCGCCGGGCATGGCGATGTCCCCGGAGGTGATGCCGATGTTGCACTTCCCCGGCGAGATGATGCCCGGGCAGTTGGGGCCGAGGAGACGAGTGCCGGGGAACTCCCGCACCAGCCGGTTGTAGGCCAGGGCCTCGTCCTGGGCGGGGATGCCCTCGGTGATGCACACCACGAAGGGGACGCCGGCGGCGGCGGCCTCGATGATGGCGTCGGCCGCGAACTTGGGCGGCACCGATATGAACGAGGCGTTTGCTCCGGTGGCCTCCACCGCGTCGGCCACGGTGGCGAAGATGGGGATGCCCTCGATCTCCTCACCCCCACGCCTGGGGTTGGTACCGGCCACCACATGGGTGCCGTAGGCCCGGTTGCGGAGCCCGTGGTACAGGCCCTGGCTGGTCGGGCTGATGCCCTGGATGACCACTTTGGTGTTCTCGTCCACGAAGATGCTCACGACTGGCCTCCAGCAAGGGCAACCGCACGGCGTGCGGCGTCGAGCATGGTCGGCTCGGCGACCAGGCGATCGGACAGATGGTCGGCCAGGATCTCCCGGCCCGCAGCAGCGTTGGTGCCGTCGAGGCGCAACACGATGGGCGAGCTGATCTCGACCCGGTCGAGCGCCTCGAGCACGCCCTTGGCCACCTCGTCGACCCGGGTGATGCCACCGAAGATGTTGATCAGGATGGAGCGGACGGCAGGGTCGGTGTTGATCACCTCGAGCGCTGCTGCCATCACGTCGGCATTGGCGCCGCCGCCGATGTCGAGGAAGTTGGCCGCCGCCCCGCCGCACTGGTTGACCACGTCCAGCGTGCTCATGGCGAGGCCGGCGCCGTTGGCGATGATCCCCACCGAGCCCTGCAGGCCGATGTAGTTGAGGCCGCGCTCCTTGGCCCGGGTCTCGCGCTCGTCCTCGACCTCGCCGCCGGCGAACTCCTCCCACTCGGGGTGCCGGTAGCCGGCGTTGTCGTCGAGGGTTACCTTGGCGTCGAGGGCGTGGACCCTCCCGTCGGGTGTGAGGATCAGCGGATTGATCTCCGCGAGGTCGCAATCGCCCTCGGTGTAACACGTGTAGAGCTTCACCAGGAGCTCGGCCGCCTGGGCCCGGGCCGGCTCGTCGAGGTTGGCCCGGTCCACCCAGTCCCGGGACGCCTCGAGGCTCAGCCCGTCCACCGGGTCGACCTGGAGGAGGGCGATGGCATCGGGGTTGGTCACCGCCACCTCCTCGATCTCGACACCGCCCTCGGCCGAAAGCATGCCCAGGTGCTTCTTGGCACCGCGGTCCAGGGTGAAGCTGGCGTAGTACTCACGCTCGATGTCCGAGGCGTGCTCGACCCACAACCGCTTGACCACGTGGCCCTTGATGTCGAGGCCGAGGATGTTGCCGGCGTGGGTGCGCACCTCCTCGGCGTCTTCGGCGAGCTTGACGCCGCCCGCCTTGCCACGGCCGCCGACCTTCACCTGGGCCTTGACCACCACCGGGTATCCGGACTCCTCCGCCTGCGCGACGGCCTGGTCCACGGTGTCGGCCACCCCTCCCTTGGAGATGGGGATGCCGAACCTGGCAAAGTACTGCTTACCCTGGTACTCGAAGAGATCCACTGGATCAGTTCCTCTCTAATCTCTGTGTCGCGTGGTCTGGGTGCATCGGTCGGTTGCTGCCTGCATCTGCGGGGCAATGCCGGGTCCGGTCGGGCCGCCAGGGAAGGCCCCCGGCGTCACCGGTTGCCGTCGTGCCGGTCGTGTTCGACCCAGATGGCATCTGGTCGGCCGGCGCCGAGGCGGAGGCGCGGGGTGGTTCAGGCGTCCACTCCACTCTCGCGCTCGTCGAGGGCGGCGCCGAGCCAGGCCCCGATGGTAGGCAGCGGTGCCCCGGGCGTGAACACCTCGGCCACGCCCAGCTCCTTCAGTACCGGGATGTCGGCCTCGGGGATGATCCCCCCCACCAGGACCAGGACGTCGTCGCGGCCTTGGTCGCGCAGTCCTCCGATCACCCGGGGGACAAGGGTGAGGTGGGCGCCGGAGAGCAGGGAGAGCCCCACTGCGTCGGCATCCTCTTGGATGACGGCCTGGACCACCTGCTCGGGGGTCTGGTGGAGGCCGGTGTAGATGACCTCGAACCCGGCGTCGCGCAGGGCCCGGGCGATGACCTTCGCGCCGCGATCGTGCCCGTCAAGTCCGGGCTTGGCCACAACCACTCGATAAGGGCGCTTCACGGAGGCAGATACTAAGCGCTGACAGGCCGTCCGGCCCACCCGGGACCACGCACACGAGGTCCGGCGGCCCGGGGGGTCCACGCAAGGGCCGACGAGGCCCTAGCCTTTGGGGGGTCAGTGGGCCCCACTCCACACCGGCACCGGCGGGCCCGGGCAGACGACGCAAAGGACGACGTGACGACATCGGCTGAAGCCGTGGACAGACCAGACGAACACCCTGCCCGGCCACCGGGACGACCGGCGCCCTCCCTCGCCAAGGGGCTGGTCCGCCTGGCCCGACCGCGCCAGTGGATCAAGAACCTGCTCGTCTTCGTGGCCCCGGGTGCAGCCGGCGTGCTGCTGCACTGGACCATCCTGTGGCACAGTGCCGCCGCCTTCGGCATCTTCTGCGTCGCCGCTTCGGGCACCTACTTCCTCAATGACGCCATCGACGCGACGCCCGACCGGCACCACCCCACCAAACGCCACCGGCCGGTCGCCTCGGGAGCGGTACCCGTCCCCCTCGCCATCGCCATCGGCATCGGCCTCCTCGCGGCCTCGATCGGGTCCGCCTCCCTGTTGGCCGGTTGGCACCTGGCCGTGGTCATGGCCGTCTACGCCCTGGTCAACGTCGCCTACTCCCTCGGGCTCAAGAACGAGCCGATCCTCGACCTGGCCGCGGTGAGTGCCGGTTTCGTCCTTCGGGCCCTAGCCGGTGGGGTCGCCACCGGGGTCGCCCTGTCCAACTGGTTCATCATCGTGGCGTCGTTCGGCTCGCTGCTGATCGTGACCGGCAAGCGGTCGGGCGAGAAGCAGCTCCTCGACCACCACCAGGCCGACCACGGTACCGTCCGACCCACCCTGGCCATGTACACGCCTTCGTTCCTCCGGTCGGTCCGGACCCTGTCGGCCGCCGTCACGGTGACCGCCTACTGCCTTTGGGCGTTCGAACGGGCCAGTCAGGTGCACCCGGGACACGACCCCATCTGGTTCCAGCTGAGCATTGTGCCCTTCGTGATCGCCTTGCTCCACATTCTGCGCCTCCTGGATTCGGGTGCCGGGGCGGCTCCCGAGGACCTGGCCGTCCACGACCACCGGCTGCAGATCTACGGTCTGTGCTGGGTGGCCCTCTTCGCCATCGGCGCCTACGCGCGGTGAGCGCTCCGCTCGGCCAACGGGGCCTGCTCACCGGATGGGGGCGCACCGCACCGACCTCCGCCGAGGTGGTCCACGCCGTCGACGAGGACATCGTCGACGCCGCCATGGAAGCGGCCGGGGCCTCACGGTCGGAGCGGGGACGGGGCATCGTCGCCCGCGGCCTGGGCCGCAGTTACGGCGATGCCGCCCAGAACGCCGGCGGCACCGTGCTGGACGCCACCTGGCTGGACGCCTTCCACAAGGTGGACCTCGACTCCGGTGTGGTGACTGTGGGGGCTGGGGTCAGCTTGCAGACCCTGATGGAACGACTGGTACCGCTGGGCTGGTTCGTACCGGTCACCCCGGGTACCCGTCTGGTGACCGTCGGAGGCGCGATCGCCGCCGACATCCACGGGAAGAACCACCACATCGACGGTGCCTTCTGCTCCCACGTCCTCGAGATGACCCTGGTCACCCCGACCGGGAAGGTCACCCTCTCGCCCGCCTCGGACCCCGATCTCTTCTGGGCCACCGCCGGCGGCATGGGCCTCACCGGGGTCATCACGGACGCCACCATCCAGATGATCGCGGTCGAGACCAGCTACATGCTGGTGGACACCGAACGAGCGCCCGACCTCGACAGTGTCATGGAGAAGATGCTCGGTGGCGACGACGCCTACCGGTACTCGGTTGCGTGGATCGACTGCCAGTCGACCGGACGGCGGCTGGGCCGGTCGGTCCTGACCCGAGGGGACCACGCCCGACTCGAGGACCTTCCCGAGCGCCTCCGGCGGTCACCGGACCGGGCCCGGTCATTCGTGCCCCGCACGCTCGCCCGGGTGCCGTTGACCCCACCCAGCGGACTGCTCAATCCGCTCACCGTGGCGGCGTTCAACGAGTTCTGGTTCCGCAAGGCCCCCCTTCACCAGGTGGCCAAGCCTCATCACATGACCGGATTCTTCCATCCCCTCGACGGTGTGGGTGAGTGGAACCGGCTCTACGGCAGCAACGGGTTCCTGCAGTACCAGTTCGTGGTCCCCGACGAGCACGGGGAGACCGTGCGCCGGGTGATCGAGCGGCTGACCGAGGTGAAACTGGCCTCGTTTCTGGCCGTGCTCAAGCGCTTCGGCCCCGACGACCCCGGCCCGCTCTCCTTCCCTATGCCCGGCTGGACACTGGCCCTCGATCTCCCGGTGGGCCACCACGACCTGGACCTTCTGCTCGATGCGCTCGACCAGAAGGTGATGGAGGCCGGCGGCCGGGTGTACCTGGCCAAGGACTCGCGCGTGGCTCCGGCCGCGTTCCGCACCATGTACCCGCGGGTCGACGAGTGGCTCGCCGTGCGGAACCGGGTCGATCCCCTCGGGGTGCTCCGATCCGACCTCGGCCGGCGGCTCGGACTGTGCTCCGACCGCCTGCCGCCCGCGCCCGGCCGGCGCACCAGGCGGGCGAGGAGCACAACGGCCGCTCCGGAGAAGGCCGCACCAGTGCGCGGCACCGGGGCATCCCCCGTCGCCAGAGGGACCGCAGCGACCCGCACCCCCCGCACCGATACCCCACCAGAACGGACAGGAACATGATCGACGCCATCGGACGACCCCAGTCAGTGCTCGTGCTAGGAGGCGCTTCCGAGATCGCCCAGGCCATCGTGGCCAAGCTGGTCCCGGCCCGATGCCGGACCGTGGTGCTGGCCGGGCGGGAGAGCGCACGGCTGGCCGAGGCGGCCGAGGCGGCCAGGGCGGCCGGAGCCGACGTGGTCGAGACGGTGGCGTTCGACACCACGGACGTCGACCACCACCTCGCCTTCGTCGACCAGGTCTTCGACCGGTTCGGGGACTTCGACGTGGTCATCGCCGCAGCGGGCATCCTCGGCACCCAGGGCATCCTCGAACGCGACCCGGTGGCGACGGCCTCGTTGCTCGCCGCCAACTTCACCGGGTTGGCCGCCGCGCTGGTGGCGGTGGCCGGGCGCCTGCGTCAGCAGGGACACGGTCGGCTGGTCGTGCTGTCCTCGGTGGCCGGCATCCGTGCCCGCAAGGCCAACTTCGTCTACGGATCCTCCAAGGCGGGGCTGGACGCCTTCGCCCAGGGCCTCGGCGACTCGCTGGAGGGCACCGGAGTCGGCGTTACGATAGTGCGACCCGGGTTCGTGGTCGGGCGGATGACCGAGGGGATGGCGCCGGCGCCGTTCTCGACCACCCCGGACGCCGTGGCCGACGCCGTGGTCAAGAGCATCGAATCGGGCGCCGGCGTGGTCTACGTGCCCTCCGTCCTCCGTTGGGTCTTCGCCCTCATGCGCCTGCTCCCCCAGGCCGTCTGGCGGCGCATGCCCGGCTGATCAGCGGGGCGGCACGGGCTACACCCTGAGGGTGGCGGCGTAGTCGGGCACGTAGGTGTAGAGGTCGCGCGAGGGGCGCTGGTAGGTGTCGTCCTTGACCCGCTTGGGCAGCTTGAGCCGCGTCAGGTCGACCGCCTGGTAGGGCACCTGGCCCAGCAGGTGGGCGATGCAGTTGATGCGGGCGTTCCGCTTGTCCTCGGCGTCCACCACGAACCACGGCGACTCGGGGGTGTCGGTGTGGAGGAACATGGCGTCCTTCGCCCTCGAGTAGTCCGACCAGCGCTGCCTGGCCTCGAGGTCGATCGGGCTCATCTTCCAGCGCCGCAGGGGATCGTGCAGGCGGCTCTGGAACCGGCGCTCCTGCTCGTCGTCGCTCACCGAGAACCAGTACTTGACGAGGATGATCCCGTCGTCGATCAACTGGTGCTCGAAGACCGGGCACTGCTGGAGGAACCGGTGGTACTGCTCGGAAGTGCAGTACCCCATAACGTGCTCGACCCCGGCCCGGTTGTACCAACTGCGATCGAACAGGGTCAGCTCGCCCGCGGACGGGAGGTGGCTCACGTAGCGCTGGAAGTACCACTGGGTCTGTTCGCGCTCGGTCGGTGACGGCAACGCCACGATGCGGCAGGCCCTCGGGCTCAGGTACTCGGCGATCCTCTTGATGACCCCGCCCTTGCCGGCTGCGTCCCGGCCCTCGAAGACGACCACCACTCGGGCTCCGGTCTCGCGGATCCACTCGGTCATGGTGGTCAACTCGGCCTGGAGTGCCAGCAGCTCCTCTGCGTAGCGCTCCCTCGGCATCCGGTGACCCATTGATCCCCCCCCTCGGCCCGTCGACCCGACTCAGCCCACCTTAGATCGGGACGTCGTGGCCGAAGCGGTGCGGACCGACTCGGTGATGAAGTCACGCGCCGACGGCGAGAAGTAGCGAGACGGGGAGTTCACCTCGTCGTAGGTCAGCTTGGTTCCGTCGGCACCCGAGGCGGGCTGGCCCGCCGGTGGGTCGAAGCTGAAGAAGTTGACCCAGGACGTGTTGATGTCCATCTCCATGGCCCGCACCGCGCCGGCCCGGGCCAGCACGTCGGCCAGGTCCACGATGGACAGCCCCGACCCGCCGGCGTACACCAGCGCGCCGTCGGCGGTGATGCCGAGCCCCGAGCGCCACACCTGCACCTGGCCACCGAGCGTGGCACCCCACCTGCTGTGGTCGTTGGCGTCGAGCCCGGGGACGGGTCGGCCGTTGTCGACGATGAGGTCCAGATTCTGGCGGACGGCCACCACCGAAGGGGACATGGTCACATCGGTGCCCCAGGCCCCGATGGCGGGTGTCCCGTCCTTGTGGATCACCAGGGAGGCCGACCCCGCCTGGAGCGGGTACCCGGCCGAGATCACGCCGTCGAGGTAGAATCCACCGTTGGAGTCCTGCATGCGGAACCCCGAGTTGAAGGCGGCGTCCAGGGTGTCCAGCGCGGAACCGGCGATGGGGGGGGTGTTGGTCCACGCCGGCCCGGGGGACGGGATCATGGATCCGGCATACAGCGTGGTGGAGAGCAGCTTGGTGTCCATCCAGGCGACGCCGGTGACCAGGCTGGTGTTGACCGCGTTGGGACGCAGGTAGGCCGCGTACATGGCCGGGATCCCGGCCACGGTGCGGCCGATCGGATGCCACTGCCCCTCACCGGGGGTGGGGTCCGAGACGAAGGGGGTGACGGCCGCCGGGGCCGGAAGGTGGGCGGGCCCCGCGGCGACCGTTGTGCTCGTGCCGTGCGTCGGGGCCGGAATGGCACCGGCTGCCGGCTTCCCGCCCTTGGGCGGAGCGTTCCAGGTGTACCAGGTGTTCTCCGCCCAGGTGACCAGGCCGCCACCGCCATGGTCGCGGACCCACTCGGTGAGCCGTGCCCCCACGGTATTGCCCATCGCCTGATCAGTGGCTGCCGACCCGGCCGAGAGCCACACCGGCGTCAGCAGCAGCAGGACGACCAGGGCCACCGTCGACTTCGGGTGGCGGCCGAATACCGTCCTCCGGCGGCGGACTTTCTCGCGGCGGCGCTTCCTGCGCTCCCTCCGGGTCGGGCGGGGCAGGGCGTGGTCGCGGCGCGTTGCCCCTGCCGCCCGGTCGGTGGGTGTGGTGACGATCAGGGGGATGCCGGTGACAGGTCGAAGCGACCCTCCCGACCGGATGCCGTCCTCGGTGGCGGCGGCCGGATCGACGTGCTCCCCGACCACCCCGGAACCCGGCGCAGGTGTCGGGCCGTCCTGATCGAAAACGATGTTGCCTCCCAAGGCGCTCTCCCAACCTCTTTCTACTCGCTGCACTTCGTTCGCACGCTCCACAGGGCCGGCTTGGCCCACCGGGATGGCCATCACTGCGGGCGCGGAGCCGTGCACACGCTCCCGGCCCGACCACCAGTAACCCAGGTGGGGCTGACAACTTCATGAACCGCGGGAGCGTCGGGTGAAGCGCCCCCGGCCGACCATCAGCTTCCCACGGGCCGGCACGCGAGTGTGGGCACCACCGGGCCGTCCCGGCAGGCCAGCCTGTGCTCCGGAACGGCCCGGTGGGCCACCGGGCCGTTCCGGCAGGTCAGGCCCGCTTGAGCGGAGCCATGCGGAGCAGGAGCTTCTTGCGCCCGACCGTCCCGAACCGGACAACCGCTTCGGCATCCTCGCCGGCGCCTCCGGTCTCGAGCACGTTCCCCTCGCCCCACTGGCCGTGGACCACCTTGTCCCCGACCGCCAGCCCGAGGAGCTCGGCACCACTGGAGGCCGGGGGCCGTCGGCGTCTACCGTTGGCATCGAATCCGCCGTCCGGCTGCGACATCCCACGGCCGAAGACGCTCCGCCCGGGTGTCCCCCCGTCGTCCGGTGTCGGGTACCGGTTCCCCGACGACAGGGAGCGCCCACGGGCCGGAGAACCGAACCCCGTCGTGCCGGCATCGGCGCCCACATCCCGCACCAGCTCGCCCGGGATCTCGTTGAGGAACCGGCTCGGAATGTTGCTACTGGTGCTCCCCCAGAGCATGCGGCTCCAAGCATGGGAGACATAGAGGTGCCGCTCGGCCCGGGTGATGCCCACATAGCAGAGCCGCCGCTCCTCCTCGAGCTCCACCGGATCGCCCAGGGAGCGCAGATGCGGGAAGATCCCGTCCTCCATACCGACCAGGAACACCGCGGGGAACTCGAGGCCCTTGGCGATGTGCATGGTCATCAGGGAGACCTTGGTCCCGTCGCCGTCGAGCTGATCCGAGTCGGCAACCAGGGCCGCGGCCTCCAGGAACTCGGCCAGCGTGCGGTACTCCGCAGCCACGCCGACCAGCTCGTCCACGTTCTCGACCCGACCGAGCGCCTCGATGGTCCCCTCCGACAACAATTCGCTCCGGTAGCCGGTCCGCTCGACGATGGCGGTCACCAACTCACCGGGTCCCAGTGCCCCCTCGTCGCCACCGGTGGGCCCGTCGGCGGGCACGGCGGGCCCACCCCACGGCCCCGCCCCGTCCAGTCCGTCGGGGGCGATGGCGTCGCCGTTCTCGTCGACCAGCGGTGGAACGGCCATCTGCGCCCGCAGGTCGTCGAGCAGTGCCGAGAGATCGATGAGGGCCTTGCCGGCCTTGCCACCCACCCCGGCGTCATCGGCGTGGGCCACGGCCTCCCCGAACGACAGGCCCCGGCCGCCGGACCACCCGGCCAGCTTGGCCACCGAGGTGTCGCCGACCCCACGCTTGGGAACGTTGACGATGCGGCGCCAGCTGACCTCGTCGTCCGGGTTGACCAGGACGCGGAGGTAGGCCAGGACGTCCTTCACCTCGCGGCGGTCGTAGAACTTGGTGCCGCCCACCACCTTGTAGGGCACCTCGGCCCGGACCATGGCCTCCTCGAGGGCGCGGCTCTGGGCGTTGGTCCGATAGAAGACGGCCACATCGCCCCAGTGGAGGCCCTGGTCGCCGCGCAGCCGGACGATCTCGTGGGCGACCCACTCCGCCTCGTCGTGCTCGTCCTCCGCCCGGTAGCGGGTGATCCGCTCGCCCTCCCCACGATCGGTCCACAGCGTCTTCGGCTTGCGGGAGACGTTGTTGGTGATCACGGCGTTGGCCGCGTCGAGGATGGTCTGGGTGGAGCGGAAGTTCTGGTCCAGGGTGATCGCGGTGGCGTCGGGGAAGGCCTTCTCGAAGTCGAGGATGTTGGAGATGTCCGCACCGCGGAACCGGTAGACCGACTGGTCGCTGTCCCCCACCACGACGATGTTCCGGTGCTCACCGGCCAGCAGGACGGCCAGCGCGTTCTGGACGGGGTTGGTGTCTTGGTACTCGTCGATCAGGAGGTGGGTGAACCGGTTCCGGTAGTGCTCGAGGACGTCGGGGTGCTCTCGGAACAGGCGCACCGTGTTGAGGAGCAGGTCGTCGAAGTCCATGGCGTTGGCCGACAGCATCCGCTGCTGGTAGAGGTCGAACACGTCGGCCACCCGCCGGTCGAAGATGGTGACGGCAGCGGCCCGGTACTCGGCTGGGCCCTGCTGCCGTGACTTGGCCTGGCTGATCTGGCCCAGGATCGAACGGGGGGAGAGCTTCTTCGTGTCGATGTCGAGCTCGCGGCAGACGATCTCGATCAGTCGGCGCGAGTCGGCGTCGTCGTAGATGGTGAACGAGCCCTTGTAGCCCAGGCGATCTCCGTGGGCCCGAAGGATGCGCACGCAGGCGGAGTGGAAGGTGGACACCCACATGCGTGCGGCGCGGGGCCCGACCAGATCGGCCACGCGCCGGCGCATCTCGTCCGCCGCCTTGTTGGTGAAGGTGATGGCCAGGATCTGCCAAGGTGCGGCATCACCGGAGGCGATCAGGTGGGCGATGCGCCGGGTCAGCACCCGGGTCTTGCCCGAACCGGCCCCGGCCACGATCAGCAGGGGGCCGCCCCGGTGGACCACCGACGCGCGCTGGGGGCCGGTAAGCCCCTCCACCAGGTCCTCCCCACCGGCCGGCTGCGTCTGCCCGGGGGTCCCACCCGAGCCCAGGCGGAGCCCGCCGCTGTGATCAGGGAGCCGGTCGGCGCTCCCTCCCCAGGAGGTCATTCCCACTCGATGGTCCCGGGCGGCTTGGAGGTGATGTCCAGAGCCACCCGGTTGACGCCCTCCACCTCGTTGATGATGCGGGAGGAGAGGCGTTCCAGCAGGTCGTAGGGCAGGCGGGCCCAATCGGCCGTCATGGCGTCGTCGCTGGAGACGGCGCGGATGACGATGGGGTACGCGTAGGTCCTCCCGTCGCCCATCACACCCACCGTGCGAACGGCCGGGAGGACGGCGAAACTCTGCCACAGGTCGCGATAGAGGCCGGCACGGCGCACCTCCTCGACGACGATGGCATCGGCGGCCCGGAGGATCTCGGCCCGCTCCGATGTCACCTCTCCGACGATGCGCACGGCCAGGCCGGGACCGGGGAAGGGCTGTCGCCACACGATCTCGTGGGGGAGCCCCAGCTCCTCCCCGACCGCCCGGACCTCGTCCTTGAACAGCAGGCGCAGCGGCTCGACCAGGTCGAAAGCCAGGTCCTCGGGCAGGCCGCCGACGTTGTGGTGGGACTTGATGGTGGCCGCAGAGCCCGAGCCCGACTCGATGACGTCCGGGTAGAGGGTGCCCTGCACCAGGTAGCCGGCCGCCTCCTCGACGGTACCGCCGGCCCCGTCCTGGCCGGCCGGGCTGAACTTCTCGATGGGCAGGTCGCGGGCGACCTCCTCGAAGATGCGGATGAACAGCTCGCCGATGATCTTGCGCTTCGTCTCCGGATCGGTGACCCCGGACAGTGCCTCAAAGAACCGGTCGGCCGCCTTCACGTGGACCAGGTCGATGTGGAACTGCCGGCGGAACGTCTCCTCGACCTGTTCGCTCTCGTTGGCCCGCATCAGGCCGGTGTCGACGTAGACGCAGGTGAGCTGGTCGCCGATGGCCTTGTGGACCAGGGCTGCCGCTACTGCCGAGTCCACGCCGCCGGACAGCGCGCACAGCACGGGCGACGACCCGACCTGGGAGCGGACCGCCTGCACCTGCGATTCGATGATCGAGGTGTGGGTCCACGACGGCGGGCAGTGGCACACGTCGTAGAGGAATCGCTCGAGCAGATCGCGGCCCCGCTCGGTGTGCGCCACCTCGGGGTGGAATTGCACCCCGTAGATGGCACGCTCGCCGTCGTGGAGTGCGGCCACCGGCGCGTCAGGGCTCGACGCGGTGGCCACGAAGCCGTCGGGCACCCGGGTGATGGCGTCGCCGTGGCTCATCCAGACCTCGGCGTCCTCCGGCCAGTCGACGAACAGAGGTGAGCGGCCGGTCAGCGTCAGCGGCGTGCGGCCGTACTCGCCCCTCCCGGTGCGGGACACCTCGCCCCCGAGCTGCCGGGTCAGCAATTGGGCGCCGTAGCAGATACCCAGAATCGGGACGCCGGTGTCATAGATGGCCGGATCGATGGTCGGGGCCGGCGTCTCGTTGACCGACTTGGGCCCCCCCGAGAGGATGATGCCCGAAGGATGGCGGGCCATCAGCTCCGACGCGGTGGCGGAGTGGGGGACGATCTCCGAGTAGACGTGGGCCTCGCGCACCCGGCGGGCGATCAGCTGCGCGTACTGGGCACCGAAGTCAACGACCAGTACCGGCCCCTCGCCGCGCTCGCCGGCATCCGTGGTGTCCGGGTTCAATGGCCCATGCCGACACCCTGCGAGCGCTGCAGGTCCTTGCCCTCGGTCTGCAGCGCCGGTGCCACCATGACCTCGGCCTTCTGGAACTCCTTGACCGTCTGGTAGCCGCATGTGGCCATGGCCGTGCTCAGCGCCCCGAACAGGTTCATCCGGCCGTCGTTCTCGTGGGCGGGCCCGAGGAGGATCTCCTGGAGTGTGCCCCTTGTGGTGGTCTGGACCCGGGCGCCGCGGGGCAGCGTGGGATGGAACGTGGCCATGCCCCAGTGGTAACCACGGGCCGGCGCCTCCACCGCGGAGGAGAGCGGCGAGCCCAGCATGACCGCGTCCGCACCGCAGGCCACCGCCTTGGCCACGTCCCCGCCCTTGGACATGCCGCCATCGGCGATCACATGGCAGTAGACGCCGGTCTCGTCGAGGTGCCGCATGCGGGCTCCAGCCACATCGGCGATGGCCGTGGCCTGGGGAACCCCGATCCCCAGCACGCCCCGGGTCGTGCAGGCGTTACCCGGCCCGACCCCTACGAGCACGCCCACCGCGCCGGTGCGCATCAGGTGGAGGCCCGCCTGGTAGGAGGCGCAGCCACCGACGATCACCGGGATCTCGAACTCGCGGATGAAGCGCTTGAGGTTGAGCGGCTCGGCCGTCTTCGACACGTGCTCGGCGGAGACCACCGTCCCCTGGATGACCAGCAGGTCCAACTCGGCGGCCAGGACGGCCGGGGCGAAGGTCTCCGTCTTCTGCGGCGTCACCGAGGCAGCGGTGGTGATGCCCGCCGCCTTCATCTCCTTGATGCGCTCGGTCACCAGCTCCAACCTGACCGGCTCGGCGTACATCTGCTGCATCCGGGCCGTGGCCTTCTCCGCCGGGAGCTCCCGGATCTCGTCGAACAGCGGGGTCGGATCCTCGTAGCGGGTCCACAGTCCTTCGAGGTTGAGCACCGCCAGGCCGCCGAGACGGCCGATCTCGATGGCGGTGGAAGGGCTCACCACCCCGTCCATGGCCGACGCCATCAGGGGGAGCTCGAAGCGGTAGGCATCGATCTCCCAGCTGATGTCGACATCCTCCGGATCGCGGGTGCGACGGCTCGGGACGATGGCGATGTCGTCGAACCCATAGGCCCTCCGGCCCGACTTGAAGATGCCAATCTCTAGCTCAGCCACGTGAATGTCCTCCGGACGATGATCGCAGTTCTCCGAACCTCCCATCGATGGCAGCCCCGAACACCGCGTCCACCGACTGTCCCCACGATACCGCCTGGGCACCCCTCGCCGACTACCGCCCGCCGGCGCTCGGAACGGCATCCGTGGCGTCGGCTGCCGGAAGCGCCCAGCGGCCCTCAGGGAGACTGCAACGAGGTGGGAACGCGCACTTCGAGCACCAGGCAGAGCAGCTCCACCAGCGTCCGGGCCGTGGCCCCCCACACCGTCTCGCCGGCCACCTCGAAGAACCATACGGGGAACTCCCCGTCGGGCAGGTCCGAGAGGTGTCGGCGACCCGGTACCGACCACCACTCCTCGTGGAAGGCGTGCGCCGCCACCAACTCGGAGAGGGCGACGTCGAAGACCCGGTCCACCTCGTCGGGGTTGGCCACCAGCGAGGGGCGTCCCTCCAGGGTGGCCACCACCGGCGTCATCACCGTGTTCGACGACACCGTGGGCATGGCGGTGAGGGCGGCGACCACGGTGACCAGCCCGGGATCGAGCCCGACCTCCTCGTGGGCCTCACGGAGCGCACCCTCGGCCACCTCCTCGCCGGGGTCGAGGCGACCACCCGGAAACGCCACCTCTCCCCGGTGGGACCGGAGCCGGTCCGACCGGACGGTGAGGATCACCCGGGTCTCGCCGTCCTGCTCGAACAAGGGGACCAGCACCGCGGCGGGCCGGCCGTCGACGGCCTCGCCGGACACGGAGCGCCATGGCTCGGGTGACCCGCTCTGGCCCCGATGGGCCCGGTCGGGCCGATCGGCCCGGTCGGCCCGGTAGGCGGCGAGGGCGCCCATGACCCGCTCGAGGGTGATGCCGCGCCGTCCCTCCACGGGCAGGTGGGCCCACGGGGCGGGCTGGCCGGTGCGACTGCGTGGCGGCCGCGGGATGGCCTTCCTGGCGGCGGGAACCGGTGGATCCGAGGTGTTCATGGAGGAGATCAGACTAGGGCGTGCAGCGACCCCATCCGCCGGTTCGGACCGTTCGCTAGCCTTCCCCCGTACACGGTCGGCGCCGGCCGGAACAGGCACGGCCCGCAGCGAGGAGGAGATCCATGACCGATACGAGCAGTGCCCAGCCCGCTGCCTCTCAATTCCCGATCACCACCGCCCTCGAGTTCCCCGAGTGGCCGATCGACCGCAGCCTCGGCATGGTCTTCGGTGTCGTGGTCCGGTCGATGGGCGCGGCCAAGGGGATCACCGCCGGATTCCGCTCCCTCGCCGGCGGCGAGGTGAAGCAGTACACCAAGCTGGTCGAGGACAGCCGCCGCCACGCCCTCGACCGGATGATCGAGAACGCCCGGATCCAAGGGGCCAATGCCATCGTCTCCATGCGGTTCGACTCGTCGGAGGTCGGCCAGACGCCGACCGACGAGGTGTTCAAGGACCCGGGCACCGACCGCACCATGCGGGTGTGGGTCGATGCAGCGGGCGAGCGCCACTACGTCCCCGAAGCAGGTCGCTGACCGACCGTCCCCGGGACGGCAAACCGGCCGGGCCCGAGGGCCCGGCCGATGCACACGTCCACTTGCCAATTGCGCCAGGGCGGCGCCTCCGGCTCGAGAACGAGCCGGTGCGGATCTACATCATCCCGCCCATGCCGCCCATGCCGCCCATGCCGCCGCCCATGGCGGCAGCAGCCGCAGCAGCGGCGGCGGGATCGGCCTTTTCGGGCTTGTCGGCCACCAGCGCCTCGGTGGTCAACAGCAGCCCGGCGATCGACGCCGCATTCTGGAGTGCGGAGCGGGTGACCTTGGCCGGGTCGATGACGCCCGCCTTGACCAGGTCCTCGAGCTCTCCGGTGGCGGCGTTGAGGCCGACGGTGCCCTTCTTGGCCTCGACTTCGCGAACGAAGACGGTGCCCTCGAGGCCGGCGTTGTTGGCGATGGCCTCGAGCGGGGAGGCCAGGGCCTTCAGCACGATCGACGCTCCGGTGGCCTCGTCCCCGGTGAGGGAGTCGACCACGGACTGCACGGCGGCGCGCGAGCGCACCAGTGCGGTCCCACCACCAGCCACGATGCCCTCTTCGACAGCGGCCCGGGTAGCGGAGAGTGCATCCTCGATGCGGTGCTTCTTCTCCTTGAGCTCCACCTCGGTGGCAGCCCCGACCTTGACCACGGCCACACCGCCGGCCAGCTTGGCCAGGCGCTCCTGCAGCTTCTCGCGGTCCCAGTCGGAGTCGGTGTCGTCGATCTCGCGCTTGATCTGCGCGATCCGGCCCTTGACTTCCCCCTCGGCCCCGCCACCCTCGACGATGGTGGTGTTGTCCTTGGTGACGATGACCCGACGGGCCTTGCCCAGCAGGTCGACGGTGGTGGTGTCGAGCTTCAGGCCGATCTCCTCGGAGATCACCTGGGCGCCGGTGAGGACGGCCATGTCCTGCAGCATCGACTTGCGGCGCTCGCCGAAGCCGGGAGCCTTGACGGCCACCGAGGTGAACGTGCCGCGGATCTTGTTGACCACCAGAGTGGCCAGGGCCTCGCCCTCCACGTCCTCGGCCACGATGAGCAGCGGCTTGCCGGTCTGCATGACCTTCTCGAGGACGGGAACGAGATCGTGGACCGCGCTGATCTTCTGATTGACGAAGAGGATCACCGGATCGTCGAGGACGGCCTCCTGGCGCTCGGCGTCGGTCACGAAGTACGGGGAGAGGTAGCCCTTGTCGAACTGCATGCCCTCGGTGAACTCGAGGTCGATGCCGAATGTGTTGGACTCCTCGACGGTGACGGTCCCGTCCTTGCCAACCCGGTCGATGGCGTCAGCGAGCACCTCGCCGATGGCGTTGTCGGCCGCCGAGATCGAGGCGACCTGTGCGATCTCGGTCTTGGAGTCGATCTCCTTGGCCTGCTTCTTGATGGAGGCGACCGCGGCGGTGACCGCCTTGTCGATGCCCTTGCGCAGCCCGAGGGGGTTCGCACCGGCGGCGACGTTGCGGAGCCCCTGGCGGATGAGCGCCTGGGCCAGGACGGTGGCCGTGGTGGTGCCGTCACCGGCGACGTCGTTGGTCTTGGTGGCGACCTCCTTGACCAGCTGGGCGCCCATGTTCTCGAAGACGTCCTCCAGCTCCACCTCACGGGCGATGGAGACGCCGTCGTTGGTGATGGTGGGGGCACCGAACTTCTTCTCGATGACCACGTTGCGGCCTTTCGGCCCGAGGGTCACCTTGACCACGTCGGCCAGCTTGTTGACGCCCGCCTCGAGGCCGCGGCGGGCGGCTTCGTCGAACTTGAGAATCTTGGGCATTACTTGGTCACCTTGGCCAGCACGTCACGGCTGGAGAGGATCAGCAGATCCTCGCCGTCGGCGCTGATCTCGGTGCCTCCGTACTTGGAGTAGACGACGATGTCGCCCACGGCGATGTCGAGCGGTACCAGATCTCCGGTGGACTCGGCGCGGCGGCCGGGCCCGACGGCCAGGACTTCACCCTGCTGGGGCTTCTCCTTGGCGGTGTCGGGGATGACCAGGCCGGAAGCGGTGGTCTCCTCGGATTCGCCGGGGCGGACGACGATACGGTCGTCAAGGGGGTGCAGACTCATGTGATCGGGCCTCCTGTGGCACGCGTTGGCAGTCGAGAGTTGAGAGTGCCAACATACCCGCCCGAGCAGCGTTTGGCAACCGGCGAGAGAGAGTGCCAGCAGGGACCCCCGGGACCCACGGGTCGGGACCCACGGGCCGCGGGCCATGCGTCAGCCGGCGGCCACCAGCCGGAGATTGGGGTCGGCACCGAGTGTCAGGGGGCTCGCCCCCCCGTGCTGCAGCCGCCACCACCCGGCCGCCGCCACCATGGCGGCGTTGTCGGTGCACAGGGCGCGGCTGGGGAGGAAGGCGCCGATCCCGTCCTCCTCGCAGGCCTCCTCGATCCGGCGGCGGAGCAACGAGTTGGCCGCCACCCCCCCGGCCAGGCAGAGGGCCGTGGCTCCTACGTCGGCCGCCGCCCGGCGCGCCCTGGCCACCAGGACGTCCACCACCGCCAGGCGGAACGACGCCGCCACGTCGGCGGTGACGGCATCGGGGTGCTTCCTCACCGTGTTGACCACCGAAGTCTTCAATCCGCTGAAGGAGAAGTTGTAGCCGTCACCGGGCAGCGACCTCGGGAAGACGAAGGCGCGGGAATCCCCCTCCTCGGCGATCCGGTCGATGGCCGGACCCCCCGGGTACCCGAGGCCGAGGAACCGGGCCACCTTGTCGAACGCCTCGCCGGCGGCGTCGTCGATGGTCGCGCCCATCAGCCGGTAGCGGCCCGGTGCCGTGACCTCGACCAGCATGGTGTGGCCCCCCGAGACCAGCAGCACCACCAGGGGCCACCCCAGGTCGGGCTGCTCCAGCAGGGAGGCGAAGAGGTGGGCCTCGAGGTGGTTGACCCCGACCAGCGGGACACCCCAGGCCAGCGAGAGCGCCTTGGCCTCCGCCACTCCGACCAGCAGGGAGCCGATGAGGCCCGGCCCGTAGGTGACGGCCACCGCGTCGATGCCCTCCCCCGACACAGTGGTGCCGGCCTGCGCCAGTGCGTCGGCCAGCACCGGGGTCAGCAGCTCGAGGTGGGCCCGGCCGGCCAGCTCGGGGACCACGCCCCCGTAGCGGGCGTGGAGGTCGATCTGGCTGCTCACCACCGAGGAGACGATGACCGTCCCGTCGTCGACCACCGAGGCCGCCGTCTCGTCGCACGAGGTCTCGATCCCGAGGACCCGGTGGACGGGCGCCGCAGAGGTGGACTCCGGGGGGATGGTCACAGCTGTCGACACTACCGAATCGGGGGCCCGACGCCGGCCGGCGGTCACCGGCGGGTGATGACCTCCAGGTCGTGAGGGAGCGAGCGCTCGACGGCGGCGAGCCGTTGCGCGTACTGGTCCGAATCGATGTCCCGCGCCCACATGATCAACGCGTCACCGCCTTCGGGGTAGTAGTTCGGGCGGACACCCACCGGGGCCAGCCCGAAGCGTGCGTACAGTGCCAGAGCCGGCTCGTTCCCCACCCGCACCTCGAGGGTCAGGTGGCGGGCCCCGTGGGCCAGGGCGGTGCGGGCCAGGTCCAACAGGAGCACCGTACCCAGGCGCCGGCCGTGCCACGCCGGGTCGACGGCGATGTTGTTCACGTGGGTCTCGTCGTCGATGAACATCTGGCCGGCGAACCCCACGATGCGGCGGCCGATCCAGGCAGCACGGTAGGCCCGGGACATCCGCTGGGCGAGCTCGTCCGCGAACAGCCGGCGGGACCACGGCTCGGGGAACACCGCTTCCTCGATGGGGAGCACCATCGAGAGGTCCTTGGCCCGCATCGGAGCCACGATCACCTGGTGCGGCCGGTCCCGCGCACCGGGTCCCACCATCACGTCCGCCGGTGGCCCGGCTCGCCCGCGCCCGGCACACGCGGCGCCCGCTGCTCCCAGTTGATGCGGGCATCGGCGTGGCGGCGGTAGTCGGGCACCAGGTCCCCCGGAGCCAGCGCCTCCGCTCCCAGCGCCAGCCGCTCGAGCGCCAGCCGGCCCAGGGCCAGCGGTGGCGGGGCGGAGAGCTCGGCGGCCAGGTCGAGGTCGAGCGAGGGATGCACGGACAGCAGCTGGCGGTAGCGGACGGCGCCGTCCCCCACCACCACCACCGGGCCGGCCTCGGCGGCGATGCCGACCAGCCAGTCGACCAGCGTGGCAGGGTCGATCGGCTCCAGCCGGTCGTCCCGGACCGACGCCGGGTCGATCGGTCCGGAAGCCGCTGGCCACCGATCGAAGCGGAAGGCGGCGGCGAACACCTCGCCGCGCCGGGCGTCCACCACCGACACCACCCGCCGGGCAGGCTCGGTGCCGCAGCGCCCGTGGGCTGCCGCCGCCAGCACGTCGAGACTGCTGACCCCGAGGACGCCGAGACCGAGGGCCTGACCCAGCGCTTTGGCCGTCGCCACCCCGACCCGGAGGCCGGTGAACAGGCCGGGGCCTCTGTCGACGGCAAGGGCGTCGATGTCCCCGATGGTGCACCCCGACACGGCGCAGACCTCGGCGATGGCCGGCGCCAGAAGCTCGGCGTGCGCCCGGCCGCCGAGGTGGACCCGCTCCGCCTCCCCGGCGTCGTCGCGGATGAGGGCGACGCCCACCATGTCGGTGGCCGATTCGATGGCCAGCAGCGTCACCGGGGCACCAGCCACTGCCCCACTGCCGCCCGCAGTGCCGGCCAGCGCTCGGACCACGAGCCCTCCGGTGACGTGAACGTGATCACCCGGCGGTCGTCGTCGTCGGCCACCGCCAGGCACACCGAGAGCGACCCCCGACCGAGGACGGGCTCGGCAACGTCCCCCCACTCCACCAGGGCCACGCCCTCGTCCTCGACCTGTTCGCCCAGCCCCAGGTCGGCGATCTCCTGCAGGGTGCCGAGGCGGTAGACGTCGGCGTGCAGGAGCGTCCGCACCCCGCCCTGAGGCGGCCCGGCCGACCGGGGCCCGACCGGGTACTGGCGCACCAGGGTGAAGGTGGGGCTGGTCATCGGCTCGGTGATGCCCAGGCCGGCGCCGAACCCCTGTGCGAAGGTGGTCTTCCCCGCACCGAGGTCCCCTGCCAGCAGCAGGACGTCCCCGGAGGCGCACAGGGGGGCCAGGGCCCGGGCCAGCGCACGGGTCTGCTCGGCGCTGTTGGTCACAGCCACCAGTCGGAGGGTCACGGGCAGAGGCGTCATCCCCACCCCACCAACTGCTTGGCCCGGATCAGGTCGGCCCGCATCTCGGCGACGACCACGCCTCCCGAGCGGAGGGCGGCGGCCGGATGGTAGGTGGGCACCAGATGCCAGTCGCCCACCGGGTAGGACCTGCCCCGGACCTTGGTGATCCCGAGGTCGGTCCCGAGCAACAGCCGGGTGGAGAAGTTCCCCAGGGTCACCACCACCTTGGGGCGGATCAGACGGAGCTGGGCCTCGAGATAGGGCCGGCAGGCGGCGACCTCGTCGGCCTTCGGGTCGCGGTTGTCGGGAGGCCGGCACTTGACCACGTTGGCGATGTAGCAACGTTCCCGTCCGACGCCGAGCTCCTCGTGCAGCAGGCGGTCGAGCAGCTTGCCCGAGCGGCCCACGAACGGCTCGCCGCGGAGGTCCTCGTCGCGGCCGGGCGCCTCGCCGACGAACATCAGGTCGGCCTCGGGGTCGCCGACGCCGAACACCACCTGGGTCCGGTGGGCGGCCAACGGGCAGCGCGTGCATCCGGCCGCCTCCCGGGCGAGGTCGGCCAATTCGGTGCCCGGTGCCACGGCCGCATGGTACTGCCCGGCACGCGGGGCAGGCCGCTGCCGCGCACCGGCGCCCCCGGGAACGGTGAGCCGACCTCAGCTCGGGCGGTCGGCCCTTCCTGCCCCTGCGCCCCTCACCAGGCGCGGCACCCGGGGCCCGATGTCGCACAACACCTCGTAGCTGATGGTGCCGAGCAGCCCCGCCCACTCGTCCGCCGTGATCTCCTCGGAACCCTGGCGGCCGAGCAGGACCACCTCGTCGCCGACCTCAACCGCCGAGCCTCCGACCGGACCGCAGTCCACCACGATCTGGTCCATGGTCACCACGCCGGCCAGAGGACGGCGGACGCCCCCGATCAGGACCTCCCCGCCCTCGTCGAAGAGGCGGCGGGGCACGCCGTCGGCATAGCCGATCGGCGCGGTGGCCACCGTGGAGCGTTCCGCCAGCGGCCGCCGCCGGCCGTAGGAGAGCCGCTCGCCGGCGTCGAGGTCGCGGACGAAGGTGACCCGGGTTCGGAGGGAGAGTACGGGCTCGAGCCGCTGACCGCCGGTAGCGGCGGCGAGCTCCTCGGCCAGTGCCGGGGTGGGGGCGACCCCGTAGAGGGCGATGCCGCAACGGACCAGGTCCCGGCGTGCGGCGGCCACGCCGATGGTGCCCGCCGAGTTGGCCACGTGGGTGATCGGTGGTCGGATCCCGGCGCCATCCAGGCGGTCGAGCGCGGACTCGAACCGCTCGAGCTGCAGAGCGGTGAACTCGCGGTCGGTCGGGCCTGCCCCGTCGGCCACCGCCAGATGGGTCCAAGCCGCACCCAGCCGGAGTGCCGGGTCGTCGGCGATCATCCGGGCCAGGGGTACCACGTCCGCCGGGTCGGCCCCGACACGGTGCATGCCGGTGTCCACCTTGAGGTGGACACCGACCGGGGGGGAGCCGTCGGCCCCGACCGCCGTGCCGAGTGCCCGGACACCGCTCCTCGTGTACACCGTCGGGACCAGCCGGCGGGCCACCGCCTCGGACATCGCCTCGGCCGGGGGCTCGGACAGCAGGAGGACCGGCGCCTCGATGCCGGCCTCCCGGAGGGCCACCCCCTCCTCCACCAGGGCCACGGCCAGCCAGGACGCGCCGCCGGCCAGGGCGGCCCGGGCCACCGGCAGGGCCCCGTGCCCGTAGCCGTCGGCCTTCACCACCGCGCACAGGGCGGCCGGGCCGGCCACGGCGCAGAGGACCGAAGCGTTGTGCTCCACGGCATCGAGGTCGATGTCGGCCCACACCGGCCGCCACCGGTCAGCCACGTCGACCCTCCCGCCCGCCCGGCGAAGGTCGGAGCCCCGACAGCACCAGGGCCACCAGGTCGGGGAGATCACCAGCCACCAGGCCCTCGGCGGGTCCCCGGGCCCCGGCCCGGCCGTGGACGTGGGCGGCGAGGGCCGCCGCCTCGAGCGGAGCAACCCCTCGGGCGATCGTCGCCCCGATGAGGCCGGTCAGGACGTCACCGGTGCCCGCCGTGGCCAGCGCGGTGGTCCCGGCCATACCCAGGAGCACCCGGCCGGACGGGTCGGCCACCGCGGTGGTGGGGCCCTTGACCAGCGCCACGACGCCAGCCGCTCCGGCCAGTCGTCGTGCAGCGGCGATCCGGTCCTCGCCCGGGCGATCGCCCATCAGCCGCCCGTACTCCCCGTCGTGCGGGGTCAGGACCACGGTCGACCGTGCGGCGGGCGCGGAGGCACCGTCCACCCTCCCGAGGGCGAAGAGCCCGTCGGCGTCGACCACGACCGGTACCGGCGACTCGGCCACCAGCCGCCGCACCTCGCCGGCCGACGACGCGCTACGCCCGAGGCCCGGGCCGACCACTACTACCGCGCACCGCGAGGCGACCTCGAGGGCGTCGGCCGACCACTCCTCGGTGGGGAGCGACACCCCCACCGCCTCGCCGGCCGGGAGGTCCGAGAGGCTGCCACCGGGCACGCCGAGCCGGACCATCCCCGCGCCACCGCGGTAGGCGGCGCGGGCACAAAGGGAGGCAGCCCCCACCATGCCGGGCGAACCGGCCACCACCAGCACGGCGGCCGACCACTTGTTGCCATCGTGGCGGCGCGGGGGCAGCAGGGTGGCAACGTCGCCGTCGTCCATCACGTCGATGGCGGACGGCCCCGGAGGCAGGCCGATGTCGGCCACCGACACCCGCCCGGCCAATCGGAGCCCGTCCCCCTGGACCAGGCCGGGCTTCAGCGCCACGAAGGTCACGGTGCGGACGGCGGCGAGCGGCGACCCCGACACCTCGCCGGTGTCGCCCCGCACGCCCGAGGGGATGTCGACGGCCAGCACCGGGGTGGCCGGATCCACCCACGGGGCCCGGTACTCGCCTCGGAACCCGGTGCCATAGGCCGCGTCGATCACCAGGTCTGCCGTGCCGATGGCACCCACACCTCCCGCCTCGACGATGCGGACCCTGGCGCCGCGTGCGGACAGCAGCCGGGCGGCATGCCTGCCGTCGGCACCGTTGTTCCCCCGGCCAGCGATCACGGCCACCCGGCGCCCGTAGGTGCCCCCGAGCAGGTCGACGGCGGCCAGGGCCGTCGCCATCCCGGCCCGGCCCACCAGCACGTCGAGCGGCGTGGACGCCACGGCGGCGGCATCGACCGCGTTCATCTCGGAGACGTTGAGGACCGGATGCATCGGACCCGACGCTACGACCTCGACGGGCCGTCTGCGGAACCGACCGCTTCCGGAACCCCCACGGCGACGACCATGGCCACGGCCACGTGGTCGGTGTGGGTCAAGGACAGATGCCACCGGCACACGCCGGCCCGACCGGCCAGGTCGGCCGCCGACGCGTGCAGGACCAGCGAAGGCGCCCCGAGGCCGTCCCGAATCACTTCCACCTCGTCAAAGCGGAATGCGCCGAGGCCGACGCCGAGGGCCTTCATGGTGGCCTCCTTGGCGGCAAAGCGGGTCGAAAGCCGCGGGACGGGGTCGTGGGCGGCCCGGGCGTAGCGGCGCTCGCCTTCCGTGAACAGCCTGTCGACGAGGTGCGCCCGACGGGACAGCACCAGGCGGAACCGATCGACGTCCACAGCGTCGACGCCCACGCCCACGAGCACCCCCGATGCCACCGCCGCGGGCACAAGCCTCTCTGCCGCCGCCTGGGCGAATGCGGCCACAGGCGCGGCACCGCCGTGGACCGTCACTCGACGGTGACCACCTTGGCCAGGTTGCGGGGGCGGTCGACGTCGTGGCCGTGGAGGCGGGCGAGCGAGTAGGCGAACAGCTGCAGGGGCACGACGTCGACGATCGGTGCGAACAGGTACTCGGTCTCGGGGACCCACAGGACGGCGTCCGCCTGGCGGGCGGTCTCCTGGTCCCCGTCGTTGGCCACCAGCACCACCGTGGCCCCGCGGCTCTTGACCTCGGCCACGTTCGCCATCATCTTCTCCCAGATCGGCGTGCGGGTGGCGACGCCGATGACCACCGTGCCCGGCTCCACCAGGGCGATGGGCCCGTGCTTCAACTCGCCGGCGGGAAATCCCTCGGCCCGGAGATAGGAGAGCTCCTTCAACTTGAGGGCACCCTCCAGCGCCACCGGGTACCCCACCTGGCGCCCGAGGAAGATGAACGACGGCGAGTCGCGGTAGGTCTCGGCCACCGCCTCCACGTCCGGGGCCCGTTCGAGCGCGGCCGAGACCTTTTCGGGCAGGGCGCCCATCGCGTCCAGCAACGAGCGGGCATCGGCCGGCGAGAGGGTCTCCCTGGCCTGGGCCAGGTAGAGGGCGAGGATCTCGAGCGCGGTGATCTGGGCCAGGTGGGTCTTGGTGGCGGCCACGCCGATCTCCGGGCCGGCCCTGGTGTAGAGCACCGCGTCGCTCTCGCGGGCCATGGACGAGTCCACCACGTTGGAGATGACCAGCACCTTGGCGCCCAGTTTGCCGGCGGCGCGGACGGCCTGCAGGGTGTCCACCGTCTCGCCCGACTGGCTGACCCCGATCACCAGGGTGTGCTCATCGAGGACCGGGTCGCGGTAACGGAACTCGCTGGCGATGTCGATCTCCACCGGGAGGCGGGCCCAGTGCTCGATGGCGTACTTGGCCATCAGGCCGGCGTGGTAGCTGCTGCCACAGGCCACGATGAACACCTTGTTGATGGCCCGGAACTCCTCGTTGGTGATGCGCACCTCGTCGAGCACCAGCGTCCCGTCGGGGAGGACCCGGTCGAGCAGGGTGTCGGCCACCGCCCTCGGCTGGTCGTGCATCTCCTTGCTCATGTAGTCGGGGTACCCATCCTTACGGGCGGCGTCGAGGTCCCAGTCCACATGGAGCGGTGCCGGATCCACCTCAGTGCCGTCCAGGGCGGTCACCCGGACCGACCCGGGTCGCAGCTCGGCGATCTCATCGTCCTCGAGCACGAAGAAGTCGCGGGTGAGCCCGAGGATCGCCGGGATGTCCGAGGCCAGGAAGGCGGCGTCGTCGGCAACCCCCATCAGCAGCGGCGAGACCCGCCGGGAGGCCACGATGAGATCGGGCTGGTCGGCGTGGACCACCGCAAGGGCGAAGGCCCCTCGGACGCGCCCGAGTGCGGCCCGCACCGCGCCGGTCAGGCCGGCCCCCGGATCGGCCGCCAGCCGTGACTCGACCAGGTGCGCCAGGACTTCGGTGTCCGTCTCGGACTCGAGGTGGTGGCCCTCTGCGATCAGCTCGTCGGCCAGTTCGATGTGGTTCTCGATGATCCCGTTGTGGACCAGTGCCATCCGGCCGGAGCAGTCGACGTGGGGATGGGCGTTCTCCTCCGTCGGCCTTCCATGGGTCGCCCACCGGGTGTGGCCGACGCCGGCGGTGGCGCCCCGGGGGGAGCTCTCCGCCCGCTTGGCGAGGTCGTCGAGCGACCGGGTCCCGTTCGCGGCCCGCGCCCGCCACATCCCGTCGCCGGCCCCCGGGCCGACCAGGGCCAGGCCGGCGGAGTCGTAGCCGCGGTACTCGAGGAGCGCCAGGCCCTCGAGGAGGACCTCGAGCACCCGGTGGGAGCCGCCCCCGTCACCCCGCCGGACGTCGGAGCCCCGACCGGCGTGGTCGGTGCCCGTGGTGATGCCGATGATGCCGCACATGGTGACCGAGGCTAGTGGCCCGACACGCCCCACGGCCTTCGCCGACCGCCCGGGACGGGACTATCCCTTGGTGGCCGCCGCCGACTGCAACTCGAATCCGACCAGATTGCCGAGCCGATGGGCGATCTCCTCGGCCACCCCGTCGCCCGGCGCCTCCACCATCACCCGCACCAGCGGTTCGGTCCCGCTCGGCCGGAGCAGCACGCGCCCGGCGTCCCCGAGCCGCCCCTGCTCTTCGGCGACGGCCGACCACACCGCCTCGGCTTCGGCCAGGAGCTCTGTGCTGGGCACCGGAACGTTGACGAGGACCTGGGGCACCCTGTTCACCAGGCCGTCCAGCAACTCGGCCAGCGGCCGACCGGCCCGTGCCAGCAGATCGGCCAGGACCAGCCCGGTGAGCAGGCCGTCGCCGGTGGTCGCCAGCCGCCGGAAGATGATGTGCCCGGACTGCTCCCCTCCGAGGGAGAGCCCGTCCTTGTCCAGCGCGGCCAGGACGTACCGATCGCCCACCACGGTCTCCTTCACGACGATGCCCCGCTCCTCCATGGCCAGGCGGAACCCGAGGTTGGTCATCACCGTGACCACCACCGTGTTGCCGGCCAGCTGGCCCCGCTCGGCAAGGTCGAGGGCGAACAGGGCGAGGAGCTCGTCCCCGTTGACCAGGGCGCCGGCGCCGTCCACCGCCAGCAGGCGGTCGGCGTCGCCGTCGAGGGCCAGTCCCAGGTCGGCCTGGTGCTCCACCACGGCGCGGGCGAGCGTCTCGGTCGACGTCGAACCGCACCCGGCGTTGATGTTGGTCCCGTCCGGCTCGCACCCGATGGCCACCACCTCGGCACCGAGCTGCTGGTAGACGCGGGCGGCCAGACCGGAGGCAGCGCCGTTGGCGCTGTCCACGACCAGTCGCAGGCCCTCCAGCCGGCGCCCGTCGAGCAGGGTGCCCAGGTGCTCGACGTAGCTCCCCCCCAGGTCGAGATCGCCGGTGAGGCTGCCGACACCATGTCCCTCGAGGCTGCGGGGACCCTTCACCGACGGGTCGAGGGTCCGCTCCAGCTCGTCCTCGATGGCCGCCTCGGTCTCGAGGCTCAGCTTGGCCCCGCCCGCCGCAAACAGCTTGATCCCGTTGTCGGCGAAGGGGTTGTGAGACGCGGAGATCACCACAGCGGGCAGGTCGCGTCTGGCCGACAACCAGGCCAGGGCCGGAGTGGGCAGCACGCCGACATCCACCACGTCGGCCCCTTCGCTGGCCAGCCCGGCGGAGAGGGCGGCCTGCAGCATCGGTCCCGACTTCCGGGTGTCCCGCCCGATCAGGAACGTGGTTGCCGTGATGGTGCGGGCGACGGCCCGCCCGAGGGCGAGGACCAACTCCGGTGACAGTTCGACGTTGGCAATGCCCCGTACGCCATCGGTTCCGAACTGGGCTCTGGTCACTGGCCTACCGCTTGGAGTACTGCGGAGCCTTGCGGGCCTTCTTCAGTCCGTACTTCTTCGACTCCTTCTCCCGCGCGTCACGGGTGAGGAATCCGGCTTTCTTCAACGAGGCACGCAGCTCGGGGTCGAGCACGCACAGGGCCCGGGCGATCCCGAGGCGGAAGGCGCCGGCCTGGCCGGAGACACCGCCCCCGTCGATGGTCACGTCGATGTCCCACGACTCGGTGGTGTCGGTCAGGCGCAGGGGCTCTGTCACGATCATCCGGTGGGTGGCCGAGGTGAAGTACTCCTCGAACTTCTGCGAATTGACGGTGATGGCTCCCTGGCCGGGACGGATCCGGACCCGGGCGACCGCCCGCTTGCGGCGTCCGGTGGTCTGGCAGATGGGGGCGGCATTGGCCACGTTGTGCTCCTCGCGATCGAATCGAAGTAGGTGCCGGGTCGAAGGGCGCTTACGCGCCACTCCGGGTGGAGGCCGTGCGGCGGGCACCGGGGATGTCCAGGGGCTCGGGGGACTGGGCGGCGTGAGGATGGTCTGCGCCGGCGTAGACCTTGAGTTTGGTCGCCATCTGGCGCCCCAGCCGGTTCTTCGGGAGCATGCCCCGGATGGCGTTGCGGACCACGTCGTCGGAATGGTCGACCAGCAGGTCGCTGTAGCGGGTGGCGGTGAGGCCGCCCGGGTAGCCGCTGTGCCGGTAGGCCATCTTGGTCTCCGCCTTGCCCGAGGTGAGCACCACCTTGTCCGCGTTGATCACGATGACGTGGTCGCCGGTGTCCACGTGCGGGGCAAAGGTCGGCTTGTGCTTGCCGCGCAGGATGGCGGCGACCTCGGTGGCCAGGCGCCCGAGCACCAGCCCGTCGGCGTCGACGATGTGCCAGGCGCGGATGATCTCAGCGGGCTTGGGAGTGTACGTGCGCACGAAGGTTCCTTGTTCGATGATGCCGGGCGTTGAAGCACCCGCCGGTGCAGGGCTTGGTGTGGGGTGCCGACTGATGAGCCACGAGGACTGCTCTCGCTCGCCGCGCAGTCGGCAGGGCCCAACCCGACGACCTCCCACCCTAGGACGAAACAGCCCTGTCCGGCAAGCCGGTCAGGCCCCGTAGCTGACCGCGGTCAGGGTGAGGCCGTGGGGGGGAGCGGGCTGGCCGGCATGGTGCCGGTCGGCCGACCGGAGGATCCACAGCATGTCGGAGGCGCGCTTGCGCCCGCGGCCGACATCCACCAGGGTGCCCACCAGGGAGCGCACCATCTGGTGGCAAAAGGCGCTGGCCTCGATCTCGAAGGCCAGGAGATCGCCCACCGCCGGGACCAGGGCCGGCCCGGCCACGGCGTGCCCTCCGTGCGCGCTCAACCGGGTCCACCGGGCGTCGAGCACCCGGCGGGGGATCGGGTCGTCCGGCGTGGTGCCCGGGACCCGTCGGCAGAAGGCACGGAAGTCGTGCTCGCCGAGCAGCGCATCGGCCGCCGCCGCCATCGACCGCAGGTCGAGCGGGCCGACCACGTGCCAGGCCAGGCCGGACAGCAGGGGGTCGGCCACCGGCGCATCGACCACCAGGTAGCGGTAGCGCCTGGAGACGGCCGAGTGCCGGGCATCGAAGCCGTCGGGCGCCACCCCTGCCTCCCGGACCACGATCGCCGGCCCCAGCTGGCTGTTGCACGACCTGATCAGGGCGGAGGCGTCGAGCCTGTCCGACACCTCTGCGGGAAGATCCAGGTGGATCACCTGGTCGAGGGCGTGCACGCCGGAGTCGGTGCGGCCGGCACAGGTGAGGGACACATCGGTCCGGGTGGCCCGGCCCAACGCCTCGACCAGGGAACCGGCCACGGTGGCCTGGCCCTCCTGGGCGGCGAATCCGTGGAATCCCGTGCCGTTGTACGCCACGCGCAGGCGCCACCGGACGGTCCGGTCATCCAGCCCCCCGGAAGCGGGGGGCTGGCTCACACCAGTTCGATGCGGGCCATCGGGGCGTTGTCGCCCAGGCGATTGCCCAGCTTGAGGATGCGGGTGTAGCCACCCGGCCGATCGGCGTATCGGGGCCCGATCTCCTCGAACAGCTTGTGCGCCATGTCCTTGTCGCGGATGAAGGCGACCACGTTGCGCTGGCGGGCCAACCCGCCCTTGGCGGCTGCGGTGATCACCTTCTCGGCCACCGGGCGGAGGGCCTTGGCCTTCGCCTCGGTGGTCACCAGATATTCGGCGGCGACCAGCGAGGCCACCAGGTTCCCCATCATCGCTTTCTGATGGGCGGAGCTGCCGCCGAAGCGACGTCCCTTCTTCGGAGTGCCGAGCATCGCGGAACCTCAGTCCTTGACCCGCAGGGACAGGCCCCGCTCGTCGAGCTTCTGGAGCACCTCGTCGAGCGACTTCTGCCCGAAGTTGGTGATGTTGAGCAGGTCGTCGAGTGTCCGGTCGACCAACTCGCCGATGGTGTTGATCTGCGCCCGCTTGAGGCAGTTGCGGGGGCGCTCGGTGAGATCGAGGTCCTCGATGCGGAGGTCGAGGTCGGGGGACCCGGTGCCGATGGTCCCGACCTCGCCGAGCTCGAGGCCCATGGGCTCGTCCTCCAGGTCGGCGACCAGGCCGACCAGGGTGCGCAGGGTGTCACCGGCCGAGGCCAGTGCCTCGCGGGGGGTCAGCGACCCGTCGGTCTCGATGTCGAGGACCAGGCGGTCGAAGTCGGTGGACTGCTCGACCCGGACCGGCTCGACGGTGAAGGCCACCCGCCGCACCGGCGAGAAGATGGCATCCACCGGGATCACCCCGATGATGCTCGAGCGCTTGTTCTTGTCGGCGGACAGGTAGCCCCGGCCGCGCTCCACCGTCAGGTCCACAGCCAGGCGCCCCTTGGCGTTGAGGGAGGCGATGTGCTGTTCGGGGCTGAGGACCTCCACGTCGGCTGTGACCTGCAGGTCGCCGGCGGTGGCGTCGCCGGGTCCGCGCTTGTCGAGGCGGATGGTCACCGGCTCATCGCTGTGCACCCGGAACAACAGGTCCTTCAGGTTGAGGATCAGGTCGGTGACGTCTTCCTTGACGCCCGGAAGGGTGGTGAACTCGTGCAGTGCGTCGTCGAAGCGGACCTGGGTGATCGAGGCACCGGGGATCGACGACAGCAGCGTGCGCCGGAGGGAGTTGCCCAGGGTGTGGCCGAAGCCCGGGTCGAGCGGTCCGACGGCGAATTGCTGCCGGTTGTCCTCTTCTTCACCGATGGCTTCGACGGTGGGTCGCTGGATGATGAGCATGCTGATCGTGGCTCCTCGGCAGTGTGATGCGCAGGTTCGGTTGGGGTCGGTGGTTCGTGGGGTGCGGTGGTCGGCCCGGCTCCGATCGCTCGGCGGCCGGCCCGGAGTGGTCGGTTACTTGGAGTAGAGCTCGACGATGAGCTGCTCTTGGACCGGCTCGTCGATGTGCTCGCGCAACGGCAGCGAGAACACCCGGACCTCGAAGCGGTCGCCGACCGCTTCCAGCCACGGCGGCAGCTGCCGATCGAGGGTGTCCATGTTACGGCGGACGTGGAACAGTTCGCGCGACGACGGCTTGAGGGTGACCACCTCGCCCTGGCGTACGCGGTAGCTGGGGATGGTCACCCGCTTGCCGTTCACCAGCACGTGGCCGTGGCGCACGAACTGGCGGGCCTGGGACCGGCTGGCTCCCCACCCGGCCCGGAAGGCCACGTTGTCGAGGCGCAGCTCGAGCATGCGCAGCAGGTTCTCGCCGGTGATGCCCGGCGCCTTGGATGCCTCCACGTAGAGGTTGTGGAACTGGCGCTCGAGGAGGCCGTAGATACGCCGGGCCTTCTGCTTCTCACGCAGCTGCCCCAGGTACTCGGACCCCTGGCGCATCCGGTCGCGGCCATGCTCCCCCGGAGGGTAGGCGCGGCTGTGGCGATCGGTCACCGCCTCGGAGACCGGGCACTTCATCGAATAACAACGTTCGCCCTTCAAGAAGAGCTTGGTGCGCTCCCGGCGACAGAGCCGGCAGACGGGTCCGGTGTAACGAGCCATAAGTGTTCCTTGTATCCCTTCGTGCCCCGGCCCTAGACCCGACGCCGCTTCTTGGGGCGGCATCCGTTGTGCGGGATGGGGGTGACGTCCTTGATGCCGGCCACTTCGATGCCGGCTGCGGCCAATGAGCGGATTGCCGTCTCGCGGCCCGAGCCCGGACCCCGTACCAGCACATCCACGCGGCGCACGCCGTGCTCCATTGCCCGCTTGGCACACTGCTCGGCGGCCAGCTGGGCGGCGAACGGCGTGGACTTCCTCGAGCCCTTGAACCCGACGTTGCCGGCCGAGGCCCAGGCCAACACGTTGCCCTCCGGGTCGGCAATCGACACGATGGTGTTGTTGAACGAACTCTTGATGTGGGCGACGCCGAAGGTGATGTTCTTCCGCTCGCGCTTGCGGGGGCGCCTGGCGCCGGCTGCGGGCTTGGTTGTCTTGGCCATCTACTTGCGAACCTTCTTCTTTCCGGCGACCGTCTTCTTCGGTCCCTTGCGGGTGCGGGCGTTGGTGTGGGTGCGCTGACCGTGGACGGGCAGGCCCTTGCGGTGCCGGATGCCCTGGTAGCAGCCGATCTCCATCTTGCGCTTGATGTCCTGGGACACGTCGCGGCGGAGGTCGCCCTCCACCTGCAGGTTGGCGTCGATGTAGTTCCGGAGGCGGGTCACCTCTTCGTCGGTGAGGTCCCGTACCCGGGTGTCGGGGCTGGTCTCGGTGGCGGCGCAGATCTGCTGCGCGGTGGTCCGGCCGATGCCGAAGATGTAGGTGAGCGAGATCTCCAACCGCTTCTCGCGGGGGATGTCGACGCCTGAAATGCGGGCCACGTGTTCTTCTTTCTCTCGTACGCCTGATCCGCTGCCGTCAACCCTGGCGCTGCTTGTGGCGCGGGTTCTCGCAGATGACGATGACCTGCCGGTGCCGGCGGATCACTTTGCACTTTTCACACATCGGCTTGACGCTCGGTCGAACCTTCACGTTCTCGTCCTTGTCTCGTACTGCTCACTCGACACTGCCCCTGCACCGGCCGTCCGACGCCGCCTTCGCTGCCCCGGCCTACTTGTAGCGGTAGGTGATCCGCCCCCGAGCCAGGTCGTAGGGGGTGATCTCCACTTGCACCTTGTCCCCGGGGAGGATGCGGATGCGGTGCATCCGCATCTTTCCGGAGCTGTGGGCCAGCACTTTGTGGCCATTCTCGAGCTCCACCCGGAACATGGCGTTGGGCAACGGCTCAACGACCACTCCCTCGAGCACGATGGCATCTTCCTTAGGCTTGGGCAGGTGAATCTCCTCGATATTCTGTTGTTCTCGTACCTCGTCGGCCCCGTGGTCGACGTGCGTCACGACCACGTTGTCGTCGCCGTTTCCGCACCGCATTCGGAGGCGCACCGGAAGAGCGCCACCTTGAGCGGGATCGGCACGCCACAACACACCCGTGGCCAGCCGAATGACCATTCTAGCCCTTCGGGGCCAAATTGCCAGTCCGACCCTTGTTCTGCCACCCGCCCCACCCGCCAGTGGCCCGGTCGCAGGCGGCCCAGGGGGCCGGAGGGAGGCGGTCAGAGGACGGTGAACACCTCCGGGCCCTCGTCGGTCACCGCGATGGTGTGCTCGAAATGGGCCGACAGCCGGCCATCGGCGGTCACCACGCTCCACCCGTCGTCCAGGAGCCGTGTCGCCGGCCCGCCGGCATTGACCATCGGCTCGATGGCGAAGACCATGCCCGACCGGAGGGTCGGGCCCGGCGTGCCCGGCCAGTAGTTGGGGACCTGGGGCTCTTCGTGCATGGCCGTCCCGATGGCATGGCCCACGTACTCCCGGACCACCGAGAAGCCTGCGCGCTCTGCCACCTGCTGGACCGCCCGCCCCACTTCGTGCAGGCGGTTACCAGGCTGGAGCTGGTCGATGCCGGCATACAGGCTCCGCTCGGTGACCTCCATCAACCGGGTCGCCTCCGGGGAGACCGTTCCCACGCCGGTGGTGTAGGCAGCATCCCCGTGGTAGCCCTCGATGATCGCCCCGCAGTCGATCGAGATGATGTCCCCCTCCTCGAGGATGACCGTCTCCGAGGGGATCCCGTGCACGATCATCGAGTTGGGCGACGTGCAGACCACGGCCGGGAACCCGTGGTAGTTGAGGAAGTTCGAGCCCGCCCCCCGGCGGTCCAGGACCTCCCGGGCCACCCGGTCGATCTCCGCGGTGGAGACCCCGGGGCGGATGGCGGCTCGGGTGGCCTCGTGGATCTCGGCCACCACCCGTCCCGCCTTGCGCATCTTGGCCAGCTCGCCGGAATTGCGTCTCATCAGATACTGAGCCTCACACGAACCCGTGCCCCTTACGGCGCTTGGCCTCGATGACCTTGACCATCCGCCGGGTCACCGCGTCGGGCGACCCGGTGCCCGGGACCGACTCCAGCTGGTGACGCGCCCGGTACCACTCGATGAGCGGTGCGGTCTGACGCTCGTAGAGCTCCAGCCGCCGGGAGATGGCCTCTTCGGTGTCGTCCTTGCGCTGGACGACCTCCCCGCCGCACACGTCACAGGTCCAGTTGATCAACGGCGGAGCCGAGAGTGAGTAGTTGGCCCCGCAGTCGACGCAGACGCGGCGGGCAGCCAGGCGGCGGAGCACCTGGCCGGTGTGGATCTCGATGTCGATGACCAGATCGAGGTCGACCGGTGCGAGTGTGTCGGCCAGTCGCTCCGCCTGGGCCACCGTACGGGGGCATCCGTCCAGCACGAAGCCCCGGGCCCGCACGTCACTTTCTCCGAGGCGCTCGGCCACCATCTCCATGATCAGGTCGTCGCCGAGCAGCTCTCCGCGGTCCATCTGGTCCTTGGCCTTCAGCCCGAGGGCCGTACCCTGCTTGACCGCAGCGCGCAGCATGTCCCCGGTCGAGACGTGGGGGACGACGTAGTGATGGGAGAGGCGCACGCACTGCGTCCCCTTCCCTGCCCCCTGTTTGCCGAGGACCACGAGCCTGGCTCCGCTTACCACCTACTTGAGGAAGCCCTCGTAGTTTCGCATCATGAGCTGGCTGTCGATCTGCTTCATCGTCTCGAGTGCCACGCCCACGGCGATCAGGAGTGTCGTTCCATAGAAGGGATAGCTGGTGATGTTCCAGGCGGACATCAGCAGTGACGGGGTGACCGCCACGGCACCGAGGAAGAGGGCGCCGGGCCAGGTGATCCGGTTGAGGATGTGGGCCAGATACCGTTCGGTCGGGTGACCGGGCCGGATCCCGGGGATGTACCCACCCTGCTTCCGGATGATGTCGGCCTGCTGATGAGGATCGAACGCCACATAGACGTAGAAGAACGTGAAGAGGAGGATGAAGACGAAGTAGGTGAGGATGTAGAAGAGGCTGGTCGGCGTCACGTTCTGGTTCACCCAGCTCCGGAACGCCGCGGAGGGGATGATGTTGGACAGCAGCACGGGGATGTACAGCACCGAACTGGCGAAGATGATCGGGATGACGCCGGCCTGATTGACCTTGAGCGGGATGTAGGTGCTCGAGCCGCCGTACATCTTGCGCCCGACCACCCGCTTGGCGAAGGTGACCGGGATGCGTCGCTGGCCCTGGTCGACGAAGACGATGAGGACCAGGAGTCCCAGGGAGACCAGAAGGATGACCGAGAACTTGAGGCGCCCACCCTCCTGGAGGACCGTGTTCAACCCCGTGGGGATGCCGGCCACCACGTTGGCGAAGATGAGGATCGACATGCCCTGCCCGATGCCCCGCTGGGTGATCAGTTCGGCCAGCCACATGACGAAGGCGGTGCCTGCGGTCAGGGTGAGGACGATGAAGGCGGCACGCCAGATCGAGTAGTTGAGGATCAGGTCGATGGACTGGGAGCTACCGAACAGCCCCCCTCCACCCTTGTGGAACAGGTAGACCAGGCCGGTCGACTGCATCAGGGCCAGTGCCACCGTCAGGTACCTGGTGGTCTGGGTCAGCTTCTTCTGCCCGACGGCCCCCTGGTCACGCCACTGCTCGAGCTTGGGGATGACCGTGGCCAACAGCTGGATGATGATGCTCGAGGTGATGTAGGGCATGATCCCCAGCCCGAACACCGCCATGCGGGTGAGCGCGCCACCCGAGAAGAGGTTGAGGAAGCCGAGGACCCCTGACGACTTCGAGGCGGCCTCGAGCTGTGCCACCTTGGAGAAGTTGACGAACGGAACCGGGACATTGGCCCCGAACTGGTAGAGCGCAATGATGGTCAGCGTGAAGAGGACCTTCTTGCGAAGGTCCGGGATCCGGAAGATGTTGGCCAGACTGGCGAGCATTGGGCTCCTCGACGCCGCGGTGGGCCGATGCTACCGGTTGGTGAGGGCGTTGCCCTGTGCTGGAGGGCGGCCGTGGCCGAAAGGCAGGGGGACCACGGCGGTGGATCCACCAGCGGAGGTGATCGAGGCCTCGGCCGACTTGGAGAAGGCGTGGGCCTCCACCCGGATCGCCCGGCTCAGCTCGCCGCCACCCAGGATCTTCACCAGGTCACCCTTGTGGACCAGGCCCGCCTCGACCAGCCGGGCGACGTCGACGGAGTCGCCCTCGACGCCCTGCAGGGAGCTCACGTTGACCGGCGTGTAGACGATCCGGAAGGGATTCTTGAAGCCGCGCAGCTTGGGGATGCGCTGCATCAGTTGCAGCTGGCCGCCCTCGAACCCCATCGGGATGGTGTCGCGCGCGCCCTGGCCCTTGCTGCCACGGCCTGCGGTCTTGCCACCCTTGCCGGCGATGCCGCGTCCGACCCGCCGGCGCGGCCGGGTGGACCCTGCGGGGGGGCGGAGCTCATGGACCTTCATGGTCGACCTCTCTCGTCTTGGGTGGCGGACGTCACATCCACCAGATGGGGGACGCGTGCCAGCATTCCACGGATCTCCGGGCGGTCGGGCAGCACGTTGGTGCGCCCGATGCCCCGCAGGCCGAGGGCACGGAGCGTGCCCCGGTGCTTCGGCTTGGTGCCGATGGCCGACTTGACCTGGGTCACCCGCAGCCAGCCGGTGGTGGACTGGTCAGATGCTGCAGCGGCACTCACGTCAACTCACCTCCGTGAACAGATCGGCCTCGCGCCGGCGCTCGCGATAGGAGCGGAGCATCGCGGCCGGCGCCACCTCCTCGGCGGTCTTGCCGCGGAGGGCGGCGATCTCGTCGGGGCGCTTGAGGCCCTTGAGACCGGCGATGGTTGCATGTGCCACGTTGATGCCGTTGGACGAGCCGAGGGACTTGGACAGGATGTCGCGGATTCCGGCCATCTCGAGGATGGCCCGGACCGCACCGCCGGCGATCACGCCGGTACCGGGTGCGGCCGGCTTCAGCATCACCCGGCCGGCACCGCTCTCGCCGATGATGGGATGGGTGATGGTCGACCCCGCCAGCGGCACGTCGAACATGTTCTTGCGAGCCTCTTCGATGCCCTTCTGCACGGCGAGCCCGGCCTCTTTGGCCTTGCCGTAGCCCAGGCCCACCTTGCCGTTGCCGTCGCCTACCACCATCAGGGCGGCGAAGGAGAACCGGCGACCACCCTTGACCACCTTGGACACACGGTTGACCCGGATGGTCCGCTCTTCGTATTGCAGTTCGTTCATGGCCATGATCTCAGAATTCCAGTCCTCGGCGCGGGCGGCGTCGGCCAACGCGGCCACCCGCCCGTGATAGGCGAAACCGCCGCGATCGAAGACCACGGTCGTGATACCGGCACCCTTGGCCCGCGTGGCCACCAGGGCGCCCACGGCACGGGCCGCCTCGACATTGCCCCCGCCTGCGTCCCGCAGGACGCTCTCGACCGAGGACGCCGCGGCCATCGTGCGGCCGGCGTCGTCGTCGATCAGCTGGGCGGAGATGTGCTTGTTGGAACGGAAGACCGCCAGGCGCGGGCGCTCGGCCGAGCCGTGCACCCGGCGGCGGACCCGGGCATGCCGGCGGCGGCGCAGTTCCAGTTTGTGATCAGTGCGTGCCATTACTTGGCTGCCTTCCCGGCCTTGCGCACGACCCGCTCGCCCAGGTAGCGCACACCCTTGCCCTTGTAGGGCTCGGGCTTGCGCAGCTTGCGGATGTCCGCGGCCACTTGGCCGACCTTCTCCTTGTCGATTCCCTTGACGATGATCCGGGTGGCGCTCGGCACCTCGAAGGTCACACCCTCGGGAGCGCTCACGTTGACGGGGTGGGAGAACCCGAGGGCCAGCTGGAGAGCCGAGGGGCCCTTGGGGATGGCCCGGTAGCCGACCCCGACGATCTCCAATTCCTTGGAGAAGCCCTCGGTCACGCCGGCCACCATGTTGGCCACCAGCGAGCGGGTGAGGCCGTGGAGGGCGCGGTTCTGGCGCTGGTCGTCCGGGCGCTCCACCACCAGGACATCGCCGTCCTGGCGGATGGTCATGGCGGCAGGGACCGATCGGGCCAGCTCGCCCTGGGGGCCCTTGACCGTCACCATGTGGTCCTCGCCCAGAGCCACCGAAACCCCGGAGGGGAGGGTGATCGGCGAGCGTCCGATGCGCGACATCAGCGGATACCTCCTGCAACGATGCGGCCCACCGGGCCGGCGGCGCGGCTACCAGACATAGCAGAGCACCTCTCCACCCATGCGACGCTTACGCGCCTCACGATCGGTCATCAGGCCCTTCGAGGTCGACACGACGGCGACTCCCAGGCCTCCGAGCACCCGGGGGATCCTGTCGGCACGGGCGTAGATGCGCAGGCCGGGCTTGGACACCCTCTTGATGCCCGAGATGGTGCGGGCTCGGTCCGGCGCGTACTTCATGGTGATCTCGAGGGTCTTGCCCGGCTTGCCCGGGACCTCGTTGACTTCGTAGCCCGTGATGTAGCCCTCGTCCACCAGGATGGAGGCCAGGGACTCCTTTAGGTTGGAGCCGGGCATCTTGACCGTATCGAAGTGAGCGGTATTGGCGTTCCGGATGCGGGTCAGCATGTCGGCAATGGGGTCGGTCATCGTCATCGTTGGTCGCCTCCTCTCACCAACTGGCCTTCGTCACGCCGGGGATCTCACCGGCGTGGACCATCACCCGCAGGCAGATCCGGCACAGGCCGAACTTGCGGTACACCGACTTGGGTCGGCCGCACCGACGGCAGCGGGTATACCCGCGCACCTTGAACTTGGGCGTGCGCTGCTGCTTTTGGATCAAAGCCTTCTTCGCCATGGGGTTACTGGTTCTCCTGTCGGAACGGGAAGCCGAATGCGGCCAGCAGGGCCCGGCCCTCTTCGTCGGTACGTGCGGTGGTGGCGATGGTGATGTCCATGCCTCTGGTGGTGTCGACTCGGTCGTAGTCGATCTCGGGGAAGATCAGCTGCTCGGTGACCCCGAAGGTGTAGTTGCCGTGTCCGTCGAACGAACGGGGGGACAGCCCCCGGAAGTCGCGGATCCTGGGGATGGCCATGGCCAGCAGCCGGTCGAGGAACTCCCACGCCCGGTCGCCCCGCAGGGTCACCTTGGCCCCGATCTCCTGGCCCTCACGAAGCTTGAACGAGGCGATCGACTTCTTGGCCCTGGTCACCACCGGCTTCTGGCCGGCGATGATCTCGAGGTCCCGCGTGGCTCCTTCGATCAGCGACTTCTGCTGGGTGGCACGGCCGACGCCCATGTTGATCACGATCTTGGACAGCCGGGGTACCTCCATGATGTTGTCAAGGCCGAGCGTCTCCTTGAGCTGGGTCCGGACCTCGCTGTCGTAGCGCTCCTTGAGCCGGGGGCGTGCCACGGCCGATGTGGTGGCCATCACAGATCCGCCCCGCACTTGCGGCAGACCCGGACCTTGCGGCCCTGGTCGTCCATGCGCATCCCGATGCGGGTGGGCCCGCAGGTGCCGCAGACGATGGCCACCGAGGACACCGACACCGGCATGAACTTGTCGATGAGGCCTCCCTGCATGGTGGCACGGGTCGGCTTGGCAGACTTCTTCGCCACATGGACCCCTTCGACGATGACCCTTCCCTCGGCGGGAATGGCCCGTAGGACATGGGACTGCTTGCCACGGTCCTTGCCGCTGAGGACCTGGACCTTGTCTCCCTTTCGGATACGCATCTACAACACCTCCGGTGCCAGCGAGACGATCCGCATGAAGCGCTTGTCGCGCAGTTCGCGGCCGACAGGGCCGAAGATGCGGGTCCCGCGTGGTTGCTGCTGGTCGTTGATGAGGACCGCTGCGTTCTCGTCGAAGCGGATGTAGCTGCCGTCGGGACGGCGCTTCTCCTTCTTCGTGCGGACGACGACGCACTTGACCACGTCGCCCTTCTTGACCGCAGCCCCGGGGATGGCGTCCTTCACCGTGGCCACGAAGACATCCCCGATCGAGGCGTACCGGCGGCGGGAGCCGCCGAGCACCTTGATGCAGAGGACCTCCTTGGCGCCGGAGTTGTCGGCCACGCGGAGTCGCGATTCCTGTTGGATCATCGTGCACGCTCCAGTACTTCCGACAGGCGCCACCGCTTGAGCTTGGACAGCGGGCGGGTCTCGACGACCCGCACCCGGTCCCCAACCTTGGCGAGATTGTCGCCGTCGTGGACGTAGAGGCGCTTCGTATGCTGCACCGTCTTGCCGTAGCGAGGGTGGCGGACCCGCTCGATCACGGCCACCACGACCGTCGCCTCCATGGCGTCGGACACCACGAGGCCCTCACGCACCTTGCGGGCGTTCTCCCGGGGCTCGGTCGTCCCGGTGGAACTCTGCTCGTCAGCCATTAGCTCTTCTCCTCGGTGTCGGCTCCACCGTCAACGGCGGTGCCGTCGTCGCCATCCTCATCGGCGGCCGACTCGTCCTGATCCACGGTTGTCCCGGCATCGTCCGTAGCGCTCTCCACTACTTCGGCCCTGGCCGCAGCCCGTCGTTCCGACGCGGTGGTCTCGGACCGGCCGAGCGCCTCGTCCTCCGAGCGGCGGCGGGCCGCCGCCTGGTGGGCCGGAAGCTGGTCGACGGCCAGGCCCTCGGCCTCGGCGATCTCCCGGTTCCGCAACTCGGTCAGCATCCGGGCGATGTCCTTGCGGACGTGGTTGATCCGCGAGAAGTTGTCTAGCTGGCCGGTGGCCAGTTGAAACCGGAGGTTGAACAGCTCACGCCGGGTTTCGCCCAGCTGGCGCTCCAGCTCCTCGATGTCGTACTCGGAAACCTGTGCCGCAGTCGCCATCAGACCTGTACCTCCGGGGTCCCGTGCATCCCGGGCCGGACCACGAATCGAGCCTTGAACGGCAGCTTCTGGATGGCCCGCTCCATTGCCTCGCGCGCCAGCTCCGGCTCGACGCCGGCCAGCTCGAAGAGGATCCGGCCCGGCTTGACCACGGCCACCCAGTGCTCGGGGTTGCCCTTACCCGAGCCCATGCGGGTCTCTGCCGGCTTCTTCGTCACCGGGCGGTCCGGGAACACCCGGATCCACACTTTGCCTCCGCGCTTCACGTGCCGGGTCATCGCGATTCGGGCCGCCTCGATCTGGCGGGCCGTCAGCCACGCCGGCTCCAGTGCCTGGATGCCGAAGTCGCCGAAGGTGACGTCGCTGCCGCCCTTGGCCTTGCCGCTCATCCGGCCGCGCTGCTGCTTGCGGTACTTGACCTTCCGTGGCATCAACATGTCAGTCGACCTCCTTGCGGAAGTGCGGGGTCTCGTGGTGCTCGCGGGTCCGCCGCTCGATCTCCTCGTCCTCGCTGAGGATGCGCTCGAGCTCGTCGGGCACGGCAGGCGGTGCGGCGAACTCCTCCGTCGAGCGGTCGACCAGTCCCTCGGGGATCTCCGCCTCGGTTTCGGCGTCGACGGTCACCACACTGCCCGGAGCGCCCTGCTCGGCGCGACGACGGCCACCACCGGCGGTGATCAGGCGGCGAGGGGCGTCGCCGCTCTGGCCCGACGTCTCGCCCACGGCCATGGCGGCCTCGCGGGTGATCTTGTCCTCGGTCGAGATCTTGTAGGGCAGGATGTCGCCCTTGTAGATCCAGACCTTGACGCCGATGCGGCCGAACGTGGTCTTGGCCTCGCGGAACCCGTAGTCGATGTCGGCCCGCAGCGTGTGCAGCGGAACCCGACCCTCGCGATAGGACTCCTTGCGCGACATCTCGGAGCCACCGAGGCGTCCCGAGCACTGCACCCGAACGCCCAGGGCGCCGGCCTTCTGCACGGTCTGGATCGAGCGCTTCATGGCACGCCGGAACGCCACCCGGCGGGCCAGCTGATCGCAGATACCCTGGGCGATGAGCGCGGCGTCGAGCTCTGGCTGCTTGATCTCCTGGATGTTGAGCTGGATCCGGTTGTTGAGCCCGGTGATCTCCTCGATCTTCTTCTTCAGGCGGTCGGCCTCCGCGCCGCGCCGACCGATGACGATGCCCGGGCGGGCGGTGTGGATGTCCACGCGCAGCCGGTCACGGGTGCGCTCGATCTCGATTCGACTGACCGCGGCCGACTCCAGCTGCGACATCAGATAGTCACGGATCTCCCAGTCCTCGATCACACAGTTCTGATAGTTGCGCTCCTCGAACCAGCGCGACTTCCAGTCGGTGGTGATGCCGAGCCGAAACCCGTAAGGGTTGACCTTCTGGCCCATCTACTCGCCCTTCTCTTCGGCGGATTCGCCGTCTGTCTCTTCGGCCTTCGAACCCGCGTCATCCGCGGTGTCCACGGCCTGGTCGTCGGCGTGTGCCGACTCGGTGCCCGCCTCGGGCTCGGTGCCCTCGGACTCGACCTGTTCGGTTTCGCCCACGTCCGCCTCAGCGGTGCCGCCCGGCTCGGATTCGAGCTCGGTGTCCTTGCCGCCCTTGACCGGCGCAGTGGACGCCGAGGCCTCCGCCTGCTGGCGACGCCGTGACCCGGCCACCCGCCGTGAGCGCTGCGAGGAGCCGGCCGCCTGCTTGGTCCGACGCCGGGCAATCCGCTCATCGGGGAGACGGCTCACGATGATCGTGATGTGCGAGGTCCGCTTGCGGATGCGCGTGGCACGGCCCCGGGCCCGGGGCCGCCAGCGCTTGAGGGTGCTCCCCTCGTCTGCATAGCAGGCGGACACATAGAGATCCTCGGCATCGAGCCCGTCATTGTGGACGGCATTGGCCACCGCGGATGCAAGCACCTTACCCACCGTGGCCGCGGCCTCGCGGTCGCCGAGGGCGAGGATCTCCGCGGCCCGATCGGCATCCTGGCCACGGATGAGGTTGAGCACCTGGCGCACCTTGGAGGCAGACATCCGGCTGTGACGGAGCACCGCACGGGTGCCCTCACGCTCATTGGTCTTCACTCCGGGCACCTCAGCGCCTCCCCGCCCGCTCTTGGCCGGCATGGAACTTGAAGGTCCGGGTCGGGGCGAACTCGCCCAGCTTGTGGCCGACCATCGACTCGGTCACGTAGACCGGGATGTGCTTACGGCCGTCGTGCACGGCGATGGTGTGGCCGACCATGTCCGGGATGATCGTGGATCGCCGGGACCACGTCTTGATGACCTTCTTGTCTCCGGCCGCGTTGAGGACGTCCACCTTCTTCAGGAGGTGGTCGTCGACGAACGGACCCTTCTTCAGGCTGCGGGGCATAGTGTGACGTTCCCTCTGTCTTCCCTACCGCCGGGCACCGCGTGTGCGGCGCCTGCGGACGATCATCTTGTCAGAATCCTTGTTGCGTGCCCGGGTGCGGCCCTCCGGCTGGCCCCACGGGGACACCGGGTGGCGTCCACCCGAGGTCTTGCCCTCGCCGCCACCCAGAGGGTGGTCCACAGGGTTCATGGCCACACCGCGGGTCTGCGGGCGCTTGCCCTTCCAACGGTTGCGCCCGGCCTTGCCGATCTTGATCAGTTCGGCCTCGGAGTTGCCCACCGTGCCCAGGGTGCCCCGGCAGTCGATGGACACCCGGCGCATCTCGGTCGAGGGGAGCCGGAGTGTGGCGAACGCGCCCTCCTTGGCCACCAACTGGACGCTCATTCCGGCCCCGCGAGCGATCTTGCCGCCGCCACCGGGCCGCATCTCCACGTTGTGGATCACCGAACCGACCGGGATGTAGCGGAGGGGAAGGGCATTCCCCGGACGGATCTCCGCTCCGTGGCCGGACTGCAGACGATCGCCCACCTGGACCTGGGCCGGAGCGAGGATGTAGCGCTTCTCGCCGTCGAGGTAGTGCAGCAGGGCGATCCGGGCATTGCGATTGGGGTCGTACTCGATGGCGGCGACCTTGGCCGGCACGCCGTCCTTGTCGCGCCTGAAGTCGATGATCCTGTACTGCTGCTTGTGGCCGCCGCCGCGATGGCGTGAGGTCTTGCGGCCATGGCTGTTGCGGCCACCGGTCGAAGGCTTGGGCGCGAGCAGCGACTTCTCGGGACGGTCGCGGGTGATCTCGGCGAAGTCCGAGACGGTCTGGAAGCGCCGGCCCGGGCTGGTGGGTTTGCGTGAACGGAGTGGCATGGTGTGCTTTCGGTCTCTCAGCTCTCGAAGAGGTCGATCGAGTCACCCTCATGGAGGGTGACGATGGCCCGCTTGGTGTCGGGGCGGTGGCCCAGGGAGTTGTTCTTCCGATTGCGCCTGGCCTTGCCCTTGCGGTTGAGGGTGTTCACGTTCGCCACCCGCACGCTGAAGGCCTGCTCCACGGCGTTGCGCACGTCGATCTTCGTGGCCGAAGGGTCGACGACGAAGACGTAGACGTTGTTGTCCATCAGTGAGTAGGACTTCTCCGACACCACCGGTCGGATCAGCACGTTGTGGGGATCCCTCATGATCCGCCGCCTTCTTCCTCGGTCGTCTCGGACTCGGACTCGGACTCCTGGGCCCGTGCCGGGCCGTCGGTCTCGGCGGCCGGCGGCGCGCCCTTGGATCCTGTGCCGCCCAGGTTGGAGCTCTCGCCCGGCAGCGTCCCGTCGGTGAACACCACCCAGTCGTTGACCAGGATGTCGTAGGAGTTCAGCTCCCCCACCATGATGGTCTGGACCTCGGGCAGGTTCCCGAAGGACCGGTCGGCGTAACCGTCCTCGTCCCCCAGCACCACCAGCACCCGGCCTGACACCCCCAGCGCCTCGAGGGCGGCAACGCCACGCTTGGTGCTCGGGATTTCGAAGTCCCACGCGTCGACCACGACCACCCGGTCCTGGGAGGCCCGGTCGGACAGCGCCGAGCGCAGGGCCAGCTGGATCATCTTCTTCGGCGTCTTCTGCGCATAGGAGCGGGGCTTGGGCCCGAGGGCCACGCCGCCTCCGACCCAGATGGGCGAACGGGTCGAGCCCGCCCGGGCTCTCCCGGTGCCCTTCTGCCGGAAGGGCTTGACCCCTCCGCCCCGGACCTCCGCCCTGGTCTTCGTCGACTGGGTCCCCGCCCGGGCGGCCGCCAACTGGGCGGTCACCACCTGGTGCAACACGTCCAGATTGGGCTCGATGCCGAAGATCGAGGGGTCGAGGCCGATCTCACCGAGCTCGGCGCCGTCACTCGACCGCCGGGTCACCGTGCGCACCTGCGGGGCCGGGCGCAGGAACCGCCGGATCTGGGCCGGGGTGGCCGTTTCGAGGTCGATGCCGTCGATGACCGTCTCGGTCGCGCTCATGACGCCTTGCCTCCCTTGACCAGGGGTGTCTTGATCGCGTCCCGGAGCACCACGATGGCGCCCCTCGGCCCGGGCACCGCGCCCTTGACCAGGATCAGCTCCCGCTCCGAATCGGCCTGGACGATCTCCAGATTGAGGGTGGTCACCTGCTGGCCGCCCATCCGGCCGGCCATCCGGGTCCCCTTGAACACCCGGGCCGGGGTGGCGCAGGCGCCGATCGAGCCCGGCGAGCGGTGCTTCTTGTGGTTGCCGTGGCTGGCGCCCTGGCCCTTGAAGTTGTGCCGCTTCATGCCGCCGGCGAAGCCCTTGCCCTTGGACACCGCGGTGGCATCCACCAGCTCGCCGGGCTGGAGCAGGTCGGCGGTCAGCTGCTGGCCGACCTCGTAGCTCGACGCGTCGTCGATCCGCAGCTCGACCAGCCTCCGGCCCGGGTCCACCCCGGACTTGTCGTAGTGGCCCTGCTCCGGCCTGGTCAACGAGGATGCCCGTCGGTGGCCCCAGGTCACCTGTAGGGCGGAGTAGCCCTCGTGCTCGGGTGTCTTGACCTGCACCACCCGGACCGGAGCCACGCGCAGCACTGTCACCGGGATCGCCCGGTTGTGGGCGTCCCAAATCTGGGTCATTCCGACTTTTTCGCCCACGATCGCCTTGGTGGCCACTGGAGCTTCTCCGTCTCGACGCTTTGCCTGGATCGACACCGGCCGGTGTCGATCGTTTCCTGCTGGGCTGCTGTCCCTGCCCAGTTGACTCCACCGACGCACTGCTCGCATCGGCTTGCACGCAGACGCTCCGCTCGGAACAACCCGAGCGGAGCGCTCGCCTGGTTTGGCCCGAGGTCCCCGCCGTCTTCCGGCAGGCGCTCGAACACGTCCCATTCACATGGTGTGGCCCAGAATCAGGCCGACCAATGACTCTATACCAAACCGGTGGCTCCTGACGAGCCGCCCGCTAGACGGTCTGGATCTTGATCTCGATGTCCACCCCGGCCGGCAGGTCGAGCCTCTGGAGCGAGTCGACCGTCTTCGGGGTGTGCTCCACGATGTCGACCAGCCGCTTGTGCACCCTCATCTCGAAGTGCTCCCGGCTGTCCTTGTACTTGTGGGGCGACCGGATGACCGTGTAGCGGTGCTTCTCCGTGGGGAGGGGCACCGGGCCCAGCACCTTTGCCTGGGTGCGGAGCACCGTCTGCACGATCTTCTCGGTGGATTGATCGAGAATCTCGTGATCGTAGGCCTTGAGACGGATTCGGATCTTCTGGCGGGGGCCTTCTGCGGCCATGGGTACGGCGTCCTCTCGTGGGTGTTCGCTACAGCTGGACTATTCGAGGATCTTGGTGACCCGGCCCGAGGCCACCGTCCGTCCACCCTCACGGATGGCGAACCGCAGACCCTCGACCATGGCGATCGGCTTGCCCAGCTCGACGGTCATCTCGGTGTTGTCACCGGGCATGACCATCTCCGTCCCTTCGGGAAGGGTGATCGTGCCGGTGACGTCGGTGGTCCGGAAGTAGAACTGGGGACGGTAGTTGGTGAAGAAGGGCTTGTGCCGTCCACCCTCGTCCTTGTTGAGCACGTACACCGTGGCCTCGAACTTGGTGTGGGGCGTGATCGAGCCGGGCTTGCAGAGCACCTGGCCGCGCTCCACGTCCTCCTTCTTGGTGCCACGCAGGAGCGCGCCGATGTTGTCGCCCGCCCGGCCCTCGTCGAGCAGCTTCCGGAACATCTCGATGCCGGTGACCGTGGTCTTCTGGGTGTCGCGAAGACCGACGATCTCCACCTCCTCGCCCACCTTGACGATGCCCTGCTCGACCTTGCCGGTAACCACGGTGCCCCGGCCGGTGATCGACATGACGTCCTCGATCGACATGAGGAAGGGCTTCTCCACGTCACGCTCGGGCTCGGGGATGTAGGAGTCGACCGCCTCCATCAGCTCGGTGATCTTCTCGGACCACTCAGGGTCGCCCTCCAGCGCCTTGAGGGCGCTGACCCGCACGATGGGGGTGTCGTCGCCGGGGAACTCGTACTCGTTGAGGAGCTCACGCACCTCGAGCTCGACCAGGTCGAGGAGCTCTTCGTCGTCCACGGCGTCGGCCTTGTTGAGGGCCACCACGATGTAGGGCACGCCGACCTGGCGGGCCAGCAGCACGTGCTCACGGGTCTGCGGCATGGGGCCGTCAGCGGCGGACACCACCAGGATGGCGCCGTCGACCTGGGCCGCACCGGTGATCATGTTCTTGATGTAGTCGGCGTGACCCGGCATGTCCACGTGGGCATAGTGCCGGTTGGGGGTCTCGTACTCCACGTGGGCGATCGAGATGGTGATGCCGCGCTGCTTCTCTTCAGGCGCCTTGTCGATCTGGTCGAACGGCGTGAAGTTCGTGGTCGGGTCGCTGTCATGGAGCACCTTGGTGATGGCCGCGGTGAGCGTGGTCTTACCGTGGTCGATGTGTCCCATGGTTCCCACGTTCACATGGGGCTTCGTGCGCTGGAACTTCTGCTTGGCCATAGCTGGGGTAATGCTCCCTGATCTCGGACGGTACCCCTTCGGGCCCGCCACGACGGCGGCGGTTGCCTCCGTCATTCCTCGTGTATCGGTGGTACTGCGCTACTGCTGCCCGCTGCAGCGGTTGACCCGCTGGTTCACGAACTTGTCCTGCTGGGCTGACTCGGTACGACCTGCGGGTGCAATCCGGGGGGGAACCCGGCTCACGTGCTGCCTACTCTCCTCGCGCCTTGGCGATGATCTCCTTGGCGATCGACTCGGGGACCTCGTTGTAGGCATGGAACTGCATCGAGTAGGTGGCTCGCCCCTGAGTGCGCGAGCGCAGGTCGGTAGCGTAGCCGAACATGTCGCTCAGCGGTACCTGGGCCCGGATGATGTGGCTGTTCCCCCGCTGCTCCATGCCCTCGACCTTGCCCCGTCGGGCGGAAAGGTCGCCGATGACGTCCCCCATGTAGTCCTCGGGAGTGGTCACCTCGACGGCCATCACCGGCTCGAGCAGCACCGGGTTGGCCAGGTTGGCAGCCTTCTTGATGGCCATCGAACCGGCGATCTTGAAGGCCATCTCGGACGAGTCCACGTCGTGGTAGGAGCCGTAGGTGAGGGTCACCTTGATGTCGACGGTCGGATACCCGGCCAGCACACCCGAGGTGATCGACTCGCGGATCCCGGCATCCACCGAGGGGATGTACTCCTTGGGAATGACGCCCCCGGTGATCTTGTCCTCGAAGAGGTAGCCGCCGCCGGGCCCGGTGGGCTCGAGGGTGATGACCACGTGGGCGTACTGGCCCTTGCCACCGGTCTGGCGGATGTACCTCAGCTCGACCTTCTCGACCTTCTTGCGCACGGTCTCGCGGTAGGCCACCTGGGGCTTGCCCACGTTTGCGTCCACGTTGAACTCGCGCAACATCCGGTCGACCAGGACCTCGAGGTGGAGCTCGCCCATCCCCGAGATGACCGTCTGGCCGGTCTCCTCGTCGGACTGGACGCGGAAGGTCGGGTCCTCCTCGGACAGCGAGAAGAGGGCCTTGGACAGTTTGTCCTGGTCGGCCTTGGTCTTCGGCTCCACGGCCACGTGGATCACCGGCTCGGGGAAGGTCAGCGACTCGAGGATGACCTGGTTGTCGGGATCGCAGAGGGTGTCGCCGGTGGTGGTCTGCTTGAGGCCCACCGCGGCCACGATGTCGCCGGCGAAGACCGCATCGAGGTCCTCGCGGGAGTTGGCGTGCATCTGGAGCAGGCGCCCGATCCGCTCCTTGCGGTCCTTGGTCGAGTTGATCACCCCGGAGCCCTTGGTCAGGCTGCCCGAGTAGACCCGCAGGTAGGTGAGCTTGCCGACGTAGGGGTCGGTCATGATCTTGAAGGCCAGCGCCGCGAACGGGGCCGAGTCGTCGGGGGGACGCTCGACGGTCACGCCCTCCTTGCGGGGGACGGTACCGACGGCCGGCGCGATGTCCAGCGGGCTGGGCAGGTAGTCGACCACGGCGTCCAACATGGGCTGGACGCCCTTGTTCTTGAAGGCTGATCCGCAGAGGATGGGGACCGCGTGGCTCCCGAGGGTCACCGTGCGCAGGGCCCGCTTGAGGTCCTCGGGGGTGATCTCCTCGTCGCCCAGGTACTTCTCCATGATCGTGTCGTCATGGTTGGACAGGACGTCGATCAGTTGATGGCGGGCCTCGTCGGCGGCGTCCTTCATGTCGGCAGGGATCTCCTCGACGGCCCACTCCTCGCCCATGCCCTCCTCCCAGACCAGGGCCTCCATACGCACCAGGTCGACCACGCCCCGGAACCCGCCCTCTGCGCCGATGGGCAGCTGCACCACCGCCGGTACCGCGTCGAGGCGGTCGCGGATCATATCCACGCCCTGCTCGAAGTCGGCACCGGTCCGGTCCATCTTGTTGATGAAGCAGATCCGGGGGACCTCGTACTTGTTGGCCTGCCGCCACACCGTCTCGGTCTGGGGCTCCACACCGGCCACGGCGTCGAAGACCGCCACCGCGCCGTCCAGCACCCGCAGGGACCGCTCCACCTCGACCGTGAAGTCGACGTGTCCGGGGGTATCGATGATGTTGATCAACGTGTCGTGCCAGATGCAGGTGGTGGCCGCCGAGGTGATGGTGATGCCGCGCTCCTGCTCCTGGACCATCCAGTCCATGGTGGCGCCGCCGTCGTGCACCTCGCCGATCTTGTAGTTCTTCCCCGTGTAGTAGAGGATCCGCTCGGTCGTGGTTGTCTTGCCCGCGTCGATATGGGCCATGATCCCGATGTTGCGGGTCTTGGCAAGGGGGTGGTTGCGGGTGGGGGCTTCAGCCATGGTTCGTCAGCTCTCGGGGTAGTGCTCGTAGGAAGTGCCCGCGGCGCGGAGCAGGGCCGCTACGGCCCGCTCCTACCAGCGGTAGTGGGCGAAGGCCTTGTTGGACTCGGCCATCTTATGGAGGTCCTCACGGCGCTTGGCCGCGGCTCCGATGCCGTTGGAGGCGTCGCGGATCTCGTTGGAGAGGCGCTCGGCCATGGTCTTCTCACGGCGCTGCTGGGAGTAGCCGACCAACCACCGGATGGACAACGTGGTGGCACGGCGGGGCCGCACTTCCACAGGGACCTGGTAGGTGGCACCACCGACCCGGCGGCTGCGGACCTCCAGCTCGGGGCGGGTGTTCTCGACGGCCTTCTTCAGCACAGCCACCGGATCGTTGCCGCTCTTTTCAGCCACATCGGCCAACGCGTCATAGACGATGCGCTCGGCCAAGGTGCGCTTCCCGCGGCTCAGCACCCGGTTCACCACCTGGGTGACCAGTACCGAGTGGTACACCGGATCGGGCATCAATTCGCGTCGTACAGCTGGACCTTTGCGAGGCACGTCAGGACTCCTTCTTGGCGCCGTAGCGGCTACGGGCCTGATTCCGCTCACGCACGCCGGATGCGTCGAGCGTTCCGCGGATCACCTTGTAACGGACGCCCGGCAGGTCCTTCACACGGCCGCCGCGGACCAGCACGATCGAGTGCTCCTGGAGGTTGTGGCCTTCGCCGGGGATGTAGGCGGTGACCTCGAGCCCACTGGTCAGCCGGACACGGGCCACCTTCCGGAGCGCCGAGTTCGGCTTCTTCGGGGTGTGGGTGTAGACGCGGGTGCACACGCCCCGTCGCTGGGGCGCACCCCGCAGGGCCGGGGTCTTCGACTTGGTCGGCTTGGTGGCCCGGCCTTTGCGGACGAGCTGGGAAATCGTGGGCACGCGCTACCTCTAGGTTGTGAACTGCAGGGATACTTCAGGACTGACTCGGGCGTACTTCCGACAAAACCTCACGGACGCCCTGCGAGCAGGGGCGGCGCACCGTGGGCGCGCAGCCGTAAGGGAACCATGCTAGGGCACCGCCACCCAGCGGGCAAGCGCGGCCGGGCTGCCCGGGCCGGGCCGGCCGAGGTGTCGGGCGCACGAGGGCCGCGCCGGCCCGTCGCACGCCCGCAACGCTCAGGCCCCGGCTTCGAGCGGGCCGTCCGAGGCCGCAGGCGCATCGGACCCCCCGAAGTCGGGGGAGCCGTCGGCGAGGTCCTCGGCGGTCGGAATCGTGCCGAGCCAGCTGGCGTCGATGTCCGAGCTGAAGCTGCCCAGCGAGGCGTCGCCTCCGGTGTCCCGGAGCCAGGCGGCCAGATCCTCGGTGCCTGCGTCCCCCTCCGAGCCCAGGGCCCAGAACGGCATGGCCTCGGCGCCGGGCATCTCCAGCTTGATGTCGCGATAGCGCTCCATCCCCGTCCCGGCCGGGATCAGCTTGCCGATGATGATGTTCTCCTTGAGCCCGAAGAGCTGGTCCGACTTGCCTTCGATGGCAGCCTCGGTCAGCACCCGGGTCGTCTCCTGGAACGAAGCGGCCGACAGCCAGCTCTCGGTGGCCAGCGATGCCTTGGTGATCCCCATCAGCTCCGGCCGACCCTCGGCGGGACGCTTGCCGTCCTGCACCAGTTGCCGGTTGACCTCGGCGTACGAGCGGCTGTCCACCCGCTCGCCGGGGAGGAAGGAGGCGTCACCGGGCTCGGCCACCAGCACCCGGCGGAGCATCTGGCGCACGATCAGCTCGATGTGCTTGTCGTGGATGGAGACACCCTGGTCCCGATAGACCTTCTGGACCTCTTCGACCAGGTACTGCTGGGTCTCGCGGATCCCCTTGACCTCCAGGAGCTCCTTGGGGTCCTTCGGTCCCTCGACGAGCGCGTCACCGGCCCCGACCTCTTGGCCGTCGACCACTTCGAGGTGGGCCCGCTGGGCCACCAGCACGGTGTGCTCGTCGCCGTTGTCGGCCACCACCGTGATGTGGCGACCCGACTCGTCCTCCTCGGCCCGGACCACACCGGAGTGGCGGGCCAGGACGGCCGCACCCTTCGGGGTACGGGCCTCGAAGAGCTCTACGACACGGGGAAGGCCGTGGGTAATGTCCTCACCGACGATGCCGCCGGTGTGGAAGGTCCGCATAGTCAGCTGGGTGCCGGGCTCGCCGATCGACTGTGCGGCGATGACGCCGACCGCCTCGCCGAGCTCGATCATCTCGCCGGTGGCCAGCGACAGGCCGTAGCAGGCGGCGCAGATCCCCTGCTCCGCCTCGCAGGTCAGCACCGAACGGGTTCGGATCCGATCGATGGACGGGTCGTCACGGAGGTGAGCGACGATCTCGTCGGTGAGCACCGTGCCGGCCTCGATCTTCGTCTTGTCCGAGAGCGTCACCGGCTCAGCGGCGATCCGGCCGGTCACCCGGGTCTCCACGTAGGAGCGGGTGCCCGCACTGTCGGGCACGACGCCCTCGATCCAGATGCCACGGGTGGAGCCGCAGTCGTCCTCACGGACGATCAGCTCCTGGGCCACGTCGACCAGGCGACGGGTCAGGTAGCCCGAGTCGGCGGTGCGGAGCGCGGTGTCGGCCAGTCCCTTGCGGGCGCCGTGGGTCGAGATGAAGTACTCGAGCACGGACAGGCCCTCACGGAAGGAAGACTTGATCGGACGGGGGATCATCTCGCCCCGCGGGTTGGACACCAGGCCCTTCATGCCGGCGATCTGGCGGATCTGCTGGCTGTTCCCTCGGGCGCCCGAGTCGACCATCATGTCGATCGGATTGAAGTCGATGCTGGACAGCGACTTCTCCATGGCCTTGCCGACCTCGGAGTTGGCCGACGTCCAGATCTCGATCTCCTTCTGGCGGCGTTCGTCGTCGGTGATGATGCCCCGCTTGAACTGGGCCTCCGCCTTCTCCGCCTCCTTCTCGTAGCGGTCGAGGATGGACTGCTTCTCCGGCGGGGTGACCACGTCGCTGATCGAGATGGTCAGCCCCGACTGGGCGCCGTAGCGGAAGCCGAGGGCCTTGATCCGGTCGAGACTGGCAGCCACCTCACGTTTGGGGAAGCTGGCCGCCACCTCCTCGACGATGGTGCCGATGGCGGTGTTCCGCTTGCCGACGATGTCGTTGATGTAGCGGTACCCGTCGGGCAGGGCGGTGTTGAAGAAGAGGCGACCGGCGGTCGTCTCGATCTCCACGCGCTCGTCGTCGCCCACGCCGGTGAGGTTGCCCTCCGCGTCGAGCTCGGCCCCGTTGGCCAGGGCGATCGACTGGGCCAGGTGGGATCCGGCCTCGGGCCGGACGGTGATCTTGGCCTGCAGGTCGATGTCCCCGGCATCGAAGGCGGTCTCCACCTCATAGGCGTGGCGGAAGATCCGGCCCTCGCCCTTGGCCGCGTCGAGGGGCAGCGTGAGGTAGTAGATGCCGAAGACCATGTCCTGGGTGGGTACGGTGATCGGACGCCCGGTGGCCGGCGACAGGATGTTGTTGGCCGACAGCATGAGCACACGGGCCTCGGCCTGGGCCTCGGCGGACAGCGGCAGGTGGACGGCCATCTGGTCGCCGTCGAAGTCGGCGTTGAACGCCGTGCACACCAGGGGATGGACCTGGATGGCCTTGCCCTCCACCAGCACCGGCTCGAAGGCCTGGATGCCCAGGCGGTGGAGCGTGGGCGCCCGGTTCAACAGCACCGGATGCTCCTTGATGACGCCCTCGAGCACGTCCCACACCTGGGGACGGCGACGCTCGACCATGCGCTTGGCCGACTTGATGTTCTGGGCGTACTCGGCATCGACCAGCCGCTTCATGACGAACGGCTTGAACAGCTCGAGGGCCATCAGCTTGGGCAGCCCGCACTGGTGGAGCAGCAGGGTCGGGCCGATCACGATGACCGAACGGCCCGAGTAGTCGACCCGCTTGCCCAGCAGGTTCTGTCGGAACCGACCCTGCTTGCCCTTCAGCATGTCCGAGAGGCTCTTCAGCGGCCGGTTGCCGGGGCCGGTCACCGGACGCCCGCGGCGACCGTTGTCGAAGAGCGCGTCCACTGCCTCTTGCAGCATGCGCTTCTCGTTGTTGATGATGATCTCCGGCGCTCCGAGGTCGAGCAACCGCTTCAGCCGGTTGTTCCGGTTGATGACCCGGCGGTAGAGGTCGTTCAGGTCGGAGGTGGCGAACCGGCCACCGTCCAGCTGGACCATGGGGCGCAGGTCCGGGGGGATGACCGGGACCGAGTCGAGGATCATGGCCCGGGGGTCGTTGATCCGGCGGCCGTTCTCGTCGCGACGGTTGAAGGCGGTGACGATCTTGAGCCGCTTGATGACCTTCTGGCGGCGCTGGGCGGACAACGGCTTGCGTCCGTCGGCAGCGTCGATCATCTCCCGCAGCTTGATCTCTTCGGCATCGAGGTCGATGCGGTCGATGAGACGCGAGATGGTCTCGGCGCCCATGCCGCCCTCGAAGTAGTCCTCGTAGCGGATGCGGAGCTCGCGCCAGAGCAGCTCGTCCTCGAGGATCTTGCGGGAGTGGAGGCTCTTGAACTCGTCGAAGGCCCGCTGGGCCAGCTCGGTCTCGCCCTGGTAGCGCTCGCGGACGCTGCCGATCTCCTTCTCCACGTTGCGCTGGCGGGCCTTGATCTCGGCGTCCTTTGCTCCGGACTTCTCGAGGTCGGCCAGCTCGCCCTCGAGCACCTTGAACCGGCGGTCGATGTCCAGATCCCGCTTCTTCTCGATGTCGGCAATCTCCGAACGGAGCTCGGCCTCGAGATCGGGCAGGTCCCCGTGGCGCTTGGCCTCGTCGACCCAGGTGACCAGGTTGGCGGCGAAGTAGATGACCTTCTCCAGCTGCTTGGCCTTCAGCTCCTCGCGGGCCTCGGTGCCCATCAGCAGGTAGGCCAGCCAGCTTCGGGTGCCGCGCAGGTACCAGATGTGCACGACGGGCGCGGCCAGCTCGATGTGGCCCATGCGCTCGCGACGGACCTTGGAACGGGTGACCTCGACGCCGCACCGCTCGCAGATGATCCCCCGGAAGCGGACCCTCTTGTACTTCCCGCAGTAGCACTCCCAGTCCTTGGTGGGACCGAAGATCTTCTCGCAGAAGAGGCCGTCCTTCTCCGGGCGGAGGGTGCGGTAGTTGATGGTCTCCGGCTTCTTCACCTCACCGTTGGACCACCCCCGGATCGAGTCTGCAGTGGCCAGACCGATCCTCAGCTGATCGAAATCGTTGACATCCAACATCAGAATCCTCTCTCCGCGGCGCGTCGGGCATCTTCTTCGTCCGACCCACGCTCGGGCCGGCTGATGTCGATGCCAAGTTCCTCAGCTGTGCGGAAGACGTCCTCGTCCAGCTCTCGCATTTCAATCTCCTCCCCGCCCGGCGCCAGCACTTCGACGTCGAGGCACAGGGACTGCATCTCCTTGATGAGCACCTTGAAGCTCTCGGGGATCCCCGGTTCGGGGATGTTCTCGCCCTTGACGATGGCCTCGTAGACCTTCACCCGGCCCAACACGTCGTCGGACTTGATGGTGAGGAGCTCCTGGAGGGCATAGGCGGCACCGAAGGCCTCCAGCGCCCACACCTCCATCTCCCCGAACCGCTGGCCACCGAACTGGGCCTTGCCGCCCAGGGGCTGCTGGGTGATCATCGAGTAGGGACCGGTCGAACGGGCGTGGATCTTGTCGTCCACCAGGTGGTGGAGCTTCAGGATGTAGACATAGCCGACCGAGATCGGGTTGTCGTAGGCGTCGCCGGTCCGGCCGTTGTAGAGGGTCGACTTCCCATCGTCGTTCACCTGTACGACGCCGTCGGCGCCGTCCGGGTTGAGGCGACGGAAGATCTGCTGGATGGTCGGGTGGCGGCCCGCATCGGCCTCCTCGTCCCAGTGCGCACCGTCGAACACCGGCGTGGACACCCACACCGCGGGGTCGGTCCGGGGGCGGGTCTTGGTCTCCGTGCCCCGGAGTGGCGTGCGTGCCACCTCACCGGCACCTTCCCAGCCCCAGCGGGCGGCGTAGCCGAGGTGGGACTCGAGCACCTGGCCCACATTCATCCGACTGGGCACGCCCAGCGGGTTGAGGATGATGTCGACCGGGGTGCCGTCGGCCTGGTACGGCATGTCCTCGATGGGGAGGATCTTCGAGATGACCCCCTTGTTGCCGTGGCGACCGGCCAGCTTGTCGCCCTCGGAGATCTTGCGCTTCTGGGCCACGTACACGCGGACCAGCTGCTCGACGCCGGGGGGCAGCTCGTGGGCATCGTCACGGGAGAAGACCCGCACGTCGATGACCGTGCCCTGCTCGCCGTGGGGAACCTTCAACGAGGTGTCCCGCACTTCGCGGGCCTTCTCGCCGAAGATGGCACGGAGCAGCCGCTCCTCGGGGGTCTGCTCGGTCTCACCCTTGGGGGTGACCTTGCCCACCAGCACGTCGCCGGGGCCGACCTCCGCCCCGATGCGGATGATGCCCCGCTCGTCGAGGTCGGCCAGGATCTCCTCGGACAGATTGGGGATGTCCCGGGTGATCTCCTCGGCGCCCAACTTGGTGTCGCGGGCATCCACCTCATGCTCCTCGATGTGGATCGACGTGAGGACGTCATCCTTCACCAGGCGCTCGGAGAGGATGATGGCGTCCTCGTAGTTGTAGCCCTCCCAGGGCATGAAGGCGACCAGGAGGTTCTTGCCCAGGGCCAGCTCGCCGTTGTGGGTGGCCGGGCCGTCGGCCAGCACATCGCCGTCGGAGACCTTCTGGCCCTCCTCGACGATCACCTTCTGGTTGATGGCGGTGTTCTGGTTGGACCGGCGGAACTTGGCCAGCCGATAGGTCTTCTTGCCCAGCACGTTGCCGTTGCGGTCCTTCGCCCCGGCCTTGTACTCGACGACGATCTGGTCACCCGAGACGTCGACCACCGTTCCGTCAGCCTCGGCCAGCACCACGTCGCCGGCGTCGCGTGCGGCGCGGGCTTCCACGCCGGTGCCGATGTAGGGGGCCTCGGGCACCACCAGCGGCACCGCCTGCTTCTGCATGTTGGCGCCCATCAGGGCCCGGTTGGCGTCGTCGTGCTCGACGAAGGGGATCAGTGCCGTGGACACCGAGACGATCTGCTTCGGCGACACGTCCATCAGGTCGACCTCGGCCGGGGGCACGAAGTCGATCTCGGACGTGGTGCCGTACGACGTGGTGGCCGCACCGACCCGTACGCCGGTGCCCTGCGGACCGCGACGAACCAGCACCTTCTCCTCGGTGAGGCGCCCGTTGTCGTCGAGGGCGGCCGAGGCCTGGGCGATGACGTGCTCTTCTTCCTCGTCGGCAGCCAGGTAGGTGATCTCCTTGGTCACCTGGCCGTCGACCACCTTGCGGTACGGGGTCTCGATGAAGCCGTACTCGTTGACCCGGGCATAGGTGGCCAGGGACCCGATCAGTCCGATGTTGGGGCCTTCCGGGGTCTCGATGGGGCACATCCGGCCGTAGTGGGAGGTGTGGACGTCACGGACCTCGAAGCCGGCCCGCTCACGCGACAGGCCACCGGGCCCGAGCGCCGACAGGCGGCGCTTGTGGGCCAACCCGGACAGGGGGTTGTTCTGGTCCATGAACTGGCTCAACTGGCTGGTCCCGAAGAACTCCTTGACCGCAGCGACCACGGGCCGGATGTTGATAAGCGTCTGGGGCGTGATGGCCTCGACGTCCTGGGTGGTCATCCGCTCGCGGACCACACGCTCCATCCGCGACAGGCCCACCCGGACCTGGTTCTGGATGAGCTCGCCCACGGAACGGATCCGCCGGTTGGCGAAGTGGTCCTGGTCGTCGATCCGATAGGTCGACTCACTGTCGGCCATGTGCTTGGCCAGATGGAGCATGTAGGTCGAGGAAGCCAGGATCTCCGAGGGGCTGAGCACTCCCTGGGTCGGGGAGGGACGCTCGAGGTCGATCTTCAAGATGTCCGAGATCCGCTCGATCTCCGGACCGAGCTTGCGGTTGAGCTTGTACCGGCCCACTCGGGTCAGGTCGTAGCGCTTCGGGTTGAAGAAGGCGTTCTCGAAGTACTGGCGGGCAGCCTCGACCGACAGCGGCTCGCCCGGGCGGGCCCGCTTGTAGATCTCGAGTAGCGCCTCCTCACGGGTGGGGGCGAGGTTCTGCTCCTTCTCCCACTGGCCCTCCAGGAAGTCGAAGTGGCGGACGAACCGCTCCAGGAAGGCCTGGTCCTCGTACCCGAGAGCACGCAGCAGCACGAACAGGGACAGCCGGCGCTTGCGCGCGACACGGCACCCGGCGGTGACGTCCTTGGACGGCTTGGCCTCGACGTCGAACTCGATCCACTCGCCGCGGTAGGGGTGGATGGTGCCCGTGAACACCGTCTTCGCATCGCGTCCGGGTTGGAAGATGACGCCGGGGGAACGGACCAGCTGGCTCACCACGACCCGCTCGGTGCCGTTGACGATGAACGTGCCCTTGTCGGTCATCACCGGGAAGTCCCCCATGAAGACCGTCTGTTCCTTGATCTCGCCGGTACCGGCATTCATGAATCGCGCCCGCACGAAGACCGGCGCGGCATAGGTCATGTCCTTCTCCTTGCACTCCTCCACCGAGAACTTCGGTGGAGGGCGCAGGTCGGGATCGGTCGGATCGAACTCCAGCTCCAGGCTCAGCTGGCCGGTGAAGTCCTCGATCGGGCTGATGTCGTTGAACGTCTCCGCCAGACCTCGGTCCAGGAACCACTGGAACGAGTCCCGTTGGATGGCGACGAGATCCGGCAACGGCAAGGCCTCGTCGATATTGGCAAACGAAAAACGTTCCGGGCTGTTGGACCGTGTAGGCAACGGCCTACTCCTCCCAGTTGCAAGCGAATGGGGCAAGGACGGGGTACTGCGGTGTTACGACGGGCTACTGCGGTGAATCACTAGTCGGAGCTGGACATTCCGGGCACTGCCTTCAGGGGTCGACGACTGCCGCCGGAGCGGTCGAAGGGTGCGCCAGCGCGCGCGTCAATCAGCCAGAATACTGAGGAAGGCGTCAGGAGCAGGCACGGCAACCAGTAATCATAACCGGAAGCGCAAGGATTCACAACCCACGGGGGGAAATCCCCGATCCGGGCCTGCCCAGGGTAGGAGACCCACTGCCCGCCGTCAAGGATTCCGACCCGGGCGGCCTTGCGCCGTGGGGGGCGGACAAGGAGGGCGGTCCCCGGATCGAGCCCGTGCCGATCGGGGCCGGATGTCCGGCTGCTCCCGGGTTCCGGCCGTCGGCGAACCGGCGACCGGAACCCCGGCCGCCCTACTTGAGTTCGACGGTGGCTCCGGCGCCCTCGAGCTGCGCCTTCGCCTTTTCGGCATCTTCCTTGTTGGCACGCTCCAGCACCGGCTTGGGGGCACCGTCCACCAGGTCCTTGGCTTCCTTGAGGCCCAGGCTGGTCAGCGAGCGGACTTCCTTGATCACCTGGATCTTCTTGTCACCGGCGGCCATCAGGATGACGTCGTACTCGGTCTTCTCCTCCTCGGCTGCGGCTTCGCCGCCGCCTGCGGGCGCCGCGGCGGCCACGGCCACCGGAGCCGCGGCGGTCACGCCGAAACGCTCCTCGAACTCCTTCAGCAGTTCGCTGAGCTCGAGCACGGACAGCTCAGAGATGCCGTCCAGAATCTGGTCCTTGGTCAGGGTGCCTGCCATCGTCTAACTCCTTGTTCCTAATGTCTGTCTTCGGTTGGTTCGGTTGGTTGCTCTGGTACTGGTTCTGTTCGGCCGGGTCGAGGACCGCGGATGGACCGGGCGAGGTGTCGCTACTCGCCCTGGGTCTCCGCCCCGGGAGCATCGGCGGCCTCGGACTCGGTCGTGGCCTCCGGTGCGTCGCCGGCCGCGGCGCCGTCGGACTCCACTGCAGCGACCTCGGCCTGCTCGGGAGCCGGTGCGGGCTCCACTGCCGCCTCGACCCCGCCCTCCGACCGGCGCTGGTCGAGGAGCGCGGAGAGCCCGTAGGCGAGGTTGCGGGGAAGGGCCTCGATCAGTCCGGCCAGCTGCTGCAGCGGTGCCGACAGCGCCCCGGCGAACTGCGCCAGAAGGGTGTCCCGCGAGGGGAGGTCGGCCAGCACGCTGATCTCGCCGGCTGACAGGACACCGCTCGCCACCACGCCGCCCTTGACCACCAGCTTCGGATTGCTCCGGGCGAAATCCCGGAGGGCCTTGGCCACCGCGCTGACGTCGCCCTGTACGAAGGCGATCGCCGTCGGGCCGGTCAGCAGGTCGTGGATGGCGGCCTGGGGGCCGTCGGCCACGGCCAGGCGCACCAGGGTGTTCTTGTAGACCTTGTAATCGCCGCCGGCGGCAGTCAGCTCCCTACGCAACGCGGCGAGCTCGGCGACAGTGAGGCCTCGGTACTCGGTGAGCACAGCGCCGTCGGATGCAGCCAACCGGTCCCGCACCTCGTTCACGACGGCGACCTTTTCGGCCCTCGGATTGTCCATGGTCCCTCCACGAGCACTGGGCTCTGTCGGTTACGGGCCGTAGACACCATCGAGTGGCGGCACAGCGGGCACGGGGTGCTCGATGCGGAACGCCTCGTCAGGCGGACCCTGTTCGGGTCCCTTCGGTACCGGCTGACCGGTACACCGGAGGTCTACGGCAGTTCTGTAGATCTGGAAAAATGCAACTCTAGCGTACCCAGGGGATGCCCACCAGGCCTTGCAGCACCTCAGGCCGTGGCCACCAACTCCTCATCGACCTTGCGGGCCAGAACGGGATCGATGTGGACTCCGGGGCCCATGGTCGAAGAGATGGTGACCGCCCGCACGTAACGGCCCTTGGCCGATGCCGGCTTGGCCCGATGGAGCTCGTCCATCACCGCATGCAGGTTCTCGAGCAGTTTGGCCCGCTCGAAGGAGGCCTTGCCGATCCGCAGATGGATGTTGCCCACCTTGTCGGTCCGGTACTCCACCCGGCCGCCCTTGAACTCGATGACCGCCCGCTCCACGTCGCCGGTCACGGTGCCGGTCTTCGGGTTGGGCATGAGGCCCCGCGGTCCGAGCACGCGCCCCAGGGTCCCGACCTGGCCCATCAGGTCTGGGGTGGCGATGGCGATGTCGAAGTCGAGGAAGCCCTCGTTGGCCACCCGGGCCACGAGATCGTCGGCGCCCACGACATCGGCACCGGCGGCCCTCGCCTCGGCAGCCTTCTCGCCGGCGGCGAACACGGCCACCCGGGCGGTGCGGCCGGTACCTGCCGGCAACGACAGCGTGCCGCGGACGATCTGATCGGCCTTGCGAGGATCCACCCCGAGCCGGACTGCCAGCTCGACGGTCTCGTCGAAGGAGGCCTTTGCCGACGCCTTGACCAGGTCAACCGCCTCGGCGGGCGCGTAGAGATGCTGGCGGTCGAACCCGGAAACGCTCGCCGTGTACTTCTTTCCCCTGGACATGATGACTCTGCTTTCTTGACTGTGCTCGGTCGCCGACTCAGCCGGCGACGGCGATACCCATCGAACGTGCCGTTCCGGCCACCTGCCGCTTGGCCGATTCGATGTCCGCTGTGTTGAGGTCGGGCAGCTTGATGGTTGCGATCTCCTCGACCTGGGCGCTGGTGACCGAGCCGGCCTGCTCGCGGCCCGACGTGGCTGCACCCTTTTGGATACCGGCCGCCTGGCGCAGGAGCGCCGGGGTCGGCGGGGTCTTGAGGATGAACGTGAAGGTCCGGTCCTCGTAGATGGAGATCTCGACCGGGATGATCGAGCCCTTCTGGTTCTCCGTCGCTGCGTTGTACTGCTTGCAGAAGTCCATCGTCTGGACCCCGTGCGGCCCGAGGGCGGTTCCGACCGGGGGCGCGGGGGTGGCCCCACCGGCCGGGAGCTGGATCTTCACGACCGTGAGGAGGCGCTTCTTCTTCTTGGGTGGCATTGGTGCTTCTCCTTACCTGTTTCCGCCGGCCTACAGCTTTGCGACCTGGCTGAATTCGAGTTCTACCGGGGTCTCTCGACCGAAAATGTTGACCAGGACCTTGAGCTTCAGCTGATCCTCGTTGATCTCTGCGATCTGGCCGGAGAAGTCCGCGAACGGGCCTTCCTTGACCCGCACCGTCTCGCCGACCTCGTGCTCGAGGCGGGGACGGCTGCGCTTGGACGGCGCCTCCCCGCCCTCGACCTTGACCTGGAGAATCCCCTCGACCTCACGTCGCGACAACGGAGTGGGCTTGGTGCCCGGGCCCACGAAGCCGGTCACCCCCGGGGTGTTCCGGATGACGGACCAGCTGTCATCGTCCAGTTCGCAACGGCACAGGAGGTAGCCCGGGAACACCTTCTTCTGGACGACCACCTTCTTGCCGTTCTTGAACTCGACGACGTCCTCCATGGGGATGACCACCTCATAGATGCGGTCTTCCATGTTCATCGAGACGGTCCGGCTGTGCAGGTTGGACTTGACCTTGTTCTCATACCCCGCGTAGGTGTGCACGACGAACCAGCGGCCGGGCTGGTCGTAGGGGCTGATGACGAACGGCTCCTCGTCGTCCTCGTCGTACTCGTCCCCGGTGTCCACATCTGCCTCGACGGCGACCTCCACCTCGCCGGAAGCGGCGGCGTCGGCCTCGGGGGCAGCGGATTCGGACTCGGGGGCAGCGGATTCGGCCTCGGGGGCAGCGGATTCGGCCTCGGGGGCAGCGGGCACCTCGGCCTCTTCGAGACCTTGGTCGTCGCCGATGGGTGGGTTGGTTCCGTCTTTGGTCACAGTCATACCGATCACGTCTTGAAGAGCCAAAGGACGCCTTTGGCAAAGGCGTAGTTGAGAATGAAGATCAGGACCATCAACGAGAGCAGGGTGACCAGGGTCACCGTGGTGTAGTTGATGACCTCGGACCTGTTGGGCCAGGCTACCTGGCGGAGCTCCGATCGTACCTCCCGCAGGAACTGGCCCACACGGAACGGCTCGCGCTTGGGGGCGCGTCGAGGAGGCGCTGACGTGCGTTTGGGCGCGGACTCCCCATCGGGGTCCTGGCCCTGACGCTGCATCTGTCGCTTCTGTTCTCGGTTCACGTGCCGTTTCCTTCGACCGTTGTCACAACTTGGAGAGCAGGGCAGGAGGGACTCGAACCCCCAACCTTCGGTTTTGGAGACCGGTGCTCTACCAGTTGAGCTACTGCCCTCTGTCGATCGCCATGCCGCGAACGGCCAACCGATCGCAGGGGCGGTGCTTCAGGCTAGCACCAGGGCCATCGGAAATCCCAGGCGAGCCCCGGAGGCGCCCCGCCCCGGGTCGCTTCAAGCCGGTCGACCCCTATCGGGTCGCTTCCAGCCGGTCGACCCCTATCGGGTCGCTTCCAGCCGGTCGACCCCTATCGGGTCGCTTCCAGCCGGTCGACCCCTATCGGGTCGCTTCCAGCCGGTCGACCCCTATCGGGTCTCCTTGTGCAGCGTGTGCTGGCGATCCCAGCGGCAGAACTTCTTCATCTCGATCCGCTCGCGATCGTTCATCTTGTTCTTCGTCGTGATGTAGTTCCGTCGTTTGCACTGCTCGCAGGCCAGGGTGACCTGGATGCGCTTCTCGTTCTTTGCCACGGTGACTCCCTTTTGCCTGACGGCCGACCCGGCCGCAGATCCGTTCCGATGATTGCCCTGTGTCCAGAAATTGGTAGCGGCGGCCGGACTCGAACCGGCGACCCCACGATTATGAGCCGTGTGCTCTAACCAACTGAGCTACGCCGCCACGGGCGAGCCCCCTGTCGGAATCGAACCGACGACACCAGCCTTACCATGGCTGTGCTCTGCCGACTGAGCTAAGGGGGCAATGCAGCTCGAGCGAGCAGCAAAGTTGAGAGCATAGCCAAACCTGGAGCGGATCGAGAAGCGGGCCCTGTCTGGCTACCATCGGCGGATGCACATTCGCCTGGCGAGACGGTCGGACGCCGGACCGATCCGTGCGATCTACAACGCCGAGGTGGTCGGCTCCACGGCGACCTTCGACCTCGTCCCGCGCACCCCCGAGGAGCAGGACAGATGGCTGGCCGACCACCGGGGCCCCTATCCGGCCGTCGTGGCTGTGGACGACGACGGCCTGGTCCTCGGATTCGGCTCCCTTTCGGCGTACCGGGACCGCCCCTCGTACGCCACCACCGTCGAGAACTCGGTCTATGTGGATGCGTCCCACCGGGGGAGCGGCGTCGGCCGGTCGCTGTTGGAGGAGCTCGTCACGCTGGCCAACCAACACGGGTTCCACTCCATCATCGCCCGCATCGGCGGGGGCAACATGGCCTCGATCGCGCTCCACGAGGCCTGCGGGTTCCAAATGGTCGGGGTCGAACGGGAGATCGGCCGGAAGTTCAACCGCTGGCTGGACGTCTCCGTCCTACAGCACATGCTCTGAACCAGGGCGGGCGGCGTCACCCCCATCGGGCGGTCCTGGCTGCCGCCCGGAAGGAGGTTGCCTGCCGTCAGCGGATGGCGGCCGACGCGACCGCCAACCGGGGCGACGGCTCGGAGGGCGCAGCCAACGGCTGCGTACGCTCCCACGTGGCCAGGGGAACGGTGAGGACCACGAGGATCCAAAGAAGGGTCAGCGCGATCAGCAGGGGGTCGCCGTGAAGCAGGCTGTTCAGCAGCTGGGTGCCGCCCGGCAGCTCGATGAACGCGGTCACCATGGACAGCCCGATGATCAGCGAGCGGAGGCGCCCCAGCGCCACGGGCGCCAGGAGGATCAGGCCCCAGGACAGGTACCAGGGCTGCACAACCGGGCCCAGCGCAACGAAGAGCAGCAGGGTGATCCCCAGGGCCTTGAGGGTGCCGATCCGGTCGCTGTTGAACAGCAGCCACACTCCGCAGACGCCGGCAACCAGCAGGCCGAGGAGGCGGGTGCCCGAAAGCACGCCGCCGAACCCCACCCCGATGTGGACGAAGTGGGCGATTCCGGTGGTGATCAGCGCCAGGGACATGGTGGGCGCCGTCCACGAACGGACCGCGCCCGGTGAGCCAAGGATGGTGACCCACCCCCACCCGAGCCCGCTGACGTAGGAGAAGAAACCGAGGATGCCCACGCCGATGAGCCCGCCGGTGACCACCGGTCTGAACCTGTCGCGGACAGAGGCCCGGGGGCCGAGCCAGCTCCATCCCACGTAGAGGATCCCCAGCGCCGCGGGGGCCTTGATTGCGGTGGCCAGGGCGCACAGCACGATGCCGACGATCGGTCGCTTCTCCTTGGCCGCCGTGAGGCCGGCGACCAGGAGACCCAGCATCAGTGCGTCGTTGTGGGCTCCGCCGATCAGGTGGAAGATCGTCACCGGGTTGAGCACCATCAGGGTGAACAGCTCGGCCCCGTCACGGTGGTAGAGGCGGGCCAGCCGGGGGACGCAGGCGGCGATGAGCAGCACCCCGGCGAAGGCCAGGAGTCGAAGCAGGACGATGGTTGCCAGCTCGTTGTGGAAGGTGACCCGGGCGAAGAAGCCGTCGATCTGGAGGAAGAGCGGTCCGTAGGGAGCGGGCGCATTGCCCCACAGGGAGTCGACCGGGGCCGTGTACGAGTTGTTCCCCAACTGGAAGGGACCGTACAGGTAAGGGTTCATGTGATGGCTGACCATCTCGCCCTGGGCGGCGTACGAGTAGGCGTCGCGGCTGAACAGCGGGGCGATCACCAGCACGGGGAGGGACCACAGAGCGAAGACCCACATCATCTTCTTGAAGGCGACCCCCGGACACCGGGAGTACAGCCGGGTCATCCCCCACCAGACCCGCATGAACAAGATCAGGCCCCCGTAGACGGCAGCGAGCGAGAAGTAGACGCCCCAACGGCTCGCCCCGCCCGACGAGGGCTCGCCGAAGAACCAGACCCCGGGCATCTCCAGCTTGAACGGGGAGCTGGGCAACGACGCCCCGATACTGACAGCCAGGACGGCCACGAATCCGAGCAGCGCCGGCCGCAGCACGAGACCACGGGGCTGGGCGTCCTCGCCGGCCACCGGCGGCCGGTCGCCGACGAAGCCCGTCGTGTGCTTCAGGCGGTGCAGGGACGACCCGACGAACCCTGCCGCAGTCCGCAGCGCAGTGGTGCCGCCGGAGGTGCCACGCGACTCGCGAGGCTGCTCGTCTCCGAGCACCTCGGCCGGCATGGGTTCGGGTGGCATGAAGGTTCGGGTCTCTTCTCCGTCGGGCTGCTGACGTGCTCAGACAGTCCCATGTGGCAAGGGCTCGGGATGGCCCGCGGCGTCGAATGCGTGTCCCCGACCGGTGCCGCCGGATGCCCGTGGAACCGTGACCGCAATCAATCCGTAACCTCATTGTAACCACTCGGCGGTGCCGTTCAAGGGCCACCACGTTGCACGACGTTAGCTGGGCCGCACCTGCCGGCAGTGTGGCCCGCCGGCAGCATCGGCGCCAGGGTCAGCGGCCGGGCCTGCCGGTGCTCAGGGTCGTCGGGGCAGGACGAACCTCTCGACGGCGTTGGCGAACCCCTCGTCCTCGTTGGAGGTCGTCACTCGGCGGGCCGCCCGCTGGACCTGCGTGTCGGCATTGCCCATGGCGATGCTGAGGCCCGAGTGGGCGAACATGAGGACATCGTTGGGCATGTCGCCGATGGTGGCGATCTGACCGCTCGCGATGCCGAGCCGGGCGGCGAGCACGCGGGCCACCGCCCCTTTGTTGGCGTCGGGATGGGTCACGTCGAGGTAGTAGGGCTGCGAGGGCGCCGCCGAGACATGGTCGCCGAAGCGGTCACGGACCATGGTGGACGCCGATGAGACGGCGTCGTGATCGTCGCTGACCCCGACCATCTTGGCCACGTTGTCGGTCAGCCCGTCGAAGCGCTCGACCACCGTCGGCTCGAACTTCACCGTCCAGGCCTCACGGTCCACATGGGGGGCCTTTCGGTCGCGCACGTACCACTCTGCGCCCCGATAGAGCCAGACGTCGAGCGATGCGGCCGTGAGGAGCGCCATGATCTGGGGGACGAGCACTTCGGGAATCACCTGCTGCTCGATGACCGTCATGTCGGGGCCGACCAGGATGCCCCCGTTGAAGGCGGCCAGCGGCAGGGTGATCTCGAGCGGCTCCACCAGCATCGACATCCCTCGCGGCGGCCGGCCGCTCGTGACGGCGAACGCGATCCCGGCCTGGCCCAGTTCGCGTACGGCGTCCACTGCCCTGTCGGTCAGCACCTTGTCCTGGGTGACGAGGGTCCCGTCGACGTCGGCCAGGAAGAGCCTGATCGGCAGCAGCCCGCCCGCCCGGTCGGCGCGTCGGCGCGGGCGGGTCATGGCCCGGCCGGCCACGCCCGACGGCGCCCGGTCCGGGTAGGCGAGCAATGGCCCTGCACGCAAGGAGCCTAATCCGAAGCCTCCGGCGGGGGC
>Ga0182010_10000019_pt1 | contig 87433 bp, 72 predicted proteins | sample 611E1MmetaG_FD_120488 | JGI IMG/M metagenome (GOLD analysis project Ga0182010, IMG submission 120488) | Permafrost microbial communities from Stordalen Mire, Sweden - 611E1M metaG | ecosystem: Environmental > Terrestrial > Soil > Wetlands > Permafrost | place: Sweden: Stordalen | collected... | reverse complement strand
TGATCGCGTCCTTCACGTTGATCGTCCGCGGCGCCCCCTGGACCAGCCGGCTGCTGAACCGGGAGTCGAAGACCCGGACCGGGGTTATGGGCACGAACGAGAGCGTCGGCAGGGTGTACTGGAAGACAACCCCGTCAAACCCATTTGCCGAGTTGGTCGAACCCAGGGCAATCTGCCAGTTGTGGCCGTTCGCCAGTGTCAAGCCACCCGAGAAGGTCATCGTTCCCGTGCGGATCCCGGCTCCACTCGCGATGGTGATGTTACGGGCGTTGGTGAAGTCGCCTCCATCCGCCTCCTGGTCGTATAGGAACCAGGTCTGGGCCGAGCCGGGCGGCAGCGCCCAGCCGTAGACGTCGATCTGCCAGAGCGTCGCCCCAGCCGGTAGCCCGAGGGGGGCCATCACGAGGCCGCTGGTGCTGTTGTAGAACAGATAGCCGTTGGCGAGCTCTTCATCCACGATGGTCGCGACACCGGCCGCCGACCAGGCGGTCAGATCGGCGGAGCCGACTGCTCCGATCCTCGCACCCGAGACAACTGAAAGAGCAGGCTGGGCTGCGTCCATCCCACCGGGCAGCCTGATTGCGGGACCGACACCTGACGACGTCGTCCCCTCCTTTGTGAGGTTGGAGTTGCTTGCTACGCCGCCCCCGGGCAGCGCCACGAGCAGGGCCGCAAGCGCGCCTACCGACAGAACCCGACCAGGAAACCGCATGGGACATACCTCCATTTCGGGAGGATCGGTCCTGCCATCTGGCTCCGCGCGAGGCTTTGGGCCGACCTGACGGACGTCGCCCAGGGGCCGCGGAGGCCTCTGCCGTCCTCCCGCTGTTCGGGATTGTGAGTCGGCCGAAACTGCGCTGCAATGGTCGGCTTGCGGACATGCTCCCCTGAGGTCGGCGGCGCTCGCTCCAGCCTCGGCATGGGTGAGGCTGTACGATCTCGCCCATGCGCGATCCCTACGAAGTGCTGCAAGTCCAGCCGAGCGCGGAGCCGGAGGTCGTCCGAGCCGCGTATCGAGTGCTCGCGCGCAAGTACCACCCGGATCTTGGCGGTGACGCGACGCGGATGGTCGCGCTGAACGACGCGTGGGACGTGCTGGGCGACCCCGTCCGGCGAGCGGCCTACGACGCATCGCGCGCCCAGGAGAGCCGCCCGCAAGCGCCGACGGCGCGCAATTGGCCCTCCGGCACGGCCGCACCAGCAACGGCATGGGCATCCGCGCAGACCGGGTCGATACAAACCCCTTTCGGCGCCGCTCCAGTTCCGGAGGCCAATCGAGCGGGGCCGCCGCCGGGACACCCGTCCGGTACCGTCCTGGACTTCGGTCGATATGCCGGTTGGTCGCTGGGCGAGATCGCCCGATACGATCTGGATTACCTGGAGTGGCTGCAGCGGGCCACGTTCGGGCGCCGACTCCGGGCAGAGATAGAAACGCTCGTGCGCCAGCGCCGCGGCTCCGGTCCGGCCAGTTCGCAGGGGCTCCCACGGCGTTAGCCAGGCGTACACGTCGAGCGCTCCTCGGAGAGCGCGGTCGTCGGCCCGGACAAGATAAGCGGCCCGGGGAGGGGGACCCAGGCCGCTTGATCTCTGGAGGAGACGCCCCGTCACTGGCGCCTTCTGCGTGGAGTTCGAAGGAGGATTGGAGCAGAGTAGTCATCCCTTGCTGAAAGGGTTCTGAAGAATCCCACCGCCCGGCCGTCGATGCCACTCGTCGGCGCCCCTCGGCACCATCTCACCTCGGCGCCAACTTGCCGATCGAGGCCGCCTGACGGACTCCGGAGTGAGGACGCCGGAGGGCCCAGGTCGGGCGACTTCTCGAGCTCGGCCGAGGCCAACGAGGGATGACGACGCTTCTTCCGTGCTAACCTACGCCCAACCTTTCCAGCCGGCCCTGTGAGGCCGGCGCACCGGTCCAGAGAGGCCGGGAAGGAGGCAAATGGTCGCCCGCCAGGAGAACCACCGCGCCCATACGGCCGGTGGCCTTTTTGTGAGTGCAGGTCGCGCCGGCGCCGCGCGATCCATCCGCTGCGCCGCGTGGCGCAGCTCCCGCATCCCGCGAAGCAACCCCCGCACCCCGTGAAGCAGCCGCCGTTCCCTCGCTCGAGCGCGGTCGTCGACCCGCGGATCGGTGACCACGGGCCGGCCTTGCTTGCCCTGGAGGACGGACGGATCTTCCCGGGCATCGCCTTCGGGGCGTTGTGTAGCGGACAGGGCGATCTCGTCGTGAACACCAGCCAGACCGGCTACCAGGAGATCGCCACCGATCCGTCGTACGCGGGCCAGCTCGTGGTCATGACCTACCCGCTCATCGGCAACTACGGCCGGTTGCAGCCGGACGACCAGTCCGGGCGACCCTGGCTGCGTGGCCTGATCGTCGCCAATGCCACCGCGGCGGTGCTGGACGGCGCTCGCCAGCTGGCCACGATGCTGCGCGAGGCGGGGATCCCGGCCATCGCCGGCGTCGACACCAGGGCCCTGGCTCGACACCTCCGCGCCAACGGCTCCTTGCGGGCGATCGTGACTGCGCCCGGCCAGACCGACCCGGAAGAGGCGCGCGCGCTGGCCCGATCCGTCCCTCGCTGGGAGGATCAGGATTTCGTGGCGCTGGTCTCGCCGGAGCGGACGCGCGACGAAGGCGATCCATCCGAGGGCGGTCCGCTGGTGGCCATACTGGACTTCGGCCTGAAGACGAACATCGTTCGCAGCCTGCGCAAACGCGGGGCGCGGGTGCGGGTGCTACCTCACACGGCAACGATCGCGGAGACTCTGGGTCCGGATGTCGACGGCGTGGTCTTTTCTCCGGGACCGGGCGACCCGGCCCGGCTGGACGGCCCCGTAGCGCTGGCCCGTGCGGCTATCGCCGACGGGCGCCCGCTGCTGGGGATCTGCCTGGGCCACCAGATTATCGGACGGGCCGCCGGGGCGAACACGCGGCGGCTTCCGTTCGGCCACCACGCGGCGAACCACCCGGTGAAGGACCTGGAGACGGGCCTGGTTCAGGTCACCGCCCAGAACCACGAGGTCACCGTCATCGGGGACACGCTGCCGGAGAGCAGCGGCTTCGTGGTCAGCCAGATCGATCTCAACGACGGCTCGGTGGAGGGGCTGCGCCACCGCACGCTGCCGATCGAGACGGTCCAATACCACCCCGAAGGGGGCCCCGGGCCATTGGATGCGCTGGCCGTCTTCGACCGCTTCGTTTCCTCGGCGCGAGCCCGCCATAGCGGAACTGCGCTCGAACCCACGGTCGGCAAGGTCGAGCCGATCCACCTGGATACGGCGGCGCTGCAGCGGCGGCTCCGGGGCATGACCTGAGGGATCCGGCCACCAGCCAACTACCGTTGGCGAATGGTCGCCGATTTAGCCCTCGCGCCGGCGCACCTGAGACCGAATGACCCCGCTCGGAGCTGGTCGATCTCGCGTGCGTGGCTCGGGGCCTCAAGCACCCGGCGACCCGCCGTGGCCGCGTATACTACGCCCGCTTTGAGCACGGGTCGCATCCCAGTCGCCCAGTGTCCGCTGCGGGGGTCAGGGAGCGGTCCACGGGACCCAGCCGGGAGGCAGCGCCTTCAGGTTCTCAAGGCGAAGACGGTAGTCCGAGGTTCATCAGGTCCGGCAGCCTCGAGCACTCGATACTGACCCGCGTGAGCTGGCGCGTCCGCGCGGATCGGGCCGATCGGCCGAAACATGCTCAGTCCCTTGCACGCAGCCCTTAGGAGATCAGCGATGTCGCAAGAAAGAGACAGCTTCGTGGAAGCGAAGTTGTCGAAGATGAGCCTGGCGGAGAAGTGCGGCCAGGTCCTCACCTTCACGTGGCGCGGCGCCTACCTCACCCCTTCGGGGATCGAGCAGATCACCCGCCTACACGCCGGCGGCCTGTGCCTGGAGCCCTACGCGCTCGAGACCTCCAAGAACAAGTACTGGGGCCGGTCGCAGATCGATCCCACCTTCAAGAAGCCGAAAGACTACTTCGACATCGCCCACACCTACTTCGACGATCAAAGCTTCGGCGTGAGCGTGGCGCCGGAAGAGCTCACCGTCGCACTCAACCGGCTGCAGGAAATCGCGATGGCGCGGCCGTCGGGCATTCCGCTCCACGTCACCATCGACATGGAGGGCGATTTCAAGAACGACTACACCTCCGGCCACGTTGTCCAGTTCCCGCCCCCCATGGCCATGACCGCCATCGGGGACGTGGATCTCGCCTACAAGGTGGCCTACACGCTCGGCACGCAGATGGCCGATATCGGGGTAACCCAGTTCTACCACCCCGTCTGCGACGTCAACATCAACCCGCTCAACCCTGAGATCGGCGTCCGCTCCTTCGGCGACGATCCGCAGGTCTGCGCGAAGTACGTCGCAGCGACGGTCCGCGGCTACCAGGACGCGGGCATAGTCGCCACCGTCAAGCACTTCGCCGGCCGCGGCGACTCGGCGACCGACGCACACGAGGTGCTCGACGTCTGTCGCGGCGACCTGGCGCGAATGCGCAAGGTCGAGCTGGTCACGTTCCAGGCTGGGATCGATGCGGGCGCCAAGGCCCTCATGACGGCGCACACGATCTTCCCCGCGTTCGACAAGGAGTACCCGGCCACCCTCTCCTCGAAGATCCTCACGGATCTGCTGAGAGGCGAGATGGGCTTCCAGGGCGTCGTGGTTTCGGATGCCATCGGCATGGCCGCCATCCTCAAGAAGTGGCCACTCCCTCAGGCCTGCGCCATGGCCATCAAGGCGGGCGTGGACACGATCCTCCTCAAGGCGGACGACGAGTCCCGCGCTCAGTGCTTCTTCGGGATCAAGAGCGCCGTCGAGCGCGGCGAGCTCTCCGAGGAGCGGCTCACGGACGCGTGCCGACGGCTGCTGCGCATGAAGTACGACCAGGGTCTCTTCGAGAAGGCCGGGAAGAACGATCCGGCCAAGACCCGGGCCAACGTCTGGAGCACGGAAGTCCAGGGCTTCTCGAAGGAAGTGGCGCACAAAGCCCTGCTCGTCGTGCGCGACGATAAGAAGCTGCTGCCGCTGAGCAAGGACAAGAAGATCCTCGTCATCGAGCAGTGCATCCCTTACTCCTTCCTGGGCAAGGACCTCTACAGCCATCCGCACATGTTCTGCGAGCAGATGGCCAAGAACTCGATCAACCTCATCCTGGACGACACGGCCTTCTATGCCACCGACGAGGATGTGGAAGAGGCGCTCGAGCTGGCCAAGCAGGCCGACCTGGTCGTGATGACCAACTACTTCGCCCGCATCGAGAAGCGCGGCAACAACCAGCACCTGGTGAGGGCCTTGAAGGCCGCGGGGCACAAGGTCGTCGTCGTGACCAACTTCCCCTACCGGCGAGGCACGACCAAGGAAGCGGACGCTGTCGTGTGCAACTTCTCGGGCTCGCCGGACTCGATCCGAGGCGCGGCAGATCTCCTGTTCGGGGCGATCAAGCCGTACCCAACGACCAAGATGCCCGTCGACCTGAGCGCGGAAGCGAACCTTCCCGACGAGGTGGCGATGGCTGCCCCGAAGAAGCCCGCGAAGAAGCCGGCCGGCAAGGCGGGCAACCCGTGGGGAGGTAAGTGCTAGACGATGCGCCTGCGGGCGGCGCCACTGGCGGCGCCACTGGCGGCGCCTCCGGGGACGTGGGCCGAGATCCGCTCGGCCTTGACGCCTGTCGACGCGTCGTCACGGTCCGATAACTACTGGTGACAACCAGGACGGCGCCTGCGGGGTCCCTCTCCGCAGGCGTTCCTTGATAGACCGGGGAGCGAGAGCAAGATGCCGAAACCCGCCGCCCTAGACGTGCGTGAGATCTACACCATCTCGGGGCCCAGGATCGCCGCCATCTACGAGCAGGCCAAGATGACGGTCCACTTCCAGGGGATGTCCAAGACCCTGCAGTTCCCGCAGACCGTTGCCCTGCAGGGCGCGCCCACGTGCTCGATCGGCATCTCTCCCTACGGCCTCTACAATCGTCTCAACGACGCCGGCCGGCTCATCATGCTCAACCAGAAGGCGGTTCAGTTCGGCTCCGCGCCGTATGTCCGGATCGGCGACAAGTGCACTCTGCTGACCCAGAAGCAGCCGGGCGCCGACGAGCTCCCGGACGATATCCCGCGGCTCCAGAACTACTACCACGCCCCGGTCGCCGAAAGGAACGTCTCCCTCAGCATCGCCACGCCGTCTCTGGAGATGGCCTTCAAGCTCGGCAAGATCAGGATCGTCCGCAGGCTCATCTCGCCGCTGCTGTCGGGCGACGAGCAGATGCTCATGCCCCTCGGCGTCGAGGAGTTCGAGGTGGAGAACACCTCGGATTCGGCCAAGGAAGTCACGCTCGTCGTGCCGCGGCCCTCTCTGGTCAATCTCCAGGAGAAGGAGCTCAAGCCGACCGACCAGGACAGCGTCTACGTCTGCGCGGCGGCGGTCACCGGCCACGAGCACGAGGAGTTCCTGTCCGGGGGCCTCCGGGGCGTGATCATGGGGAGCACGGAGACGCGCAATCGCATGGCCCTTGCCGTACCCGATCTACCCGGCGTCGAGGTGGACACGCAGCCCTACTTCTGCCTGAACAAGTACGCGGGAGACCTGCTTCTCAACGCCGATGGCAGCTTCTTCGAGAAGCGTGCGCCGCTGCCGCGGAACGACTACGGCTGCGCCGTCAGCCTGACTTTCACCGTCCCGCCGAAGTCGTCGAAAACGGTTCCGGTGGCGGTGGTGCTCGACTTCCCCGAGCAGGTCTACATCGACGGCGCGACCTTCGAGCGCAAGTACGTCAAGTCGTTCGAGAACGAGGCGACGCGCCCGGTGGAGATGGCCAGGCTCGCCCTGGACAGCTATCCGCGGTGGTGGGACCGGACCGTCGCGATCCAGAGGCGGGTATTCGACTCGATCGCATCCAGCGCCTCCTACGAGGGCGACCGAGCCGGTGCTCTCCGCCTGACTCGCCTGATCCTGAACGAGCTCCACCTGCCGCTCTCCAATGCCATCGTGTGGGTCGAGGACGAACAGGGCCGCGAAAGGGCGCGCTTCCTGGAATGCTTCGACTACGCCTATATCGACCCTTCGGACGTCGACTGGTACTCGATGGTGCTCCTCATGCTTTGCCCGCGGGTGGAGATGGATCTATGCCAGGGCTTCGTCGATTCGATCCAGGCCGTGGATCTCACGCCTCGCTGGTATCACTTCCACGCCTCCTTCGTCCAGGCCAGGCAGCACTTCCACGAGCATCCGGAGGCGTACGAAGGCGCCTCCATGACCCAGGTCCGTGACGACTTCAAGACCAAGGGCAGCGTGGCCCACGATCTGGGCGCGATGCCCAAAGGCCACCCGCTGCGGAACGTGAGCGACTACGCCTGGTACAACAACAACTACTGGGTGGACCTGTACCCCAAGCTGGCGATGCGGGTCCTGCGCAACGTCAAGTTCATGGGCGACCTGGACTTCCTGGAGCGGAACTGGGAGACCCTCAAGTTCGGCCTGGAGTCCCTGCTGGAGCTCGATTTCGACGGCGATGGTCTGCCCGAAGGCTACCCCGACGACGTGAAGAACACGTTCGACAACCTGGAGGTCTTCGGGGCCGACGCCTACGATGCGACCCAGTTCCTGGGCGGCTGCCAGGCCATGATCAAGCTGGCGCAGCTGGTCAAGGACAAAGAGGGCGAGGCGCACATCAGGAAGATCTTCGACAAGGGCTGGGACAGCCTCGAGAGGCTGTGGCGCGACGGAAAGAACGCGAAGGGCGACAAGCTCCAGTACTACGTCACCTGTTTCGATCCCGAGACAGGCAAGACCAACACCGACGTCTGGACCAACCAGCTCGACGCCCTTTGGTATCTGATCTCCATCGGCGAGGAGCCACTCATCCCTGAAGACCGAGCCCGCAAGATCCTCAAGACGATCTACCGAAACAACCGCTCCTTCATGGGCTGGGCCATGTGCAAGACCGAGGACCGCGGCGTGGTGGAATCGGATCAGGGCAAGGACGTCTACACGACCTCCAACTACGTGTTCGCCCAGCTCCTGGACTACTACGGCATGGCCAGGGAGAGCAAAGAGGTCTACAAGCACATGGACCGGGTCGTCTTCGAGTACGGGAACTCGATGATCACCCCGGACAACCTTCGAGCGGAGCTGGAGCAGGAAGAGGGCGAGTCAGCTCCGGGTGCTCATTACATCGTCGCCGCCTATCCGCGACCTGGCGCCGTCTGGACGCATCTGGTCATGAACTACGTCAAGGATCTGCAGGCGAAGAGCGGATCCAATACCGTTCCGTCGCGCAAGCTGATGCTCTTCTTCCCCGAGCTCTTGAGCGGTCCGGGGAGGTAGGGCCTCGCGCCCGCGTGCGTGTGCCCGCGCCGCAGTGCCGGCGTGCGTGCGCGCGGCGGGCGCGGCTCATTTGAATTCACCGATCTAGCCAGGAAATGGACGGGGATGCCCAAGACATACGACATCACCTTCGTCGGGCACATGTGCTACGACGAGATCACCCCCTTCGGCGGGGAGGCTCGCATATCTCCGGGAAGCGCCGTTCTGTGCGGCGCCATGGTCGCCGCGAGAGTGGGGAAACGAGTCGCGGCCGTGGTCAAGATGGCCCGGCAGGACGAGGACATCCTCCAGCCGATGAAGGATGTCGGCGTCGACACGTATCTCATCCCGAGCGACGAGACCACCTACTCCCGGGTAATCCACGAGTCGGAGAACGTGGACGAGCGCCGGCTGATCCTGGCCAAGTCGGCGGGCCTGATCGACATCGCCGATGTCCCGCCTCTCCAGACCCGGTGCGCCCACCTGGCCGGAATCTCGGACACCGAGTTCGACATGCCGCTGATGAAGGGCCTCAAGTCCAGGGGCTACAGCCTCTCGGTCGACATGCAGAGCTTCGTCCGGCACGTGACGCCCAGCCGTGAGATCGAGTTCAGCGACGTCGCCGACAAGCGCGAAATCGTGGCCATGATGGACAAGGTGAAGCTCGACGTCGTCGAGGCCCGGATCCTCACCGGGACCGAAGACCTGGAGAAGGCGGCCATCATCGTCGAGAGCTGGGGCTGTCCGGAGATCGTGATCACTCACTCGCCCGGCGTTCTGGCCCGCGTGGACGGCAAGACCTTCTACGAGAAGTTCTCCAACAAGAGCATGGTCGGCCGGACCGGGCGGGGCGACACCACGTTCGCCGCCTACCTCTCCTACCGGCTGGACCACGATCCGCTCGAGTCGTTGAAGTTCGCGGCGGCGCTGGTCTCGATCAAGATGGAGACGCCCGGACCGTTCCAGGGAACGATGGAAGAGGTCGCCCGGCGACTGCGCGAAGCGCACTCGTCCTGATAGGCGACGGGACGGTGATCTAGCCCTCGCGCTTGCGCACCTGATACCGAATGACGGTCTTGGGCGCCTTCGCAGCGGGTGAGGAGAGGTACTCCTCCTCATGCGGGCCGGCGATCTCATATCCCTCGGCGGCGATGAAGTCGTGTAGCTGCCGGATCGTGGGTTCTTCCTCGGCGTAGGTGCCGACATGGAGGATCTGCGCCACCGACCCGTACTCCCAGGGCTCGATCGTGACCGGCGTCTTCTGGTCCTTCTGCACGAGTTCCGTCGTGCTCTCCGGGATCGGGATCGCCCAGGCCGCCTCCCACTTCTCGCGTGGGATCGTCATCCAGTCCGCGCCGCCGAACCACCGCGCACACGGAGGGCCGACCTTGTAGTCCACGCCCTGCTTCTTGAGCGCGAACTTGAGGGAGTACACGGCGCCGTAGAGCGCCGGAAAGACCGTCGCGCCGACCACGGTCGGATCGCCCACGGTATGCACGACGGCCATCGTCACGGCGGGCATCTCCGCGAACTCGGGCACGAACGGCTTCATCTTCTTGGGCATCTCTCTCGCCTCACTCCTCTTCTCGAACCGCTTCACGAATGCGGCCACCCAATCGCGTCCCGACTGCAGCGAGTGCTCGCTGTAGTCGAAGACCTCATCGACGAACCACTCCACCTGCTCCAGGGAACGGCGCTTCGCCCTGACTGCGCGCAAGCGCTCGTCCAGCACGGCCTGGCACGCACGCGCAGCCTCGAGCGCTCGGTCCGCGGGAAGCCCCGGGAGGTTGGCCAGTCCCAGCAGGAACGGCATCTTCGCCTGCGTCGTGCTCAGGGCCGCCAGGCTGGCCTCAGTCCACACCGAGAAGCCCTTGGGGGTGGGGGAGTAGACCCTGCGCGCCGGGCCTTTGCTCGCCGTATCGTCGCTGTGTCCCTCCACCAGCCCCGCGCGCTCCATCTTGCCGAGGACGTAGTAGATCGACGAGAACCCCACGTCGGTCCAGTCGCGCATGCCACGCTCGGCGACAACCTGCTCGATCTCGTATGCGTGGCGTGGGGTCTCAACGACCAGGCTCAGCACGGCAAGTTCCGCGTTGGTCATCGGCGACGGCCTCCTCGCATCTATTCTAAATTGAGGATAGACGGGTGTCCAGAGGGAGTGGAGGATGGCTCCGGTGCCCGTCCCGGTCGCCGCCTTCGTGGATCGCGGCGCTGGCGAGCCGTATGCTTTGGCAGGTTGACGGGTCGAAGCGGCCGGGACGGCCGCGACGGACACCCGATACAGATGAGATGCAGGTGCACGAGATGGCGACCGGATCGACTGCCGGCACGATCGACGAGTACATAGCGAGATTCCCTGGCGAGACTCAGAAGGTGCTGGCGGAGTTGCGTGCGCTCATCAAGGCGGCAGCGCCGGGCGCGACCGAGTGCATCAGCTACGCGATCCCTACGTTCGACCTGAATGGGCGTCACCTGGTCCATTTCGCGGGGTATGCGCGGCACGTCGGCTTCTATCCGATCCCCAGCGGAATGGAGGCATTCAAGGAGGAGCTCAAGCCGTACAAGCAGGGCAAGGGCTCGGCGCAGTTCCCCCTGGACCAGCCGCTGCCCAAGGACTTGATCCGCCGGATCGTCGAGTTCAGGGTCCGCGATAACACCGGCCAACGATCGACGTAGCCCGCCCGGCTGCGATGCCGGAGGTGCCCGTCCGGCCCCGCCGCCCAGGCGCTGATTCGCCGGGCGAGAGAGGCGACGGCGGGGGTTCAGGCGTACCGCGGGCCTGACTTCCGGCTGGACGTCGCCGCGGAGGAGGAGCTGGGTTCGCGGTGATGCCGCCGGGCTACACTGGCGGGGGCTCTGATGGATGGGGAATCCTGACGGAGGCAGAAGAAGAGAGGAGCCATTGCCGTGTCGCGCCTTGGTGGATCCTCGCTCGCGCTCAGGTTAGTCGCCGCGGCTTCCCTGGGATGGGCTCTCTCTGGTTGCTCCTCCGCTCCGGGAAGCCCATCGCCGGCGGCGCCCACGCCCGCCACGGCCTCGGCCATGGCCACCCCCACGAACACGGCAACGGCTGCGGCCACGACCGGCCGGCCCGGCCAGCAGGACATCATGAAGATCCCGCTGGTAACCGGCATCTACACGGCAGACCCCGCCGCTCACGTCTTCGGCGACAAGCTCTACGTCTACACGTCCCACGACCGCGACACGAATCTGCCCGACGACTCGCTCGGCGGTCAGTACGACATGACGGACTACCACGTCCTGTCGTTTGCGGACATGCACACCCTGCCGGCCGATCTCGGAGAGATCCTGAACGTGAAGAACGTCCCCTGGGCAGAGAAGCAGATGTGGGCCCCGGACGCCGCCTTCAAGAACGGCACCTACTACCTGTACTTCCCCGCCAAGGACAAGCAGGGCGTCTTCCGCATCGGCGTGGCGACGAGCACTTCACCGGCCGGCCCGTTCGTCGCTCAAAAGGAGCCGATAGCGGGCAGCTTCAGCATCGATCCCGCGGTCTTCGTGGACGACGACGGCCAGGCGTACATGTACTTCGGGGGACTGTGGGGTGGCCAGCTGGAGAGGTGGCAGTCGGGGACCTACAACCCCAACGCTGCGCCGGGCGGCGGGGACGGCGGGCAGAAGGCACTCGGTCCCAGGGTCGCCAGGCTCTCCGGGGACATGCTCAGCTTTGACGGTCCCGCCAAGGAGGTCTCCATCGTCGACGCAGGCGGCCAGCCTCTGTCGGCCGTGGACAGCCGGCACTTCTTCGAAGCCTCCTGGGTTCACAAGTACAAGGGCACTTACTACCTCTCGTATTCCACCGGCGAGTCACAGCACATGGCCTACGCCACGAGCGACAGCCCGATAGGGCCCTTCGTCTTCCGAGGGTACGTTCTGACCCCGGTTCAAGGCTGGACCACCCACGGTTCCATCGTGCAGTTCCAGGGAGGGTGGTATCTCTTCTACCACGACGACTCTCTGTCGGGCGTGGACCACAAGCGCTGCGCCAAGGTCGCCCCCCTGACCTACAACGCCGACGGCACGATCCAGACCATCAATCCCTGATCCATTGGGTGCCCGCGGGGCACAGCCACGACGGCCCAGCAAGGAGAGGTTGAATGCTTGCAAGCTGGACACAGGACGACTTCACCGCCGGCGGCGTGCGCCTGCATTACTACCGCACCGGCCATGGAGACAAGCGCCCCCTGGTGCTGGTCCACGGCTTCTCGGATAGCGGTCTGTGCTGGTCACGCACGGCCCACGATCTCGAAGCCGATTACGACGTAATCATGCCGGACATGCGCGGCCACGGCCTTTCGGCCCGGATGCGGCCGGGTGATGACGTGGACATGGCCGCTGACCTGGCGGGCCTCATCCGGGGTCTGGGGCTGAAACGGCCGATCGTGGGCGGGCACTCCATGGGAGCGGCGGTCAGCTATCAGACCGGGCTGCGCTTCCCGGAACTGGCCAGCGCCTTGCTTCTGGAGGATCCGCCCTGGTGGATGGGCCGGCCCGTTCCGCCGCCCGGTCGGTCCGATGAGCATCCCATGTCCGATTGGGGCAAGAGCCTGGCAGGAAAGACCCTGGCGGAGTTGCTGGCGCAATACCGTGAGGAGCAGCCTCACTGGTCCGACGAGCTCGTGCGATCGATGGCTGAGTCCAAGAAGCAGCTCGATCAAGCGATCGTAGATACGCTGGTCGACAAGCTGAATAGCGAGGGATCGGGCTGGCTCACGACCATCCAGGACATCACACAGCCGGTCCTGCTCCTGACGGCCAACCCGGAGCTTGGGGGCATCGTGACACCCGAGGTTCAGGCAAAGGTTCGCGAGTTGAACCCCAGGGTGACCATCGTCAACGTCCCCGACGTGGGCCACCTCATCCGGTATGACAACTACGCGGCCTTCATGGATGCCCTGCGGGCTTTCCTCGCACAGATTCCGTCCTGACCGATGTCCGGCTGGACAGGCTGGGGAGCTACCCAAGCACCGCGATGGCTCGATCGCAGTCCTCCGGTCGCAGGTAGAGCACGACGCCGTAACCCCCATTGACGTGGGCGATTCCGCAGGACTCCTCGATCTGAATGCCGGCCTGAGCGAGCTTCCTGTAGATACCCGCCAGAGCGCCCGGCTGCTCGTCACCGGTGATCAGCACCGCAGGGTAGGGGCCCTCTGCCGTCAGTCCCGCCTTCGCGGCCCCGGCCGTGAGCTTCGAGCCGTCGATTGGGAAGAGAGTGAATTGCGTACGCGCGCGCCCCAGAGGAACGGCCTTGTAGGCCAGGAAGTCGACGCCCTCACCGACGATCGTGCCGAGTAACGCGGAGCCTTCGGCTAATTGCCCCTCGACCGTCAGGTTGTAGTACTCGACTCGTTTGACATCCAGCGGCATGGGTTCCCCCTTTTGCGACGTCTCGTCCACGAACGAAGGCATCATGAGGCGAGTCGCGGACGGCTGCTCGCTCGTCGACTTGGGAGACCGTCTCGCTTCCTATCCATCCAGGCCGGTGGGCCAGCAGCCGTCCCTTCGTGATAACCTACGGCCAACCTTTGCGGCCGGTCCTGTGAGGCCGGCGTACCGGTCCAGAGAGGCCGGAAAAGGAGGTCCATGGTCGTCTGCAACGGGAACCACCGCGCCAATTTGGCCGGTGGCTTTTTTGTGTGAGAGAGCCGCCGTTGCCGCAGCCCGAGAAGCCCCCCGTGCCGCCGCCCGCCGGGCCGCCACAGGCCGCGCCACCGCACGCTGCGCCGTACGCCGCGCCGGCCTTGCGTGAGCGCGCACCCAAGCCCAAGAGCGCGCTGATCATCGGTTCCGGGCCCGTCGTGATCGGCCAGGCCGCCGAGTTCGACTACGCCGGCACCCAAGCCTGCCGAGCCCTTCGGGGCGAGGGCGTCCGGACGATCCTGGTCAACTCGAACCCGGCCACGATCATGACCGACGCGGAGGTGGCGGACGCCGTCTACCTCGAGCCGCTCACCGTGGAGGCGATCGAGCAGGTCATCGCCAAAGAGCGGCCGGAGGGGCTCCTGGCCGGCCTCGGCGGCCAGACGGCCCTGAACCTGGCCGTGGCCCTGGCCAAGGCCGGCGTCCTGGACAAGTACAACGTCCGGCTCATCGGCACGCCGCTGGAAGCGATCGAGATGGCCGAGGATCGGGAGAAGTTCCGCGACCTGCTCGACCGGATCGGCCAGCCGTACGCGCCCAGCTGCATCGTCGAAGGCGAGACGGACGAGGCCCGCGATCACGCTGCCCGCGAGGCGCTCGCTGAGATCGGCCTGCCGGCCATCATCCGGCCCGCCTTCACCCTGGGCGGCACCGGCGGCGGCATCGTCGAGACCGAGGAGGCCTACTGGGAGCGGACGCGCACCGGCCTGAGGCTCAGCCCCATCCACCAGGTGATGATCGAGCGCTGCCTGGTGGGCTGGCAGGAGATCGAATACGAGGTCATGCGCGACGCGGACGACACCTGCATCGCCGTCTGTTCGATGGAGAACGTCGACCCGCTGGGAGTCCACACCGGCGACTCGATCGTGGTCGCGCCGGTCCAGACGCTGCCGGACCCGGTCCACCAGCGGCTGCGCTCGGCCAGCCTGGCGATCATTCGGGCGCTGGGAGTGGAAGGCGGCTGCAACGTCCAGTTCGCGCTCTCGCCCGACTACACCGAATACGCGGTCATCGAGGTCAACCCGCGCGTCAGCCGCAGTTCGGCGCTGGCGTCCAAGGCGACGGGCTATCCGATCGCCCGCGTGGCGGCGCAGATCGCAGCCGGGCGACGGCTGGCGGAGATCCCCAACGTCGTGACCGGGACCACGGTCGCGGCCTTCGAGCCTGCGCTGGACTACGTGGTGGTCAAGCTGCCGCGCTTCCCGTTCGACAAGTTCCCCAAGGCCGACCGAACTCTCGGCAGCCAGATGAAAGCGACCGGCGAGGTGATGGCGATCGACCGGACCTTCGGCTCGGCGCTGAACAAGGCGCTGCGGGCGCTCGAACAGGCGGGCGCGGGATTCCTGGCCGAAAACGCCGGCTGGACGGCGACGCTCGAGTACCTGATGGAGCCTGCCGCGGCGGAGCCGACCTTCGTCACGATGGATGGCACCGGACTCCTGTGCGAAGCGCGGGCCTACGCCGAACGAGCCGCCTATCCGATCGTTCTGAAGCGGTTCCTGGCCCCTTCCGACTCGCGGCTGTGGCGGATCCTCGCCCTGCTTCGGCGCGGAATGCCGGCCGAGACGATCCGGGGCGTGACCGGCATATCGCCGTGGTTCCTGTGGGAGTTCGAGCGGGTGATCGCGCTGGAGCGCGAAGTCCGGAAGATGGGGGCGCGGCTCGCGGATCCACGGGACGGGGAAGCGGGCATTCTCCTGGCGACGGCAAAACGCGACGGCTTTGGGGATCGCGAGCTGGCGCAGATGGCCGGCGTCACGGCCGAGGCGGTACGCCTGGCGCGGATGGAGCTGGGCATCGTCCCTGGCTACGCCATGGTGGACACGTGCGCGGCCGAGTTCGCCGCGGAGACGCCGTACTTCTACGCCACGTACGCCGCATCGGGTTCCGAGCCGGAGCTGCCGCCCGTGGCGCGGCCGGCGGCGCTGGTCATCGGCTCCGGGCCGGTCCGGATAGGGCAGGGGATCGAGTTCGACTACTGCGCGGTCCAGGCCGCGGCCGAGCTTCGCGTCCAGGGCTGGCAGGCGGTCATGATCAATTCCAACCCGGAGACGGTCTCGACCGACTTCGACGCGTCGTCGCGCCTGTACTTCGAGCCGCTGGACCCGGAGAGCGTTCGTTCGGTCGTGGAGGCCGAAACGCCTGAGAGCGCGCCGGGCGAGCCCGCGACGCCGCTCCTCCCGGCCTTCGTCCAGTTCGGCGGCCAGACGCCTCTCAACCTGGCCGGGCCGCTCGCCGCGGCTGGGATCCCGCTCCTTGGCGCCAATCTCGAGACGATCGACCAGGCTGAGGACCGTCTGCGCTTCGCCAACCTGGTCGAGTCGGTCGGCATCCCGCAACCGGAAGGCGGCATGGCCCGCTCGATCGAGGAAGCGCTGGCGCTGGCCGACCAGATCGGCTACCCGGTCATCGTTCGGCCGTCGTTCGTCATCGGCGGGCTGGCAATCGACTTCAGTTACTCGGCGTCCGACCTGGTGGACCAGCTGGCGCGCGCGACGGTCGTGGACCCAGACCGGCCGGTCCGGATCGACCGCTACCTCGAAGGGATCGAGGTGGACGTGGACGCCATCGCCGACGGCGAGACGGTCCTGATCCCGGGACTGCTCGAGCACGTGGAGCGGGCGGGGGTCCATTCGGGCGACTCGGTGGGGATGTTCCCGCCGCAGACGGTCTCGGTCTCCGACCAGGGGCTGATCGTCGACGCCATGGATCGGATCGTTCGGGCGCTTGACGTGCATGGGCTGGTCAACGCGCAGTTCATCGTCCGCGACGACGGCGTGTACCTGATCGAGGTCAACCCGCGGGCCAGCCGGACGGTGCCGTTCATGAGCAAGGTGACCGGCGTCCCGATGGTCAAGCTCGCGGTCCGGATCGCCCTGGGCGAGACGCTCCGCGATATGGGCTGGGGGAACGGGCTCCTGGAGCCGCCGCCACTCGTCGCGGTCAAGGCGCCGGCCTTCTCCACGGCCAAGCTGCGTGGCGTGGACCCGTCGGTGGGCCCGGGGATGCAGTCCACCGGCGAGGTGATCGGTATCCACACGGACCCGCGCGTGGCGCTGGCCAAGGCAATGCAGGGCGCGGCCCTCATCCCGCCGCGGCCGGGAGCGGACGGTGCGCTGGCGTTGATCTCCGTCGCGGAACGGGATCACGGGGAGCTGCCGCGCGTGGCCCGGGCCCTGGCTCGGGCCGGCTACAGGTTCGCGGCCACTTCCGGGACGGCCGCGGAGCTGCGCGGGTTGGGCTACGAGGCGCAGGTCGTGGCCAAGGTGGGGGAGACGCCGGAGCCGGGTGGGGCGTCGATCCTGGATCTCATCGCCTCGGGCAAGGTCCGGCTCGTGGTCAACACGCCGTCGCCCAAGTCGGGGCCGGTTCGAGACGCCATCGAGATCCGCCTGGCCGCCACCGCGGAAGGGATCCTGTGCCTGACCGCGATCGAGACCGCGGTTGCCGCCGCCGAGGCGCTGGACCCTGATCTGCTCGAACGGCTGGCGGAGGTGCGCTCGCTCGGCGAATGGGTCCCCGATCCGGGCCGGCCGCGGGGCGTTGCCGGGGGCGTGGCCTGAGCGCGTCGCCGCGTCGCGAGCGCATCGCGGCGTCGCGAGCGCATCGCCGCGTCGCGAGCGCATCGCCGCGTCGCGAGCGCATCGTGTCGGCCTTCAGTAACCTGATGGCACATTCTCGTGCCAGGTGCCTCGGTGTTTAGCCTCCCCAGTCTCCAGTTCAAGCTCTTCGGGTTCCCGGTCGCAATCGGGCTCGACTTCCTGCTGATCGCTTTCCTGTTTGGCTCTTTCCTGCCCGGCGAGTACCTGGTCATCTGGGTGGCGATCCTCGCCGGATCGATCCTGATTCACGAGTTGGGTCACGCCTTCGCATTGCGCCGGTACGGCATCACGCCCCAGATCCGGCTGTGGGGCATGGGAGGGCTGACCACCTGGGGATTCGAGCTTCCTCCACGGAAGACGATCGTGGTCAGCGCCGCCGGGCCGTTGCTCGGTGTCGCGATTGGGCTGGCCGCCATGCAGGTGGAGCCCCGGATGCAGGCCGGCTCGACGGCCGAGTGGACGGTCCATATGGTCGTTTTGATCAACCTGTACTGGGGACTGCTGAACCTGCTGCCCATCGCCGCCCTGGACGGCGGCAACATCACCACGAGTGCGTTCATGGTGGTGCTGGGGCCGAGGGGACGGGTGCCGGGGCTCATCTTCGTGGCCCTGTCGAGCCTCGTGATCGCCGCCATCGCCTTTGCGATCGGCTTCGCCTACCTGGCGGTGATCGTTGCGATATTCGCGCTCCTCAACCCAGTGCCCTACGTGGAGCTGCGCCGCATCCTGTCCAGCCGAGCCCACGCCTCGCCTGGACACGCGCCGGCGTCGTCTCGGACGCGGTCGGGGGACGGGCACTCGGGCGGCCGATCCGTGGCCGCCTCCCCGGCCGGGGCGCGCCGGGTCTTCGGCGAGGCCTACGTGGAGACGCTGGGGGATCGGGCCCGTGGCGTGGACCTGGACGATCTGGAGACCCGTCCGGCGCCGCTCACCTCGGACGTGGCCACGATGGTGGCGCGCGGCGACGACGCGGGCCTCGCGGCTCGCCTGACGGCCGAGGAGGACCCGCTCACGGTCCTCGCCATCGTCGCCAGGGTCGTGGACGGCAGGCGGATCGGCGGGGTGCTGAAGATGCTGAAGCTCGGAGATGGGCGTGGCGCGGATGGGCTGCTCAAGCTGCAGGTCGGGCTCTTCGCGCTCGGTCGGTTCGAGGATTCGATCGGTGCGGCCGGTGCGCTCGGCGCCGACGGCAGTTCCGCCAGCGCGTTGCTCGTGGCCCGCTGCGGCGCTCGGATGGGGGACCGCAAGCTCGTTCGCCAGGGGCTGGAGCGCGCGGTGGCACTCGGCCATGTTTCTCTCTCGGACGCGGCGCTGGGTGACATCGCTCGAATGGGACCGGACGAGCGAGTGGCCCAGCTGCTCACGAGACTGCGGGCGAGCCAGACCGCCTGACCGAGTGGCATAGAGTCGAGAACCCGGTGTTCCGAATGGGCGGCCGCTGCTCGCACCACCCAGTTGCGTAGGCCGAGCCGGCTCAACGCCGCGTGCGATAGTTGTCGCGCGGCACGTTCCCGACATGTCAGCTAGGACGACCCCATGGGCACCCGAATCTCGCATCTACCATTCGTTGCCGGCCTGCTCGCCTGCGCCGTGGTCATTGCCGGTTGTGGCGCGACCGCCGCGACGCCGACTTTCTCGGATCCAATCCCTGTCGTCGCGGCGCCCACCGTACCCTCGTGGTTCAACGTCCAGATGACGGACGTGACGACCGGCAAGCCGTTCAAGATCAGTGACTTCTCCGGCAAGGTCGTCCTGGTCGACACCATGGCGACGTGGTGCCCCACCTGCCAGGGCGAGATGAGCCAGGTCGGGCGGCTGCCCGGTCTCGTCGGCGCCGGCGCCAGCGACCTCGTGACGATCAGCCTCGACGTGGACCCCAACGAGGACGCCACGATCCTCAAGAAGTTCGCCGCCGCCAACGGCTTCACCTGGCGGATCGCGGTTGCCCCAATCGAGGTCGGCCGGTTTCTCGAGATGAACTACGACCAGCAGTACCTCAACCCGCCGCTTCAGCCGATGCTCTTCATCGACCGCACGGGCGGCGTCTACGGGCTCCCGTTCGGCATCAAGTCGGCCGAGAGCATCCAGAAGACCCTGGCTCAATACCTGGCCCAATAGCCAGATGGATGTCGCGCTGACATCTTTCTCCTTCGGTCTGCTGGCCACGACCAGCCCTTGCCTGCTGCCGTTGTATCCCGGGTTCCTGGCGTACCTGAGCGGGCAGGCCGGATCGGAGCGAGGTCGGCAGCGCTACTTCCTGGGCATCTTCGTGCTCGCCGGCGTGATGACGATGATGGTCGTCCTGGGGGGCCTGATCGCCCTGCTGGCGGTATCGATCGGCCGGGCGCTGGCGATCCTGATACCCCTGGCCGTTGCCGCGATCTTGATCCTGGGCGTGCTGCTTCTCCTGGATCGCAACCCCTTCTACCGGCTGCCCCAGATCAAGGTCCCGCTCCTGCGCCGCCCACTCCTAAACGCTTACGTGTACGGGCTGCTGTACGGGCCGATCGCCATGCCGTGCTCCGGTGCGCTCGTCGTCGCCATCTTCGTCTACTCGTTCACGCTCGGCGAAGCGGTAAGCAAACTCTGGATCTTCCTCTGGTTCGGGCTCGGTTTCGGCGTGCCCCTACTGGCACTCTCCCTTCTCTCCGGGGCCCTGCAGCGCCAGCTGACCCGCTGGTTCGCGCTCCACAGCCGGGCCATCAACGTCGTCGGCGGCCTGCTGCTGATCGGGACCGCGATCTACGACCTGGCCGCGAACTGGGACGTGCTCGTGCTCTACTACACCTGATCGAGACGACTTCGCGGCGGAGTACCGGAGGGTCGCTCCTGAGTGGCTGGAGACTCGGGCGGGACGGAACCGCCCGCTGCTTCGTCAGTCTGTTCATGATGGAAGCGACCGTCGACAGGGGAATTGATGATGTGCTCGAGCAGGTAGGGGAGGCGCGCACGGACGAGCTCGACGAGACCTTCGCCACGCTCTACCGGGAGCGCTACCGCGATGTGTATCGCTACGCATTGCTGATGCTGAGGCGGGTCGAGGACGCAGAAGACGTCTCCGCCGAAGCGTTCCATCGAGCCTTCGCGGCCTGGCAAGCCGGCCATGGACCGGAGGGACGGGCCCTGCCGTGGCTGCTGCTCATCACCAGGCGGCTGGTCATCGACCGAACCCGGCGCCGGCGACTCCTGTCGTGGCTTCCGCTCGCGTCGTTGAGCCCCGCCCACGAGCCTTCCAGAGAGGCCGAGACCGGCCGGACGGAGTTCTGGCTCTGGTTCGAGCGGTTCGCTCGTGAGCTCTCGCAACGTCAGCGTGAAGTCTTGATCCTGCGCTACCAGCGTGACCTGGACGACGACCAGATCGGCGAGATCTTGGGGATCTCCGCCTCGGCCGTTCGATCGCTCGTCGCGCGAGCCTGCGCAGCCCTGCGCCGCAACCCGGAGATCTGGCAATGAGTGAGAATCAGCATTCCGATGACGAGATCCTGAATGGCGTGCGCCGCCGATTGGCCGGTGCCGAGCCGCTCATCCCGCAGCCGCCGGCGTTGGGGCCGGCCTTCACCGAGGCTGCCCAGGCGCGCCCGAGGGTGGTTGTGCGCAGCCGGCTTGGATTGGGCGGCTTCGCGCCGCTGGCTCTGATCGCGGCGCTTGTGGTGGTCGTCGTTGGAGTTGGCATAGGAAGCCAGACTCTCCAGGGAAATGGAACCGGCGCATTCGCCGGGACTCCAGGGCCCTCCGGATCGCCGGCGTCCCCCAACTACCCTGGGTTCGGCCTTTCCTATCAGCTGGTGCATCCGGCCGGCACCCAGGTGACCCCCGCCGAATTGGATGCGACCAAGGCGGTCCTGATCAAGCGCGCTGAGTCTTTGGGGCCGACGTCCTATTCGGTCAATGAGGCGCCACCGGATGGGATCACGGTCTGGTTGGAAGGCGTCCCCGACACGGCGGAGGTGCGCACACTGATCGGCCAGACCGGACACCTCGAGTTCGTGCCGCTGCCGCCCGAGACATATGGAACCTCTGGCTCTCCAGGTCAGAAGATGCTGCCGACCACAGGCGAAACGATCGACCCGTCGCTGCCGGCGCAGTTCACAGGGGCGGACTTGGACCCGAGCCTGGTGTACATGCGCGAGGACACCGCGACGGGCGGATTGGCACTCGAGTTCGGGTTCAAGGAGCCGGCGGCCTCCGCGCTCGAGACCTGGTCCACGCAGCACGTAAACGACTTCTTCGCGATCGTTCTCGACGGGAAGGTCGTGTCCGTGCCCTACATCAAGTCGACGATCATCGGCGGCAAGGGCGAGATCGCGGGCGACTTCACGACGCAAAGCCTCGCGGAGCTGGCCACGGTTCTGCAATCCGGCTGGCTGCCTTACCCGCTTCTCGGGGGCGAGACCGGGCCCATCGGCGGGCCGGTGGAGTCGGGCGTGCCGCTCCCTTCGGGCTTGGCGATCCCTTCGGACGTGCCGATGCACTCGGGCGCGCCGATGGAGTCGGGCGGGGCGATCCACTCGGCCGCGCCGATGGAGTCGGGCGTTGCGCTCCCTTCGGGCGTGCCGACTGGAACGTGCGGGCCGAGTGAGATGTGCGTGCCGACTGGATCGGGTGGACCGAGCGCCATCGAGTCACCGCCGGCCGCCTCCAGCCCCCAGCTCTAGGCCCTCTCGACGAGGGAGGGGCTTTCCGAAGCCACCGTGGTAGCCGCCAGCGTCCCCTCCGCGTCCGCGACCGCGGCGGCCACTCGGTCGGTCCCGCGGAACCAGGTCCAGAGCAGGGCCGTGGCGGTCGTGTACAGCACGATGATGGTGACGAAGTCCACTGCGTAGCCGGCGGTGAATCCGAGCGACGCCTGGAGAGCGCCGTAGTACGGCGACGCGATCGCCCACCCGAGCGACCACAGCATCGTCATTCCGGCTGCCAGCGTGGCTCGCTCCGCCGGGGAGACGCGCTCCATCGCGAACGCGTCGAAGATCGGGCTGCCCGCGTTCATCAGCGAGTTGCGCACGGCCAGGGCGATGATCACGGTCCACAGCATCGGGGAGAAGCCGAGGACGACGAGGAACGGGATGCTGGCCCCCTGCACCAGCACGATCGATCCGATGCGGCCGAATCGGCTGGCGAGAGCCGGCTGAGCCAGGATCGCGGCCGCGGTGCCGAGGCTGGTCACGGCGAAGATCACGTTCACTTCTGTGAGACCCAGGCCGAACTTGTTCTCGATGAAGACGTTCAGGAAGGGGATCAGCTGGCCGGCACCCAGGGACGTCAGGAATCCCGGCAGAAGCAGCCGGAAGAAGAGGCGCTTATCCAGGATGACGATGCCGAATCGGCTCGCCCCGGCGGCCGGCGCTCGACCGGCCGCCGGCCTGTCGCTGGTGAGCAGCCACACGGTCCCCAGGGAAAGGACACCCAGGATCGCCACTCCGGACAGGAGGATCTGATAGGGCGCCGCGGCTGAACCGAGGTTCAGGCGAGAGGCGATTTCGGGGGCCAGTGCTCCACCCGCGAGGGCGGCCACCAGGCCCGTAAGAAACCCAATGGCGGACCAGATGGCGAAGTACTCGTTGCGCTGGTCCGGCCGGGTGTGCTCGGCGATGAACGGGATCTGGACCACGCTGACTGCCATGGACCCGGCGCCGAGCGCGGCTACACCCACGAACAGCAGCGGCAACTGGCCTGGCAGAAACGCGAGTAGCGCGACCGCCACCAGGACCATGCCCGCGGCCATCACGCTGCGTCTTCCGAACCTGTCGGAGAGCGCGCTGGCCGGGAGGGCCGTCAGGACGCCTGCCAGCGAGTAGGCAGCCAGCAGCCAGCCGATCGTCCACTTCAATCCGATCGACTCCAGGTAGAGGTTGAAGTCGATGAAGTAGAGGCTGATCGCCGCCCCAAAGACGACCGTGGTCAGCAGGAAGATCCGGGCGTCACGGCTGAAGCCGGTGAAGCTGCGGATGTACCTCGCGATTGCGCCAGCCACCGTTCCGGCAGACCTCTCGCTCAGCGGGCCGGATCGAGAACGTTGCGCTCTTCCTCGCACAGGCTACGCCCGACGACGATCAGGAACGCTCCTATCCGGAGGTGGAGTCCACGGATCCGGTACGTCCTTGAGCCCGCTCCCTTACGGCTCATGCGGTAGGCGGCGGCCTCGGCGCGGAGCTCCGCATGCCGCTGGGCTATGTACGTTGATCGCTGCTCCGGCGTGTCAGGCCACATTGGTAGAGTCCTCCAGTGTTAGTAGTCCGAATGACATGTGTTAGTTGTGCATCTAACTCGGGAAGTTCGGGAGTTGGTCATGGCGATCCTCGGGGTCAGTGCGCCAGGTAGGCGCGAAGCTCCACGCCGGCTTCGTCGGCGCGGTCGTGGCGGAGGCTGTAGTAGGTCATGTTGCCCTCGTTGGTCATCGTGACCAGGCCGGCGCTGCGGAGCACGGCCAGGTGATGCAGGATCGTGGGCTTGCGCAGATCCAGCTCGTTCGCGATCTCCGTCAGGTAGCGGTCACCTTCGGCCAGGAGCTTCAGGATGCGCAGGCGGCTCTCGTCGCCCAGGGCGCGGTAGAGGCGAATGGTCGAATTGGGTGGAGTCAGTCGGTCCGCCGATCCGAGCGACGAGTCCGCGATTGGGTAGCAGATCAGCTGCACGTCGCCGACCTTGGTCAGCGAGTTGTACGGGCGGCCGAAGTAGCTGGGGGTCAGGACTATGCGGCGGATGCGCTGCTCGGGTATGACTCGGACCCCATTTGTCGCCCGCTCGATGAACCCGAGGGGGTCGCCGACGATGTCGTCGCCACGGCGGCCGGCCACGTCGCGCTCCAACATTCGACCGATGCGGGTCTCGATCGTCTCGTAGCGCGGCAGCCAGAACTCGACGATGCGCCGGACCGCCAGGGTCATGTCGGCGATTGGTCCAGCGAGGACGGCATGGCCTTTGGTCGATTCGAGCCGGGCCTGGAGCTCGACCAAGGCCTCCTGATCGCCATCTACTGCCCGGCGAGTGAGCGCGCCTAGATCCGCGTCTTCGAGCAGTTCGCCCGCCATGATCTCGGTCAGATCTCGGTCGGAAAGCGCGTCGATGGCTTCCACGACGTCGCGGGCGGTGCGAATCTCCGGCCTGCCGACGAGCATGCGGCTGATCTCGAGGACGAAGCCACCGCAGGCACCGACGCATTCGTCTCCGGTGGTCTCGGCCTTGAGGGCCGCGCGCGACTCTTCCAGCCAGCGCTGGTCCTCTGCCAGGAGCTCGTTGGCCTCGCCGCAGTCATCACAGGCGCTGGCCAGGAAGTCGTAGCCGGTTCGGACATCAAGCTCAACGACCGGAAGCTGGGCAGCCGCGATCCCCGGCCGGACGAGGCCGCTCTGTCTCTGGGGATTGGCTCGGCTGGGATTCCGGGTCGCTGCCATCGCTACTGCGCCTCTAACTCATGTTAGATGGAAGGCTAACACGAGCCTCGTGCCCGGTCAAATAGTTGCGCGCCAAACGGGAGCCCGGGAGGGAAGCGATAATCCGATCGCCGGACGCGACGAGCAGCCATTCCAGAACCGGTAGCCGGACCGGGGGGAGCGGTGAGCCGCGGCCGGTACAATGCCCCCACCCCGCGCGGTCGCAAATAGACGCGGGCCCGCCACCGCCTTGAGGAATCGGATCGCATGACCATCCCGAGCGTCAGGTTCACAGACGAACGCCTCTCCAACGGCCTTCGCCTGATCATCTCGGAAGACCACCTGGCGCCGATCGTGGCGGTCAACATCTGGTACAACGTCGGCTCCAAGCACGAGGTCGCGGGCAAGACCGGCTTCGCGCATCTGTTCGAGCACGTCATGTTCCAGGGCTCCGGCCACGTGGCCAAGACCGAGCACATGGCCCTCGTGCAGGCCGCGGGCGGGACCCTCAACGGCACCACTTTCTTCGACCGCACCAACTACTTCGAGACGATGCCCAGCCACCAGCTCGAGCTGGCGCTCTGGCTCGAGGCGGACCGGATGGCGACGCTCCTGGACGCACTCAACCAGGAAAACCTGGACAACCAGCGCGACGTCGTCAAGAACGAGAAGCGGTCCTCGTACGACAACCGGCCCTATGGCGACTGGTTCCACAAGCTGCAGGCACACCTCTTCCCGGCGGACCATCCGTATCACCACCCCACGATCGGGTCGATGGAGGATCTGGACGCGGCGTCGCTGGAGGACGTGGCCACGTTCTTCCGGACTTACTACGCCCCCAACAACGCGGTCCTCTCCGTCGTGGGGGACGTGGATCCGGCGCAGGCCCGGGCCTGGGTGGAGCGCTACTTCGGCGCCATTCCGGCGAACCCCGCCATCCCACCGCTGGCCGACATGAGCGTTCCGCCGGTATTGGGCGCCGAGTCTCGCGAGGTGGTGCAGGACCGGGTTCCGCTGCCGCGCCACTTCTTCGGCTACCGGGCGCCCTGCCTGGGAGACCCCCGCTTCGACGCCCTTGAGGTTGCCGCTCAGATCCTTGCCGGTGGGAAGGGGAGCCGGCTCTACCGGCGCCTGGTGCGAGAAGAGAAGATCGCCCAGGATGTCTCATTCTTCCCTCTGGGACTCGTTGGTGGCGCCTCTATCGCGGCCGGTCAGGCCACCGTCCGCCCGGGCGTTGACCCGGCGGTGGTGGAGCGCGCATTCGAGGAGGAACTGGAGCGGCTGGGACGTGAGCCGGTCACCGACGATGAGCTGGCTCGGGCCCGTGCCCTGATCGAGACTTACGAGCTGGAGGCTCTGCAGCGGGTCGACGAACGCGCCGATCGGCTGTCCATGTACGCCACGCTGCTCGACGATCCGGAGATGATCAACCGCCAGCTCGGCCGGTACCTGGCCGTGGGCAAGGCCGAGATCCAGGCGGCCGCCGCGGAGGTGCTCCGCCCCGAGAACCGGGTCGTTCTGACCTACATGCCCGCTGCGGGCGCCGGGGACGGCGCCATCGGCGGCGCCCCTGACGAGGAGACGGCGGCATGACGCTCGAGCAGATCCTGGCCGAGCGACCGTCTCCGGGCCAACCCCGAACTTACCGCTTCCCGGCCTTCGAGCGGGCGGTGCTGCCGTCGGGCCTGCAGGTGCTCACGGTCCACGTTCCGGGCCGGCCGCTCGTTTCGGCGAATCTGGTCTTCCTCCGGGGCGCCGGCGACGAGGCCGGGGAGATCGGGGGAGCCACTGTTCTCGCGGCCCGGGCGATGACCGAGGGAACGGAGCGCTACCCGGGCGTGGAGCTGATCGAGGCCGGGGAGCGCCTGGGCGCGACTCTCCACGTCGAGGCGTCATGGGACGCCTTCGTGGCCGCGGTGGAGGTTGCGGCGCCACGCCTGGAGGCCGCCCTCGAGCTGCTGGCGGAACTGGTGGAGCGGCCCACGTTCCCGGAGCAGGACGTGGCTCGCCTGCGGGACGAGCGTCTCAACGACCTAATGCAGGCGAAAGCCGACCCGCGCCGGCGCGCGGAGCGGGCCTTCGGGGCGACGATCTACACGTCGGACTCGCCCTACTCGCGGCCGGCCGGCGGCGACGAAGAGTCGGTCGCCGGGCTCACTCCCGAAGTCTTGCGAAGAGTCCACTCATCGATCCTCGCGCCGGATCGGGCGGCGCTGATCGTGGGCGGGGATCTCACCGGCGTCGCCATCCCGAGTCTCGCCGAGCGAGTCCTCGGATCGCTCGGGAGTGGCGCGGCGTCGCTTGCCCCGGCGGCACCGCCCAACGCCACCTCGGCCGTGTCACGACCGATCGTCCGGTTCTACCATCGGCCGGGCTCGGTACAGACCGAGCTGCGGATCGGCCACGTCGGCCTTCCGCGGCGGATCCCGGACTTCCATGGCGTCGCGGTGATGTCGGCGATCCTGGGCGGCCTCTTCAACTCGCGGCTGCAGATGAACCTGCGGGAGGAGAAGGGCTACACCTACGGCGTGGGGGCGGGCTTTGACATGAGGCGGGGCGCGGGCCCCTTCGCCGTCCGAACCGCCGTTCAGACGGCAGTGACCGTGCCGGCGATCCTCGAGACGCTCTCCGAGCTGCGTCGGATCCGCGAGACCGAGGTAACGAAGGCAGAACTGGCGGCCGCGCGCGACTACCTGGTTGGAGTCTTCCCGCTCCGCTTCGAGACGCCCGGCGCCGTAGTCGGAGCCCTGGGCGGGCTCTACGTGCACCAGTTGCCCGATGACGAGCTGTCCCGGTACCGCGACGCGATCGAGGCTGTCACGATCGCCGACGTGCAGGCCGCTGCCCGTGAGCACATCGATCTCGACCGAATGGCGATCGTTGCGGTCGGCGACGCGGATGTCGTCGGCGGAGAGCTCGAGTCGGCCGGCCTCGGTGAGATCGAACTGATCGCCGAGGAGCCCCCCGCGGCCGGTTCGGACGACGCCGCGGACGAGTCTGACGAGGAGGGCGAATGATCGTCGTGGTGGGCCTTCCGGTATACGCGGACGGCCCGGACGGCGAGGAGTGCGCGGGAGGTCTCGCGGTTGAGGTCGCGGCCGCCGCGGAGCGTCGAGGCGGAACGGTAGAGCTGGTGGGCAAGGTCGGCAACGACGGGGCGGGCGACGCGGTGGTCGTGGCCCTGGGCCGGCTCGGCATCGGCCACGCCGCGCTGCTCCGAGACATGGCCCGCCCCACACCGGTGCTGACGGCGACGCCGCGCGACGAATCGGCCGATACGACCGCGGAGGAGGCCGTGGCGGAACCCGCGGAGGAGCCGGGAAGCATCCTCCTGCCCGAGGATCCAGCCGCCCGGCCTGCGCTGGAGGCCGCGGACGTTGAGCTGGCCTTGCGCTTTCTGCCCCAGGCGAGCGTCATCGTCCTGGCCGATCCCTCGGCGGAATCGACGGTGGAAGCCGGAATCCAGGGCGCGGCCTTCTCCGCGGCCAGGCTGATAGTGCTCGTGCCCGCCGGCGGCTCGTCTCCGTCCGTGCCACCGGAGGCAACCGTCCTGGAGGCGCCACTGGACGACGATGGCTCGTTCGGCCGGTTGGTCGGAACCTTCGCCGGCGCGCTCGACGCCGGACTGGATGCGGCCTCGGCATTCTCGGAGGCCGTCACGACGTCGGGCTGGGAGCCCGTGACCGACTGAGGCGGGTCGGCCTGCCTCCCAAGCGTTCGATCGGCCACCTCCGGCGGCGCCGCTTCCTGTAGAGTGCGGGCCATGGACAGCACCACGAGCGGGCTCGGCTCAGAGGGGCCCGCCAACCTGCCGCCGGGCTTTGACGCGTCCGCGACGACGCCGGTGGATCGCGCCACGGCCGTCGCGGCGCTCAGCCAGGCCGACGGCCTGATGGAGCAGAGTGAGCCGGAGCAGGCGCTCGCCCTGTACGCCAGAGCGGCGGGGACGGCCGATCGCGACGTCTCGGCCGCCGGCCACTACGGGATGGGCAACGCCCTGTACCGGATGGACCGCGAGGGCGAGGCGCGCCAGGCCTGGGAGCGTGCCACCGGTCTCGGCGAGACTCCCGTGGCGTATCGGGCCTGGCGTCAGGTGGCCGCGGCCCTGGTCCGCGAGGGAAACCTGCGCGGCGCCCTGGACGCGTACCGGCAATGCGAAAAGCGCGCGCCGCGCGAGGACCGCGCCGAGATCGCGTCTCGGTTGGGCTGGCTGAGCAAGGAAGTCGGCAACACCGGCGCCGCGACCAAGTACTTCGCCCGCAGCCGCGGTGACGCGGCGCCGCCGTTCATGACGTACCTGATCATCGCCGTCACGGTGGTGGCGTCGATATCGGCCCTGTCGGATACCAGCGGCAGCCTCGGGGGTCAGCTCGAGCTGGACAAGCTGGGCATCGCGCACGGCGAGCTCTACCGACTCTTCAGCGTCACCCTGGTCCACGGCAGCTACATCCACCTGGCCTTCAACATGTACGCGATGTGGTACGCGGGGCAGCTCGTCGAGCGCATGTACGGGTCGTGGTTGCTGCTGGCGTTCTACGTGATTTGCGCGGCGGGAGGGTCGATCCTCAGCTACGCGTTTGGATCCATCGTGCCCAGTGTCGGGGCTTCGGGGGCGATCTTCGGGCTCTTCGGCGTCGTCCTCGTGGCGACTCGGTTCCACCGCGCGATCCTGGATCAGCAATCGCGGATGATCGCGTCGCAGGTCGGCCTACTGATCGTGTTGAACCTGATCCTCGGCTTCTCCGGTGTCCTGAACGTCGACAACTACGCTCACGTCGGAGGCCTTCTGGCGGGACTCTGGTTGGCCCTGGTCATCGCCCCGGCACAGGTGCCGACCCTCGCGTCGCTATGGCAGACCCCCCGCGGCGGCAGTGGCGGAGCTCGGATACTCGCCATCCGCGTTCTGGGCGTGGGCGCCCTGATCGCGGTTCTGGGGGTGGGCGTCGCGATAGGCACGAGCCGGTGGCAGGGTGACCCGGTCTATCGGCACTTCTACGGTGCCGCCGGCACGGCCGTCGATCGATCAGAGGCGGTCACCGCGCCTGAGCTGCCGAGCGTTTCTCTGACAATCCGGTAGGGGGCCTCAGGCCAGGTCGTCGCGCCAGCCGAAGCGATCGAGGACCCGGTACATGTTCCGCCGGTTTAGGCGCGACCGATCGGGCGGCCAGGGCGTTTCTTCGCGGGATAGCGGCACCTCGAGCCGAATCGCGCGACGCGGCGCCGGCAGCTCGGACGACTCGGCCGGCTCCGGTGAGGTATCGAGGGTCGGTGAAGTGGCCGGGGTCGGCTCGGTGCGCTCCTCGGCGGTCATTTCCGTTTCGTCGGCCTCCGGTTCGTCTTCGGCTTCGGCCCCGCCCTCCGTCGTTACCCCGACTTCGGCGCCGACGCGGAGGCGAAGCGTCCACCACACGTCCAGCCATGCGGGACTGACGAAGTGCTCGTCGAGCGGCCCCAGCTCGCGGTAGTCGGACCGGCGGAAGGCCAACCAGCCGGCCTCCAGCGCCGCCACGTCCTGGAACGCAAACGAGCCGTCCGGCCGTTCGAGCGTGTTGGGCCGGAGCGGGCCCGATTCGGGCGCCACCAGTCCGAAGCCGCCGACCGCGCCGATAGCCGGATCGGCCAGTGCGGAGACGAGCGGCGAAAAGGCGTCGCCGGTGGGCCAGGCCGAACCGTCGGCAAGGACGACGATCTCACCCTGTGCGCGGCGCAGCCCGATGTTGAGCGCGGCGGCAAAGCCCAGCCGCGTCGAAGTGCGGAGCACCTCCGGGACGCTGCCTCCGATCGGTGCTCGATCCGGCGCCCCCGGCTCGAGCGCTGCCGCCTGGGAGTCGCTCGGGTCGTTGGCGATCAGCACGACCTGGGTTCCGCGCGGGGCGTGAACGCGGAGGGCGGCGAGGAGTCGCGAGACGCGGTCCGGCGCCTCCGAGGCCACGACTGCCACTGTCCAGGCGGCGGTGGCCGGCTCATCGAGAACGGATGGAACCGCCGCCGCGGAACCGTAGCGCAGCTCGCCTGCCACTTCGAGAGAGGCGGGCATGGCGGGGCTGACGCTGCTCCGCCTGCCGTGGTCGGTTACGCGCCAGCCCAACGCCTCGATCCGCGCCCTCAGCGTGTCGGCTGTGGCCCAGTCGCCGCGGGCTCGCGCTTCCATCCGCTCGCGGACCAGATGGGTAATCTCGGCCGGTGGTCCGGCGGGAGAGGTCGGCTCGCTCACGCAGGGAAGGATACCGGGCGGACGACTTCGATCGTCGGGGTGGTCTGGCGAGGCGGCGATCCGCGCGCATGGACGCGATTCGTCGGGGTGGCGCTGGAGATCGGCGACCAGCCGGGCGCAGCCGGGCGCTGCCGCGGGCGCCCCGGCGCTACTCGCTGCCGCGGGCGCCGCGCGCGGGCGCTACTGCCTGGTCCCGGCGGCCCCTTTGCCCCCCTCGTCGGGGACCGTGGGCACGATGGGCATGAGCACCGACACTCGGGCGCCGTGCGGTGCGACGTTCTCGGCCCAGGCATCGCCGCCATGAGCCCTGGCCAGCTCGCGGACGATGGCCAGTCCAAGGCCGGAACCGCTGCCGCTGCGCGATGGATCGGCCCTGTAGAAGCGCTCGAAGACTTTCTCCGTCGTTCCGGGCGGGAAGCCGGGGCCGTCGTCGGTGACGCTAATCGAGATCCCCATCGGTCGACCGGGTACCTGAAGTTGCGCCGCCCGAAGCCACACGTGGCCGCCCTTCGGCAAGACGGAAAGGGCGTTCACGACCAGGTTCCCAAGGATTCTCTCGGCCGCGAGCCGGTCGCCGGTGAAGGCAAGCTCGGGTTCGCCGGGGGCGCCGCCGGAGACCTCTAACGAAACGCCTTGGGCCGCGGCCTGGGCCTCGAAGCGCGCGGTCGCGTCAACGAGCAGGTCCGTGGCGTCGAGCTTCTCGGGCCGCAACGCCGCAGCTCCTTCGCGCAGTCGCTCAACCACTCCCAGCTCGCCCACGAGCCGCTCCAGCCGCTGCGACTCTTCCGCGATCGTCCGGGCAGCGGCAGTCGCCCGGTCGCCGGACGCGGTTCCGTCCGCGATGGCCTCGGCGAAGCCGGCGATGCTGGTCAGCGGCGTCCGCAGATCGTGGCGCAGGTTGGCCAGCATCTGCGTCTCTTCGTGCCGCGTGGTCCCCAGCTCGCGGGCCATCACGTTGAATCGCTCGGTCAGAGCCTTGACCTCCGTCGGGCCTTCGACAGGCAGGGGCTCAAGCTCACCAGACCGAGTCGGCAGATCGGCGGCGGCCTGGGCCAGGCGTCGCATCGGGCCGGTCATCGAGCGCGACAGGAGCCAGGCGATCGGAATGCCCACGAGAAGCAAGACGATCACCACGATGATGAGCGCTCGAGACAGGTCGTTGAGTGCCCGCTGGGACGAACGGTCCGGCACCGCGACGTACAGCGTGAATCCGCGGGTCCCGCTCGTGTTCGGCTCGATGGAGATGTACCTCTGGCCGTCCGTCGCCTTGAACGTGTCGATCTTGGGCGGGGCGGAGCCCGTCGGGGCGGCGGGAACGTCCATCGAGGATGGATTGCCGACGACGTACCTGGTCGCGCCTTTGGGGCCCAGGATGATGATGTAGCCGCCGTCGTCGACGATCGGGCCCGAGTAGTCGCTCAGGGCTTGCTGGATCTGGCCCTGGCCGACCGCGGCCGGCTGGTGGAGGAAGACTGCGGCTTCGATGAGCACGACCTGATTGCCCAGGGACGACTCTGTCTCGGTCTGGTGAGCGTCGCGCAGCACCAGGAAGAGGCTCGCGCTGACGGCGACCAGCAACGCCAGGCCCAACCCCACGAACGCCAAAACGATCCGGCTTGTGATGCCTCGCGGGATCATCGGCTTGTGCCTCTAGTCCAGGGTGGGGGAGCGGTCGGGGGTCGCGGTTTCGCCGGCGGTGGCTGCGGTCGTGCCGGCGGTGGCTGCGGTCTCGCCGCGGACCACTCCGATGGCCGTGCCTCGGGGCGGCGGCACGAGCCGGTAGCCGATGCCTCGGACCGTCTCGACCTGTGGGCCGTCGTCCCCCAGCTTCTTGCGTACCTCGGCCACGTGGACGTCGACGGTCCGAGTCTCGCCCGGGAAGTCGGTGCCCCACACGCCCTCGAGCAGGGCGTCGCGGGTCAGTACCACGCCGGGGTCGCGCGCCAGGGCGGCCAGCAGGTCGAACTCCCGCGCCCGGAGATCGAGGCGCCGGTCGCCCACGTAGGCCTCGCGCCGTCGAGGGTCGACGCGCAGGTGGCCGACCTGGATTGGGCGGGTGCCCTTGGCCGTGACTTCGGTCCGGCGGAGGATCGCTTTGACCCGCGCAACCAGGGCTCGCGGATTGAACGGCTTGGTCACGTAGTCGTCCGCCCCGAGCTCCAGGCCGACGATCGCGTCGACGTCCTCGGAGCGCGCGGTCAGCATCAGGATCGGCACGTCTCCGCGGCGGCGAAGCTCCCGGCAGACCTCGAAGCCGTCCATCTTGGGGAGCATCAGATCCAGCACCACCAGATCCGGGTCGCTGCGCTCGTACTGGACCAGGGCCTGCTCGCCGTCGCCGGCGGACACGACGGAGTAGCCCTCCTTCTCGAGGTACAGCCGAACCAGTTCGACGATGTTGCGCTCGTCGTCCACGACGAGGACCGTCTTCATGAAGCGCAGGATACGTCCGCGACCCTCGCGCCTACCGGGATTGTGTAAGCGGAAGGTAAGCCGCGGCCCCGAGACGAGTCCGGTCGGCGCCCCGCGGCGAGGTTGCGCCGGGCACGGCCGCCGCTTCGGCCTGGCGCTCCCTCTCGAGATCGACCCGCTAGCATGTGTCCACCGCGCCGCCGCGATGGCGTCGGAAATCCCGGCTTCTGGAGGAACCATGCATCTCTCCGGCGAGACTGAGATCGCCGCGACCCGACAGCGTGTGTGGGAGACCGTCAGCAACCCGAACCGGGCGGCCGAGTCCAACACGTCGGGCCAGGCCCAGATCGAGAAGATCGACGACCGTCATTACACGGTCACTGTCTCCGCCCCGTCGGCCATGATGCCCATGAACGTGGTGCTGGCCCTGGAGCTGACGGAGGTCGACGCGCCTTCGCGCATCGCCGCAACCATCGCCGGCGCCGTTATGGGCGGCCCGATCAACGGCACAGGCTCGATCGAACTGACCGAGTTGGGCCCCAAGCTGACCGGGACGAAATGGGTCGCCGATGCCACGCTCGGCGGAATGCTGGGAGCCTTCGAATCGATGATCCAGGGTCCGCTGCAGCAGGCCGCAGACCAAGGCTTCGCCTCGCTGAAGGAGCGGCTGGAGGCCGAGGAAGCGGCCGCGGGAGCGTAGGCAACCCGCCGGCCGGACTGACACGCGCCTGGATAAACGCCACGCTCCGGCCGGCGATCAGCGCCGGGTGTAGGTCGCCGTCAGCTTCGTCTGGCCGAGGATCAGGTTGTTTGCCGCCGTCCGAACCTCGGCCGCGGAGGGGTTGCCGGTCAAGTTGAGCCGGCCCGACAGAGCCCACAGAGTGAAGCGGTAGTGATGCGTGCCGCTGGGCGGACACGGGCCGGTGTAGCCCTTCTGGCCCATCTCGTTGCGCCCCTGCGATGGTGCGTCGGCGGGCCGCACGCCTTCCGGCAACGAGCCGGAGGATCCGCCCCTGATGTCGAAGACCACCCAGTGGACGAACCCGCGTGCGTCCGGATCGTCGACGACGAGCGCGAACGACACGGTGCCCTGCGGAGCGCCCTCCCACGCGAGCGCAGGGGAGAGGTTCTCGCCATCGCACGAATGTTTGACGGGAATGGCGCCCCCTTCAGCGAAACTCGGGCTCGAGAGTACGAAACCGGCCATATTGGTCTCCCGCAACAGGTCTGACGTCGACGAGGATGAGGCCGCGGGCGTCGGTGAGTTGGAGCACGCGGCGCACGTCAGCGCCGCGACCATGGCGATTGTGAGCCCGCTATGGAGCCTCCAGCCGCCGCCCATGGCGATGAGGATCGGCATTGGAGGCGAGTCGGTCAAGACCGGCGCACCAGGCCCTGTGGCGGCCGGTGCCGCCGGAGGTCCTTGTGAGCGGCTCCGGCCGCCACAGGATCAGGAGTCCTGGCCTCGGTACTCCTTGCGGGAGATGCTATCGGCCGCGGCTCTGCGAATCGCATTGCCGAAGTGGCGCTCCCTTGCGTGCCTGGCGGCGATGGAGGGCTGCTCAGCGACTTCGTGCGACAGCCGCCGATAGCTCCTGAGCCGGCGCTCATCCACTCGACCGGCCGAGACGGCCGCGCGGATGGCGCATCCGGGCTCGAGTCGGTGGGAGCAGTCGGCGAAACGGCATCGAGCGGCCAGCTCGACCAGGTCCGCGAAGGTTTCGTCGACCCCGACTTCTGTGCCCCACAGGCCCAGCTCGCGCATTCCCGGGGTGTCGAGCATCAGCGCCCCGCCGGGCAGCCGGAACAGTTCGCGATGACTCGTCGTATGGCGGCCCCGCGAGTCGTCGTCGCGGATCTCGCGCGTGACCATTAGCTGCTCTCCGGCGAGCCGATTGAGCAGCGTGGACTTGCCGACTCCGGACGAGCCTACCAGGGCGAGTGTCCGTCCGGCCTCGAACCAGCGAGCGATCGTCCGCATTCCCTGGCCGCTCCGAGTGCTCAGGGCCACGACCGGGACGCGCAACTCGTCGCTGAGACCCGCAGCGCGAGCGTCGCCATCGTCGCTGAGGTCGGCCTTGGTGAGGAGCACAACCGGCTCCGCGCCCGACTCACGGCCCGTGGAAACGTACCGCTCCAGGCGGCGCGGGTTGAGGTCGCCGTTGAGCGAAGTCGCCACGAAGATCACGTCCACGTTGGCCGCCAGGACCTGGACCCCGAGGCGGGGCCCAGCCGCACGCCGGAGGAAGGTCGAGCGGCGCGGAAGGATGGCGTCGATGCGGGTCTGGCCGTCGTGGAGAGAGGCGACGCAGCCGACCCAATCGCCGACGGCAGGGAGATCGCCGGGCTCCGCTTCGTGGCGGAACCTGCCCGTGAGCGACGCCGAGGCCTCGCCCCTCCCGGTCGCGATTATCCACTGGCCCCGATGCTGGGCGATTACCCGCGCCGGCGTCAGTCCGGCGGCCGCGACCGGCGAGAACGTGGCGGCCCAGGCTTCGTCCCAGCCCCATGCAACCAGGTCTGCCGGAGGCGACCCATCCGGTCCAGTGGTTGCCTGGGCCTCGGTTCCTTGATCCTGGGAAGATGGAAGCGCCGGAGATCCCTCTCCGGCGCCAACGTTGGATGTCATGGCTAGCCAACCCTCTTGAGCTTGCCGGTCCGCTTGGCGTAGCGCTCGGCTTGGCCGAAGCCCCAGAGCCCAACCGGGATGAAGACGAAGGCCATGACCAGCAGTGGCCACAAGTCGGGCAGCAGCTGGCTCGCCGAAGCGCCGTCGATGAGGGCCTTGCGGACCGCGTCGAGGACGTAGGTTGCCGGCGAGACGCGCGACACGAGCTGCATCCAGCCGGGCAGGATGGTAGTCGGGTAGTAGACGCCGCTGACCAGCAGCAGGCACGACTGCAGGACAAAGACCATCTGCGAACCGCGCTCAACCGACATCATCGGCAGAATCGCGGCCAGCATGCCGACGCCGATGAAGCTGGCCGAGCCCACGCCCATGAAGAGCGCCGCCGCCGCAAAGTTGGCCCTCCCCAGGTCGAGCGAGAAGAAGAGGGCCAGAATGGCCAGCAGGATCGCGGTGTGGATCAGCCCGTAGATGACCGCGTAGAGCGCCGAGCCGAGCAGCTGAACCGAGCGCCTGACAGGCGCCATCATCGTGTACTCCAGCGTGCCCTCCCAGCGCTCCCAGGTGATCGTGTCGCCGATCGACTGGAAGACGACCGACAGATAGTTCCAGAAGACGGCGCCGATGACGAGCGACATGAGGAGCGTGCGGCTGCCGACGGACTGGCCGATGAGCGAAACCGACAAGGCGCCCGCGACGGCGTAGACCAGGAAGGCGACCTCCCAGCCGAAGTAACGCTTGGTCAGGTTGAAGTTGCGCTCGACGAATGCGTATCCGGCGCGCGCATCGCGAGTTAGTGCGATCACGGTTGAGTCTCCTGTGGGGCGCCGCCCGGCGCCGACGCGGATCCTGGATCCGGGTCTAGCGCCGGGCGGCCAGACGGAGCGGGGCATCGGAAGCGAGCGCCGACCCGATCCGGATCAGCCCGCGTCCGAGGCGCTTGCGAACGGAGGGCCGCGGCGGCGCTTGTGGCGCTTCACAGTGGAAGCGCAGGCGCCGCTCGAGCTCTCGTTGCTGCTCGTCGTGAATGACCTTGGCGATGTGATACGAGAACAACTTGGTATCCCTTTCTTGGTCTGGTCCGATCCGGGTCCCTGGCGACCCGCCTAGTCCGCCGGATCGGCTTCGCCCTCCTCGACGTCGTCGTCGAGGGAGCGGCCGGTGTACTTCATGAATGCGCTCTCGAGAGTCGGTGGCAGGCCGTACTCGAGGGCAACCAGTCTCTTGAGGCCTTCGGGCGTTTCCTCGACCGCCAGTCGCCCGCCGGCGAGGATCCCGATCCGCCCGCACAGCCGATCGGCTTCCGCGAGGTCGTGCGTTGTCAGCAAGATCGTCGCGTCGTGATCGGCCTGGAGCTCTTCGATGAATGACTGGACGTCGAGCTTCGAGCGCGGGTCCAGGCCGGTAGTCGGTTCGTCGAGCAGCAGCAGCGTCGGGCTCGTCAGGATCGCCCTGGCGATAGCGACCTTCTGCTGCATGCCGCGGCTCATCTGCTCCACCGGCCTGGCCATCCGCTTCTCGCCGATTCCGAGCCGGGCCATGATCCCGGCTGCCTTGAGGCGTGCCTCGCGGCCGTCCAGGCCGTAGAGGCGGGCCGCGAACGACAGGTTCTCGGCCGGCGAGAGCTTCTTGAAGAAGGCGGCGTCCACGCTGACCCGATTGATGAGGCGCTTGACCGCCATCTCCTCTCGGACCAGGTCGTGGCCGAAGACTTCGACACGACCTTCGTCGAGCGTCAGCAGGCCGCTGACGAGGCGAATGAAGGTGGACTTCCCACTGCCGTTCGCCCCGAGGAGACCGTAGATGTCGCCTCGCCCGATGAGGACCGAGACATCGTCCACGGCCACAACCGGCGGCTTGCGCCGGTCGACGCGAAAACGCTTGGTGGCGTGGTCGACCAGGAGGGCGGCCGGACCGGGGATCGGTCGAATGGCCGGCCGGCTCGGAGCCGGCGATTGAATTGGTACGGAGACCGCGATGCTCATGTCACCTCCCTCGTGTGGAAGGCTCGCGGCGTGGAGGAACCGCGAGCTGGGTCGGGGTGGGGAGGGCTCGCGGCTTTGCCCCAGGGGCGCGTTGCGCCTGCCGAGGGGCATTAAAAAAGCCGGGGGCCCGATCTGGCCCACGGCTCAGAGGTTCGTCCTGGCGGCATTGCCGCCCGGGCTAGCTCTCGGTGGGCGCAGATCTCCCGCACACGGCGGGACCGCCGTCCGCTCGGACGGCTCCGGCCGGTGCCTTAGCGAGATTGCGCACGACGCACCTCATGAACAGCTGCCTACCTGGCAGACCTGCGGGAGTTTAGGGGAGTTCGCGGAATCCTGTCAATCGCTTCGCCGGCAAAGCCGGGACATCAGGGAGCGGTCTCCGACAGTTGAGCTGTTCTACCGCCTCCGGTCGCCGGGAGCACGAGCTCGTCGGTCCTCGGCACCGGGAAATGCACCGGCGGGCCTGAGCGGCTGCTCTCGCGGATGATGAGCTCCGGCCGCAGCAACGTCATCTCGGGGAGCGGTTCATGGGAGCGTCTGGTCTGGCGCGACCTCGTGATCTGCTGGTCTATCGCCTTGACGGCAAGGACTCCCGCATCGGCCAGCGGTTGATAGACGGTCGTCAAAGGAGGCCAGAAATGCGACGCCTCGGCGATGTTGTCCACGCCGACCACGGACAGCTCTTCGGGAACTCTCCGGCCGATCCGGTGGGCAGCATGCAGGACGCCGAGTGCCATCTGGTCGTTGCTGGCGAAGATGGCGTCTATGTCGGGGCAGGCTTCCAGTAATCGATACAGCCCCTGCTCTCCGCTGGAGACCGTCCAGTCGCCTTCGACGATCAGGCTCTCCTCGACCTGCCGTCCAGTCGCCTCGATCGTCTGTCGCCAGCCGCCGAGGCGCTGCTGGGCCTCCCACCAGGTCAGTGGGCCGGTGACGATGCCCAGGTGCCGAACACCGCCGGCGATCAGATGCTCGGTCGCCAGGCAGCCGATGGCGGTGTTGTCGATGGCGATGGAAGGCAGGTGGGTCTTGCCGAACATCCCTCCCACCAGCATCACCGGGAAGGACAATTCGGCGCCCTTCGCTTGCGACCAGGCCCGGTTGTTGCTGACCTCCGGAACCGCCCAGATGACCCCGTCGACCTGGCGCGAGTGCAGGCTGTGGAGGACCCTCGCTACATCGTCAGTCTCAGGCTCGAGAATCAGGTTGAGCGAGATCCCGTAACCCATCTCGGCGGCCTGGCGCTCTATGGCAGTCACCACTCGCGACGGGCCGAAGTATTCGAGCCCGTACGCCACCACTCCCAGAACGTGGCTTCGGCCCTGCGTCAGGCCGCGGGCGAACATGTTGGGCGTGTAGCCGGTCTCCAGGATGATCTCCTGGACGCGAGCGAAGGTCTCGGGCGCCACGTCCGGCCGGTTATTGATGACCCGGGACACGGTCTGAGTCGACACGCCGGCCGCCGCCGCCACGTCGTGGATGGTCGGCCGTCGCCCTTTGGCCATCTGCGGCATCCTCCTCTAGCGGCGAGAGCAGGTCACTGAGGGCAGCAGCGTCAGACTTCGAGTATTGACTGCCGTCTGACACGCATGCTAGCCTTGTTATCGCTCCCGTTACCGTTACCGGGAACGATAACATTGGGGAGAGAAGCCCGCAACACCAGATGCAGGGCAAGGAGAGCCCCATCGGGTAGAGAACTCGACCGAGCCGAGGTCGACGCGCGTTATGGAGCAGCCCGTTGAAGGGTCATCGGACTGGGGACGCGTAGACGGAGACCGAAGCTCGGCGTTACCGGTGCCGAGGCATTCGACGGCTTCTCGAATGGCGTCGGGGCAAGGGTCCGTCGTATATCTAGTCGCCCTGCGGAGCATCGCAATGGCATTGCCCAGCGCTGGTCCACATAGGTCGCGAACGTCGGCTCCATATCGGAGCGAATGAATTGGACTAGGACTCGCTGCACGGACACGTCCGCCTGTGTCCGTGCGGCGAGATCCTGAGGCCGCTGGCCGGCTTGGAGGAGGTGCCGATGGCGTCAGAGCCCATCTGACACGAATGGAGGCGATGAACCTGGCACGAGTCGGAGACTCGAAGTCCAGCGAGGCAGTGGAGGAACTGCCCAATCGCACGAGGGCAGGACGAATCTCACTACTGCTCGTAGCAGACACGGAGATCAAACAATGATGATGTCTCGAATGCTCCGGATCGCCGCGGCTATCGCAGTCTCTGGGGCCCTTGCCGCTTGCTCGGGGTCTGCCGCATCTCCGAGCCCGAAGGTGTACACGTACAAGGACATGACGGTCGGGTTCATCCAGACCGGGTCCGAGTCCGGCTGGCGAGCCGCGAACACCTCTTCCTTCAAGGAGACGGCAACCGCGGACGGCATCAACCTCAAGTTCTACGACTCCCAGAACAAGATCGAAAACCAGATCACCGCGTTCAACCAGTACATCCAGGACCCGGCTGTCAACGTGATCATCCTGGCCGCCGTCGGCACCACCGGCTATGACGACGTCCTCAAGGCCGCCAAGGCCGCCAACAAGGTCGTGGTCATCGAAGACCGCCGCATCGAGGCCGATGCGAGCTTGTACTACACGTACATCGGCTCGGACTTCGACAAGGAAGGCAACAACGGCGCTGCCGCCATGTGCACTGCCCTCAAGGGCATGAGCGGCGCCAACGTCGTCGAGATCGGCGGCGATCAGGCCGCTTCGGCCGCCATCGACCGCGCCAAGGGCTTCCGCGAAGGCATCGCCAACTGCACTGACGAGAGCATCAAGATCCTCGACACCCAGTCCGCCCCCGCATGGGACCCGGTTCAGGGCAAGGCCATCATGGAGTCCGACCTGAAGAAGTACTCGGGCCAGATCCAGGGCGTTTACGCGCACAACGACGAGCTGGCTATCGCGGCCATCCAGGCCATCGACGCAGCCGGTCTCAAGGCCGGCACCGACGTCAAGGTCATCGGCTTCGATGCCACCGCCGACGGCTTCAAGTACCTCATCTCGGGTGAGATGTTTGCTGACATCGAGTGCAACCCGCTCCTCGCCCCCCAGGTCTACAAGGCCGCTCTTGACGCCCTCAACGGCGTCACCGGTCAGGCTGCCTGGGTCCCCTCGCAGGAGGGCCAGTTCTTCGCCTCCCAGGGCGCCGATGCCCTCAAGGCCATCCTCGCCACTCGCAAGTACTAGCAACTCGCCAGGCACGTTGACTCGTCGGAGTCGACGTATCGAGTGACTCGAGCAGGGGAGAAGCAGCCCTCGCTGCTTCTCCCCTTGTTTGAACGGCCCGTGTCAGGCACGATTGGTTCTGGCCGCATGGCCGTGGACGCAGGGCCCATCCGTCCCAAACTCTGAGCCTCCGCGTGCGAGCCCGCCCGATACCGCACGGAGTGAATTCGGTCCCGGCCACGCGCATCGTTGTTCTGCTGAGCCGCACGATCAGAAGGTGACTCAATGCCAGAATCCGACCGGAACATCGTCGTAATGAAGGGCATAGACAAGTCCTTCCCCGGCGTGCATGCCCTCCAGAACGTGGACTTCTCCCTGGCGAAGGGCGAGATCCACGCCCTCGTCGGCGAGAACGGAGCCGGGAAGTCGACCCTGATCAAGATCCTCACGGGCGTCGACCGCGCGGACAGGGGCACGATCGAGCTAGACGGGCGCGTCGTGGTGGTCCGGTCACCGCTTCAGGCGCAGGAACTCGGCATCAGCACGGTGTACCAGGAAGTCAACCTGTGCCCGAACCTCACTGTGGCCGAGAACATCCTCATCGGCCGGCAGCCCAGCCGCTTCGGCGTCAGCGTCGACTGGAAGAAGCTCAACACCCAGGCGCGCGAGTACCTCAAGCAGCTCGAGGTCCAGATCGACGTCACCAGGCCCCTCGGCTCCTACTCGGTCGCGATCCAGCAGATGGCGGCCATCGCCAGGGCGCTCGTAGTCTCCAACGCGAAGGTGCTGATCCTCGACGAGCCGACATCAAGCCTCACCGCCCATGAGACGGCGCAGCTCTTCAAAGTGATGAGGAAGCTGAAGAGCGAAGGCATCGCGGTGGTCTTCATCACGCACTTCCTGGACCAGGTCTACGAAGTGTCCGACCGAGTCACCGTCCTGAGAAACGGAGCCCTCGTTGGGACTTATCCAACGGCGTCGCTTGCGAGGCTGGAGTTGATCCGCCTGATGCTGGGCCGCAGCATCACGGCCCTCGACGACATGTCGGCCCACAAGATCGAGAGCAGCCAGCACATCAAGACCGATGCTCTCCTGAAAGCCGACGAGCTGGGGCTCTCCAACTCGATCGACCCTTTCACCCTGACGCTGCACGCGGGCGAAGTTGTAGGGCTCGCCGGGCTTCTCGGTTCGGGTCGAACGGAAGTCGCGAACCTCCTCTTTGGAGTCGACAAGCCGGATGCGGGCTCGCTCACCATGGACGGCAAGCCGGTAACGGACTTCACGCCGGCGGGCTCAATCCATCGCGGCATCGCCCTCTGCCCTGAGGATCGCAAGGTCGAAGGCATCGTCGCGGACCTAAGCGTTCGCGAGAACATCATCCTGGCCATGCAGGCGGGCCTCGGCTGGTTCCGGAGAATCGGCACGAAGGAGCAGTACGAGATAGCGGACAAGTACATCAAGCTCCTGAACATCAGCACGCCAACGGCGGATCAGCAGATCAAGAACCTCAGTGGCGGCAACCAGCAGAAGGTCATCCTGGCCCGCTGGCTGGCCGCTAACCCGCGGCTTCTGATACTCGACGAGCCCACGCGCGGCATCGACGTCGGCACCAAGGCGGACATCCAGAAACTAGTCTTGTCGCTGGCCGAGGAAGGCAAGTCGTGCATCTTCATCTCATCCGAGTTGGATGAAGTGCTGCGAACCAGCCATCGCATCGTCGTCATGCGAGACCGGTCGAAAGTGACCGAGTTCTCCGGCCAAGTCGATGAGCAGGACATCATGCAAGCGATCGCGGGAAGTGCGTCATGAACGGCTCGTTCTCCAGGACCTGGGGCAGGCTCACGGAGAGCATGCTCTTCTTGCCCACGGCCGCCTTGTTGCTGATCCTGATCGCCGACTTCTTCCTGATCCCCGGCTTCTTCTCGATTCAGCTGAAAGGCGGCCATCTCTACGGCAACTTGATCGACATCCTGGTCCACGGATCGCCCACGATGATCCTGGCAATGGGAATGACGCTCGTGATCGCCACAGGCGGAGTCGATCTCTCCGTCGGCGCCATCATGGCCATTACATCGTCCGTGGCGTGCGTCATGATTAATCCGACCATCGTTGGGATGAACCTCACCGACCCGCAGAAGTTCATCAACGATCCCCAGTACACCTGGGCTCCATTGTGGGCGGTGATCGTCGTGCCGATGGTCATAGCCACGCTTTGTGGGTTATGGAATGGTGTGCTCGTCGCCTACGGGCGGATCCAGCCGATGGTCGCAACGCTCGTTCTGATGATCGCCGGTCGAGGGATCGCCCAGCTGATAACGAACGCCATCCAGATCATCATCTTCAACGACACGTACGCCTTTATCGGGAACGGCTACATCCTCCTGCCGTTCTCGTTGTATGTGGCAGTCGCGGTGTTCATAGGAGCCTGGCTCTTGACACGTCGGACGTCGATAGGCGTCTTCATCGAGTCGGTCGGGATCAACTACCGATCGAGCTTCTATAGCGGCATTAACGAGAAGAAGATCAAGCTCTTCGCGTATGGTTTCTGTGGCTTCTGCGCGGGCATTGCTGGGCTCATCGTGACGTCCAACATTCGTACGTCGGATGCGAATCAGATCGGCATGTACACAGAATTGGATGCGATCCTGGCCGTCGTAATCGGCGGGACTCTTCTCGGAACCGGGGGTCGCTTCTCGTTGATGGGGAGCGCGATCGGGGCCCTGGTTCTGCAGACGACGATCACGTCGATGCTGTCGTTCGGCGTTCCGGCGAGTGCGGTCATCGCAGTCAAGGCTTTGGTCGTGATTGCCGTGGTCCTCCTCTATGCCGAGCAGGTCAAGGGCTTCGTTCGTAGGCTGGGCAGCTCGTCCTTGCGGAGGGAGACAGCCCAATGAAGACGCGTTTGGCCGCAGCCTTGGCGCGAAACCGGAAGTTTCTGCCGCTGGGCTCCACAGTCGGGCTCTTCTTGGTTGTCTACTTGCTCGGCTTCCTGGCTTACCCGGCGATGCGCGACGGGCAGGCATTCTTCAACCTGATGGATGCGGCCCCGTTCTTGATCGTCACGGTCGTGGGTGAGTCCTTCGTGATCATCTCCGGCGGCATCGACCTCTCGGTCAGTGGCATCCTCGCCCTGACTACCGTGGTCGCGGCGTCGCTGCTCCAAATGGGCTGGAGCGCGTGGATGATCTTCCCAGTCGTCCTGCTGATGGGGATGCTCTTCGGGTTGGTGATGGGTTTGTTCATCACCTACCTGAAGGTTCAGCCCTTCATCGCAACACTGGCGGGCATGTGGCTGGCTCGTGGCCTGTCCTACGTCATCAGCGACGCCGAAGTTCGCATTCATGACGCAACGTACACCACGCTGGGCCAGACGAAGATCCTGATCCCAGGGCTGGCCGATCCTGCCACCAAGCATGGCGACTACATCACCTACCTGGTAGCCGTGGCCCTGATCGTGCTCGCAATCGGGCTCTTCCTCGCCCACTTCACGCGGTTCGGCCGAACGGTCTACGCGATGGGCGGCGGCAACGGTGCCAACGAGCAGTCCGCCCGGCTCATGGGTCTGCCAGTGAACCGGACCAAGGTCCTCGTCTACGTCCTCAGCGGCTTCTGCTCGGCCCTGGCCGGGATCCTGTACAGCATCTACGTCATGTCGGGACGCGGCAACGCCGGGACAGGATTCGAACTGACGGCTATCGCGGCCGTCGTCATCGGCGGAATCGCGCTCACAGGCGGCGAGGGCTATCTGATAGGCGCCCTCGTAGGTGTCCTGATCACCTCGCTGATCCAGAGCATCATCCAGTACAACGGAGAGCTCAGCAGCTATTGGGTCTACATCTTCATCGGGGCTCTGATGCTCATCTTCATCGGCGTTCAGGGAATCGTGGCCGCCTGGAATGCCGAGGCGCTCGCGCGCGCCCGCGTAGGCGGCCACGTCGTCCGCAAGCCCCCTGTCGTCTGGTACAAGCGAAGGCTCTTCCGTGGCGGAATGGTTGCGGTCGCCGTGGTCGTAGTGTTGGCCGTGAGCGTCAACGTCGTGGTTCCGTTCGTGTTCCCCAAGCAGGCAGTCGTGACCTGCACCCTCAAGCCCATGAGGCCGGACCAGGACAAGACCTTGGCTCAGGCAGGCGCTGTGATCGTCTACGAGCGGAACGGCGGCACGTCCTGTGTCGATGAACTCTATGCCATTTACGGGGACGGCCATATCACGATCGATCTGGGCGACAGCAGCGTCAAGCAGAAGCAGATCACAACAACACAGGTGAACTCGCTTGTGTCGGAGATCAACGATCTCGGCTTCTTCACGCCAGACTTCTACACTACTCATCACACGCCGTGCGGCGCTTGCTACCAGTACTCGACGACGATCACATACCAGGGTCAAACAAAGACTGTCGATGCCGTTGACGGAGGAACGGACGCGCCATCCGCATACTGGCCAATGACAGGGCTCCTGGCACCCATCTTGTACGGCGGTGGCAAGTAATGAAAGGCAATTCCGGGATGAGTGCTCGAAAGACGCTGGCCGCAGTCATCGCGCTCGGTCTTGCCGTGACCGGCTGCGACTATATCGTGCCGCCGATCGACTTCAGCACGGCCACCCCGGTCCTGTCGAGTCAGGGCTGGTCGGGGTTCGTGACGAACGTTGCCGACGCGAACGGCGCCCTACACGTCGACCTTTCCATCAAGAACGACACGAACGATTGGAGCGCGATGGACGTAGGCTCCAGCGTCGCCAAGGTGACGGACGCGGCCGGCAAGACGAGTAGCTGCGCCACGGTTTTCGTCGGGACGTCCACCTTCGTCAACAATGGTGGCTGGTTCCTGGCGCCCGGCTTCCAGATGAAGGGGTATACCGGAGGAAGCGTCGCCAAACCAACGAAACAGATGCTCTACGTGGAGTGCGCTGGCGTCGCGAAGGCCGCTGGCGAGAAGCTGGCTGTGGACTACGCGTACATCACGGGCGCGTTCAACTACTACACGGCCTCACAGGTCTCTCACAAGACGTTGGAGTTGGATCTCGACAAGGTCGTCTCCGATGCCAAGTACCCGGTGGGTGACAAGGTTGCGGGCCTCAAGATCGAGACCTCCAGCTCGGTCATACCTGCTATCAACGACTGCACCGTGCAGCTGACGGGCGTCAAGAGGACGGATACAGGATTCGAGTTCAGCTGGGAGAGCACGAATCCCGGCAAGGACCCAGCGTACGTCCACATCGGCCAGCCTCCGGTCCTCGGCGCTGATGGGGTCTTGTACGGGGCGTATGTGAGCCCGCATCTGTCTAATGCCCCCATCACGCCGAACGGAGGCAAGGCCACCTGGACAACAACGGCCTCGGTCCCGACGGATGTGAGCGGCTTCTACATCCTTCTCCCAGTGGAGACGAAACAGCAGAAGTACTTCGTGGACCACGTCGTCGACATTACCGACAAGTGACCTTGCGTCCCGGTCGATTGGGCAAAGTGCGTTCGCTCGTATCACGTGTGGCGCGACCTGAACGCGCCGTGCCTCGGGAGGTAGCTGGGGAGTGGCTGAATTGAAGGCGCTGGGCGAGTTCGAAGTCTGGTTTCTGACCGGGAGCCAGGACCTCTACGGTGACGAGACTCTTCGTCAGGTGGCCGCGCACTCGGAGCGCATCGCGGCGGGCCTGAACGAATCCGCGGCGATCCCTGTCAATGTCGTATACAAACCGGTGGTGAAGTCCCCGGAGAGCATCGCCGCCGCATGCCTGGAAGCAACGGCGTCTCCCACGTGCGTGGGCGTAATCGCCTGGATGCACACGTTCTCCCCGGCTCGGATGTGGATCGCGGGCCTGCAGGCTCTGCAGAAGCCGCTTCTGCACCTCCACACCCAGTTCAATCGCGATCTCCCGTGGGGCGAGATCGACATGGACTTCATGAACTTGAACCAGGCCGCTCACGGCGATCGCGAGTTCGGGCACATCGAGACCAGGCTGGGGCTCGCCCGCAAGACGGTCGCCGGCCACTGGCAGGACCCCGCGGTTGCCGATCGGATCGGGTGGTGGGCGCGGGCGGCTTGCGCCTGGCACGAGGCCCATCACCTCAAGGTAGCCAGGTTCGGCGACAACATGCGCAATGTGGCCGTGACAGAAGGCGACAAGGTGGAGGCCCAGATCCGCCTCGGCGTCGCCGTAAACGGGTATGGCGTCAGCGATCTCGGCGACGCCGCCCGCGCGGTGTCGGAAGCCGCGGTCGACGATCTGATCGAAGCCTATGAGTCGAGCTACGATCTCGCGGCGAGCCTGCGTGCGAATGGCGCCGACAGGGAAGCGCTGCGCGAGGCCGCTCGAATCGAAGCCGCCCTTCGAGCCTTCCTGACCGAGGGTGGCTTTGGCGCCTTCACGGACACCTTCGAGAACCTCGATGGGCTTCGCCAGCTACCCGGAATTGCATGTCAGCGGCTTATGGCCGACGGTTTCGGATTCGGCGCGGAGGGCGACTGGAAGACCGCCGTCATGGTCCACCTCCTCAAGGTCATGGCCAGGGGACTCCCGGGCGGGACCTCGTTCATGGAGGACTACACCTATCACCTCGGCCCGGAGGGAGAGAAGGTCCTGGGCGCGCACATGCTCGAGGTCTGCCCGACGATCTCCGACGGGAGAGTGTCGTGTGAGATCCATCCCCTGTCCATCGGCGGACGCAGCGACCCGGTGCGTCTCGTCTTCACCGCCGGTTCCGGACCGGCCGTCGTCATTGCCCTCATGGACATGGGAAACCGGTTCCGGCTCCTGGCCAACGAGATCGACGTGGTTCCGCCGGACAAGCCGATGCCGCGTTTGCCGGTCGGTCGAGCCGTCTGGAAGCCGCGCCCGAATCTGGCAACCGCAACCGAAGCGTGGCTGATGGCGGGAGGTTCCCACCACACCGTTCTGAGCCGCGCCATCGGACCGGAGCCACTGGCAGACTTCGCCGAGATGGGCGGCCTGGAGTTCCTCCTCATCGACGCCGAGACGACCATTCCGGGCTTCAAGAAGGAACTCCGCTGGAACCAGGTCTACTACCATCTCGCTGACGGGTTGTAGGCGGCTCCCGGCCGGCAAGACGGAGGAACATCGATGCCAGTGCTGATGCTGCCCGAGCTTCGGGAGCAGGTCTGGCGGGCCAACCAGGCGCTGGTGCGATCCGGCCTGGTGACCCTCTCCTTCGGCAACGCCAGCGGCGTCGACCGCGCGGCGGGCGTGCTGCTCATCAAGCCCAGCGGTGTGCCATACGATCAGCTCCGTCCCGAACAGCTCGTGGCGGTGTCGCTGGTGGACGGGCTGGTTGTGGAGGGGGAGCTGCGGCCTTCGTCCGACACTCCGACTCACCTGCTCCTGTACCAGCGCTACCCGGAGATCGGCGGAGTCGTACACACCCACTCCACGGCGGCCACCGCCTGGGCGCAGTCCGGCAGGTCGATTCCGCCGCTCGGGACGACGCACGCCGATCACTTCCACGGCGCCGTCCCGGTCACGCGGCAGCTGATCGAGAGCGAGGTCTCGGGCGAGTACGAGCGAGAGACCGGTGCGGTGATCATCGAAACCCTCGAGCGCCTCGGGCTCAGCGCAGCCGAGATGCCTGCGGCCCTGGTTGCTTCCCACGGACCGTTCACCTGGGGCCGCGACGCCCAGGACGCTGCCGACAATGCCACGGCGCTGGAGGTCGTGGCCGCGATGGCCAGCCAGACGTTCGCCCTCAACCCGGAGGTGCAGCCGATCGCCGGCTACCTGGCCGAGCGCCACTTCCGGCGAAAGCACGGGCCCGGCGCCTATTACGGGCAGGCGCCGAGACCGGGGTCGGGCGCGGGGGGCCGGAGCTGAGATGACGACGCCGGCGGCCGTGGCCGCGGCGCGGATTCACGGTCGTCACGACGTCCGCGTCGGCCGCGAGCCGGTGGCCACTCCCGGGCCCGGCGAAGTCCTGCTGCGGGTGACCGGTGTGGGCCTCTGCGGCTCGGATCTGCACTGGTTCGAGGAGGCCAGCATCGGCGACGCGTTGCTTTCGCGGCCCCTCATCCTGGGTCACGAGTTCGGGGCCACGATTGCCGATGGACCTCGGGCCGGCCAGCGCGTGGCGGTCGACCCGGCGAACAACTGCGGCCGCTGCGAGCCGTGCGTCGAAGGCCGGGCGAACCTGTGCCTGGCCATGCGTTTCGCCGGGCACGGCACCACGGATGGGGCGTTGCGCACACTGATGACCTGGCCGGAGCGCCTGCTGTCGGAGCTGCCCGACGCGATAGGCGACGACGAGGCTCCGCTGCTGGAGCCGCTGGGAGTCGCGCTTCACGCCCTGGATCTCGGTCCGGTGCCACCCGGCGGGCGGGCCGGAGTCTACGGCGCCGGACCCATCGGCCTGCTGCTGGTCCAGCTCCTCCGCGCGCAGGGCGTCTCTACGATCGTGGCGACGGACAGGCTCTCCCACCGTGTGGCCGCCGCGAAGTCGATGGGCGCCACGGACGCGTTTCTCGTGGACGCCGAGGCAGGATCGTCGTTCTCGCCGCAACGCCTGATGGCACGCCAGGTACCAGTCGACGTCGCTTTCGAAGTCTCGGGCTCTGACGCGGCCCTGTCGGACGCCATATGGGCCGTTCGCCCCGGTGGCCGGGTTGTGCTCGTGGGCATCCCGGCCGGCGATCGGACCAGCTTCGAGGCAGCCGTAGCGCGACGCAAGGAGCTGCCGCTCCTGGAGTGCCGGCGCATGACGGCCTCCGATCTACCGCGCGCCATCGCGCTGGTGGCGGCCGGGTCCATCGATCTGGCCTCGCTGATCACCGACCGTTTCCCCCTCGTTCGGGCGCCGGAGGCGTTCGCTGCGCTGGCGGACCGGCGCGGGTTGAAGGTGATCGTCCAACCCGACGCGGAGTGACAGATAGGACAGGGAGAAGGAGTGACGGCCGGGCCTGCTACACCGTCGGTGGGGACTTCGGAACGGCCAGAAGTCAGGATCGCCACGGGAGCGCCAGCGACAGGCACGGCCGGCACGTGCCGAGGAGGATTCCGATGAACCAGCAACAGGGCAGGGCGGCGGAGCTGATCCGGTCGGGTGGCGCCTTCTTCGGGATCGAGTTCGGCTCGACGCGCATCAAGGCGTCCCTCATCGGTCCCGATACGACACCGCTGGCGTCGGGCTCGCATGCGTGGGAGAACCAGCTCAAGGAAGGCGTCTGGACCTACGACACGGAGGACGTCTGGAAGGGCCTGGCCGACTGCTACGCCTCGCTTGTCCAGGACGTGCGAGCCCACTACTCGCTGGAGCTGACCGCGGTCGCGGCCATGGGCTTCAGCGGGATGATGCACGGGTACGTGGCGCTGGATGCCGAGGGGAAGCTGCTGGTGCCATTTCGTACGTGGCGGAACAACATCACTGGCCAGGCCTGCGCCGAGCTGACCCCGCTCCTCGACTTCGCGGTCCCACAGCGCTGGAGCATCGCCCACCTGTACCAGTCGATCCTGGAAGGGCAGCCGCACGTGCCGAGGATCGCCCACTTGACCACGCTGGCCGGGTACGTCCATTGGAAGCTCACCGGCGAGCACACGATGGGCGTGGGTGAGGCCTCGGGCATATTCCCCATCGACCCACTCAGCGGTGACTGGGACGCCGCGCGAATGGCCAGATTCGACGCTCTCATCGCGCCGCGCAAGCTGGGCTGGAGGCTCCGGGAGATCCTCCCTGCCGTCCTGCCCGCGGGCCGCCCGGCCGGGAAGCTCACCGCCGAGGGCGCGAAGCTGCTCGACCCTTCGGGCAGGCTTCCGGCCGGCATCCCGCTGTGTCCTCCCGAGGGCGACGCGGACACGGGCATGGTCGCCACCAACGCGGTCCGCCCGCGCTCTGGGAACGTTTCCGCGGGCACCTCGGTCTTCGCGATGATCGTGCTGGAGAAGAGCCTCGCTCGCGTCCACGAGCAGATCGACATCGTGCTCACGCCCGACGGCAAGCCCGTGGCCATGGCCCACTCCAACAACGGTTCCTCCGACCTCGACGACTGGATCGCGCTCTTCGGCCAGGTAGCCAGGGCGCTCGGCAACGAGGCCACGCTCGACGACCTGTACGGCAAGCTCCTGCCGCTGGCTATCGAGGGCGATCCGGATGCGGGCGGCCTCCTGTCGATCAACTACCTGTCGGGCGAACACATGACCGGCTTCACCGAGGGCCGGCCTCTGTTCGCCCGGAACGAGAACAGCAGGTTCACCCTGGAGAACTTCATGCGGGCGATGTACTTCGCCTCACTCTGCTCCATCCGAACCGGCATGGACATTCTCACCGTGGAGGAGGGGGTGGTCATCGAGGAGATCCGGGGCCACGGCGGCTTCTTCAAGGTCGGCGACACCGGCCAGCGCATGATGGCCGCCGCCCTCAACGTTCCCGTCAGCATCCCCGCCACCGCCGGCGAGGGTGGGGCCTGGGGCATGGCCGTGCTGGCCGCGTACATGCTCCGCGCCGACGCCAAGCAGTCGCTGCCCGACTACCTGGACGAGCGCATCGCCAGGAGCATCGGCAAGCCGGTCAAGCCCGACCCCCGCGACGTCAGGGGCTTCGCCGAGTTCTTCGCGCGCCACAAGAAAGGGCTCGCCGTTGAGCGCGAGGCGGTGAAGGCGCTGAGCTGAGGCTCGCGGCGACGCGAACAGGCGAAGAGTAACTGGGGAGTGGGCGGGGACGGTACCGTGTGGGACGGAACCGGCCTGCAACGGCCTGGCTCTCGCCCGCGCGGTCCGACCGACCCGGCGTGACTCGCAGGCGCCTTCGGCAGGCCTCCGGTCACGAGCCGAGGCGGCCGCTCGGCGCCGGCCGACGGTCCATGCGGCAGGGTAGCGAGCGGGCCGGGCGCTGTACCATTTACGAGCATCAGCCCGTAACATTCCCGGCTTCGGTGCGCCCCGAGTGCGCCTGGCCGGCCATCTTCAGGAGAACGAACGCATGCCAAAGGTTGCCGGCTCCGTCAAAGAGCTCCTCGCCGCCCTCGACGGCATCGCGCGGATCGAGGGAGAGCGACTCGTCGTCACCGACGAGGCAGGCCTCCGGACGCGCGGCATCTACGACCTGGCCTGGAGCGCCACCTTCAGCGAGGACGAGGCCACCGTCGAAGCCGCTCGCTGGATCATCTGGGAAGCCAGCCAGGCTGTCGGCGCTCGCTCGGCGAGCATCCAGGACCTTTACAAGGCCCGCTCGCGCGACGAGTACCAGGGGATGACCGTTCCGGCCATCAACCTGCGGGCCCAGACCTTCGACATGGCTCGAGTCATCCTCGAGACGGCCAAGAAGAACGACTCCGCCGCGGTCATCTTCGAGCTGGCTCGGTCGGAGCAGACCTACACGTTCCAGCGCGTTTTCGAGTACGCGACCAGCGTCCTGGCGGGCGCCATCGCAGCCGGCTGGAAGGGCCCCGTCTTCATCCAGGGCGACCACTACCAGTTCAACGCCAAGAAATACGCGGCCGATCCCGAGAAGATGACCGAGGAGATCCGCAAGGGCTGCCGCGACGCAATCGCCGCCGGCTACCGGAACATCGACATCGACAGCTCAACGCTGGTCGACCTGTCGCATCCGACGCTGGAAACCCAGCAGCATGAGAACTACATGCGGGCGGCCGAACTGACCGCTCTCATCCGCTCGCTCGAGACCGACGGCGTGACCGTCAGCGTGGGCGGCGAGATCGGCGAGGTGGGCAAGAAGAACTCCACCACGGACGAGCTCAAGGCCTACCTGGACGGCTATCGTCGCCAGCTCGACTCACGGGCGAAGGGAGCGATCGGCCTCTCGAAGGTCTCCGTCCAGACCGGCACCAGCCACGGCGGCACTCCGTTGGCGGACGGCGGCGTCGCCGAGGTCGCCCTCGATTTCAACGTTCTGACGGAACTGTCGAAGGTGGCCCGCGAGTACGGCCTCTCCGGCGCGGTACAGCACGGCGCCAGCACACTGCCGGACGACATGTTTCACAAGTTCCCGGCCACCGGCTGCGCCGAGATCCACCTGGCCACGGGCTTCCAGAACGCCCTGTACGAGCATCCGGCCTTCCCGGCCGAGCTCCACAAGGCGATCGAGGAGTGGGTCTTCGCCAACTGCCAGGACGAGCGCAAGCCGGATCAGACCGACTCGCAGTTCGTCTACACCGGACGCAAGAAGGCGATCGGCCCGTTCAAGCGCCAGCTCTGGGACCTGCCCACGAAAGACGTGATCCTGGCGGCCCAGGCCGAGAAGGTGGACTTCCTCTTCAAGCAGCTCGGCACCCCCGGGAGCCGAGCGCTCGTCGAGAAGTACGTCAAGCCGGTCGAGTTCCACAAGTCGATGCCGGAGGCCCTCAAGGCCGCTCGGTAACGATCCGTTCTACCAGCCAGATTGAAGGGCGTCCGCAAGGGCGCCCTTCTGCTTCGCGGGCAGATCCATCGCCGCCACGGCGCAAGGGCCAGCCCGACCAGCGGCCTGCCGGCCCCAGGCTCACTCTTCACGCGGTGACACGCACTTTCGAAAACAGCGTCCACAACCAAACCGAATGGACGACCGAAGACGGCGGGCGGTCGAATGCCGCCTTGGTACCTTAGCCGTCGACCGACCGCCAGACATGCAGCCAGGGGACAACCCGATGGACCGCTGGAAGTTCTACGACATCACGCATCGCGATCACCTGATTTGTAACCCCACGAGCGTCGCCAAGCTGGACGAGCTCATCGGCTTGCTCGATCTCGGGCCCGAACCTCGCGCCCTCGACATAGCCTCGGGCAAGGGTGAGTTCATCGTTCGGGTCGCGGAGCGCTTCGGCGGGCCCTCGGGTGCGGGCTTCCGAGGCGTCGCGGCCGATATCTCGCCCTACTGCACGGCCGACCTTCGAGCCAGGGCGGCGAGCAGGGTTCCGTCGGCTGCGCTCGAGGTCCTCGAGATGGACGGCGCCGAATACCATCCGGCCGCGGGATCATTCGACCTGGCGTCCTGCATGGGCGGCAGCTGGGTGTTCGGCGGACATCGTGAGACGCTTCACTTCCTGGCCCGGGCCGTGAAGCCGGGCGGTGCCGTCGTGGCCGGGCAGCCGTTCTGGAGGAAGGAGCCTGGGGCCGAGTTTCTCGCCTGGTCGGGCTTGAAGAGCGACCAGTTCGGCAGCCACCTCGAGAACGTCGAGGCCGGCGAGGCAGAGGAGCTCGTCCCGTTGCTGGCCCTTGTGAGCTCGGGCGATGAGTGGGACCGCTACGAGACTCTCCAATGGCGCGCGGCCGCCCGATACGCCGACGCGCACCCCGACGATCCCGATGTAGCCGAGCTGATCTCCCGCGTCGAGCACAGCCGTCGCGAGTACCTCAACTGGGGTCGGGACACGCTCGGTTGGGCCCTCTACGTCTTCGGAGCACGTTCGAGGAAGTCCGGCGACAGGACGGCCACGGCGGCTGACCCAGATACCTCGGCAGGGGCCGATTTGGCACTCACCTGATGCGGCAGCAACGCGGTGTCCAAGCTGTCTTGAGCGAACGAGCGGAACCGACCTAGGGCTCGCTCGAGTGGGAGTTCGATTCGGAGCGCGTTTGGATCACGGTGCGGTGGGGCTGGGCAAGACCGATTCAAGCTGCTGCAGGTTCGCACTCGTGCACGCGAGGGCCACGATTCGGGAGCCCATGGCGCTCTCGCCGCTCCCTACCACCGACGGAGACACTTCCGGGTCCTGGACGCACACCACGGTGTAGGTGACTGAGGAGTCCCCCGCGTCGACGAAGATGAAGACCGGTTGATCTGCCTCGGTTGGCATGGACTCAGTCGCCGCGGACGCCCCAGGCGGCGGCGCGCTCTCGGTCGAAAACGTGGTTATCTCGACCCCCACGGGCTCAGTCATCGCGGACGTCTCGGGCAGCGGCGCGCTTTCGCTCGAAGGCGTGGTTATCTCGGCCACCAGGGATGTAGTTGCCGCGGACGCCCCGGGCTGCGCGCCCTCGCCCCAGGGTTTGGCGATCGCGGTCGCGACGAAGATGACGGCGACCACTAACAGGAGCGCCAGCAGGTGCGACTCACCTCGCCGGCGGACCGGCGTGAGGGTCGGGCCGCTTCCGAACTCCCCTGATGTGTCGGGGCGGGCTGCCACGTGCTCATCATTCATCGAGGCCCAGGATAGAGTGTGCGGGCTTCGCGTCAAGTCGCCAAGCGGCACGGCTCGGCCTCACAGCCGCGCCCTGCCGCGCGATAGTCGGCCGTGCCTTGACAGCCAATTCGCCGGGCCGGGTTGGCCTGGTTCGGCGGCGGAACGCCTCGGCGCCGGAAGAGCCGAATCACCCATGCGGTTGGTCAGGCGGCTTCCGTCCCGCTAGGATCCGCTCATGACCGAGAGCACTGCCGCGCCGACCGACCTTCTCCGCTGGCGCGACACGGCGCTGGCTCTCTGCGACGAGGCTGACAGGCTCTCGATGGCCGGCTTCCGGCGCGACATCGCGCTCGAGACCAAGCCGGACGGATCCTTCGTCACCGAGGTCGATCGATCGATCGAGCACTTGCTGCGCGATCGCATTCGGGCGGCATATCCGGGCTGCGGCCTGATCGGCGAGGAGGAGGGGAGCGACGACGCAGGCGCGTCGGTCTGCTGGTACCTCGATCCGATCGACGGTACTCACAACTACATGCGGGGAATCCCGATCTTCGCCACGCTGCTGGCGGTTGCCGTGGACGGCGAGGTGCAGCTCGGCGTCGTGAGCGCACCGGCCCTGCGAGAGCGGTGGGTCGCGTGGCGGGGCGGCGGCGCGTGGCGTGGTAGCGATCGCATCGCCGTGAGCCGGATCGCGACCATCGCCGACGGCACGCTCCTCTACGGCAGCCGAACGGCGGACATGAGGTCCGGTTTGATGCCCGGCCTGGACGCGACCCTCGCCGAAGCGTGGCGAGAGCGTGGCTTCGGGGACTACTGGGGCTATATGCTCGTCGCCGAAGGGGCGGCCGAGGCCATGATCGAGACCGGCGCCCATCCGTGGGATTGGGCCGCGCCGCTGGTGATCGTGGAGGAAGCCGGGGGCCGCCTCACGACCGCCTCCGGGGAGCGGCGCATCGACGGGGCGTCGGCGGTCGCGACGAACGGTCTGGTCCACGGCGAATTGCTGGGCCGCTTGCAGGAGATGAGGTAGCCGGGTCATGACCATGGATCTCTACCTCGAGGTCGACATCGACAGCGATCTCGAAACCGTCTTCTCCTGGATCGCCACGCCCGAGAAGGCGAAGGTCTGGATGACCGGCGTGGTGGAAACCGAGATCATCGACCGGAAGCCGGGCATGGTCGGAACAACCTTCCGAGAGAGGCTCGAAGAAGGCGGGAGCGGCATCGAGATCCACGGGATCGTGACAGCGTTCGAGCCAGACCATCGGATCTCCTTCCACCTGGAGAGCAGGATCAACGCGCTGGACGTGGACTATCAAGTCGACGAGGTAGGCGATCTGGTTCGCCTCAGCGTCGTCTCGGCCATTCAATGGAGATTCCCCGCGAACCTGACGAGCCTCCTCTTCGGTCGGTCGATGAGGGCGAGGATCACGGAAGAGTCGGAGCAGGAGTTCGCCAGGCTGAAGGAACTCTGCGAAACGGGAAGGACGGAGTGAGGGTCGAGTGCTCCGGCTTGTGGGCAACGGGCCGACCCGGCTAGACTCGGGGTCGTTCGCGGCGAGAAGACCGCTATTCGTGGCAGAGGTCGGGTGGACCGACCGGCGGCCCACCAGTACGGAGGTTGAAGAGATGGGCGACAAGACTCCCAAGCGACCGCCCAAGGTGAAGAAGCCGAAGCCCAAGGCGCAGCCGCCGGCCAAGGGCTCGTAGGAGCGCCGGCAGGCAACAAGAAGGCCGCCCGAGGCCAGCGGGTTCGGGCGGTCCAGCCCATCCATTCGAGTTCGGAGGAAGCGATGCCCGCGCCGGTTCGACCCGGCGTCTTCGTCGGCGCGCGGCTGCTCGACGGCCTATCGCCCGACGCGATAGCCGACGGAATCCTTGTCACGGACGATCAGGGACGGATCGCCGCGGCCGGTCCTGCCGCAAGGACGGCCGCTCCCGGTGACGTGGACCGGATCGACCTTACGGGTTTGACAGTTCTGCCCGGGATCGTCGACTGCCACGTCCACCTGGCGATGCGCCTCGAGCCCGTGCACGACCAGGCCCAGCGCTCCGCGACCGACCTCGTCGTGCGAGCGCTCCAGACCGGCCGCGAATTCCTGGAAGCGGGCGTGACCACGGTCCGCGACGCTGGATACACTCCGGCCGGCATCAAGCGTGCCTTCGCCTCGGGCGCCTTCCCTGGGCCGCGTACCCAGGTCAGCTGCCAGCCGCTCTCCCAGACGGGCGGACACGGCGACGACTGGACGCCCTCCGGAATGGTCGTGATGACGGAGATGAGCGACCTCCCGAGTGGGATTGCCGACGGCGTGGACGCCGTACGCCGAGCCGCCCGGCTGCAGATCCGGGCCGGCGCCGATTGGATCAAGGTCATGGCGACGGGCGGCGTTCTATCTGCGGCGGACACGCCGGACGCCAGCCAGTTCACGATCGATGAGATCCGCGCCATCGTGGAGGAGGCGCGCGCTGCCGGCATAAAGGGCACGCTCGCCCATGCCGAGGGCACCGCCGGCATCAAGAACGCGCTGCGTGCCGGCATCAGCAGCATCGAGCACGGCGACCTGATCGACGACGAGGGGATCGATCTGATGCTCGAGCGGGACGTGCCCCTGGTGCCGACCTTCAGCATCAACTTCACGCTCATGGATGCCGGTCGCGTGGCCCGGGGCGAGGTTCCTCCCTGGGCCGTCGAGAAGATGAAATACCTCTTCGAGCACCAGCAGGGCAGCTTCCGTCATGCCGTCGAGCGTGGCGTGCGGGTCGTGATGGGTACGGATAGCTTCAACGGGATGTATCCGCCGGCCGAGCTTGCCTACATGGCCGAGTTCGGGTTGGGGCCCCACCGGGCGATTCAGGCGGCCACGATCGAAGGGGCCAGGCTGCTGGGGCTGGCAGACCAGATAGGGAGTCTCGAGGTGGGCAAGCAGGCCGACCTGATCGCGGTCTCGGGCGACCCACTCGCGGAGCCCGAGCTGTGGCGCGATCCGGCGCGGATCGTCTTCGTCGTGCAGGGCGGCCGAGTCGTGGCGGATCGCCGCGGGGCCTGAACCGTGGTCTTCTACTATGCGGCGACCATCCTGGACGCCTGGCTGGCGGCGATCCGCGCCCTTACCAGTCCCAGACGAGCACTGCGATCTCTCAGAGGCGCCTGGCGAGCACTTCCCGGCGACCTGATGGGGCGGATGATCATGCGTGGATGCGGCATACCGGCGCCGAGCCGGATCGTCGATGCCGGCACCGTGTCGGCGGTACTGGTCGAGCATCCCAACGTGGGGCGCTACTTCGGGCTGCAGCTCATCCCGGTCCAGGCTCAGACGCTCGGCCGGTACGTCTTCTCACGCGGTCCGATTCCCGATCACACGCTCGAGCATGAGATCGAGCACATCCGCCAGTGGGAGCGGCTGGGGCCGTTGTACCTGCCGCTCTACTTCGGCTCGTCCGCCGTGGCGCTCTGCCGCGGCCGGCGGCCCTACTGGGACAACCGCTTCGAGGTGGCCGCTCGACTTCGTGCCGACCGGGGGCCGGCCGCGCGAATCGACGGCGGGCCATCCTGACAGCAACCGGCAGGAATGCTTCGTACCCTCATACCGTCCAGTAGCGAGGAGTCCACCATGGCCACGCGCATCCAGGTCACGTTCGATTGCGCGGCTCCCGGGCGACTGGCGGAGTTCTGGTCCAAGGCTCTGCACTACGGCCCGCCGGATCCCTCCAGCGACGCCGATTGGGCGGCGATTGAAGACCCGGACCGAGCCGGACCGCGCTTCTACTTCCAGCGTGTGCCCGAGGGCAAGGTAGCCAAGAACAGGATGCACCTCGACCTGACCGTCGAAGGCCGGCAGGGCGCATCTCTCGAGGATCGGAAGGTTCTCGTGGCCGCCGAGGTGGAGCGCCTCAAGGCGCTCGGCGCCGACGATCGTCGGGGTGCGATCGAGCAGGACGGCGAGTTCTGGGTCCGCATGAACGATCCCGAGGGGAACGAGTTCTGCGTCCAGTGAGCTGGGGACCGTCGGGGACGAAACCTGACCAAAGCAGTAGGATATAGGTCGGGGTCGCGCCGGCCGTTAGGCGCGCCGATGCCGCGCTGCGAGGAACTCACCCAACATGCCAACTCTGACCCAAGACGCCGTCCTGAAAGCTCTGGCCACTGTTCAGGAGCCCGAGCTCGGGGGCAACCTGGTCGCTCGAAACATGATCAAGGACCTGGTAGTCGACGGATCCAGGGTGGCGTTCACGATCGAGCTGACGACTCCGGCATGCCCGCTCAAGGATGAGATCCAGGCCAGGGTGGAGGCCGCTCTGAAGCCTATCGGGGCTCAGGCGATCGAGGTCGGCTGGGGCGCGACGGTCCGACGGTCCACTCCGACGACGCCGCAGATGCTGCCGGGCGTGAAGAACATCGTCGCGGTGGCGTCCGGCAAGGGTGGGGTCGGCAAGACGACGGTGAGCGTGAACCTGGCCGTGGCTCTGGCTCAGGCCGGCGCCTCGGTCGGGCTGCTCGACGCCGACATCACCGGGCCCAACATTCCGATGATGATCGGGGCCGAGGGTCAACCGGTGGCCAGCGCAAACGGGAAGATCACCCCGATCGAGGCCTACGGCGTCAAGGTGATCTCGATCCAGTTCTTCCTGCCCGAGGGCCAGCCGGTGGTGTGGAGGGGGCCGCTGGTGGGCGGCGCCATACAGCAGTTCCTGCGGGACGTGGAATGGGGTGATCTCGACTACCTGGTCGTGGACCTGCCGCCCGGAACCTCGGATGCGCAGCTGACGCTGGCGCAGTCCGTCCCGCTCACGGGCGCCGTGCTGGTGACAACGCCGCAGCAGGTGGCTCTCGCCGACGTGGCCAAGGCCCTGGCTATGTTCAAGCGTGTCAGCGTTCCGATCCTGGGCCTCGTCGAGAACATGTCCGGCTTCGTGTGCGCTCACTGCGGGGAGGTCACCGACATCTTCGGCCGCGGTGGCGGCGAGCGCTACGCCGCCGAGAACGGCATCGACTTCCTGGGCGGAATCCCGCTGGACGTGACCGTTCGCCAGGGAGCGGACGTCGGCGTGCCGGCCGTTGCTCAGGGCCAGGCGGGGCCTGCCGCCAAGGCGCTCGAGCACATCGCCCGCGCCATCGCCGGGAAGGTCAGCGTCCAAGCCGCGCGCGAGCAGCCCGTGCTTACCGTCTCCTGACGGGCGACGGGCCCGCGCGGCGCCCCAAGGCCGGCGGGCAATTGCCGCATTCTGGACCGGCGATCAAATGGGTTGCGACTCCCGGGCTCTGAAGGGTCTCGTGGCCGGGTAGTATTGGCGTGTCTCCACGAGGTTCCGATGCCCTGTCCAGATTGCGGTACGCCGTCCGCGCCGGGTGCGCATTTCTGCCACCTGTGCGGCAGGAGGCTGGAGGCGTTCACCGATGGGCTGACGGCCGGTGACCGGCGCGTCGTGAGCGCCCTGTTCGCCGACCTGGTCGGATACACCCGCCTCGTCGCCGAGCTGGACCTGGAGGAGGTCAGGGCGCGTGTGGACAAGGCCCTCAGCCTCCTCAGCCAGGCTGTCGTCCGCTTCGGCGGCTCGGTCGAGAAGTTCGCGGGGGATGCCGTTCTGGCGGTGTTTGGGGCACCTCTGAGCCACGACGACGATGCCCTTCGGTCTTGCTTGTGCGCCCTGGAAATGCAAGCCGCACTGGCACGAAGCCAGGTCGGGCACGACCGGCCGCTCCAGCTTCGGGTCGGCATCGCCACCGGCGAGGTTGTGGCCGCTCCTCGGGAGATGGCGGGGACGCGCTCCCTGGCTCTGACGGGGGATCCCATGACGACCGCCGCGCGGCTGCAGCAAATGGCCGAACCGAACGAGATCCTGATGGACGACGCGACGGCCTCGGCCGCCGGACCGCACATCGGCGTGGAGCATCTCGGCGAACGCTTGCTGAGAGGGCAGAGTCGAGTGGTCACAGTCCTGCGCCTCGGGAGCGAGCGCCGCATCGTCAGCCATCCGTTCCGGCGCGTGGCCCCGCTGATTGGTCGCGACGACGAGAAGGCGCGCCTCACCGGCCTGCTGCGCCGGACTGCCCAGACGCGCCGCGGTGGAGCGGTGCTCCTGCGCGGCGAGCCGGGGATCGGCAAATCGCGGCTGCTGTGCGAGATGGAAGACGAGGCTCGAGCTGCCGGATTCGCCTGGATGTGGCTCGACAACACGCCCCACGGCATGGACACCCCCTACCGTGCCGTCCGCAACATGGTCGACTGGCTGGCGGAGGAGCAGGGGATGGCTGCCGGCGTGGTCGCTCGCCAGCTGCTATTCGGCGCGAACGCCGCACCCGGCAGTGACCCGGAGTCCGCGCGCCTGATGCTCGGGGCCGTCGCCGTCCTGGCGCGTGATTCGGACGTCCGATTGCTTGCCGAGGAGGGTTGGGAGCCGGCGACGGCTGATCTGGCCGATCCTGCCGAACTGAAGGCCGGGTTCAAGCTGGCGACCGAGATGTGGGTCAGCACGATGGTCGCCGAGCAGCCGCGCTGCATCGTGTTCGACGATTTCCATTGGATGGACCCTTCGAGCCGGGAGCTTATGGACCACGTGGTCTGCGCGGCAGCCGACCTGCCTCTGGTGGTCCTGGCGGGTTCGAGGCCGCCGGTCACGCCCGCCTGGATCGACTTGCCCCACGTCGAATCGATCGATCTTGCGGGTCTCGACGAGGGCGCAACCGAGGAGCTGGGCGGGGCCGTGGCCGGTGCCGCCCTGGAATCGGAGTCCGCCCGCTGGCTGTACCAGAGGACGGCCGGCAACGCGCTCTTCGTGGGCGAGATCATGCGGACGCTGCAGGAGACGGGTTGGCTCGAGCAGGTTGGCAAGCGGTTCCGGATCGATCGCGGCGCGGCTCGCCGGGGCGTGCCGCTGAGCCTGAGGGCGCTGCTCGGCGCCCGAATAGACGCCCTGCCGCCGGCACCTCGAGGCGTGCTGGAAGTCGCCGCCGTCGTTGGCATGACATTCTCGGAGCCGCTTCTCTCAGCTCTGTGCGGCGGCGCCCAGGAGGACAATCTCCGCCAGCTGTCCGAGGCCGGGATCATCGCTCCGGCCGACGAAGCCGGCGCCGGGCCGGATGGATGGCGCTTCCGCCACCAGCTCTTCCTTGACGCGGCCTACGGCCGCTTGCTGGCCGGCCGGCGACGGCAGCTCCACGCGAACCTGGCAGACGAGCTCGAGACCATGGAACCCAGGGTGGACGCCGCGGAGCTGGCTCGCCACCGGGTCGCCGCCGGAGACCCCGAACGTGCGCTGCCGCTGCTGGAACAGGCCGCGCGGGAGGCCGCCGCTGTCGGAGCGGTGGCGGAGGCCGAGGCGTTCATGCGCACGGCCGCCGAACTGAGGGGAGAGACGGGTCCTATCGTCCCCTAGCCGCGCCGGCCGGCCATCACGAGAGCAGCCGGCGAGGCCGGCCGGCCCGTCGCCGGTGAGGCTTCCGAGATCCGATCAAGACGAAGGCCATGGCGCTTGCGGTCACGGGCGGCGCGACAGCGATTGCTCCTCCGGCCGGTGCCACAGCCGCCGCTCCCGGAGGTAGTGGCACGGTACCCCAGACGTCGGCCGACCAGGCCGCGTCCGCGAGCCTGTGCTGGCCGGTCAACGAGGGATGGAGGTAGTCGACCGTGCTCAGGTCGGCGATCGTGAAGTCGCGCATCGAGAGGAGCGACTCGTTGGTGGTGCAGTACAGCTTGCCGCTCGTCGCGCCGGCGGCCGAGATGTCTTCGCAAGCCTGGGCCAGGCTATCGTCGTACTGGCGCAGATACGTTTCGGCCTCGGCCAGCGTCGAAGGGCTGTTGTCTCCCAGGAAGGGCGCGCATGCGGTCGAGTTTCGAGGGAGTGCCAGGAACGCCTTGGCCTTGGCGTCGGCCTGAGTGATGTCTCGCAAGTGGCCGAAGTCGGGGACCGACAGCATCAGGATTCGGCTGCCGGCCGGCAGCCCGTCCCGCAGGATCGAGATCGCCGAGCGAAGATCTGACTCGAATGAGGCCGGATCGGTCTTGGGGTCGTCGCACAGGTCGTTCGTGCCCAGCTCGAAGGTGACGTACGCGGTCTGACCCGGCGAGAGCTTGCGTGCGGCCGCTACGACCGCCGTGGCCTGCCGTGGGGCGTCGTTCATCTTCCTGCCGGACGTGGCGGCATCCACGAGCTTGGGAGAGCCTCCCAGCGCCGCAAATCGTTCGGCGAGACTGAAAACGCCGTCGTTCTTCGCGGTACCGATCACCCACGAGAACTGTGTGTGGTCGCGCAGGTACGCGGGCGTGACGCTGTAGGCCTGGCTGTACGAGTCGCCGATGGCCCCCAGTAGTGCCGGGAGCGGGGGCGTCGTCGGAGCCGGCGTCGGGGTGGAAGCCGGAGTGGGAGATGCAGTGGGCGTTGGCGTGTCCGACGGTGCAGGCGTGGCCAATGGTCCGCCGGGACTGGATGCGGCGGCCGTGATGGATGGAGGCGCATCGGGCGAGGCATCGGCGGTGACGCCGGGGTGTGCGCCGACGAGGCCGGTCTCGAGACCGACCACGACGGTAAGCACGGCGGCCAGCGCGAGAAGCGCCAGCGCGGAGGCACGTTGCGGTCTGTCCGCGAGCCACGACTTCAGTCCACCCATGCGCCAATCCTACGGCCCAGGTGGATCGGCGGCACGCCTCGGACCGGCCCGCCGGAACGGAGGCGGCGGACGACCGCGACCCTGGGCGGCCCGCCCGGAGGACCGCGACCCGACCGGCCCGCCGGAGCGGAGGCGTCCGATCACGATCCTGGCCGAACCCGCCTTCGCTCGGAGGTGCCGCCGCCTAAGATGTCGGCATGCTGGAAACCGATTTCGCCGTCGAAGCACTCGGGCGTTGCCGTCTCTTCGCCGGTCTCGATCCCGAAGCCCTGGAGGCAATAGCCCGAAGTCTCCGGATTCGCCACTTCCGCCGCGGCGAGGTCCTGTTCCACGAAGGCGATCCCGGCGATGCGCTGTTCATCGTCGCCTCGGGCGCGGTCAAGGTGGTCGTTCCTTCGGAGGAGGGCGAAGAGGCGATCCTCGCGACCCTGAAGCGCGGGGATTTCCTGGGCGAGCTGGCATTGCTGGACGGAGCCCCTCGCTCCGCCAGTGCGATCGCTCTCGAGGCCACGGATGCGCTGACCCTGCCGCGCGATCAATTCCGCGCCCTGGCGGACGCAGAACCGGCGATTCGAGGGGCTCTCCTGGAGGCGATGGCACGAGAGCTGCGCCGCCTCACGAAGCATGTCGCCGAGCTGCACTTCCTCGACCTGACCGGCAGGCTTGCCGCAAGGCTGGTGCGGCTCGCCGAGGATCACGGCGAGCGGTTGCCGGACGGCTCGGTCCGGCTTGACGCGCCGCTCACCCAGAGCGATCTGGCGGCCATGATCGGGGCGACTCGTCAGAGTGTGAACAAGCTCCTCGGCGAGTTCGAGGAAGAGGGCTTGCTGCGGCTCGAACGCGACAGCATCGTCGTGGCGGACGTGCCGGCATTGGCCAGGGCGGCGCGCCGGTAGACCCCTGCGGGGGCTCGGTGCGGCCCGTAACGTGGCGTGGCGGGGCTGGGTGCGGCCGGTGCTCGGTGCGGCCGGGACCGCCGATCCCTACGGCCGTCGGATCGTCAACCCGCCGAGATGACCCCTTCGCGGCCCAGCTGGAGAAGCTGCGCTCGGCTCTCGTCGAGGTGATGAGTGGCGATCCCGAACAGCCGCTTCAGAAGCAACGCCGACTGAGCGGATCCGCCGCTCAGCAGGGCCAACAGCTCGGATGTGGGCATGGAGACCAGGACGGCCGGACCTATCGCTCGTGCGGTCGAGAGCGCCTTGGGTTCCTCTCGCAGGGCCGACCAGCCGAGCAGATCGCCCGCGTGAAGCGTCGACACCAGGATCCAGCGGTGTTCGTGTCGGACGCGCAGGGCCAGCTGGCCCTTCTCGAGCCAGTGGATCTCCGAAATGGGCGCCCCCATCTCCACGAGAGTCTCACCGTCGGCCAGCACGCGCCGGACCGAGAGCCCGGCAAGGCCCTCGAGGTCGGCCGGGCTCAATCCTTCGAACAGCGGCAGCCTCGTAAGCTCGGCTGCGCTGACACTCTCCGCCGTGCTCATCTCTCGCTCCCACTCCCCAGATCGTCCGGAATCATCGAGTCGCTATTGTCCATCCGATGCTCACCTGCGCGCTGGACGTCCGAACGGGTCGGCGGGGCGCGTTCAGTGCTCCTTGGCGAGGCGGTGGAGGAGTGCCGCCGCCGCAAGCGCGGCGCGGCGTCTGCCTTCTTCGCCGCCCAGGAAGGCAGTCTGGCTAGCTTCCGAAATACCCCATGGACCGACAACGGCCAGATCCACGCGCGTATCCTCACCGGTTTCCACCGCCCGGACCGCGACCCCGATCGACGCACCCGCCTCCTCCCTGACCCGCTCCGCCAGAGGGGGGAGTGGCCGAGTTGGGTCGTCGGCGGCGAGGGTGCGAGCGCTCAGCAGCCACGCAGCCTCGCCCAGGAGGCGGGTCGTGGAGCCGCCCGTGCCTACTTCGACGAGCGCGGCGGTCCAGCCGCGTTCGGCGAACTGGCGACCAAGGACCGCCTGCCACGTTTCATCGTCGCGGCCCCAGACGTGGTCCCCGACGGCGGCGAGGACGGCCGCCTCCGCCTCCTCGACAAGCTCCGCGGGTCCTCGCCCCGCCTGTGCCACCGCCGAGATCCGGACGTCGACCGCGTCCGCGCGCGCATACGTGGCCACGGTCGGATTCTCGGCCCGGAGCAGCCCTTCTCCCAGCCGCGCGGCCACGATCGACTCGCCGATCCCGGCCAGGCGATAGGTCCGGGTGATCCTCTCCTGGCCCAGTCCACGCTCGTGGAGGCGGGGGAGCACCCAATCTCGCCACATCGGGCTGATCTCGGGAGGCGGACCCGGCAGCGCAACCACCACGCGGCCGTCGGGCCGATCCACCCACCACCCCGGAGCGGTGCCGCGTTCGTTGGGGATCGCCGTCGCCGACGGAATCAGCCACGCCTGCTTGAGATTCGTCTTGGCGAACGGGAGGCGTCGTCGCTCGAAGAGGTGGCGCAGCCAGCCCGCCAGCTCGGGATCCACGGCCGGGCACTCCTCGAGAACCTCGGCGATCGCCTCACGGGTAAGGTCGTCCGGCGTGGGGCCCAGGCCGCCGGTCGTCACGACCAGATCGGCGGCGGCCAGGGCCTCGCCGATGGCGGCCGCGACCGTGGCCAATCGGTCGGGAAGTGCCGAGATCCACAACACTTCGACGCCGGCGTCGGATAGGGACCTGGCCAGGTCGCCGCTGTTCGTGTCCCGGGTCTCGCCGGTGGTCAGTTCACTTCCCACCGCCAGGAGCACGGTGGTGCGAAGCGGTCGGGGAGTGCTCGTTGTGCCGGTCACCGCCGGAGTGTACGGTCAGGCGGCTATAGCCGCCGCCGCCGGCGGTTACCTCCGCCGGGACCGGGCTGCCGGTCCGTGCCAACCGCCGCCTTGCCGGCCGCTGCTATGATCCGCCTGCTGTCACTCCCAAGCTGAAGGAATCCCCTTGGCCGACCGGCCCTCGCCGTCCGAATCTCCAGATCCCTCGCCCGCTCAGGACCCCCAGTCCGAGATACCCGGTCTGGGCGAGCAGTTCGGCCGAACGCGAAACGCGTTGGTCGGGCTCATATCGGCCCACGTCAACCTGGCCAAGGCCGAGTTCGGCGAGATCGCCGGCCAGCTCAAGCGAGCGGCCGCGTTCGCCGGAATCGCACTCTTGCTGCTGTTCCTGGCTGGCATGCTTGTCGTGGTCGGGACTGCGCTCTTCTTCGGCGAGGTCTTCTTCCACTCGGTAGGTTGGGGAGTCCTGCTCGGCAGCGAGCTCTTCATCGGTGGGGCGGCCCTCCTGGTGTTGGCCATCATCGATCTCGGCTGGGCCAGAGCCTTCTCGAGCTTCGTCGTGGCACTCGGTATCGGTCTGGCGGTGACGGGGGTATTCGCCGTCGACTGGGCCGCGGTCAGCCGCAACAACTCAGGCCTGCCCGGCGGGTTCGTGCTCGCGGTCCTGACCGGCGTCGTGGTGTTCGGGCTGCTGGGCGCGGTTCTCGGCGCCAGCTTTGGGAGAGGCGCGGCCGCGGCCGGTCTGGTGGCGGGCGTGGTGTTTGGGGCGCTGCTCGGCGCGCTCGCGTCGGCACATCTCGGCCTGCGGGTCTCGGTGGCGCTCGGATTGGCCGCACTGCTGCTGTTCTGGCCGATTTGCGCGGCGGTCCTCGTCTTCCGGCACGGCTTCGACTTCGACAAGCTCAAGGATCGGTTCATGCCCGATCAGACAATCGCCACTACCAAGGAGACGATCGAGTGGGTTCGCGAACAGATGCCGCTCGGGCGGAAGTCGTAGCCCAACGCCAGGTTCTGCTGGACGAGGTCGTCAGGCTCGAAGCTGCGGCCCGGGCGGCGATCGACATCCCGGCGAAGATACGGCGTGCGCCGGCCAGGACGGCCGTGCTTGTGGCAGGGACCGCGTTCATGGCGCTCGGCGGGCCCAAGAGGGCGTACCGAGCGATTCGGCATGCCGTGCTCGGCCCGAAGGCGGACCTCCCCAAGTCGATGCTTCCCGAACAGATCGACAAGGCCCTGCGCTCGCTCGGCGACGACGGCGACCGGGTGCGCGGGCTGGTCGAGCGCGAGTTCGTCGGCTACCTGGAAAAGAACAAGCCCGTCCGCGAAGCCCGCGACCTGCGAGGCACTGTCTCCGAGCTGGGCGGGAACATCCTGCGGCCGGTGACCGCCCAGGCGGGCAAGCGGCTCGCAAAGGAACTCTTCTCGCCCGAAGGAGGCGGCTTCGCCGAGGCCATGACTCGGATGCAGGCACGCCGCGACGCCCATCAAGCAGCTCAGGATGCCGCCCCGGCACCGGCCGGCGGCGAGACCGGCTCGGGCTTCGTACCGGAGCCACGCCGCGGCCGCGGTCGCAACGTGCTACGCCCGCGCTGATCTCCGCGCGGCTCGGGTCGCGCCGTTGCCCCAACCCGTACTAGACCCCGCTAGACTCTGTGGCCACGGGCGAGTGGCGGAATGGCAGACGCGCCAGCCTTAGGAGCTGGTGCCGCGTATGCGGCGTGTCGGTTCGACCCCGACCTCGCCCACCACCTCTTGCCGACGGGCGGTCGAGCGATGGTCCATCCGCAGTGGGCCGTGCTCCCTCGGCACGGCCCCGGGGGTTCCGTCGGGTCGACTACCGCCACAACCAGGCGAGCGTGATGGCGGCCATCTCCACGCCGATGACGGTCAGGAGCCCGAATTCGATCGCGGGAACGATCCGGCTGGGCCGCTCCGGCGTCTTCTGGTGGGCGGCCTGACGCTCGCGGCGATCCCAGCTGCCCCAGAACCCGGTGCCCACCCTGGCCAGCACCAGGAACGCGAGTCCGACGACGGCCACGCCGAGGCCCCACTGGCCGATGGTCCGCAGGAAGGGCGGCCAGCTCGCGAGTCCCGAGATCCAGTCGAGCGGGCCGGCGATGGTTTCGTGGCCCGGCACGGTGCGCCACCATTCCGCGAAGGCGCCGCCCAGGCGGCCGGGCCCGTGCAGCCCCGGAATCCCAAGCGCGGCGGTCAGGGTCGCGATGCCGAGAGGGATGGCGGCCAGCAGAGCGGTCTCCCACCTCCACGCCGCCAGCACGCCGACGCGCACGCGCCGCCAGGCCGCGCGCACCATCGCCAGGCTCGAGTCCCGGAAGAACCGCGAGTCACTTGCGTGGCCCGTGGGCGTGTCGATCTCCTGGAGCAACGGGATCAGGAACTCTTCGTCGTTGTCCCAGTACGCGCCGTGGTCTTCGAGGATGCTCATCAGGTTGACGATCTCGTGGCTGTGGCGCCGGACGAGCTTGGCGCTGGCCGGTGGATGGATCGGGCCGGCGGGTGCCGGATCGTATGTCGACCAGAAGTCGGCCCAGCGCAACTTGGGGCGCATGGCGCGGAGATCGCCCCGCAGTCGGGAGGCCGCGGGCAGGCCCTTGTAGGCGTTGTCGATGCGCCAGGCCAGACCCAGGCCCTCGCCCAGGGTGATGAGCTTGTCCACCGGTTCGGCGTGGTAGGCGGGGTCGCACAGCGTCTCAAAGCTGACGATCGCCCCGCCGGAGTGAGCCACCACGACGATCGGGCCGCAGCCCTGGGCTCGGAGGCCGCTGATCGCATTGGCCAGACGACTGCGGACGTTGGCCGACTGGATGTTGTCGTCGGCGACGTTGGGCAGTCCTCCGAACCAGCGGGTGAGGAACGTGTCGACCGACTTGAGGGTCGACGAGTCCTGGAGCGCTTTGATTGGAATGCGCCTGAACGGGTCATACACGAGCAGGGCTAGCCAGATCAGGCAGTAGATCGGGACGAAGGCGAGGACGGTCAGCTTCATCTGGAGCCAGTCCAACCAGTAGATCCAGTCTCGCCGGCGAACCGGCATGGCCTTGAGCACCAGCGGCCCGTTGTCGTAGGTCCTCTCTCGCCTCGCGTATCCCCGAGCCACCCCGACCCGCCTCGTCCAGTTGCGTTCGCGCTGCTTGTAGCCCCTGCAGATGCCGCGCATGATCGGCAGCATCGCGCTCCGGACGTAGTGGGTCATGGCCGGGAGAGTCGGCGGTCGAGTCGACTGCGCCCACCACGCCTCGGTGATCACCCAGCTCCCGGCCGGATGCCCGGCGTAGTCGCTTATCTCGAGGTCGAGATACGGCAGCTGGGCGCCCGTCTGGTCGTACGTGCAGCTGACGACGGGATCGCCGGGCACTTCGTGATCGCGGCGCCAGTCGATCAGCAGATCGACGATCGGTCGCGACCAGTCGAGAAACGTCCCGCACGCCGCCTGATCGCCGATGCCGTGCACGAAGACCACGCCGGTTCGATTCGGATCGGCCGGCCGGGGAGGTGCGGTCGGCTGGACCGCGGGGGCCTGCGACGCGGAACCGGGCGCTCCCGGACCACCCGGCGGCTCATCCCGCTGGGCGGTCTTCGATCGGCTGTTTCGGGCGGCCGGCACGATGCCGCAAACGTAGCCCAGCCGGGCTTCGGCTGTCTATCGGCTGGACGACAGCAAGTGGGGACCGCGCTCGGCGGCATGTTGGGACCCGCACGCCGTCCTCCGGCTGCCAGACGCCCCGGCACCTATAATCGGCCGACGATGCAGACCACCAACACGCCTCTTCCCAACTCCCGGCTCGCACTCGAGTTCGAACTACCGCCGGAACGCCTCAGTCGCGCCATAGACCAGGCCGTGACCCGCCTCTCTCGTCAGACCCGCGTTCCCGGCTTCCGGCCGGGCAAGGCGCCCCGAGTGATGCTCGACAGGTTCCTGGGCAGCACAGCCATCATGGACGAGGCCGTCGACCAACTCGTCGAGGATGCCTTCCGAGAGGCCGTCGTCGAGCAGGACCTATCCCCGCTGACAACGCCAGAGATCGAGATCTCCCAGCGCGAAGAGGGCAAGCCGCTCATCTTCAAGGCCACGGTGCAGGTTCGGCCGGACGTGCAGCTCGGCGACTACGAGCATTTCGCTTTCAAGCCGGAAGTCCAGCCCGTCGATGAGACGATGGTCGAGAAAGTGATCGAGGAGCTGCGCGACAGCCAGAGCAGCCTGGAGCACGTGGACGGGCGAGGCGCCGAGGCCGGCGACTACGCCGTCGTCTCTTTCGTCGGCACCCGCGACGGAGTCCCTTTCCCGGGCGGGTCGTCGGAGCGAATGCCGCTGATCATCGGCGAGTCTCGGCTGATCCCAGGCTTCGAGGAGAAGCTCCTCGGGCAGGCAAAGGGCGAGAAGCGCGAGTTCGACATCGTCTTCCCGGAAAACTACCAGGAAGAGTCGCTCCGGGGCCAGACCGCCCACTTCTCCGTGGAACTCCTGGAGCTTCGCGCCAAGGTCCTGCCAGAGGCCAACGACGAATTCGCGCGGTCGGTGGGAAAGTTCGCCGACATGGCCGCCCTCACGGCCGAGCTGCGCAAGCAGCTCGAGGCGAACGCTCTCGATCGGGCCCGCCACGAATTCGCCGACAAGATCATCGAGTACGCGACCGGCAACGCGACGCTGGAAGTCCCCGACATCCTGGTCGAGCAGGAAGTCGACGTCATGCAGGATGAGATGAGATCCGCGCTCGCACGCCAGGGGATCAGCGAGGAGGCGTATCTCAAGGTCACCAACAAGACCGCGGAGGAGGTCCGGCAGGAATCACGCCCGGCGGCCGAGAAGCGCGTCAAGACGCTGCTGGTCGTCTCCGAGATCGCCAAGGCCAAGGGGGTCGAGGCGCCCGAAGCCCTGGTCCAGGCCGAGATCGATCAAGCTCGTTCTCGCTACGCCAGCGACCAGAACCTGATCCGCTACTTCGAGTCTGAACGCGGCCGCAGCTACATCCGGAGCACGATCCGGCGATCTCGGACGGTGGAGCAGCTGATCGACGAGTGGCTCGCGGACCACCCCGATTCGCCGCGGATAGCCCACATCGAGGAAGTCAAGGAAGGCTCGTCGGTAGGGACCCCATCGGCCGAGGCGGCAGCTTCGGTCGGGGCCGCCGATCCGGAGGGCGTCACGCCGCAGGAAGCACCTGCTCAGGCCGGCGCGTAGAGCAGGCCAGTAGAGAGGAAACAACGATGCTCGTGCCGATGGTGATCGAGTCCTCGAGCCGAGGCGAGCGTGCCTACGACATCTACTCGCGGCTGCTCCGTGAGCGGATCATCTTCCTGGGCGACACCATGGAAGACAACGTAGCCAATCTGGTCATCGCCCAGCTGCTCTTCCTCGACGCCGAGGATCCGGAGCGAGACATCAGCCTCTACATCAACTCGCCCGGCGGGATCATCACCAGCGGCCTGGCGATCTACGACACCATGCAGTACGTGCGGGCGCCGGTCAGCACGATCTGCATCGGCATGGCGGCCAGCATGGCCGCCGTCCTCCTTGCGGCAGGCGCTCCGGGCAAGCGGTTCGCCTTGCCGCACAGCCGAATCATGATTCATCAGGGTTCGGGCGGTTTCCGGGGCAACACCCCGGACGTGATGATCCAGGTCAAAGAGATGGAGACTCTAGTCAACACTAATCACGAGATCCTTAGCCGCCACACGGGGAAGTCGGTCGAAAGGATCGTTGCGGATACCTCCAGGGATTACTTTATGTCCCCAACGGAAGCCAAAGACTATGGCATCATCGATGCGGTCTACTCGGCGTCCGGCAATCCGCTCGCGGTAAAGGATCGTGACGGAGCAAGCGCCGGCAACGGAGACATGGCAGAAGGGGCGGGCAGCAGCCCTGCGCCCGCCATCGAGAAGCTGGGATAGGGTTCCGGCGCAAAGGACGGATCTAGGCGCGTGACGACGACCAAGAGCGGCCCCAAGGTTCCATATCGCTGCAGCTTCTGCGGCAAGAGCCAGGAGCAGGTTCGCAAGCTCATTGCGGGCCAGGGCGTGTACATCTGCGACGAGTGCATCAACCTCTGCCAGGAGATCATCGACGAGGAGATGCTCGAGGCGCCGCGCGCCAAGCCGCAGGTCGCCAAGCTCCCGAACCCGCGGGCCATCAAGATCGCCCTCGACCAGTATGTGATCAGCCAGGAGAAGGCCAAGAAGGTCCTCTCGGTGGCCGTGCACAACCACTACAAGCGCGTCAACGCCGGCCACCAGATCGACGACGTCGAGCTCCAGAAGTCGAACGTCCTGCTCGTCGGACCCACCGGCTCGGGCAAGACGCTGCTGGCCCAGACACTCGCCAAGATCCTCGACGTGCCGTTCTGCATCGCCGACGCCACCTCCCTGACCGAGGCCGGCTACGTCGGTGAGGACGTCGAGAACATCCTGCTGCGCCTCATCCAGGCCGCCGACTTCGACGTCGCCCGAGCCCAGCGGGGGATCATCTACATCGACGAGATCGACAAGATCGCCCGCAAGGCGGACAACCCGTCGATCACGCGAGACGTCTCGGGCGAAGGGGTCCAGCAAGCCCTCCTGAAGATCCTCGAAGGAACCCTGGCCAACGTGCCCCCACAGGGTGGCCGCAAGCACCCCCACCAGGACTTCATCCAGATCGACACCACGAACATTCTGTTCATCTGCGGTGGGGCCTTCGACGGGCTGGACAGGATCATCGAGGAGCGGGTAGGGAAGCGCTCGATGGGCTTCGGCGCCGAGAACCACATGCTCCTCGTGGATCGTGAGCGCCTCCTCGAGCGGCTCATGCCGGAAGACCTGCTCAAGTACGGGCTCATCCCCGAGTTCGTCGGGCGGCTGCCGGTGGTGGTGACGCTGTCGTCGCTAACGGCGGAGGATCTGGTCCGGGTCCTGACCGAGCCCAAGAACGCGATCACGCGCCAGTTCCAGAAGTTCCTCTCGCTCGACAAGGTGGATCTGGTCTTCACGCCCGGCGCGCTGGAGGCGGCCGCCGAGCTGGCGATCGCCCGCAAGACCGGGGCCCGCGCGCTGCGTTCCATCGTCGAGGAATCGCTGCTCGAAGTGATGTACGACGTCCCGGACCACGCCGAGATCCGCAAGTGCATCATCACCGAGGAGACGATTCGCACGGGCCGTCCGCCGCTGCTGCTCAGCAAGAGCCAGATCGACGAGGGCTTCGACGAGACGAACTACGAGAAACTACTGGCGGAGCACGGCCAGAGCGCGTAGGCCGGCGTAGGACGGGGCGGGGGGGCGGCAGATGGGGACAGATCAGGGAGACCCCCCGAAGCGCCAGTGGGCGGGAGACCCCCCGAAGCGCCGTAAGCCATCCCGGGTCGGCTATTCCGGATACGCCTCGATCTTCCTGGCGCTAGGCAGCGTGCTGGCCGCTCTAGGTCTGGTTGAGGGATGGATCTTGTTGAACACGCCGGGCTACGGGGGCGTCGGTCCCGGTGTCGGTTTCTTCGGTCTCGTCCTCCTGGCAGTTGCAGCGCCCCTCGCCCTCGTCGTCGGCGTCTTCTGGCTTGCCTACTTTCGTCCTCCCGGCCGGACCATCGGTCGGGTCGCCGCCGTGCTCGTCGCCTTGCTTGGGCTTTTCGCGTTGCTGAACTGGGCGCCGTGGCTGCAAAGAACCTACTTCACGCCGGAGATCGTTGGCGTGGTGGCAAGCAGCGACTACACGCCGGACGGTGTCTATCACCTCAAGCTGGAGGACGGGCGCACTCTCGAGGCTAGAGGTCGGGCCCAGCAATCCGGCAGCCTGCGCTCAGCGGGCCAATATGCACCTTTGGAGGAGCCCGGAGATATCAGGCCCGGCGACCTCCTGCTCGCCGGGCACGATCCAACCTCCTGGTATGAGGTCGCGCACGTTTGGCCTGGTCTGGGTTCATGCACGGACGCTGCGGCCACGTGCTACTCGTTGGAGGCCACCGGGATCGTACGCCAGGACAGCATCGACCTCGACACGGGTCTGCGTCTGAAGAAGGCTTCGACCTATCCCAACTACGCCGACGTTGGCCACGGGTTCAGGGCGACTGTCTGGTTCAACCGTCTGGGCGAGGTGACCGACGTCATGGGCGGGCCCTGACGGAGAGGGTCATGCCCAGGTCGGCGTCAATCAGGCCCGGGCGTCAGGGCAGTCTCCAGCACCTCGGCCAGGTGGAGGGCCCGGCGGCCGGTCGACTGCGAGATCTGCTCACGGCAGCTGAAGCCGTCGGCGATCAGCAGCGCGTCCGGCCCCGCCGCCCGGACCGCCGGCAGCAGGTTTCGCTCGCCGATCTTCATCGAGAGTTCGTAGTGCTCGCCTCGCTCGAAGCCGAATGCGCCGGCCATGCCGCAGCAACCGGGTTCGGGCTGAGCCGGACTCAGGCCGATCGCCCGCAAGGTCGCCTCCTCGTCCGCCATCCCGACCAGCGCCTTCTGGTGGCAGTGGCCGTGTAGCACGGCCGGGGCCGAGAGGCGGCCCGTCAGCGCCGGGCCGAGCTCGGCCGGGTGTTTCTGCACGAACGTGCCCAGGCCGCAAGCCAGCTCGTCGAGGCGCTTAGCGCGCGGATCCGAGGGAAACAGGTTCGGCAGCTCGTCATGGAAGACCGCCTCGCACGACGGCTCCAGGACCACGACCGGCACGCCCGAATCCAGCTCCGGCTCGAAGGCGTCGAGAATCTGGCCCAGAAGCCGGCGCCCCTGCTTCAGGAAACCCCGGTCGTAGAGCGGCCGGCCGCAGCACAGGTTCGCCCGCGGGACCTCGACCGAGAAGCCGGCAGCCTGGAGAACCCGCACCGCCGCCAGCCCCTGTGACGGAGCGAAGCCTTCGGTGAAGGTGTCCGCGAACAGAACTACCCGGCGATCGGCGTCGCGCGCGCCGCCGAGGTCCGGCACGTCCGCCGGGAGCCCGGAGCGGAAGGACCGCGAGGCGAACCGCGGCAGGCGGCGGTGCGAATCCACGCCCGCGACCAGTTTGGCGAGCCCGGCGATCCTCGGCGCGGCGCCCACGGAGTTGGCCAGCCCGGGCGCGATCCGGGCCAGATGCGCCCACCAGTGGATCAGGCCCATCGAGTAGGCGACACGCGGCCGCAGCCGGCCGGCGTAGTGGTGGGCCATGAACTCGGCCTTGTACGTGGCAATGTCCACCTGGACCGGGCAATCGCTCTTGCAGCTCTTGCAGGCGATGCACAGGTCCAGTGCCTCGCGAACCTCCTCGCTGCGCCACAGGTCAGGCAGGGCCTCGCCCTCCAGCATCTCCCATAGGAGCCGTGCTCGTCCCCGCGTGGAGTGGCGTTCCTCGTGCGTGGCCTGGAAGGTGGGGCACATCGCGCCGCCGGAGTCGCGGCGGCACTTGCCCACGCCCACGCACCGTGCCATCGCCCGAGCCAGCGAGCCGCCATCGTCGGCGAACCCGAAGATCGTCTTCGGATCGGCGAGGGGCAGAGCCGGCCGCAGGTCCGCGTCCAGCGGTAGCGGATCCACGACCTTGCCCGGGTTCATTCGCCCGGCGGGGTCCCAGATCGCCTTGAACTCGCGGAATGCCCCGACCAGCTCCGGCCCGAACATCCGCTCCAGCAGCTCCCCGCGGGCCTGGCCGTCGCCGTGCTCGCCAGAGAGAGACCCGCCGTGCCGGACCACCAGGTCGGCCGCCTGCTCGACGAACGAGCGGAAGGCGCGCAGGCCTTCGGGCGTGCGGAAGTCGAACCCGGTGCGCAGGTGAAGGCAGCCATCGCCGAAGTGACCGTAGAAGGTCCGCTCGAAGCCGAAACGGCCGATCAGCACGTCCAGCTCGCGCAGGTACGCGCCCAGGCGCTCGGGCGGAACGGCCGAATCCTCCCATCCGGGATAGGTCGACGGCTTGCCCGAGACGACCGCCGTGGCCCCCACCGCCGACTCACGCAGGGTCCACATGGCCTCCTGCCTGGCCCGATCGACGACCACCCGCCAGCGGCCCCGTCCGAACCGCTCGGCCGCCGCGCGTGCCTTCGCCTGGGCCTCCCGCGCCGTCTCGCCACCGTATTCGACCAGCAGCCAGCCGCCGCCCTTGGGCAGGCCGCCGATCGCGGCCAGGTTCAATCGTTTGCGGCGGCAGGCCTCGACCAGCCGGTCGTCGAAGCCCTCCAGGCCGATCGGTCCGGAGGTCATGATCTCGGGCGAACGATCGGCGGCATCGAAGACGTCGTCGAACCCGAGCACCAGCAGCGCTCGACCGGGCGGGCTGGCGACCAGGCGGACAGTTGCCTCCAGGATCGTCACGCACGTGCCTTCGGTCCCGACGAGCGCCCGCGCCACGTCGAACCCATTCTCCGGCAGCAGCGCCCCCAGCGCGAACCCGGAAACCAGGCGTGGCAGCTTGGGGAAGCGCTCGCGGACGAGCGCCCCGTGGCGGTCCCGCAGGGAGCGGAGGGAACGGTAGATCTCGCCCCGTGGGCCCTCCTCCGCGCAGAACCGTGCCAGCTCATCGTCCGTGGTCCGGCCGACCGTCAGCCGCAGCCCGTCGTAGGTGAGCACGTCCAGCGACTCGACGTTGTCGCTCGTGCGGCCGGCCATGATCGAATGCGCGCCGCACGAGTCGTTGCCGAGCATTCCGCCCAGGGTGCAGCGATCGTGCGTGACCGGGTCCGGCCCGAATGTGAGGTGGTGCGCCTCCGCGGCCGCCCGCAGGTCGTCCAGGACCACGCCCGGCTGGACGCGGGCGATCCGCCGCGCGGGGTCCAGCTCCACGATCCGGTTCAGGTGCCGCGATACGTCGACGACCACGGCCACGTTCGTGGCCTGGCCGGCCAGGCTCGTGCCGCCGCCGCGGAGCGTGATCGGGGCGTCGTGGTCGTGGCAGGCGCGGATCGTCTCGACCAGGTCGTCGGTATCCAGTGGCCGAACCACGCCGATCGGGAGCTGGCGGTAGTTGGAAGAGTCGGTGGCGTAGAGCGCTCGGTCGCCGGCGCCGAACTGGACCTCGCCGCGGACGTGGGTGCGGAGGTCGGCGGCGAGGGATCTGCGGCGGGCCGCGGGATCTTGCGCGGTATCGGTCATGCCTTTGGTGCCCACCGCAGGAGCATACCGGGCGCGCGCCCTTCGATGGGCCGCGGTGCGCCGACCGGCGGCCTAGCGGAAGTCGCCGAAGGTGAATGCCAGCGGGATCACCAGCACCACCAGCAAGACCGTGTTGATGGCCGCGTTGGCGAAGACGCGATGGCGCAGGGATTGGCCAGTGTCCAGCACGAACCAGAGGCCGACGCTCGTGGCGACCGACCACCAGACCCAGGCCTGGCGGGTGTTCCAGGCCTGGCTGACGAGGATCGCGACCGTGAGACCCCAGGCCGCCATGATCGCGCCCAGCAAGCCGTAGACCCAGGCCCGGAACCGCTGGGCCGGGGCGTCGGGGAGGCTGTCCCAGAACGCCGGGTCGATCAGTCGGTTCACTGGTGCGAGGACGCGATTGCCCCCGAGCAGGCTAAGCAGCACGCCAACGATAGCTACTCCGGCGCCGACGACGATCAGCCAGAGGCGGAAGAACTCGAACATGCTGCCACTCCCTTCGTGCCGGGTCTTTTGCGCGTTACTCTTGCCCGGTTCTCGACCTGGCGCGAGAGTTCCTGGCGGATTAGTATGTAGCGGGAAAGAAACTAGTGTCAAACGACCAGCCAATCTTCGAGCCGACCGCCAGGCAGCCGGGCCGCCCGCGCGTCATCTCCGACGACGCGATCTATTTTGCCGGGCTGCAGGTGCTGGCCGAGCACGGGTCGAAGGGTTTGACTCTGGCCCGCATGGCGCGCGTGCTGGGCGTCACGCCGGCCGCCGTGCGGCAGCGTTTCGGCTCCAAGCGCGGACTGCTCGTGGAGATGGCTCGCCGTCGAGTGGAGCAGACGGAACTCCGATTCGCTTCCGCTCGAGAGGCGCACGACTCGCCGCTGGAGGCGCTGCAGGCCGCCTTCGTGGCCGAGATGGATCAGATCGGCGGGCCTCGCCAACTCGCCAACGCCATTTCGGCCTACACGGACAACGTCGACGACGCCGAGATGCGGGCGTCCTTCGCGGCCGAGCTGGCGGCCATGGAACGGCACATCGGAGAGCTGCTCGAGGATGCGGCGAGAGTCGGCGAGATCCGTGGCCCGGTCACACCGGAGCTTGTGTCCGCGGTCCTGGCCGCGGTCGAAGGGACGATGCTCATCTGGGCCATCGCGCCACGTGGCGAGATCAAGGATCGCATCCACCAGGCCGTGGAAGTGGCGCTCGGGCGAGCCGCGGACCCGGCCGCCAATTCGTAGCCGTCAGACTAGGAGTCGGACATTCTCCAAGCCGCCTTCGAACCTTTGGACCGTCAGCAACGTCGAATAGGGCGTACGTCGGAGAGCCAGAGCGAGAGGTCGGCGGCGTGGAAGGAGCGGCGAGGGTGGCATTCGCGACGACCATGAGGGACGAGCCCGCCGAGTTCGTCGCGCTGGTTCAGGCGGAGCTGCCTGGAGCGTACCGACTTGCCGGCTATCTTCTCGGCTGCGTCGAAGATGCGGACGACGCCACGTGCGAGGCCGTGGCCAGGGCTTGGCAGGCGAGGAGGAAGCTGCGCGATCCGGATCGGTTCGCCGCGTGGTTCGGACGCATCGTCAGCAATGTCTGCTACGACCGCCTCCGGCATAGGCGTGGCGTGAGGATCGTCGAGATAGATGTCGGACTGGCCTCGGACCCGGTGGCTCGAGATCCGTTCCGCGACGCCCTTGCCCGCGACGAGGTAGGGCGACTGATGCGAAGGCTGCCGCCGGACCAGCAAGTCATCGTGGGACTCCGCTTCTGGCGCGATCTATCGCTCGACGAGATCGCCGAGAGGCTGGATCTACCGCTGGGGACCGTGAAGTCCAGGCTGCACTACGCGATGCGGTCGCTCCGCAAGGATCTCGACCGACAGGGGAAGGTGTCCCGATGAAGAACGACGATGAGCTCGATCGCGATCTCGACCTCGAGAGCCGGTTGCACCGCATCTCGCAGGATCCGGAGCCTCAGGTCTCGGGCCGGGTCAACACGTACGTGCAGAGGCTGGCGTCGCGTGCGGAGGGCATCTATGAGCCGGCGCGCTCGAAGCTGCGGCCGCTGGCGGGGCCTCGGCTCCTGCGAATGCCGAAGCTGGTCGCCGTCACCGGGCTCGCCGCGGCGCTGGTCCTGGCCATCGCCGGGACCTTGCTGCTGACGACGCTCCGGACGAACACGCCGGCTGCCACGCCTCGGTATTCGGACTTGTGGTCGGCCCTCGAGTGGCACGACATCACCGCCACGGCCTTTCCGGCGCAGAGCTCTCCGGGGAGCGAAGGGATTGGCTCAGGCGCGGTGGTCGTCTGGAATGGCGGTCTGCTCGCCGACATGGCGGGGAGCCTGTGGTCCTCCACCGACGGGCAGAGCTGGCACCTCGTTGCGGGCGCGCCAACGCTGACCCAGCTGCTGTCGACCGGAACCTGGTTGATGGGCACAACCTCGGTCGACATGACGTGCCCCATGAATGGCGAAGCCCAAACCTGTAGCACGGCCGGCGGTGTTTCCTACTCGACGGACGGGAGTTCGTGGAGCCAGGCCTCCGTGCCGTGGACCGGGAGGGCGATCGTCGGATCCGCTGCCGCCAACTCGGCCGCGGTCGTGCTGGTCAGCAAGAACCCCTTGCAGGAGGTAAACGACCCCGCGAGCGCCGTCACTCCATACGCCTCCTCCGACGGCGCGACCTGGGTGAAGGCCACCGTGCCGGCCGACATGGCCGCGGCAACCATGGCTTCCGTCACCTCGACGCGAGCGGGGTTCGTGGTCTCCGGTCTCGTGGCCGATCCCGGCGGCGACCAGGAGGTGAGCGGTGAGAACGCGTCCGGCCAGTTCACCGTCAAGGGGTTCCAGCGCTATTGGTTCTCGGCCGACGGGCTGACCTGGTCGAGCTACGACCCGGGGCGCCAGGGGTGGTACGGGACGGTATACAGCGGGAGCCGCGGCGATACGACGTGGGCACCTGGCATGCACTCGTCGGATGGGCTCCACTGGACCCCGGATGAGACGAACCTCTCGCAGGACGCGGCCGGGATGATCCAAGAATCGTCGGACGGCACCGAGATCCTCTTCCAGGGCGAAGGCCCCGTCTTCATGGTCGGTCTCGGCGACGGCCGCTGGCAGCGCCTGCAGAACGGCGGCGACATCGGCAGCCTCCCGAGGGGAGGCCAGAGCTGGGTCGTGCCCGGCGGGGTCATCTACGACGGCGGAGGCCGGGTCTACTTCGGAAAGGCCGTCACGGGCGTGACGATTACGAAGACCCTGTCTCCGGGACCGACGATCACGCCTCCGCCGGGGCCAACCCTGGAGCCGCTTCCCACCGTTTCGCTCGCGCCGGCCGAAGGGTGGTCCGGTCTCGGCGTCCTCCAGAAGCTCCCCGATGGGCCGTCCGGCGCAGAGTCCGTGGCCGCATGGGCTCACGGGTATGTGGCGGTTCGGAACGCACCCGCCGGCGGGAAGATCACGGTCTGGACCTCGCCCGACGGGCGGACCTGGACCCTCGTGCCGGCCGCGACCTTCACCGGCAGCTCGGCGGTCGTGGCCGCCGCCGGCGATTCGGTCGTGCTTGCATCCTGGAACGACGGCAACGGCGTCTGGGTCTCGGCCGACGGCACCAACTGGACGCCGAGCCCCATAGGCAACCCGCCCATCGGCGATCGGCCGATGGCTGGCGACGGACGGGGAATGGTTGCGGTCGAGGATGATCCTGAGTACCAGCTCGTTTACAGCGGGAATGGGTCGGACACCTGGCACACGATCACCATCCCGGGCGCCTCTGTAGACAACGTCCAGTCCGTCGCTCTCTCGGGCGACAGGTTCGTGGCGGTCGGCCGCATGCCGGGCTCCGGCTCCGGGACGTGGGCGCCAGCGGCCTGGACCTCCACCGACGGCGCCACGTGGACGGAATCGCTGGTGCCCGATGCTCCTGGCGAGGGCTTCGTCTCGGTCGCGGCGGGCCGCAACGGCTTCGTGGCGACCAGTACGTCCGTCGGCGGAGGCGGGACGGCAACTCTGTGGAGCTCGCCGGACGGTGCCGCGTGGCATCGCGTCGGTACGAGCATGCCGCTCGGCCCCGACGCTGTCTTTGCGGGCGACGGGACGCACATCCTGGGCTGCGACATCGCCGGCGGCGCACTTTCGTGCTGGTCGTCGCTGGACGGCGAAGCCTGGACTTCGCTGCCCGTCCAGGGTGACACGAGCCAGCTCGTGGCGGCCGGGGCCAGCCTGCGCGTCTTCCCGCTTGAGGACGGTGTCCTGTTCGTCACGGCTGACGGGGTCTGGTTCGGTCAGGCGGCCGCGCGCTAGACGCGCTCGGCGAGGAACGGAGCCGCCGGCCGCCACGGCGGCCTGTGCTACGATCGCCGCCTTCACGGCGTTGACCGAGAGGAGTAGCGCCGCCGGCCGGCTAGCAGAGAGCGGGGCCTGCGTCCACGAAGCGGGGCGCGTGGCTGAAAGCCCCGCAGTCGGAGCGGCGCGAACGTAGCTCGCGAGTCGTGCGGGAGGCGCCCGATAGTGCGCCGAGAGGGCGACGCCACCTACCGCGGCCGAGATGACCGGCGCGGGGCGACGCCGAACCAGCAGGTGGTACCACGACCCGTTCGTCCGCTGGACGAGCGGGCCTTTGATTGACGGAGCGATCGATGGCGGAGACGGCGAAGACGCGGAAGGCGGCGGCGGGCGCGGCACGCGCCGGCGATTCGGCAGGCGCCGGCGATTCGGCAGGCGGGTCGACCGGGGAGACGGAGCTGGCCAGGGCATACCGGCCCGGCGAAGTCGAGCATGCCGTCTACCAGGCCTGGCTCGATGCGGACGTCTTCAATCCGGACGGCAAGGGGTCGCGCGCCGACCGGACCAAGCAACCCTTCGTCATCATCCAGCCGCCGCCCAACGTGACCGGCTCCCTGCACCTGGGCCATGCCCAGCGCTCCACGGTCGAAGACGTGATGACCCGCCACGCCCGGATGCAGGGTCGGCCGGCTCTCTTCTTGCCCGGCCTGGATCACGCCTCGATCGCGGCGCAGTACGTCCTCGACAAGATCCTCGCGAAAGACGGCGAGACCCGCCAGACGCTCGGCCGGGAGAAGTACCTGGAGCGCATGTGGGAGTTCGTGCGGACGACGCGCGAAACGATCCTGAGCCAGCAGAGGCGCGTTGGCGCGTCGCTCGACATGAGCCGGCTCCGGTTCACGATGGACGAAGTCTCGGCCCGGGCGGTGCGTGAGGCCTTCCTGCGTCTGCATCGCGAAGGGCTGGCGTATAGGACCGAAGCGCTGATCCATTGGTGCCCCGGCTGCCGGACGAGCGTCTCCGACCTGGAGGTCATCCCGAAGGAGACCACGGGCAGCCTCTGGACGATGCGCTACCACCTGATCGACGAGGCGTCAGGCAAACCCGACCCGACCGCCTGGATCGCCGTCGCGACCACCCGCCCGGAGACCCTCCTGGGCGATACCGCGGTCGCGGTGAATCCCGACGATCCGCGCTACACCGCGCTGATCGGCCGCCGGGCCATGATCCCATTCGTGGACCGGCCGGTGCCGATCATCTCGGACCCGGTGGTCGATCGCGCGTTTGGGACCGGTGCGGTGAAGATCACTCCCGCCCACGACCAGGACGACTACGAGACCGGCAAGCGCCACGGCCTGCCGATGATCACCGTCCTCGACGACTCCGCCCAGATCAACGAGAACGGCGCCGAGTTCGCCGGCCTGGACCGCTACGAGGCCCGCCGCCGGATCGTGGAGGCGCTGCAGGCGCGCGGCGATCTCGAGTCCGTCAAGCCACACGAGATGCTGATCGGCCACTGCCAGCGCTCGGACGACATCGTGGAACCGCGCCTCAAGACCCAGTGGTTCATCCGCACGGCGCCGCTCGCCGCGGCCGCGCTCGAGGCCACTCGTTCCGGCCGGACGCAGATCCTGCCCGAGCGCTTCGTCAAGGTATGGGAACACTGGATGACGGAGATGCGCGACTGGAACGTCAGCCGGCAGTTGTGGTGGGGCCACAGGATCCCGGCCTGGTATTGCCCTGACGGCCATACGACCGTGACTGCCGATCCGGCGGGGCCGCCGGCGTGCGAGGTCTGCGCCCGTCCGGCGTCAGAGCTGCGGCAGGACGAGGACATCTTCGATACCTGGTTCAGCTCGGGCCTGTGGCCCTTCTCGACCCTGGGTTGGCCCGAGCAGACCCCCGACCTCGAGCGCTTCTACCCGGGGTCGGTCATGGAGACCGCCTACGACATCATCTTCTTCTGGGTGGCGCGGATGATGATGCTCGGCATCCACCTGACCGGCGAGGCGCCCTTCCACACGGTGTACCTCTCGGGCCTGATCCGGGACCCCTACGGGCAGAAGATGTCCAAGACCAAGGGCAACTCGGTCGATCCGCTCGAGACGATCGACGACGTGGGCGCGGACGCGCTGCGCTTCGCCCTCGTGAACGGCACCGCCCCGGGCAACGACTCGCGCCTCGGCGCCGAGAAGCTCGAGAACTCGCGCAACTTCGCCAACAAGCTCTGGAACGTGGCCCGGTTCGTTCTGGGGGCGCGGCCGGCCTCAATCCCGGGCGATGCCCCGCGTGAGCGGCCCAACCGCCGGCTCGCCGGCCCGGGCGATCTGTGGATCCTGTCCCGGGCCGCGGCCACGGTCTCGGCCGTCGACACGGCCATGGCCCAGTACGCGTTCGGCGATGCCAGCCAGATCCTGTACGAAGCCATCTGGAACGAGTTCTGCGACTGGGGCGTAGAACTGGCCAAGGTCCGTCTCGCGGACGAAAGCCTGAGTGAGGCAGCGCGCGAGGCTACGTGGTGGACGCTCCTCGACGCGCTGGACACGTACCTGCGCCTGCTGCACCCGATCATGCCGTTCATCACGGAAGAGATCTGGCGCAAACTGCCGCGGCCGCACGATGAGCTGGCACCTTTGTTGATCGTGGCCGACTGGCCGACGGCAAATGCAGAAGCCGCCGGCGTCGCCGCCGAAGCTGAGGTGGCGGCTCTCCTCGATCTCGTTCGGGCCGTTCGGAATGCGCGCTCGGAGGCTCGCATCGAACCCGCCGCGTGGCTGCCGGTGGACGTATACGTGCCCGAGCCGCTCGGCGCCTCGTTCGAATCGCTCCGCCCGGCGATCGAACGGCTCGCCCGGGCCCGACCGCTCACCCGCGAGCCGGACCTTGATCCGATTCGACGGGGAGTGGAGGGCGGCCTCTCGATCATCGCGGGCGAGATCGAGGCGGTTGTCCGTCCCGCCGCCCAGGATGAGGCCCAGGAGGCCCGAGATCGTGCCCGCCTGGAACGCGAACTGGCCGAGGCGGAGGGGATGCTCGCCGCCGCCCGCGGCCGCCTGGCCAACGATGCTTTCGTCTCGAAGGCGCCGCCGGCGGTAGTGGAAGGCGCGAAGACACGTGCCGCCGAGCTGGAGGAACTGGTCGGGCGCCTGCGTCAACGTCTGCACTAGGGAGCGCCGGCGCGGCGTACTGCCGATGAGCCGATCGGCGGCCCACGAACGCAAAGCGTACCGGGCAGACCACACGAAGCCGCTGCTAGGATACGTGTAGGTCCACCGTCAGCAACGAGGAGGGACTCGTGCCGCTCTTCGGCAAGACCCGCCGGTCGGGTCAACAGAAGGAGACGACTCCGCAGCCTCTGTTCGAGGAGGTGACTTCGCAGGAGTTCTCGCTCAAGCTGTCGTATTCGGCGAAGAGCTCCGAAGGCGTTCGTCTCAAAGCGGGTCCGGCCATGGTCGCGCGGCTGGCGAGCATGCTCGACGGCTACGTCAAGGGCTTGTCCGAGCTCGTCGAGCCGGTACCGCCGGAGATGGTCTCCGCCACGCCGTTCATCGCCCGTATGCCCGGCAGCGCCCAATGGCTCCAATACCACCACAAGCGCAGTCCGGTGACGCGCCACGCGCTCGTCGTCCTGGAGTCTGTGGACGCCGTCGACATGGCCTTCGAGACACTGGCCTGCGGCCTCCTTGACGGAGAGACGGACACGCTGGGCTATCCCGACTACAACGCTATCGTCGGCGGCGTGGCCTCCCACTGGGATGAGATCACGGGCGACATGATCGTCAGGGCGGTTGTCGGATGGGGCGGGAAGGGCGCCCGCGGCGACACGGATCGCAACGCTGCGCATCTGCTGGCCGGCCTTTTCAACAACATCCGTGCCGATACGAACGCCGTCGGGACGGTACCTGCCGAGCGTCCGGTCGCGGCAGCCGGTCCAGGCGGAGCTGTGTGCGCCCACTGCGGGTTCGACTCCGGCCACGAGCGCGTCTTCTACTGTCTGAAATGCGGCATGCGCTTGCAGCGCGGTTAGCGGAGACTTCGGGAGGCCAGGTGCCGTTCTACGATTACGTCTGTGAGGACTGCGGCTACGAGATGGAGGTGATGCACTCCGTCCACGAGCACGGTCCCAGTGAGTGCCCGAGGTGCCACGGCCACATGCGGAATTGCATCTCAGCGCCGGCGGTGCATTTCAAGGGGACCGGCTGGGCCCGCACGTCGCGGAAGGCCAGGGCCGGTCGAACCGATGCGAAGGAGCCCAAGCCGACCGAGGGCGCGGCGCCATCCTCAGACTCGGGCTCGGGCGCGTCCACGTCGAAAGATCCGGACCAATAGATGCCAAAGCCACCGTCCGACTGGATCTCCCTGGCGGAGGCGTCTGATCTCCTGGCATCCTCGAACGTGAAGTTCGCTCCGTCCACTATTGGACGTTGGGCCCGCGTGGGACAGCTTCAGAGCATCAAGGTTGGGAACCGTCGTTTCGTGCGCAGAGCGCAGGTACGATCGCTCCTGCGACCGCACGGCTCGGTCCACGAGGAAGATCTCCAGCCGGGCCTGTTCGAGGATCTGGGCGACTGAACCATCCGCCGCGGCCTGCGACGGCCGGGCCGGAGGTCTCGGCGGAGCCGATTAGCTCGCCGCCAATCAGAGTCTCGGCTGGAAGGCTCTTGCCGTGGGCTGGCTTCAGGCCTGCTTGGTGCCGCAGCGGCGACAGTATCGCGCCTGGGTTGAGACCGGCAGGGCGCATCGATGGCAGACGCGAACAGACCCGCGGCTGAGAACTTCCTGCGCCGACTGGGCCCACATCCCCGCCAGGACCGGGAGCGCAGCCTCCCGGGCCGCGACAGCGGCCGGCACGGGCGGAGCCTCTGGGCCCGGCCACGGCGCGCCTGGGGTCTCTTTCGCGGGCCAGCTGGCACCGATCGGAGGCCAGGCCGCGGGGGCCTGAGGCGAACGGTAGAGCGGAGGTGCCTCCAGGGGCACGGCAGGGCTGGGTGTTTCGAGTGGCGGAGCGGGCTCCGGAACGACTTCGGGGACCTTGGGGTGGGCCTCCGGCGGTGCCGCGGCCAGTTTGGGTTCGACCACGAGATCATCGGTCGTCGCGGCGACATCGAAGAGCGTCTGCTGACCAGCTGGAATCGGGACGGGCTGCTCGTACAAGGGCATCGGAGGAGGTGGCGGCATGGCGGCCAATCTGAGTGGCTCGGCGAATTCGATGCGTCGGACGTCTTCGGCCTGCGGTTCGACCAGGCTCGGGACTTCGGCGCTCGGTGTCGCTGCCTGGGTCGCTGGTACGATCTCCGGCTCGGGTGGCAGCGGGGTGGCCGTGGCGGCCGCGACGGCCTCGTCGACGTGGGCAATCTCCGGCTCGGGTGGCAGCGGGGTCGCCGTGGCGGCC
>Ga0182010_10000017_pt1 | contig 90952 bp, 88 predicted proteins | sample 611E1MmetaG_FD_120488 | JGI IMG/M metagenome (GOLD analysis project Ga0182010, IMG submission 120488) | Permafrost microbial communities from Stordalen Mire, Sweden - 611E1M metaG | ecosystem: Environmental > Terrestrial > Soil > Wetlands > Permafrost | place: Sweden: Stordalen | collected... | reverse complement strand
TGTGGCTCAGAACAACCCGACCAGCTCGACCCTTAACTTCCCGGTGGGTGATGACCGAGCCAACGCGGTCACGGTGGCTCTGGGTACCGGAGGAACCCTATCGGTCACCTATGCCGCCTCGACCCTGGGTCCCACCGCTCAGGTGATCTTCGACGTGACCGGCTACTTCGTGCAGTAGCTGGGCGCGTACACAGAGAGACCAGGGGCCGGGCGAATGCCCGGCCCCTTCTTATTGGGGCCCGGCACTCACCGCTGAGGTCGTCGCGGTCGGTGCGTCGTCGTCTCCCCGAGGGATCAGGAGATAGCCGAGAAGCGCGCCTAGGCCGTTGGCGGCGACGCCGAAGGCGATCGCTACCTCAACCGGCCAGATCGCGAGCACGGCCCCGGCAAGCGCCGCCCCTATCGGGAAGCCCGAGAAGTTGAGATTCATGGACACCGTGAAGGCGCGGCCCATCCAGGCCGGATCCGTCCGGCGCTGGCGCAGCGTGAACATGGCGATGTCCATCGGCCCGTTACACAGCCCGCCTGCTGCCATCGAGAGAGCAATAGGAAGCAGGCTCCCCGGCCACAGCAATATTGCCGTCGCCAGGGTGAAGCCGACGGCCGGGATCAGGATCATGCGCCTCTCCCGTCCTTCGGTCCTGATGCGGCCCGAGAGAAACGCCGAGACGACGCCGAAGGCTCCCATCAACCCGAACATGTAGCCGACGGTGTCCTGGCCCATGCCCAGGTGCTTGAGGATTAGCACCGGCACGACGATCTCGATCATCCCGCCGCTCAGGTTCATCGTCGAGAGCGAGATGGCCAGCGCCCGCAGGGTTCTGTTGTTCCAGGTGTAGACGAGACCGAGCCAGGCGTCGAGGAGGAGCTTGCCGGTCGACGCCACTTCCGTGCGTGGGTCGGGCGCCCCGATCATCACCAACACCGCCGCGAGATATGCCACGGCGATGATCGTCATGGCCGTCTCGAAGCCGAGCAACTGGGCGAAGACCGCGCCGAAGGGCGCGCCCACGACCGTGGCCAGAACCCAGCCGTTGGAGTCGACCGCGTTGACGCGCTCCCACAACGGCTCCGGAACCATCAGCGGGAAGAGGCTGCGGAGGCCGCTGCTGCTCAGGGGACCTGTCAGCGAGGAGACCGCGGCGATGGTGAGGAGGAGCCACGCCGGCAGGGCCGATGCCAGCGAGAGCCCGGCGACCACCAGCATCGAGATCGCCGCGACCCCGTAGTCGAGGATGATGAGCCGGACCCGGCCGTGGCGATCGAGCAGCGCTCCTGCGATCGGGCTGATCACCATTCCGGGAGCGATGCTGGCGAAAGCCACCGCGCCGGCGAGCTGCGGCGAGTTGTAGCGCTGCAGGGCGAACAGGATGACGACGATCCCGACCATCGACTGGGCGATACGGGCGATCTGCATGGCCAGCAGGACGCGCCACAAGGAGGGCACACCAAGAAGCGCGCGGTATGAGGGAGGAGTGTTGACGGGCTCGGTCATGGGCGGGGACCAGGTGCTGGGTTGATACCCGGAGCGTGCCACATATCGCAGCGGCGCGCGCACGGCGGCGGCGCGAACGGATCCGGAGCCCAGGCTCGAGTGACACGCGAGCTGTCACGACCTTCGGTTATCGTGGGGCGCGATGCAGCTCATCGGCGGTCAACCCGTGTTCGCGGCGACCGACCTTGTCGGTTTCCTGGCCTGCGAGCATCTCGTCGGCCTCGAGCTGGCGGCGATGGCGGGCCTGGTGAAGAGACCGACCAGGCTCGATCCAGAGATCGACTTGATAGCGAAGCGCGGCCTCGAGCATGAGGCTCGATACCTTGCCGGCCTGGAGGCCGGCGGCCGGGCCGTGACTCGGATCGACCCGGGCGATCACGATGCGCCGCCATCCCAACGCCTGGCGGGGCTGGCGGCGGCCGCGGCGGCGACTGAGGCGGCGATCCGACGCGGCGACGACGCCATCTACCAGGCCACGTTCTTCGACGGCCGGTGGCTTGGACTGGCGGACTTCCTGCTCCGAGTGCCTCGACCTAGCGCTCTCGGTGAGTGGAGCTACGAGGTCGTTGACACCAAGCTGGCTCGCCACGTCAAGGCGTCGGCGTTGCTCCAGATCTGCTCGTACGTGGAGCAGCTAACCCGCACTCAGGCCGTCGAGCCGGAGTGGATGCACGTGGCCCTGGGAGGCAGCGCGCGATCAGTGGAGCGGCATCGGGTCGCCGACTACATGGCCTACTACAGGGCGGTCAAGGCCGCGTTCGAGGCGCGCGTCCGGACCGATGGGGGAGCGGCTGCCGTCTATCCTCCCGCGGCCACATACCCGGAGCCCGTGGAGCATTGCGACGTCTGCCGCTGGAATCTGGTGTGCCAGGCGAGGCGTCGGGCGGATGACGATCTCGCACTCGTTGCCGGCGCCCCGACCCGTCTGCGCCGCGCCCTCAAGGGCCGTGGAGTGGCCACCCGCCGCGGGCTGGCGGCCCTGGAACTGCCACTGCCGGAGCCACTCGACGGCGTGGGTGGCGTGGCACTGGCCACGGCCCGCGATCAGGCCGCCATCCAGGTCCGCGGCGGGGAAGCGGGCAAGACGATCTACGAGCTCTTGCCGCCGAGCCGACAGGGCGACGGGAGGCTCGAACCGAACCGCGGCCTGACGAGTCTCCCTCAACCGCGCCCGGGAGACCTCTTCTTCGACATCGAAGGCGACCCGTTCGCCCTCGACGACGGCGTGGAATACCTGTTCGGGATCCTGGAGCCGGGCCTGATGGGCCCGGACGGCGAGCCGACCTTCCACGCCTTCTGGGGCGTCGACGAGGCCGGCCACGTCACCCCTGAGGCCGAGAAGCGCGCCTTCGAACAGGCGATCGACCTGATGATGGACCGGCTGGCGAAGGATCCGGCGATCCACGTCTACCACTATGCCGCGTACGAGCCCACGGCGGCCGGCCGGCTCATGGGACGGCACGCCACGCGCGAGGAGGAGGTGGACCGGCTGCTGCGCGGCGACGTCTTCGTGGACCTCTTCCGCGCGGTCCGGCAAGGGCTGCGGGCCTCGGTCGAGAGCTACTCGATCAAGAAGCTCGAGCCGCTCTACGGCCTGGAGCGCGAAGTGGAGCTGCGCGACGCCGGCTCCAGCATCGTCGAGTTCGAGCGCTGGCTGGCCGAGTCGGAGACCGGTTCGGCGCAGGCCCGATCGCCTCGAACGGATCCGATTCTGCAGGGGATCGAAGGCTACAACCGCGACGACTGCGTCTCGAACTGGCGCCTGCGCGACTGGCTCGAAGAGCGGCGAACCGAGCTGACCGCACAGATCGGCGAGGCGATTCCGCGGCCGGGCCCGGGGGAGCCCGAGGCTGCGGTGGAGTTGTCGGAACGTCTGGCGCACGTAGCCGAGGTAGCGCATCGGCTGTCGGCGGGGGTCCCCGAGGACCCTGGTCAACGGTCTCCGGCGCAGCACGGCCGGTGGCTGCTGGCGCAGCTGCTCAGCTGGCATCGGCGCGAAGAGAAGTCGTTCTGGTGGCGTTTCTTTCGCCTGATGGACGATCTGACGGACGAAGAGCGCGTGGCCGAGAGCGAGCCGATCGGCAGGCTCCGGCTGGTGGAGCGGGTCGGCGAGGTGGACCGCTCGGTCGTCTACCGCTACAGCTTCCCGGAGCAGGAGCATGCCGTCGAGGTTGGGACGGATGTGCGCGACCCGGCTACGGGTCGGTCGCCGGGGAGTGTCGTGGCGATCGACGCGGCAGCGGGCACGCTCGACCTGAAGCGAGGCCCCCGGACGGATGGCCCGCATCCGACGTCGCTCGTCCCGTTCGCGTACGTGGACTCGGCGCCGTTGCGTGAGAGCCTGCTGCGGATCGGCGAGTGGATGGCCGAGCACGGGATGGAAGACCCAGGACCGTACGCCGCCGCTTGCGAGCTGCTGCTCCGGCGCCCGCCGCGCATCGCCGGCGGCGAGCCCCTCTGCGGTCCCGCCGAAACGCCGCTGCAGGCCGCAATCCGAGTCGCGCCGGGACTCGATGCCGGTTGCCTCGCGGTCCAGGGACCGCCGGGCTCGGGCAAGACGTATCTCGGCGCGGAAGTGGTCGTCGAGCTGGTTCGGCAGGGCCTTCGGGTCGGCGTCACGGCGAATAGCCATCGCGTCATCGGCCACCTGCTGGATTCGGCGGCCGCGCGGGCCGCCGATCGCGGCCTCGCCGTCCGGATCGGCCAGAAGACCGACAGATCGGGCGACTGCACCTCGGACGCCGCCGAACCGTTCGACGACTACGGCAAGCTGCTGGCGGCGCTCGAGGGCGGCGACGTGAACGTAGTCGGCGGCACGAGCTGGCTGTGGGCGCGGCCGGACTTCGCCGGGGCCGTGGACGTGCTCGTGGTGGACGAGGCGGGCCAGTTGTCGCTTGCCAACGCCGTTGCCGCCTCCCAGGCCGCTCGGAGCCTGGTCCTTCTGGGTGACCCGCAACAGCTGGACCAGCCACTCCAGGGCACTCATCCGCCTGGCGCAGAAGCCTCGGCCCTGGGCCACATCCTGGCGGGCGAATCGACCATGCCGACGGATCGAGGCCTCTTCCTGGCTCGTACGCGGCGACTCCACCCGGACCTGTGCAGGTTCACCTCGGAGGCCTTCTACGAGGGCCGCCTCGAATCAGAGGAGTGGCTGGCGCGTCAACAGCTGGCCGGAAGGGGCGCGCTCTCGGGCACGGGCGTCCGGTTCGTGCCCGTCGCACACGAAGGCAACGCCAATGAATCGGCGGAGGAGGCGGCGGTGGTAGCCGGGCTGGTCCGTGACCTCGTCGAAGGCGGCGGCACCTGGACGGATGCGGATGGGGCCGTCCAGCGCCTCGGCTGGGAGGACGTGCTCGTCGTCGCGCCGTATAACGCCCAGGTCGCCGAGATCGCTCGAGCCCTGCCACGGGCCCGCGTGGGGACCGTCGACAAGTTCCAGGGCCAGGAGGCGCCGGTGTCCATCTACTCCATGGCCACCTCCAACCCTGAGGACGCGCCGCGCGGCATGGAGTTCCTCTACAGCCTGAACCGGCTCAACGTGGCCACCTCTCGGGCCCGCTGTCTGGCCGCCGTGGTTGCGAGTCCGGCCCTCGTCCGCGTCCGCGCCCGCACGCCGCGCCAGATGCACCTCGCCAATGCCCTGTGCCGCTTCCTGGAACTGGCCGGCCGGACCGCGGGCTCAACCTGACCCCTCGGCCCGGCTCGAGAGCCGCGAGGCGCAGCGCGTGAGGGCGGGAGGCATGGCGCGGGAATCCCGCAACTCAGGAACCGGCTGAAGATAGACGGACTTGGGCCGATACCCACCTTGCTGGCTCCGTATTCGGGGAGAGCACGGCCGCGCGACGCCTCCCGCGTCGTCAGGCCCTGTATCGGTGGAAGAAGACTCTCGGCCCAAGGATCTGGGATGGAAAGCGACAACCTCTTGTCACGACTCATCGCCTGGCGTTCGCTGCTGACTCGCTGGGGCATTTACCTGGGGCTGGGGCTCGCCATCCTGTGTGCCGCCCTGGCAGGCTTTGCCTTCGTCATAGGGTCGGCCGCCGCGGCCAGCCCCTTTGTCGTCCTGGGCTTCGGCCTGGCGGTAGGCTGGGGCGTGACCTGGGTGGTCTACCTGTTCTCTGTTTCGCGGCCCCTCGCCCGGCTGGCCGAGACGACCCAGGATCTCGCGGGAACGGACGCGGCCGCCATATCAGACGTGCTGGCGGCCATCGCCGAGGGCGACCTGACCCGTCGGCTAGAGTTGCGCACGAAGCCCGTTGCCGTCTCCGGCACGGCCGAAGTGAGCCGGCTGGGCGAAGGCATCGGGGAGATCATCGCCAGACTCGGTGAGAGTGCGGCGAGCCTCAACAGCACAACCGACGAAGCCTGCCTGCGTCTGCTCTACGTTGGCCCCGACGGGTACGTGCAGGGTCAGACGTGCGGTGAGGCGATGGGCCGCGCCCTCAACGGCAAGGGCCAGGTCCTGATCGTTACCTCCTCCTTCGAACATGCCGGCCTGGAGCTGCGGCGCAAGGGCTTCGAAGGCGTCCTCCACGAGCACTACCCCGGCATCGAGATCGTCCTGTCCATGGAGAGTCCGTATCCGGCGCCCGAGATGCGGGCCGCGGTCGCCCTCATGCTCAAGAAGTACCCGCGGCTCGCCGGCTTGTACGTCACGGTTGCAGGTGCCGGGGCGGCGTGGGCCGTCGCCGACGCGGGACTCGCCGGCAAGATCACGCTCATCTGCCACGACATCGTCAACGAGGCGATGCCGTATGTGGTCAAGGGCGTCATCTCGGCCGTATCCGACCAGGACCCATATGCGCAGGGGCACGACCCGGTCATCCATCTGTTCAACCATCTGGCCGCCGGCTGGCTGCCGTCGGAGTCGCGGATGCTGACCTCAATGGACCTCGTCACAGCTGCCGACTGCAACCAGTACTGGCAAGCCGGCAAGGGGATCATCGAATCGCCGGCCATGGCGGAGCGGCGCCCCAAGCCGATGTGCGTGTCTGCGCGTCCGCTGCGCATCGCCGTCCTGGGAATCGAGGATGCCGTCTTCTGGGATGACGTCCGGGCTGGCACCCGCGCCGCCGCGACCGAGCTGAAGCCGTACAACGCGGAGGTGGAGTGGATCGTCCCCGAGCCGGACGGAGCCTTCGATCTGGCAATTCGCGCCGCGACAATCGAGAGGCTCGTGGAGCAGGGCTACGACGCCATCGCCACACCCATCAACGACACCGGACTCGTCGCGAGCATCAACTACGCCGTCGCCAGGGGCGTGCCGGTGGCGACCTTCAACTCCGAGTCGTCAAGCCTGCGCGGTCTCATGACCACTCTCGCCCACCGCGCCCAGAAGCTGATGTCCGTCAGCGGCGGCCTCGCCACCTCCGCTCAGTCCTCAGGCGCCGCGACGCGCCAGATCGCCGAGAACATCTCCCAGATGGCCCAGGCAGCCACCACCGAAGCCACGGCCATGAACAGGGCCAATGCCAGCATCGAGCACATCACCGAATCGGTCGACGCGATCGCCACCGGTGCCCGCGAACAGGCGGAGGCCGCCGAAGCCCTATCGCAGGCCGCAATCCACATCGCCGAGGCCGTACAGCTCGCCGGATCGAGCTCCGAGTCGGTCGTCGCCGCCACCATCCAAGCACGAGCAACGGCCGAGAGCGGTTCCGAGGCAGTCCGCCAGACGCTGGCGCAGATGAAGTCGATCGAGAGCGCCGTCGATACGTCGGCGGCGACCATCGAGGAGACCAACTCTCGGGCCGAGCAGATCGGCGAGATAGTCGACACCATCGAGGACATTGCCGCTCAGACCAATCTGCTCGCCCTGAACGCCGCCATCGAGGCGGCCCGCGCCGGCGAGCAGGGCAAGGGCTTCGCGGTCGTGGCCAGCGAGATCCGGAAACTGGCCGAGAAATCGGCCGCGGCCACCAAGGAGATCAGTGCCATCATCGCCACGGTCCAGGCCACTGCCCGGCGCGCCGCGGAGGCGATGGACGTGGCCATGCAGAAGGTCCACGACGGGTCGTCGATGGCCCACCACTCAGGCGAGGCGCTCGATGAGCTGCTCGAGTCGGCCGTCACGACGCAGCGCCAGACCAGCGACATGGCAGACGCCAACCGGACGGTGTCCAACGTCATGGACGACCTGACCGCGGCGATCGAGCGGGTCTCAGTCGTCGTCAGGGCCAACATGGAGAGGTCCGAGATGGCCTCGGCCAGCATCCGCGAGACGCTCGACATCGTCGAGAGCGTCGCGGCCATCAGCGAGGAGAACGCCGCCTCAGCCGAACGAGTCGCGGCCTCCACGGGCATGGTGTCGCAACAGGCCCAGGAAGTGAACGAGGCCGCTTCGGAGCTAACGGACATCGCCAGGGAACTCGAGGGCTCCACGGCCCACTTCAAGCTCCAACGGAGCGATGGATACGACGACGCCTCTGTGCTGTCCGGAGACACGGTCCCGGCGGCCAGCGTCGGCGGGAGCCCGCGATCCCCGAAGCACTCCAGGGCGGCATAACCGAGCGGGCTCTCGGCCCCATGCGCGGCGTAGCGGCCTCCATTCTGTGAGCTTGGAAACGCCGCCGAGTGTGCTCGGGCTCGCGGCGGGCTACTCTTTGGCAGGTCCTGCCGCCGACCGCCTCGCGCTCTGGGCGATCGCCAGGGCCGCGCGTCCGGCCTATGCCGCGTCGACCGGCCGACGAGAGGAGTGGCGACAGTGCTATATCGCAGGCTCGGCAGGACCGGACGGGACGTAAGCGCGATCGGCTTCGGCGCGTGGGCTATCGGCGCGGACTGGGGCAACGTGGACGACACGGCGAGCATGCGCGCCCTCCACGCAGCCGCCGACGCGGGAGTGACCCTGATCGACACGGCCGACGTCTACGGCGACGGCCGGAGTGAGAAGGTGATCGGCCGCTTCCTGCGGGAACGCAGCGGCGAGAAGTTCTTCGTGGCCACCAAGATGGGCCGGCGGGTGCCGGTGGAGATGAAGAACTACACGCCCGAGGCGTTCCGCGCGTGGACCGAGCGTAGCCGCGACAACCTGGGCGTGGAGCGCCTGGACCTGGTCCAGCTCCACTGCCTTCACCCGAGCATCTACTACAGCCCGGAGCACTTCGAGGCCCTGGACGACCTCGTGAAGGCCGGGGTCATCGCCAACTACGGCGTCAGCGTCGAGAGGGTAGAGGAGGCGCTCAAGGCGATCGAGTTCCCCGGAGTCGCGACGGTGCAGATCATCTTCAACATCGTTCGCCAGAGGCCCGCCGAGCGTTTCCTGGCCGAGGCGAGGCGGCGCGACGTAGGCGTCCTGGCTCGAGTGCCTCTGGCGTCGGGACTGCTGACCGGCAAGATGAGCAAGACGACGACCTTCGATCCCTCGGACCACCGCCAGTACAACCGCCACGGTGAGTCCTTCGACGTGGGCGAGACCTTCTCCGGCGTCGACTACGAGACCGGCCTGGCATTCGTGGAGGAGCTGCGAAGCCTGGTGCCCGAGGGCGCGACGATGGCCCAGATGGCCCTGCGCTGGATCCTGATGTTCGACGGCGTTACGGCGGCAATCCCAGGCGCCAAGACGACGGAGCAAGCTCGAGCCAACGCGGCAGCCGCCAGCCTGGCTGCGATCCCGTCACCGACGATGGAGCGGATCGAGCAGATGTACGCGGAGCGGATCAAGCCGCTGGTCCACCAGCGCTGGTAGACCCCGAGAGAAAGGCTACAGGCGCGGCAGGCGGCCGTACAGCTCGCGGTAGGGGCCGGCCATCTCCGCGTAGAGGCGCACCCGATCCGGATCGGGTTCCATGACCCGGGTGTCGGCGGGGAGTGGCAACGTTCCTTGGGTGGAGGAGGGAACGATCCCCGCGGCCACGGCGCCCAGGAGAGCGGCGCCTCGAGCCGAGGCGTGTTCCGTGGCCCCGAGCGCGACGGGCATATCCAGCACGTCGGCGATGATCTGCTGCCAGAGCTTGTTCACGCCCCCGCCGGCCACCACGCCCGCCTTCGGCTCCACGCCGATGCTTTTCATCAAGTCCAGGCCCTCGGCCAGGGCCAGCGCCACTCCCTCCAGGACCGCCCGTGTCACCTCCGCGGGACCGTGCCTCATGCGCAGGCCAACCAGAGCTCCGCGCGCCGCCGGGTCGAAATGCGGCGTCCGCTCGCCCCGCAAGTACGGCAGGAAGAGAAGCCCGTCGCTTCCCGCCGGAACGGTGGCCGCGGCTGCCAGCAACTCGCGAGCGCCATGCGGGTCGTCCGGGTGCAGAAGGCGCACCACCCAGTCCAGCGAGGCCGCGGCCGAGAGGATCGCGGCCATGACGCACCACTGCCCCGGCACCACATGGCACAGGCCGTGCAGGCGTCCTTCCGCGTCTACTCTCGGAGCCGATACGGGCGCCAGCACCTGTCCGCCGGTCCCCAGGGAGATCAGGACCGCGCCGTGCGAGTCGGCCTCGCTGGCCAGGCCCAATCCCAGTGCCGCGGCGGGAGCGTCGGCGCCCCCGACGGCCACTCGAATCCCGGCCGGAAGATCCAGGGCCCGCGCGGCGTCCTCTCGCAGATATCCGCCGGTGGCCTCCGATTCGGAGAGTGGAGCCAGCTTGCCGCGATCGATCTCCAGCCGGCCGCAGATGTCGTCGGACCAGGTTCGTGCCCGAAGGTCGAACAGCAGAGTGGCCGAGGCGTCGGAGACGTCGCTGCCGATCTCGCCGGTCAGCCGGGCTCGCAGGGCATCTTTGGGCTGCACGATCCACCGCGCCCTGGCCATGATCTCCGGTTCGTGGCGGGAGACCCACATGATCTTCGGGGCCGTGAAGCTCACGTTCGAACGGTTCCCCGTGATGGCGACGAGCTCGTCGCGCGGGATCCGGTTCTCGATCTCCGCCGCCTCTTCTTCCGCACGGGCGTCGGACCAGATCAGGGCCGGCCGAACCGGCAGGAGCGCGTCATCGAGGAAGACCGCTCCGTGCATCTGACCGGTCAGGCCGATGGCCTCGACTTCCGCGCCATGGATGGCGGGCCGTGAGAGCAGCTCAGACATCGCCAGACGCACCGCGTCCCACCAGCGGTCCGGGTTCTGTTCGGCATACCCGACTCGACGCGACTCCGTGGCGTAGGCGGCCATCGTCACGCCGAGGCATTCTCCCGCCTCATCGAGCGCCAGCAGCTTCACCCTCGACGAACCCAGGTCGATCCCGATCGAAACGCGCACTGTCCCTCCGCTGTGTCTATGCGATTGCTGACCTTCCAACTCGGTAGGGTACCTCGGGTCCGGGTCGCGCCGGTCGGGCGCGCCGGTCCGCGTTCTCAGCAGCGTTGGAAGTAGGTCTCCCGCTCCCAGGGAGTGACCTGTCGCCGGTACGCTTCCCACTCGAGCCCCTTGGCCGAACGGAAGAGTTCCATCAGCTCGCTGCCGAGGGCGGCCATGATGACATCGTCTTCCTCGAGCGCGTCCAGGGCTTCTCCCAGCGACGCAGGGAGCGGCTTGGTGACGCTGTGCGCGCTGCCGCCGAATCCGTGCTCGATCTCCTCCAGCGGCGGCCCCAGCTCGCAGCCGCGGTCCAGTCCGTCCAGGCCGGCGGCGAGCATCGCGGTGAAGGCCAGGTAGGGGTTGCAGCTGGGGTCGGGGAGGCGCAGCTCCAGCCTGGTCCCGAAGACTTCGCCCGGTGCGGTGTCCTGGTAGACCGGTGTGGGGACGCGGATCAGGGCCCCACGGCTATGGCGGCCCCAGCTTCCGGCCACGGGCGCCTCGTAGCCGGGCACGAGCCGCTTGTACGAGTTGACCACCGGGGCCACGATCGCGCACATCCCCGGCGCGTGCTCCAGCTGGCCGGCCAGGAACGCCTTGGCCACGGCCGACAGCCCGTATGAATCGCTGGGGTCGTCGAAGACGCTGCGGCCGCTCCGGTCCACGAGGACCTGGTGGGTATGCATGCCGGAGCCGGCGGCGTCCGCAAGCGGCTTGGGCATGAAGGTGGCCTGCATGCCGCGATCGCGGGCCAGCTCCTTGACCGCCGGCTTGAGCGTGGTCACGGCGTCGGCTGCAACAAGGGCCGGCAGGAGCGGCAGATCCAGCTCGAACTGGCCGCTGGCAACCTCGTGATGGCTCGACTCGATGCGGATGCCAATCCCCTCGAGGCTGGACACGATCTCCAGCTCGACCCGGCGGGAGCGTCCCCGGCTGCGCTCGAAGTAGCTGCTCGGATCGTCGGCCAGAGGCCCGATGCCGTCCCCGGCCGGGAACAGGAAGAACTCGATCTCGGGCGCCACCAGGTACCCGAGCCCGACCGACTCGGCCTGGTCGAGCAGTGACCGCAGCGCCGCGCGGCCGTCGCCCCGGTAGGGCTCACCGCCCGGAGTCAAGACCTCGCAGATGAGCCGTGCGCACGGGACGCCGGCCGGCTCCACGATCGAGAAGGTGGCGGGATCGGGCCGCAGGTACATGTCCGACTCGACCTCGCGGGCCAGTCCCTCGATGGCCGAGCCGTCGAACCACTCCCCTTCGGCAAGGACGGACTGGATTCGCCGCGCCGGAACCGCGACGGTCTTGATCGCGCCGGTGACGTCGGCGAACTGCAGTTCCACCTGCTGAACGCCCGCATCCCGGATGCCCGCCAGGACCCGCTCCACGGCCACCCGGTCGGTGTCGCGAGTGGATCCGGTTGGGTCGCCCGGCGCAGCCGCGCGGGGCGCCGCGCCGCGAGCCGCGCCGCGCCGGTCCCCCTCTTGTGACGTCGTGTGGGCTGGCTCGTGTCTGGATGGGTTTGGCATGGGTTCCCTCCCGCGTCGTCCCGGGGTGCCGGCGCGGCTACTAGTGGGCATGGCCGATGAGGTAGGCCACCACCAACAGGAAGATGCTGACGGCCAGGAATACGGCGCTGATTCCGAAGATGAGCAGGATCAGTCGTAGGTCCGAATTGCGCGGCGGCGCCATCGTCTGCTCGTCGCCGAATATGAACTGAGTCAGAGGCAGGTCGCGCCAGTTGCGGAGATCCGCCTCGAGCGAGGTCGCGTCCTCGTATCTCTCGTCCGGATTCTTGCGCAGGCACTTGCGAATGATCCCCTCGATCGGTGGAGGGACGGCGCTGTTGATCTCGTGGAGCGGCGGGACCGGCGCGCTGATGTGCTGGCTCATGACGGACAGCGCGTTGTCACCCTCCCATGGAACGCCACCGGCCAGCATCTCGTAGAGCATCACCCCGATCGCGTAGACATCAGAGCGGGCGTCGCCGCGCTTGCCCTGGATCTGCTCCGGCGACATGTAGTCCGGCGTTCCCAACGCGGTGGAGAACCATCGCCAGGTGAGCCTCCTCGCGCCGGCCATGAAGGCCACGCCGAAGTCCGTGACAACCAGCTGCCCTTCCTGGTTCACGATTACGTTCTCGGGTTTGAGGTCCCTATGGACCACCCCCTGCTCGTGGGCATGGGCCATCGCCGCCGCCAGTTGCTGCCCGAAGTCCACCGCTCTCTCAACCGAAAGGCGTTTCTCACGTGAGAGGAGTGCTCGCAGTGTCTCCCCGTCGATGTACTCCATGACCATGTACGGGCGGCTGCGATCGGTGGTGAACTCGATGGGGCGCTGGATGCCGGGATGGTGCAGGTGCTTCGAAATCTCCAGCTCGCGGCGGAAGCGATCGAAAGTCGAGACGTCACCCATGATCGATTCGTGGGGGCACTTGAGGACGACCTGGCGCCCGTTTGTCTCCTCGGCAAGGAAGACGTCGCTGAATGCGCCATGGCCGATGGCCTTGACGATCGTGAACTGGTCGAGTTTCGCGCCCGGTTGGAGCTCAGCCGTGGTCACGAGAACAACCTCCGCCATCCTTGCGGCGCCTCGGGCCGCTGCCCGGCCTCCCGAACGCAGACGACCATGGCCGTCGCATTATCGTCGCCGCCGCGCTCGAGAGCGAGGTCTACCAGCTTCCGGCACGCCTCCGCCGCGCTCATGCCGAGGGCCTCCGCGATCTCACTCGACGTCACGTTGCTCCAGAGTCCGTCCGAGCACAGGAGGAATCTGTCGTCCCGCTGAACACGTTCACTGCGGACATCCGTCCGGACGGTGATGTCGCCACCGACGGAGCGGGTGAGCGCATACCGGGCCGGGTGTTCGATCGCCTGTTCGGGCGTGATGATGTGCATCCGCAGCAGTTCCATCACCTGGCTGTGATCGGTTGTCAGCAGTTCCAGGTCGCCTTCTCGGCGGCGGTACACGCGGCTGTCCCCGACGTGGCCCAGGTGAGCTTCTCCCGGTGTGATCACCAGCGTGCTCAGGGTGGACTGCATCTTGCGCCCTCCGACGCCCGAAATCGCGGCATCGAGGATGGAGTGATTGGCCAGGTTGAAGGCCTCCCTCAACGTGCCGGGGATCCGGCTCCCGCCGGAGATGCCCTTCCGGGCCTGCGTCAGGATTGCCTCTACGGCCATACCCGACGCGACCTCGCCGCCGCCGTAGCCGCCCAGCCCGTCGGCGACTGCGAAGACCAGTCCGAGTTCTGATGTGACCTGCGTCTGGCTCAGCGTGTGTTCTGCCGCCGGAGTCACGTATGGCGCGTCGCCATCCAGAGCGACCCAACCCAGTCGGTCCTCGTTATGCTCGCGGACGTGGCCGATGACGGTAAGGCCCGCGTATTCGACTGCGAGGCTTGTGGTCACGGCTTGCATTTCATCTCAGGCGTGGTGTGTCGATGGATTTGGTTTCTGTCAGGAGACAATCGAAGACCGCGCCGGTGTTGGTGTTACACGGCGCGGTCTCGTACTGCACTGGTGCTACTGTCGCTCAGGGCTTGCAATCTGAGGTTTGACGAGAAGACTGGTCTTGGTAGCGGCCGAATTGAGCATGAGCCACACGGCGCCGACCACGATCCACGCCCCGACGATGCCGAGCGCGATGAGTGTGTCTGTCTGTGTGGAACCTCCGGCCGACACGCTCATATACACGATGCCGATCAGCATCCCGACGTTCGCGAGCATGCCAAGCAGCGGAACGATCACGTGTTTGACGATGTTTCTCTTGTGTTGGCCCCCGAAAGCGACGAGCACGAGAGCGCATGTCATGCCGTACACGAGGAACGTTCCGGTGTTGCTGGCAAGTGTGATCTGAAGAAGATTGTCGGCCGACAGGACCGCGTATCCGCCCAGCACCGCCGATACGATTGCGAGAGCGATAACGCCGTAGTGCGGTGTGGCGTGCCGGAAGTGGAGCATCCCGAGGATGCCGGGGACTTCCTTGTCGCGGCCCATGACGTAGGTGATGCGGACGCCGGTGTTGAGGCAGGCGAGAGTGGTGCCGATGAGGGCGATCAACACGGTCGCGGCGAGGATGATCACGAGCGGGAAGCCAACGCCGCCCAACATCGTGTCGCCTATCTGCCGGACCATGTCGCCGATCGGGGCGCCGGACGCGGCTGCCGCGGCGTATCCGTTGGCCGCGGACGGGACCGTGGCGGAGTTCACGAAGAAGTTGGCGGCGACGTACTCGATGAGGTATGCCACGCCGCCCTGGATTGCCAGGGAGAGGAGGATGGCCCGCCGGACGTCACGCTTGGGGTTGATGGCCTCGCCGCCCAGAGCCGTCACGGACTCGAACCCGACGAGGAGGAGAATGGCAATCGTGCCCTGGAAGATCACGTTGGTGATGTTGTGAGGCAGGACCACCGATCCAAGGCCTGAATGCGCATATGAGAGCTCGGGGTGGGTCATGCGGAATGCAATCGCGAGTACCGCGAAACCCACGAGAGCGGTGAGCTGGATGGCGTTGATGATGACGGCGGTCATCGTCGAACCGGAGATGCCACGGTACGCGATCAAGCCGACCACAGCAGAGAAGAGGACCGCAGCCCCGATCTCAAGCGGCTGGTTGAGGACGATCCCGAACTGCCCCAGGATGAACACGAGCAGAGTCGCCGTGAACGCAACCATGATGCCCGGGTAGATCCAGTAGTAGAGATGTGAGATCCACCCGACCACAAACTTCGCCAGCCTGGCGAACTTGTAGTGGATCTGCTCTTCGCGGCCCAGGAATGCGGCCTCGGCGAAGTAATAGGACGAACCGGCGCCTGCCTCGGGATAGAGATTCGCAAGCTCCGAGTACGAGAACGCGGTCAGGAACGCCAGCACGAGAACGAACAACAGCCCGGGAACCATGTCGAAGGCGGTGGTCGCCCCGCCGTTCTGCTGGACGACCTGCGCCTGGAACGTCGTCCATAGAAACGCGCCCGGCGCAATGAGCGCCATGGCGTTGATCGTCAGCCCGGTCATCGTCAGGGTGCGCTTCATCTCAGTCCCCGGCGCGGCGGCCATCGTTCGTACTCCTGTTCGGGCAACGGCCTTGTCCTGGATCCGATCGGTTCCGATTTGCTCCGATTGGTGGCTGCCGTGCCTGAAGGAAGGATCGGTGACCGTGGTCCGCGAGTCAGTGGTGTGGCAGGCGCGATTTGGAAGCGGGCGGGTTGTGATTGCCCGAACCGCCGGTTGCCGCCCGGTTGCAGCGCGGGTTCGGGTTGGGAACGGGTACTGGCCTCGTGCCCGGAGCGTTCGAGTCCGCCGCGCAACGTCCAGATCTCAGCCTGCTCGCGTTCGTCGGCCCGGGACGCGTGGGCGGCTCTGGAAGGTCAGCGGGCGAACGAGCCCAGGGCGATGGCCGAGCTGGGCCCCGACAAAGCGAGCACAAGACCGTTCGAATTGGCGGCGACCTGCCCTCCGGTGACCGTCAGCGAGGCGAGGTCCGGCGGCAGCGAGGCGACTCGGAATGCCGAATCCCTGGCGGCCGGAGAGAACGTACCGAGCCACGGATGGCCGAGCGCGTCGCTGCCGGTTGCCACGGCTCCGTCTCCGGCCGCGGCAAGGGAGAAGACGGTGCCCGACCGAACCAGGCTCGGCGAGCCGTCGAGGGGGAACCACCACAGCCCGTCCGGCTCGCCCAGCAGAACGCCACCGGAGATAGCCGCGCCGGCCGTGGGCTGAGTGGCCGGGCCCAGGCCGATCCGCTGCCAGGACGCGCCGTCGTCGAGCGATTCGAAAAGCGCTCCGGGCCCCCAGCCAAGGAGATGCCCCTGGCCATCGAAGCCGATTGGAGCGACCGTTTCCGGGCTGCTGGACCAGGTCCCGCCGGCGTCGCGGCTGAGGAACAGCCGGCCATCCCCGGCCGCGAGGAGAGTTCCGGACTGCGCCGGATCAAAGGCGAGCCAGGCCGGGCTGACGGTCGCTCCCGGAGGCAGGGGGCCGCCTGTCCAGGTGCTCCCGCCGTCTCCGCTCGAACGGTGACCGAGGTCGCAGTAGGCGCCGAGTCCCGCAGCGTAGACGCTTACCGACGATGGGTCGCCGGCGACGGACTCAACGTGTCCGGCCTGCGACCCGATCCACTGAGCCTGACCGGTCGAGTTGATGACGCCCGTCACGTCGGGAAGGCACTGGCGGGCTTCCGGATGCCAGTCGCTCGAGCCCTCGAACGTGGCCACCAGCGAGTCACGGGTCGAGGCCGCATGAACGCCCGGTCCGTCGATTCCGCTCTGCAGGACCGAGACGGAGTTGATCGTGAGCGGAGAGGTCGGGCCTCCGAGAGGGTAAGCGGCCGCCCCCCGGCTCGCCCGAAGGTCCGTCACGCTGAGGAGCGCCACCGCGATCGTGAGCACCAGAACCGCCAGGAAGGTGTTGATGGCGAACCCCCAGCCGGAAGCTCGGGCCGCCTCGTCTCGCCGCGCGGCCGCGGTCTCGGCGTCGCTGAGCCCCCGCTGCAACCGCAGGCGCAACGCCAGCGGCGCTTCTTCTCCGGGGTCGCGGGTGGCGTAGACGGCTCGCAGCCGGGCCTCCAGCGACTTCCCCTCGGCGGGTTCGTCGCCCGCCTGCAGCTCGGCCAGCCTGGTCCCCAGCCGGGCCGTCACTCCCGGCGAGTCTCGCCGGGGCGAGCCCCGGCCCAGCAACCTCCGGCCCGGCCGAAGCGATTCCTCCCCCAGGCCGTAGGTCCTGGCCAGCGCCAGCCGATCGTTGGGACCCAGCGACAGGAGGGCTGCTGCCAGCGGTTCCGCCCGACCGCCGGTCGCCTCGCCGGACAACGCCCCTGAAGGCGTGGCCGCTTCGCTGTCTATCGACTTCAGAGCCGTTCGACAGTCGGCTTCCAGTCGTCGCCGGAAGGCTTGGTCGAGAGCGGGAGCGGGCCATTCGCCGCCGACGCGCCAGGCCGCCATTGCGGCCTCGTAGACGACGCCCTGGGCCACGATAGGGTCGTCCAGGGCCATCGTGACCAGCCGGTAGGCGGTCGAGAGGTTGCGCCGCAGGTACCCGGCAAAGTCGCCCTCGCGGGTCTCGTGTCGGGCTCCCAGCGCCACCCTGTCTTGCACCCGATCTCCGTCGTCGATCCGGCCCCGGCGCCGACCCTTGCCGGCGTGGTCTACGGCTGCTCGCGTAAACGATAAGTCATCTGCTACTCAATGCAACCGTCCGGTCGTACCGGCCGCGAATCGATGAGCGGCCGCCTCCGCGGCCGCTCACGGATGTTGGGTCGAGGGACGGCTAGGCAGCCAGGTCGCGCCGCTCGAATGCCACCAGGGCGATGACCAGAAAGACCGCGGTCACGGTCACCAGGACGGCGGTGTCGCCCAGGTCCAGGCCGTACCGGAGAGGGTCGTGACCCGCGTAGTACTTGAACAGGGAGAGGGGACGGATCGCATTGAGACCGTCGACGATGTTCGCCAGTGCGTCCATCAGGTACATGGCGATCATCAGTGCCACTGTGACTCCGATCGCGGCGGCACGGTTCCCTGTTGCCGCCGAGATCGCCAGAGCGATGGCTCCGAAGGCGAGACCAAGCAGCACTACCAGCGCCAGCGCCGCGGTGAGCGGGCCGGCCGGAAGTTCGCTGGCGCTGATGGCCGCGCCCGCCACCGCGAAGAGGCCGGTCGCGGCCGCTACTACGCAGCAGGCGATCGTGATCGCCAGGGATTTCTCGAGGACGAGCCGTCGGCGCGGGACGGGGTAGGAGAGGAGTACGTCGATCGTGCCGCGCGATTCCTCGCTGGCCGTGAAGCCACTGGCCATCCCCGCGGCGAAGGCGATCATCCCTGCCGGAAGCATCATCGAGAACAGCTCGAAGTGAAGGAACCCGACCAGGGTGCTGGCGTCTCCCACCTGGGACCCGAAGAGCTTGGCCATGGGCCCCATCTTTGCCAGCAGCGAGTTCATGTCCATGACTTTGGAGTAGGTGGGGAAGAGGACCGCGAAGTAGCCGGTCATCAGGCCGCAGCCAAGGGCGACCCAGAAGGTCGGCCAGCGGAGGTCGCGGATCGTCTTGGTGAATACGTTACGCAGCAGCATGGCTGGCCTCCCCGGCGCCGGCAACGGCGGCGATTCCATCGCCCGATCCGTAGTAGGCCATGAAGATCTCCTCGAGGCTCGTTTCAATGCTGCGCACATTGCGGACCTCGTAACGCGCCGCGGCCTTGATCAGCGCGTCCACGCTGCCCATGACCGTGCAATTGAGGACGCCGTCATGGACGCTCATGTCGCGGATGCCGGGCAGGCCCGCGAACGCGTCCGCCGCGACGGAGCCGCCGAAGTCGATCTCGAGGCGGCGCAGCGCCCGCTGCTTGAGATCGGCGATCGACTCGACCGCGAGCAGGCGACCCTCTCGGATGATGCCGACCCGGTCGCACAGGTGCTCCACCTCGGGCAGCTGATGCGACGAGATGAAGACGGTGCGGCTCTCGGCGCGGGTCTCCTCGCAGAGGTGCTCGAACTCGAGCTGGACGAAGGGATCCAGGCCAGAGGTGGGCTCGTCGAGGATGATCAGGTCCGGCCGGATTATGAAGGCAGCGACGAGACCGACCTTCTGCTTGTTTCCGCGAGACAGGCTCTTGATGCGCTTGGTCGGATCGAGCTCGAGGCGCTCGATCAGCCCGTCGCGGTAGACGCCGTCGATCGAGCCGTGGAGGTTCCCCAGGTAGGTCAGCAGCTGGCCACCGTCAGCTCGGAGTAGAGGGAGAGTTCGCCGGGGACATAGCTCACCCGACGGTCGATGGCCAGCCGATCGCGGTGGACGTCGAGCCCCAGGACTCGGGCGTGCCCGCTGGAAGGCCTTATCAGGTCCAGCAGGAGCCGGATCGTGGTCGACTTGCCCGCCCCGTTGGGACCCAGGAAGCCGAAGATCTGCCCGCTTTCGACGGTGAGGTCGATGTCGATGATCCCGCGTGAGCGGCCGTAGTACTTGGTTAGCTTCTCGGTCTCGATGGCGGCCGTCATCAGGGGGCCTCCTTTCGAACTGCCAGGCGTTCCTCCTCCCACCGATCGAACAGACGGGGCAGCTCACGTTCCAAAAACGCGTACATGTCGCGTACCTCCTGAAGCGGCTCGGGGTTGCCCTCAGGGCCGAGAAGTTCCAACCCGTCGCCGGCCAGCTCCTGAAGTCGCTGCAGAAGCTCGACCCGCCACATGATCATGCGTGCCCACGCGCCGGACTTGAGCACGAAGCGATCCCTCCTGTCGCCGGCGCGGACAGTCCGCGCGATGAAGCGGTAGTGGATGAGCAGCTGGGTCATGTTGCTGATCGAGCCCTTGCTCGCCTGCAGCGTGTCCGCCAGTTCTCCGGCGGTGAGACCATCGGCCGGGCCGAGAAGGATCGCCCCGAGGACGCGGCCGGCCATGCGCGGCAGGTGCAGAGAATCGAAAACCAGCCCGATCTCCTCGACGAAGCGCTCCGCCGAGATGCGAGTGCCGCGCCGGTCGCGACCACGATCCCACACGTCATTCATGTTCAGCGGCTCCCGGAAGACGCTTCCGCGCGGGGCGTCCGCCACGGCGCGACGAAGCTTTCGCCGGATAGTAGTGAGTTCGTGCGGTTCAGTCAATACTGAACAGAGGCGCCAGAAGCTCGGCCTGCGAGGGATCGTTGCCGGCGGCATGGGCGGCCTACTGCCGACGGCTTAGTACCTCCGCCCGCATCCGCGGCGACGGTCCCTCCACGAACGGCGTGCTCGCACCGGGAATACCAATGCGCGTGTTCCGGCCGGATGCTTGCGCGCAGTTGGAGGACAAGTCCCATCCGGCGCCTGCCGGTGGATCGTTCGCCAGACAAGCAGACATCGCAAGGATCGTCTCGATGGCAATCGCCAGCTATCCAGCAGCAGATCACAGCACGGTGAGTCGCGCTACCGCCGTGCTTGACCCCGCCCTGAGCCGGGACGAGCTGGTGGGGCGCTACCTGCACCTGGTGAAGTACGTGGTGGGGCGCCTGGGCGTCTCCGTGCCCGGCCTGTTCGACCACGAAGACGCCATGCAGGCGGGCGTGCTCGGCCTGCTGCGGGCGATCGACGGATACAGACCCGAAGCGGCGGCCTCGTTCGAGTCGTACGCGATCCTGCGCATCCGGGGCTCCATTCTTGACGCTGTCCGCGCCCTCGACACGGTCGGCCGGGCCGGCCGGGAAGCGGCACGAGCGATCCAGGGCGCGATCCGCGACCTGCAGCACGAGCTGGGACGGTCGCCGACCGAGACGGAGATTGCCGGCAAGCTGGACCTTTCGCTGGTCCGGTACAGGGAGCGACTCCAGGCTGCCTCGATCGTCACCGTGTCGCTCGACGAAGGGGAGTCTCGCGAAACCGACGATGAGTCAACGGTTCTGGCTGATAGCGTCCCGGACCAGAATGCGGTGGATCCGGCCGCGGAAGCCACGCGACGCGACGCCATCGCCTCGCTCGTCCACGAGATCGGTCGGCTCGGCGAGCGGGCGCGCATGGTTCTCGCCCTCTACTACCAGGACGAAATGACCTTCAAGGAGATTGGCCAGGTCCTTGGCGTCACCGAGTCCCGGGTCTGCCAGATCCACACCGAGGCCGTTCTCGCCCTGAGGAATCGGATCGTGGACGCCGACGTGGTCGTTCGCCTGGGTCGGCGACGCCCTCGCTCCTGATCCGGGCCACCATCCAGCCCGCCGCGGGCCCCGAATGCCTGGTCCGCGCGACTCTGTCGCCTGCATGCAACACATACGTCGAATCGATGAAGGCGTAGCCCCTCTGGGCGGTCAAGTCCCCACGGTACCAGCCGATTCCTAACCTGACACCCAAGAGGACAGAGCCATCAGATTCGACAAGCCGCAGTCCGTCCCGTGGTCGCCCGCGCAAAGCCGAGAGATTCGGTTTGCGCTCGAGGCCGCCATGGAGATCCCCGACGTACGGACCGACAAAGTGGTCGCTGCCAGACGGCGCATCGCCGAGGGTACGTTCATCGTCAGGGCTGACGTGATTGCCTGGAGGATGCTCGAGGCTCGAGGCTAGCGCGCTCCCGCTGGAACGCCGCCTACCGGTACCGCCGCCACCCGGGGATCTTCGCGTTCGCGATTGTCGAGCTGATCCCGAACCAGATCCAGGAAGTGATGCAGCCGGAACGGCTTGAGAATCAGGCCATTGACTCCGGAGTTGCGGGCGGCCGCCTCGTCCGGGGACTGGCCGGTCAGGATGAGGATCCGCATTCCGGCCAGCGAAGTAGCCATTCGCAGGTCGGCGGCGAGCTGGTAGCCGTTGCGGTCCGGCAGACCGACGTCGACGATCGCGAGCAGCGGCCGGTGCCGGAGAGCGAGCGCTTCGCCTTCCGCCGCGGTGCGCGCCGTCAGTAGATGAACGCGCAGACCGCGCAGCGCCGCCTCCAGGGTACCCAATACGTACTCATCGTCATCGACGATTAGTACGGACTGCGACCGGCAACCTGCGGAGTGCTGTGTGCTCGGATGCAACATGTGCAGCGAAGGTATCCCACCAATGGATCGTTTCGCATGCGGTGTTTGCATGGTCTTGGGCAGGACTCCAGTCACCCCGGACTCTTGGCGCGTCAGGGTCGCTGGTAGAAGCTCAATCCTGACGGCACCAGGCCGAAGGCTCGTGCGCTCGGGATCGCTTCGGTCGCCCCGAGGAAGAGGATTCCTCCCGGCCGGAGGCAATCGCGGAACCGGCCGTACAAGTCGGCCTTGGCCTGTTCGGTGAAGTAGATGACCACATTCCGGCAGACGACGATATCGAACGGACCCTCGCATGGATCGGTCACCAGATCCTGGCGACGGAACGTGATCGGCGCCTGGATCTCCGGCTGGACTTGCCACTTGCCATCTGTGAGCCGGAAGAACCGTCTTCGCCGAGCCGGCGAGACACCTGCCATCTGGGCCTCCGTGAAGGTTCCCTTTCGGGCCTTCGACAGGCTCGTCTCGTCGACATCGGTTGCCAGTATCTTCACTTCCGCGAAGGGCGCGATCTCGCGGGCGAGCATGGCGATGGTGAATGGCTCGAAGCCCAGCGAGCAGCCGGCGCTCCAGATCCTTACCGTGTTCTGGCTTCTGAGCATAGGCCTCAGGTGCTGCTCGGCCAGAGCCTGCCAGATTTCGGGGTTCCGGAAGAACTCGCTTACGTTGATCGTGAGCATGTCCAGGAAGGTCTGACGTAGGGCCCCGTCGTTGCGGATCCTGACCATCAGCTCATCGGCGTCCGGCATGCCTCTGGCAGCCGCGAAGCCGTTCACTCGCCGCCAGACCTGGGCCGGCCTGTACCGGCTGAGATCGATGCCGAGCAGGAGAAGGACCTCGCGGGCGATCCGCTCGTACGCGACCATATCCAGCTCGGGGATCGGCGCGAAGGCAGGCGGCACCACGGGCGGCCTGGGTCGCGGCAGAGTCTCCATCGATGAAGGTATCGGCGCGTAGATCGGAGAAGTTGACGGCGCCGCATCTCAAGGGGAGCCTCGGGCGAACCGACACCTCTGATGTGGGCTTGGTCGCCCATCGTCTGCGAGTGTCGATGTCAGCTCATCGGTTCCTCACCCCGGCTTTCCCAGGCTACGAGTCGGTGCCGGCCCGCCTGTTGGCGGACATCTCGGTGCTGCCCTGCGACCTGCACGTCTGGCGCGGACCACGTCCGGCGCTGTATGCGATGCGCGGCGGCGATCCCGGCAAGGTAATCGCCAGAGCCGAGCGCGGCCTGCCGTTCCTGATTCGCGAAACCGACGCCGACCTTCTGCGCGGCGCCCTGGCAGCGTCGTTGCCCGGGGTCCTCGGCAATCAGCGCATTTCGCCGATCGAGAGAAGCAAGACGGCCTACCTGATCGCCGCGAAGGTGCTGGCCCCACTCTTCGTGCACGAGGATTTCCTCGACCACGACGGCTTCGCCACAACCCGCAAGGTGATGGAATCGATCGCCCTCGGCCTCCTCGAGGACGAGGAGATGATCTGGGCCATGGTGGCGACGATGCTGAAGCACACGGCGACGCACACCCACGCCATCAACACGGCCGTCTACGGGATCGCCCTGGCCCGCTCCATTCCCCTCGGCAGCCAGGAGGCGATCCGCGGGGTAGCCCTTGGCGGGCTGATCCACGACATCGGCATGAACCGCGTTCCTCGCGCCGTGCTGGACAAGGCAGGACCCCTGAATGACCTCGAGTGGCGCCTGGTGCGCGGCCACGCAAAGGCCGGTTACGACATGGTCGTCAGGGCGATGGGCTACCCGCCGCCCTACGCCCACATAATCGCCGAGCACCACGAGCGCTGCGACGGGTCGGGCTATCCGGAAGGGCGGACAGGCTCGAGTATCGCCCTCGACAGCCAGCTGGTCGCGATCGTCGACGCCTTCGACGCGCTGACCACCAGACGCCCTTTCAGGCGTGCGCTGAGTGCGTTCGATGCGTTGCAGTTGATGCGGCTCGGCATGGAGGGCCAGTTCAGCGACGAGCTGGTGTGCGGATTCGCCGACCTGCTGGGCGGCTGGAAGGCGTTGGGCCACGACCGAAGCGCCTCCAACCCGCCGAAGCTCCTCAGGAAGGCCGGGTAGGCGAGCTTCTCAGGCGACGCGCGTGGTCGGCCGTGCCGCAGGGCCGCTGCCCGAGGTCCACCGCTCGATCAGAGCCGCGATGTCGACCACCAGGCCGACCGTTCCGTCGGCCAGGACCGTGGCCCCGGCCAGGCCCATTCGCTCCCCGGTGACCCGGCTGAGCGACTTGAGAACTATCTCGTGCTGGCCGACGAAGGCGTCCACGGCCAGCGCCATCTCCGCGTTTCGCGAGCGCACGACGACCAGGTTGACGAAGCCGCGGTCGTCCGTCTCCAGCGGTCTCGACGGATCGCCGAGGGCACCGTCGAGCCGCTCGACCGGGATGACTCGATCGCGCAGACTGAGGACGTTGTGGCCACGCACGCGGCCGAGCGACCCAGGTTCGATTCGGAGCGTCTCGACGACGCCCGTCAACGGCAGCGCACAAACGCGCGGCCCGGATCGGACGAGCAGGGCGCCGATGATGGCGAGCGTCAGCGGGAGAGACAGCGAGACGCGTGTCCCTTCGCCGGCGACGCTGCTGACGTCGACCCAGCCGCCGAGCTTCTCGATGTTGTTGCGGACCACGTCCAGCCCCACGCCGCGGCCCGATACCTCGCTGATGAACTTGGATGTGGAGAAGCCCGGCGCGAAGATGATGCGCAGGGATTCGGCGTCGGTCAGGCTCTCGGCCGCCTCGCGGCTCATCAGGCCCTTGTCCACCGCCGCCTGCCTCAAGGCCGCGGGATCCATGCCGCGCCCATCGTCCTCGACAGTGATGAGGATCCGCCCGTCGGCGTGACGAGCCGTCAGCCGGACGGTTGCCGGCAACGGCTTGCCGCGTGCGCGACGCTCCTCGGGAGGTTCGATGCCGTGGTCCAGCGCGTTGCGAACCAGGTGGCTGAGCGGATCGCCGACCACTTCGAGGACGGATCGGTCGAGCTCGGTCTCCTTGCCCTCGATGATGAGCTGAACCTCTTTGTGTAGCTGAGAATCGATGTCGCGTACGACGCGCGGGAATCGATTGAAGACCGTATCGATCGGCAGCATGCGCAGCCCGGTGGCCTGATCCTGAAGCTGGCCGGCGATGCGGGCGAACTGCTGGGCGTCCTCGTCCGCCCTGCGGGCGAGCGGGTCGTCGCCCAGGCGGGCCGCAAGCTCCTGGGCGCTCTGGGCGAGGCGGGTCTTGTGGACGACCAGCTCGCCGACGAGATCCATCAGCTCGTCGAGCCGGGTGACGTCGATGCGAATCGTCTGCTGGGCCAGCTTGAGCTGATCGCCGCTGGCCGATGCGCGCGCGATCCGCTCGGACTCCGCGACCGGGATGGGGTCGCGGGGACGGAACACCTCGACACTGGGCGAGCTCTGGGCCTCCTCCGCCCGCGCTGCCGACGGGGGAGAGTCGCTGTGGGCATCCGTGACCGCCTCCCCTGGAGCGTCGGTCGGCGCGGCAACCACCTCCACGCCCACGACTTCCTCGATCGCCGCGAGGCGCGCGCGAACCTCGAGGAGTTCGAGCGGGCGGCCCCGAACCAGCATGGCCAGGAGCGTGGACCCGAGCTCGCTTTCGATCTCCTGGCGATCCGGAGCCGAGGCGATGAGAACGCCCATCTCCTCGCATTCGATGACCAGCTGCAGGAGCCGGACGGCCTGCCACTCGCTCAACGGGTCGATCTTGCAGACGACGAGTGAGCGCGGCTCGTAGCCGCCGGGTGCCTCCCAGAGAAGTCGGCGTATGAGTGGGGCGAAGGTCGAATCGGAAACGCCCGCCTCGTCGACAGGCACTTCGCCCCGGTTGCTCGACTCGGGCGCCCCATCCCTCGATGCCCCCGTGGCGGTGGAGAGAAGCTCGCGCAGCCGGCCGGTCAGCGGCTCCGGCGCGTCGGTGAGAGTCGACCCATGACGGACCTCGGCGACCAGCGTTCGAAGGACGTCGATGGTGGTCAGGAGGACATCGGCGAACGGCTTCAGGTCGCGGAGCGTGCCGCTGCGGAATGCCCCAAAGAGGTCCTCCATTGCGTGGGTCAGTTCCGCCATGCGGCGGTGACCGATCATGGCGGCGGAGCCCTTGAGAGTGTGGGCGGCCCGGAAGACCTCGTTCACCACAGCCGGATCCAGGCCGCGCTCGAGACGGAGCAGGCCCCGCTCGATTTGGCCGATCTGCTCGAGCGACTCGTCTGTGAAGAGACGGTCGTCGCCCGGTTGTAGATCGAAGGTCAGGCGCATGGTTTACGCGGCTCCGGCGAGTGCGGTCCGCTCCTCGGCTCCGAACAGGCCGTCCAGTTCGAGGAGCAGGACGAGCCGGCCGCCGAGCTTCGCGATGCCCCGCAGGTACTCGGCGTCGGCACCGGCGGCGACGGCCGGAGTCTGCTCTATCGCGTCCGCAGGCACGTGGAGCACCTCCGACACGCCATCGACGATGAGCCCGACCCTGGTGGAGGGGCTCTCCGCGACCACGATCCGGGTCTCCTTGGTCGGCTCGACTTCAGGCATACCGAATCGCGCCCGCAGGTCGACGACCGGGATGATCCGGCCGCGGAGGTTGATCACGCCCTTCACGAAGCTTGGCGCTCGAGGTACTGGGGTGATCGGCTGGTGCCGGATGATCTCGAAGACGCCCGCGATGTCAAGGCCGTAGTGCTCGTCCGCGAGCTCGCAGACGACTATCTGCAGCTCCCCAGACTGGCCGCTGCCGCTGGGTGAGGGCTCGTCGGCCATGGCACGTTCCTCCATACATCACGCCGGACGCGGTCCGGCTGCGGATTCTCGCTGTAGTTATCGGCGCGATTCGCGTCTGGGGTTAGGAGCTCAAGAAGCGAGAGCGGAGTGGTGAGCCGTGCCCCGGGCTCGGCCGGTGGGAGCGGGCCGCGGATCGGTTGATTCCTGCTCGTCGGCCGCGCTCCATGCCGCCACCGAAGCCGCGATCTTGTCCAGTGGCAGGACCTGATCTGCCAGGCCTGCCTCGGTCACGGCCCCGGGCATGCCGTATATCGTCGCCGTCGCGGCGTCCTGGGCGATGACCCTGCCGCCATAGAGCTTCACGGCGCGAGCACCGTCTCGGGCGTCGACGCCCATGCCGGTCAAGACCACGCAGAGCAGCCGGTCGCGCCAGATTGGCGCGACGGACTGGAGGGTCACGTCTGCCGCCGGCCGCACTCCGTTTACTGGGCTCAAGCGAACGAGCCGGATGTGGCCGTTCGTGGTGCTGATCATGTGGCGATCGCCTGGCGCGACCAGGATCTCGCCCGCTGCCAGGATGTCCTCCGATGTGGCTTCGGCGCAGCGCAGCGTCCCTGCTGAATCCAGGCGAGCTGCAAGCGATGCGGTGAAGCCGGCCGGCATGTGCTGCACGATGGCGACGGCGGCACTCAGGGTCGAGGGCAGGCCTCTCACGAGGACGTTCAGGGCGCTCGGACCGCCGGTCGAGGATGCCACCACCACGAGACGGCGGGCGGCCACGCGTGGTGTATGGCGACGCCGACTGGCGGGCTCGGTGACCCGCGGATCGCAGCGTTCGGTCGCCGCTCCCCCGTCCGCCGGCCGTATTGCGGCCGGCGCAGCCATCCGGACGGGCGTTGCCATCCGGACGGGCTTGGCCCGAGTCAGGTTGGTGACGGCGATCTGGCAGTGCCGCCGGAACGCGGCATCGGTCATTGCGGCGGCAGCCTCGATCTTCCGGACGAGCTCGTCGCCCACGAGGGCGATGTCCAGGGAGAGGGGACCGGAGGGCTTGGGGACGAAGTCGATGGCGCCGTTGTCGAGGGCGTCCAGAGTCAGCCGCGCGTTTGCTGTTGTTCTGCTCGACAGCATTACCACGCGAGTCGGCGTCTCGATCATGAGCCGCTTGAGCATGGCCAACCCATCGAGGACGGCCATTTCGACGTCGAGGGTAATGACGTCGGGTCGCAGGTCGCGGGCGAGCCGCAGGCCCTCCTCGCCGTTTGACGCGGCGCCCACGAGTTCGAGCGAGGGAATCCCGCTCAGCAGGCGGCCCAGGGTGTGCCGCAAGAACGCCGAGTCGTCCACGATCAGGACGCGGATTCTGGCCATAGTGAGTGCCGGGTGCGCTATGCGACCAGGAGTCTGTTGACGGCGGCCAGGACGCGGCCCGGAGCAAATGGCTTCACCACGAAATCGCGGGCGCCGCGCTTGATCGCGTCCATCACTATCGATTGCTGGCCCAGCGCCGTCAGCATGGCGACTCTCGCCTGCGGGTCCTGCAGGCGGATCTCGGCGAGTGCCTCCAGGCCATCCATCTCGGGCATCGTGATGTCCATGAGGACGCAATCCGGTCGCTCGCGCAGGTAGGTTTCGACGGCCATCCGTCCATTCTCGGCCTCGATGACCTGATGGCCGGCCTCGGCAAGTAGTTTGGCGGCGCGTAGACGCATGAAGGCTGCGTCGTCGACGACGAGGATTTTGGCCATCGCGAGGTGCTCCTGACGCTCTTGCTGCTACAGCTCGGTTGTGGTTGACAGGCTCTTGACGATGAATCGGCCGTCTCCGACCTCGAGTTGGACGGTTCGGCCGGCGGTGCCTCCGAGCGCACCCGCGGTCAGACGGAGGCCGCGCTCTGCGAGGCCGGCCTGCATCTTTTCCGCATTTCGTGTGCCGATGGCGAGTCCGCCGCCGATCGCCAGCATCGATGCGGCGCCCGCGGCCTTCAGGATGATGCGGCTCGGCTGGGCTCCTCTGGCCTCGAGGGCCTTCAGGAAGTTGTCCAGGCCGCCCTCGATGAACTTGACCGGTCCGCTGCCGTTCGAGGGTCCACTCGGGAGCATGAAATGGGCAAGGCCGCCGACCCGGGCGCTGGGATCCCACGCCGCCAGCGCGACGCATGAGCCCAGTCCGTAGGCGACCAGGCATGAGTCGGGGTCGGAGCTGAAGACCATCTCGCCGATGCTCGCGACCAGCACCGTCGGCGCAGCGGTCGCGGTCATATGCCAAGCGCCCCCAGGGCATCCAGGAGGATCGAGAGACTGTCGGCGCGGGGCAGCACGAGGAGAGTTCCGTCGATCTCACGGCCGCCTTCCGTGAAGGTGGTTCGGGCGGCGAGCACCTCGTCGACGGTGCTCATCAGATCCATCAGGACCCCATCGAGGATGGCGCCGGCCATCTCGATCACGATCTGCGGTGGGGTCGGCTGGACTGGCCGGCGGAGATGCATCCCGAGTTCGTTGAGGAAGGCCGAGATCGTTACATTGCCCGCCTCCTGCACGGCGGAGAGCTCGAGCTCATCGAAGACCAACGGATCGCTCGGAGCCTCCGCCGGCAACTCGCCAGGCTCGAGCAGGCCGGTCAGAAGGATCTGGGCCAGGCGGTGGGCATCGGTCGGCGAGAGAAGCAGCAGGGCGTGGCCCTGGAGCGAGCCCTTGATGCCGACGTACACGGCCGCGACCACGGCCTCCGCGCCGCCGGCCATCGCGACGACGTCGGCGGCCGAGCAGCGACGGAGCATCGGCGTCCTGACCTCGATGGCCTGACCGCTCATGGAGCCGAGAGCCTCGCCGGCGCGCCTCATCGCCCGCGAGAACGTAGTGGCGACTACGGTTTCGCCGGCGTCCGATAGAGCCAGTGTTGTCACAGGGTGCCGCTTTCGTGGGCCATGGTTTCGCGAGTCACGTACAAAGGTCCTCAGCCGCCGCATGCCGCGGCAGGCAGACCGCTCTCTTGTCGGGGCATCGGTCGGGCGAGGGCACGACTTGAACGATCCGCGGGGATTGGTGCGCTTCCGGGACGACCCGTCGAGCCCGTCGGCGCGGGAGGCCGAGCAGCTCAGGCGGATGGATCGAGAAGGCCGAGCCTGAAGGCCATGATGGCAGCCTGTGTTCGATCCACGGCCCGCAGCTTCCAGATGATGTTCTGGACGTGCTTCTTGACCGTATCCTCGCTGATCGAAAGGCGCCCACCGATCTCCTTGTTCGTCAGGCCCTCGGCGACGAGGAGGAGAACGTCGTGCTCGCGCGGGGTGAGGGCGTACTGCTCTGCTCGCTGGCGTGCCGACTCGCCCGGCAGCCCCGGCTGGCCGCGTGTCGCCAGGGCCTCGCGCAGCAACTGCGGTTCCACCGCCAACTGGCCGTCGGCCACGTTACGGAGGGTCTGAATGACGTCCGCTGTGCTCGCATCCTTGAGAAGGTAGCCCGAGGCGCCGCGACGGATCGCCTCCAGCACGTAGTGGTGGTCGTCGTACAGGGTCACGATGATGACGGCGATTCGCGAGTTGGCGGCTTTGATTCTCTCGAGGCAGGCCAGCCCGTCCATCCCGGGCATGCGGATGTCGAGCAACACCACGTCGGGCTGGAGACTCTGTGCCAGGTTCAGTCCGGCCTGGCAGGAATCGCCCTCGCCTACGACCTCTATCCAGTCGGCCGCGGAGAGCATCGCGCGGAGACCTCGGCGAGCCATCTCGTGATCGTCGATGAGGAGTACGCGCGTGCGCTCGTTCACGCTCTGCCCTCCGTCTGCCGTCATGATGCGCGGCCCGCCCGTGTGCTCACATGCCGGGCGATCGGTATCGAGATTCTGACCACGGTTCCTGCGCCGGGCCGGCTCCGGACCGAAGCGGCCCCGCCGAGCCAGCGCGCCTGTCGGTTGATGCCTAGCAGACCCAGGCCGCCGCGGGCTCGCCGGCGCTCCGCCGCCGCCGGATCGAACCCCAGGCCGTCGTCCTGCACCGTAACGATGGCTCGTCCCCGCGTGACCTTGAGCTCGGCACGAATGGATTGGGCCTGTGAATGCCTCACGGCGTTCGTCAGAGCCTCGACGCTCATCCCGTAGAGCGCCTGCTCCACCCAATCGTCGAGCCGCGGCAGGTCGCCTTCGAAGGTCATGTCCATGCCCGATTCTTCCGCCAGCGCCGCCATCCGAGTGCTGATGGCATGGGCGAGGCCGAGTTCCTCGATCCCCGGCGGGACCAGGTCGGCCAGAACCGTGCGGACCTCCTTGATGGCGACGACGAGGCGGTCCGAGGCGGACTCCAGATAGCTCTCCACGGACTCGCCGGGATGCTGCCTGGCGAGCGCTCGGGCGGCGTCGAGGAATCGGAAGGCGCTCACCATCGATTGAGCGGCCGTGTCGTGGATCTGGTGGGCGATGCGTGCCCGTTCGAGCTCGCTCGCCCGGAGGATCTGACGAGCCAGGCGGTCCAGGCGCCGCTGGTTGCGCTCGAGCTCGCGGCGCTGCCGCAGAGAGTCGCGGTACAGCTCGTAGAACTCCTCGGCCGTGGCCACGATCTGGGCCAGGGCCGCAGTCGCCGTTCGCCGCCACTCGGAGCCACGCAGCCTCTGCTGGATCTGCCACTCCAGCAGCAGGGCGGGGTCCCGCAGTATCCGCGCCGCCTCGAGCGCCGCCCGAGCGTTCGGGGGCGGCGACTGGCGGGCGGCCCGTCGCAGGGCTTCTGGTGCCACTCGCGCCCTGTCGGCTACGAGGGCCGCGTCTCGAGGTTTGGGCGGGCCGACCCGCAAGATCGCGGCCGTGATGCGCGATCCTCGCGGTGCCGGAAAACCCAGGAGCCGGCCGCCCGCCTGGCAGCGGTCGTGCGCGGCACGCCCCGTGGCCAGTACTCGCGCCGCGAGCCCAGCCGAGCAGCCCCGGCAGAACTCGACGCCGACGTCGGTTGAGCAGATCGTCGCGCAGAACGGCTCGCCGTCCTCCCAGCCGGAGATGAAAGCCACGGCGGGCAGGTCCGGACCGGGGGGCCGGCGCGCTGCGTCCGCGGCCTCGTTGGGGGTCCGGGTCTCCTGCTCGATCGGCAGCGGGACGAGGCCGGGCAACCCGGCTGTACCGTCCACGCGCGCCCAGAGCTCCGCACCGCCGAGATGGCGGGCTACGCTTCGGTCTTCCATCGTGGCGCCAGTGTAGGTCGGGCGATGGGCACGCGGAGGCACGTCCGGGCGGCCGGGCGAGCGCGCCGCGTCGCGCGGCTGCCCGCCCCGGCCTGGAGGAGCACGCGGAGCGCGCCCCGCCTCGGCCGGGTATCATGCTGGCACGACTCCCTCAGGGGGCATGAGCCAGTCTGATGTCGCTCATTGAGACCGCGAGCCTCACCAAGGACTACGGGCCGGTCAAGGCGCTGGCCGGTCTCGACCTGCGCGTGGAGCCGGGCATCATCGGCCTCGTAGGGGCGAACGGCGCCGGCAAGAGCACGCTGCTCAAGATCCTGCTTGGGCTCTTGGCGCCTACGAGCGGCAGTGCATCGGTTCTGGGCATGGACATCGGCGCCGAGGCCGGAGAGATCCGCAAGGTCGTGGGCTACATGCCCGAGCACGACTGCCTGCCGCCCGACGTGGGTGCGACCGAATTCGTCACCCACATGGCTCGCATCTCGGGACTACCGCGAACCGCCGCCCGCGAGAGGACCGCCGAGGTCCTGCGCCACGTGGGCTTGTACGAGGAGCGCTACCGGCAGATCGGCGGCTACTCCACCGGCATGAAGCAGCGCGTCAAGCTTGCTCAAGCCCTGGCTCACGATCCCAAGCTGCTGCTGCTCGACGAGCCGACGAACGGCCTGGATCCCGGCGGCCGCGACGAGATGCTCGATCTGATCAAGCGCACCGGCACCGATTTCGGCATCTCGGTCGTCGTGGCGTCGCACCTGCTGGGCGAGATCGAGCAGGTGTGCACCTACCTGCTGGCCATCGATGCGGGCCGCTTGCTCCAGTCGGCCCCGATTTCGACCTTCACCCAGCGGACCCCCGTGGTGGCCGTCGAGGTCGAGGAGGGCGCGGACCGACTGGCCGCCGCCCTTTCCGGGCGCGGATTCCAGGCCCGGCAGGACGGTGCCTGCGTTCTGCTCGCGCTGGAGGACGAGAGCCTTTACGACGCGATCCGAGATTCCGTGGCGGAGCTCAGTCTTCCGCTCGTGCGGATCCAGCAGGAGAGGCGGCGCCTGGAGGACATCTTCCGCGACGACGCCCCGGCCGCCGGAGGTGTCCAGTGAACGCCGGCAATCCCTCCGCCGCCAGCTCTCCGGCCGGCAGCATCTACGACCTTGGCTACCGGCACTACGAGGGCAAGCGTCATGGCCGGTGGTTCGCGGCCTGGTCTCTGTACGTGGATAGCTTGCGAGGGATCTGGGGCTTCGGGCGGCCGGTGAGCGCCAAGGCCGCTCCCTTCATCCTGGCCGGCCTGTATGCCCTGCCCGCGGTCATCGTGCTGGCCTTCTCGGCGAGCCTCTCGAAGTCCATCGCCTCGGGCGCCACGAATCCGGCGGACCTCCCCAACTACGCCAACTACTTCGGAGGGATAGGCACGTTCATAGTCCTGTTCCTGGTCGCCCAGGCGCCCGAAGTCGTATGCCGGGATCAGCGCTACCAGGTCCTGCCTCTGTACTTCACCAGGGCCATGGGCAGGTCCGACTATGCGATGGCCAGGCTCCTGTCCCTGGCCACTGCGCTCTTCCTGGTTCTGATGGTTCCGGTGATCGCGCTCTTCATCGGCGACATCCTCATGGGCACAGACGCGTTCAAGGCCGTCGGGAGCGAATGGCCCAAGGCGCTGCCGAGCATCCCTTCGAACCTCCTCATCGCCGCGAGCATGGCGTCGATCGCGCTGGCGCTCTCCTCGTACTCGCCGCGGCGCGCGTACGCCGCTGTCGGCGTGCTCGCGTACTTCCTGCTCGTGGAGTTCGTGCCGATCGTGATCTACGGCATCGGCCATGAAGCGGGAGCCAAGTGGGTGGACGTTCTCCCCCTGCTAACACCGATCACCGGATTGACCCGGGCCAACGATTGGTTCTTCGGAACTCCAATACCTGCGGACTTCCCGTCGAGCATCGGCGCCGGTGCCTACGTTCTCGCCGGCCTAGTCAGCACGCTGCTCTTCACCGGGATCCTCGTCTGGCGCTACAGGAGGATCGCGGCATGACCACCCCGCCTGTAGTGGACTCGCCGCCCGTGGACATCGCTCCGGAGACTCCGGCGATCGAGCTGGTCAACGTGGCCCGGTGGTACGGCAACGTGGTTGCCGTCAACGACATCACGTTCAGCCTCGGACCGGGGATCACCGGACTCCTCGGGCCGAACGGAGCCGGCAAGACGACCCTGCTCCACATGCTGGCCGGCTTCCTGGCACCGTCGGCCGGCACCGTCCGCGTACTTGGTCTCAGCCCAAGCAGTGATCCTTCCGTCTACCGCCGGATCGGGCTGGTTCCCGAGCGCGAATCGGTCTACGGCTTCCTGACCGGCTTCGAATACGTTCGCTTCAACGCCCGGCTCCAGGGCATGCGCGACGCCGACGCCGCCTCCCGGGTCGCAATCGAGCGGGTGGGCCTCCAGGACGCCGCGGATCGTGCCATCGGCACGTACTCGAAGGGAATGCGACAGCGAGCCAAGGTGGCGGGCGCACTGGTCCACGACCCGCAGGTGCTGCTCCTCGACGAGCCCTTCAACGGCATGGACCCTCGCCAGCGGCTGGCCATGATGGACCTGTTGGGCGAGATGGCGGCCGCGGGCCGGACGATCCTCTTCTCCTCGCACATTCTCGAGGAGGTGGAGCGGATCGGCACAGAGATTCTCGTGATGGTGGCCGGCCGGCTTGCCGCCTCGGGCGACTTCCGGGCCATCCGAGCGCTCATGACCGATCGCCCGCACATGATCACGATCCGTTCCAGTGACGATCGCAAGCTGGCGACGGTCCTAATCGCCCACCCGGCCGTCTTCGCAGTCGAGCTGCAGCAGAACGCGGTGTCGGTGCAAACCGCTCACCTCTCTGCCTTCCGTCGGATCATCGCCGAGGCCAGCCTGCGCGCCGGCGTCCGCTTGACCGAAGTCTCACCGGCCGACGAGTCGCTCGAAAGCGTGTTCGAATATCTGGTGCATCGATGATCCACGGTTCGCCGAGAAGCCCGATCCGGGCAATGCCCGAGATCTTTCGCGTCACCGTCAGGCAGCTGCTTGGCCGCAGACGCACCCTTCTCCTGCTGCTGCTGGCCGCGCTGCCGCTGCTTCTCGCCTTGGTTTTCCGACTGTTCGACCGGATCGATGTCCAGCGGTACAGCAATTCCGTTTTCGATGGCGTTCTCATAGCCATCGTTCTGCCGCTCACCGCGGTTCTCTTCGGAACGGGTGCGTTCGGCGCCGAGTTGGATGAGGGGACAGCGCTGTACCTGCTGGCCAAGCCCCTGCCGCGGTGGGCCGTGGTTCTGTCCAAGGCGATGGCCGCGGCGGCGCTGACGCTTCTGCTCACTGTCGGAGCGATATTGGCGGGGGCGCTGGTGGAAGTGATTCCGGCCGGTGAGGTGGGTGTGCGCGCAACCGAGGCGTATGTGGGCGCGACGGTCGTGGGCGGGCTGTGCTACGTGGCCGTCTTCGTGGCAGTCAGCATGTTCACGCGGCGAGCCCTGGTCATCGGGATCGGCTACACGCTGATCTGGGAGGGGCTGCTCTCCTCACTGCTGCCCGGCATCGCCAACCTCTCGATCCGGCAGTACGCGCTCGGGGTGGGTGACTGGTTCGTCCAGGTGGGTCGCGAGCCGGCGCGGCTCCCTCCCGAGACCGCGGTCGTGTTGTCGGCCGTGGTAGTCGTGGCCGCGCTGGTTCTCGCCACGTGGCGCCTCATGCACTTCGAGCTGTCGGGCGGCACCGACTGAGGTTGCACCAACTCGGGAATAGGGCGGCGTCGCTAACATGCCCTGGTGCGCACCCTCAAGCCGGCAATCCTCGCCTTTCTCCTGGAGTGGCTGCCTGTCGTGCTCTGGGCCGCCCTCATCTTCGCCTTCTCGGCCCAGTCGAACCTGAGGTTCGCCCAGGCGGATGCGCTTGACTTTGTCGTCCGCAAGGCCGGACACATGTTCGTCTTCGGCGTGCTGGCCATCCTGCTATGGCGCGCCCTGACATCCGCTCAGATCGGCCGCCCGGTCTTCTGGAGCTGGCTGCTGACCGCCGTCTACGCAGGCAGCGACGAACTCCACCAATCCTTCACGGCTGGACGCCACCCCTCGCCGGTGGACGTGGGCATCGACGCCGTCGGCGCCTTGATCGCGCTCTGCATCCTGATCGTGTGGATCCGTCTCCGGCGCGTCGGGCGGCGGTCGGCCGACGCAGGGCCGCGCACCGGCAGATAGCGACAGCTCACCCGACCACTATTCGGCGACCGGCAACCCCAGGATGTTGAAGCCGCCGTCGACGTAGATCGTCTCGCCCGTGGTCTTGCCGGAGAGATCGCTGGCCAGATAGACGGCCGTGCCGGCTACGTCCTCGATGGTGATGTGCGTGCGCAGCGGGGTCACGTCCGCGAACGCGCCGTACATGAGCTTGAAGCCGGCGATTCCGTGCGCGGATAGGGTTCGAACCGGCCCGGCGCTGATGGCGTTGATTCGGATTCCGCTGGGGCCCAGGTCGGCCGCCAGATACCTCGTCGACGCCTCGAGGGCCGCTTTGGCCACGCCCATGATGTTGTAGTGAGGCACGACCTTCTCGGCACCGTAGTAAGTGAGGGTGATGATGGAGGAGCCCGGCGCCATGTAGGGGCGGGCCTCCCGCGCCATTGCGATCAGCGAGTAGACGCTGATGTCGAAGGCGGTGTGGAAGCCGTCCCGGCTGGTGTCGGCGAAGTGGCCGGCGAGGTCTTCCTTCTCGGCGTATGCGACGGCATGGACGAGGATGTCCAGATTGCCCTCTCGGGCATGCCAGCGCTCGAAGACGCGCCGGATCTCGTCGTCGTCGCGGACGTCGCAGCCTTCCACGAAAGTGGAGCCGATCGAAGCCGCAAGCGGCCGAACTCGGCGTTTGATCAGCGAAGCCATCGAGCTGAAGCCGACCTTCGCGCCCTGCTCGTGCAACGCCTTGGCGATCCCCCAGGCGATCGAGTGGTCGTTGGCGACGCCAAAGACGAGGGCCTTCTTGCCGTTGAGCAGGCCGCTACTCTCACAGTCGTCGGCAGGGCGGGCGAGGCGACGGCCGACTCGCGGCTTGGCAACGGCGACGGCCTGGGCTCGCGGCGCCGGCGAGGAGGTCGAATCCTGTTCGGCTGCTCGGGCTGCCGGCTTCTCGGTCAATCTCATGGGTTCCGTCGGTCCTCCGTCGATTCCTCGGCTCCGGCCGTCTCCACCTGTTCCTAACTCCGGCGGGCCTGACTCGTTACGCCAGAGTAGTGGGGAACCGTTCCGTACATGGAACGTGTGGATGGGCGTTGCGGCCGTCGGCGCCGCGCGGAGCCGCCGTCTCTGGTCACCGCTGCCGCTGACCGAAGCTGCACCTCTGCCTACTTCAAGGTAGGTGGGGGTTGAATACGCCGCCTTACCTGCTGCCGGGGCTGTATCCAAGTTACTACCATGAGCCGTCAAGCGGTGGGCAGTGACGCGTGGTCTTCACACAGGTCGCCTTGACCGCGCCGAGCCACTGGCGAGACCGCACCGCGCGTTGTCGTAGGGACGTTTGTGCCCGGAGGAGACGATATGGCACGGATACATCCCTGGCTGGCCATGGCATCGGCCGCCGTGTTGATCGTGAGCGCCGCGGCCGCGGCCCCATCGGCCGCCGCCGCAGGCCCAACCCACGCTGGTGGCAACCGCTGGATCCTTGTCGCCAAGAGCGACCAGGACTTCAGCGGTCTGAGGGCGGACATCTCAGCGGCGGGTGGCCGAATCATCAACGAGCTGCCCGACATAAACACGTTCGTAGTCACAGGCGGGAGCAACCTGCGCGGCCTCTCGAGCGATGCCCATGCGTCGGGCGTCGCGCCCGACCACATGGAGCAGCTGACGCCACCTGAAGGCGGCGCCGTCGCGCCTCCGAAATTGACGCCGCACGGCCCGGGCGGGGGCGGCCACTCCAAGGTCACTCCGGATCCGGCAATGTCGCTGCCGGGTCTGATGTGGAACGTCAACCGGATCGGAGCGCCGGCGGCCTGGAAGACATCGACCGGCAGTCCGGCAGTGACGGTCGGCGTCGCCGACACAGGCCTCGACTTCACGCACGCGGAGCTTGCCTCCCAGGTCGTTCATGTCGAGGACTTCACCGGCCTGGAGGGCAGCCCGACCATCTGCGAGCAGGTGTACGCGGGGACCGATCTGGCCAAGACTGACGCGGACTGGGCGGCGCTCTACGGTGGCCCTGCAACGACTGACTGGAACGGCCACGGCTCCTGGATCGGTGGCAACATCGCCGCCGCACTCGACGGCCAGGGCATCAATGGAATCGCGCCGAACGTCAAGCTCGTGGCGCTGAAGATCTCGCAGTGGTGCGGCTACGCCTACGACTCCGAGATCCTGGCAGCCTTCACCTACGCCGCCAATCACGGCATCGACGTCGTCAGCATCTCGTTCGGTGGCTACCTCGACCTCGCGAATCCCGACGACGCGCTCGTCTACAAGCAGTACGTCCAGACCGTTGCCTATGCGCTTCGCAAGGGCACGCTCATCGTCGCCGCCGCCGGCAACGAGCACGTCCGGATCGGTGCGGGCGGTCGCGTTCTGAGCCACGGGAGTGAGACCGTTCCTGGTGATCCATTGCTCGACCTCTACGGGCTCTACGAGACTCCGGGTGGCATTCCCGGCGTCGTCATGGTTTCGGCAACGAACAACGTCGTCGCTGCTCCGTCGGCTTCCTGCCCTGCGGGCACGATCGGCGACACGCCCGACGGAACCGGCGCACTCGGCAGCGCCACCTGCAAACCGACCAGCGATCTCCATCAGCCGACCGGTGTGGGGCGAGAGAACCAGCTCGCCTACTACAGCAACTACGGTCCGCGCGTGGACGTGGCGGCGCCGGGCGGCGCACGTAAGTTCAACATCCCTCGCTACGACAGAGGCGGAACGCCCGGCTTCCCCTACACGACTGCCGACGCCACGACCGCCTATGAGGACTTCAGCGTCACTTCCGACTGGGCGCTCGAGATCCCGTGCTGGACGGGTTCGGGAGTGCTCGCAAACTCGCCGGCACTTGGACCCAAGTTCTACCCCAATGACTGCTACAGCACGATTCAGGGCACGTCGATGGCGACGCCGCACGCTTCGGCGGTCGCGGCCCTGATCGCCAGCCGCAACCCCTCGCTGCGCCACAAGCCGCAGGCCATCGAGGCCACGCTCAAGGCCAGCGCTCAGCACGTCCGTGGCAACACGACTCAGCCGTTGAGCGCGACCGACACGTCGGCGGGCGACCTCACCGAGATCGCCTGCACGACCGGCTACTGCCACAACGGTGGCCGGGCCATCTCCGACGCCGACGCATTCGGCGCCGGCCTCGTCAACGCCGCTGCGATTGGCGAGCCCGGCCGCTGATGAGTAGCTCCTCGAGGGCGGCGGTCACCGAAGGCCGCCGCCCTCGGGAAACTCAGCGGCGTCGGCCAACGTCTGAGGCTCGATCGCATCACGAGGCCTCGGCATGATCCACAATCGTCAAATCGTCATCGCCCGGATGCTGGCGACCGCTGCCTGCACGGCACTCGTGGCAGCTGCCTGCGTCGGCGTGGGCGCATCGCCCTCCAGCGCCCCCGAGCTCACGTCGCCCGGACTCACCTCGTTGGCCACGGGATCGAATGCGACCGCCGGCACCTCGACCCCGACGAGCAGCCCGGCACCCGCCGGCACCCGCAGCCCGGCACCGGCCGCCACAGGCAGTACGGCTCCCGCCCCGCCGGCTGGTCCGACAAGCACGACGGAACTCGGCGAGGCCGATAGCGGTCGAATGCTCACCGTGTCCGTCGGTGCGACGGTCAAGCTCGTCCTGCACAACATCTACTGGACCGTCCACGACAGCCCTGACCCGTCGGTCCTGACCATGATCGGCCGACCCGTCTACTCGGTCGCGGGCGCGGTCAAATGCGTTCCAGGCGCCGGCTGCGGCACCGTCACGGCAACCTTCAAGGCCCTTGCGCGAGGAAGCGCCCTCATCTCCGCGAGCCGGACAAGCTGCGGCGAGGCACTGCAGTGCACCGGCGGCGCGGGACTCTTCGAGGTGACCGTCGTCGTCACTCCGTAGCCCCGCCGCGCCTGGGCCGGAGGCACCAAAGCAAGTACTGCTGGCCAGACGAGCCGACCCCGCCCGACGGCCGGCGCCTGCTCCCAGAGTCGAATTGGTAGAAATGGCGGTCACGGCCGAATACCGCCATCCGAATCGTTGCCAACCCCGGAGAGGTTGTGCGTGGCGCAGACAATCGCGTCCGCCACAATTGGGCGGGAAACGTCGTTATCCTTGGTCCATGGGGATCAGGAGGGGATTGCTCGCATACATTTCGGCGCTGGCGTTTGTTCCGGTCGTCGCTGCTGGTTGTGGGCCTGGCTGCTCGCATCCAACGGACGTGAAATGGTCCGGGAAGGTCGTCCTCAGCGCTGACTCACCGGCGGCTGCCCGCGTGATCAAGGTGGACATTCCCCATGTCGACCGCCAGATTGAGGCGAGGCTGGACTTCAGCTGGATCGAAGAAGGCGGCAACCGTTTCGAGCGACCCTGGGTCTCCATCGTCGATGTCACCGGAGGCACAGCTCCCCTCGTGATTCCCGGTCCGGGATACGGCGAAGGCCATACGTGGCCTGGCGAAGCATGCTGGAAGGGCTGCAACCGCTCCTATGCGCTCGTGTTCCGTTGGGGCTTCCCAGTCGCTGGAGAGACACGAGCAATCGACGTCGACGCGACGTTGGACATAATCACCGCCGGTGCCCCGGACGAGTGCGTAAAGGACGCCGGGACGATCGAGGCAACGCTCACGGAGGATGTGTCGCAGCGCTTCGACGGCAAGCCCAGGATGGTCTCCGCCCGGGCCGTCGGCGACCTGAAAGTGCCTCTTGATCCTGCCACTGCGGGCGGGCTGGCCTACCTTCACGCTCCGAAGGCCCTCGTGGCGGAGCCGGCCGTCTACCCGGCGGTCGCTCGCGTATTCGCGGGGTTTACGCCCGACTACCCCTTGTCGACCGTCGTTACCGTGGGCTCTACTCCACAGCTCCGCGACGGGCAAACCCCGGCTCAAACAGAGTGGGAGTCGCTTTGCAGCGCGGGTGCGGACTGCACGTTGCCGATCGAAGTCAGCGGCAGTTTCGGGCCCGGGTCTGCTCCCACAGGCGCGACCGGCGCGACTGCGATCCGCAGGGTTCAGTGGTGGGTGGAGGCACGGATAGAGCTCTTCTCCTCGACCGGCAGTCTTCCCGATGGCGCTTTGACGCTGACGCAGCCCTGACGGCTCGCAAGTACGCGACCGCCGGGCCGGCGGGCCTGGTGGTCGCGAGTTTCTACGATGGGCGTGGCGCCGAACGGCGCGCTCGGCTACCCGAGCAGCGCGGGGATCGCCTCGAGCGGAACCGGATCGGAGGCCAAGACGACCTGCCCGGCCGCGCGAACCCGTGCGGCGATCGACGCCACATAGACCCTGGCGACCGGCTTCTTGGCCTCCAGGACGTTGGTGTCGCGCAGCAGCAGCCAGGCGCAGCTCAACCAGACCGCCATGTCGACCAGGTCGCAGGCGTAGTAGTCGACGCGGTCGCGCTCGGGCTGGGCCTTGAGCGCATCGACGGCCTTGCCGAAGAGCTCCGTCAGCTCCACGAGGATCGCCTTCTCGGCGGCCATGTCGGCCGGATACTCGGCTGCCTGCCACTCGGCCAGGAGCGGGTCCAGGGAGTGGTTGAGCAGCTTGCCGATGGCCGCGACCACCTGCAGCTGGCTCGTGCCCTCGTAGATGTTGGTGATTCGAACGTCGCGGAAGAGCCGCTCGATGTTGAACTCGCGCATGTAGCCCACGCCGCCGTGGACTTGCATGGCCTGATAGCAGACGCGGTTGCCCATCTCGGTGGCGCAGTACTTCACCATCGGGGTCAGCGTCTCCGCCAGGGTCTGGCACTGCTTGTGGCGGGCCCGCAACGCGTCCAGGTTGGGAGCCGTGCCCTCACCGATCGCCTTCTCGTGGACCTTCCACAGGTCCACCCAGCTTGCGGTCTCGGCGAGCAGCGCCCGGGAGGCCTCGAGGTCGACCTTCATGGCGAGCAGTAGCCGGCTCACGGCCGGGAGGGATCGGATCGGCTTGCCGAACTGGATGCGCTCCTTGGAGTAGCGATCCGCCTCTCGGTAAGCGGCCTCGGCGATGCCCATCGCCTGGGCGCCCACCGCCAGGCGGGCCCCGTTCATGAGATTCATCGAGTAGCGCATCAGCCCAAAGCGACGCTTGCCCAGGAGGATGGCCGGGGTGTTGTTGTACTGGATCTCGCAGGTGGGCGAGGAATGGATGCCCAGCTTGTTCTCGATGCGGCGGATCTTGACGGTCTCGTCCTTCTCCACCACGAACATCGATAGGCCGCGGGCGTCGCTGGAGCCCTCCTCGCTGCGAGCCAGGACCAGCGACACGTCGGCGAGGCCGTTGGTGATGAAGCGCTTGACGCCGTTGAGGTGCCACTGGCCCGTGGCCTCGTCCAGGGTCGCCTTGGTCGCCACGGCCCCCAGGTCCGAGCCGGCATCCGCCTCGGTCAGGACCATCGCCCCGGAGACCTCGCCTCGCGAGAACTTCGGCAGAATCCGCGCCTTCGTCTCCTCGTCGCCGTACTCCTCCAGGCAGGAGGCGATCTCCTGCAGACCGTAGACGGTCATCAGGCCGCTCTCGGCCCGGGCGACGACCTCGACCATCATCTGGTAGATCGATTCGGGCAGGTTCAGGCCGCCGAACTGGCGCGGCAGCATGGCCCCGAAGAGCTCGGCCTGGCGCAGAGCCTCGATGGCCTCCAGTGTCGGCGCGGCGTAGGTAACCTCGCCGTCTTCGAAATGGGCGCCTTCTTCGTCCGCCTCGGCGGCTCGGGGAGCGACCCTCTCGGCGCAGACCTCGCCCAGGACCTCGAGAACGATCCGGTAGTTCTCCTTCGCGTCGGCGTAGTTGCGCGGCGCGGCCGCGTACAGCTCGGTCTCGGAGTAGCCCTTCTCCTTCAGCTCAAGTGCCTCGCGGAGATCGAGCTGGGCCAGGCGGAACTGCAGGTCCGGGTTGTCGAGGAAGAAGTTCTCGCTCATTCGGGGTCTCGCTGTTCCATTGAGCGCTCACGCAGGGTCTTGATGATCAAGGGCAGCACCTCTCCCGCGTCACCCACTATCCGGTAGTGCGCGATCTGGAACATCGGGGCGTTGGGGTCGGTGTTGATGGCGATGATCTTGCTCGACTGGTCCATCCCGGCCCGGTGCTGGATGGCCCCGGAGATGCCGGCCGCGATGTATAGGCGCGGCCTAACGGTCGTGCCGGTCTGGCCTACCTGGTGGGCTCGATCGATCATCCCGGCGTCGACGGCTGCGCGCGAAGCGCCGACCTCGCCGCCGAGCAGGTTGGCCAGGTCCTGCAGGAGCGCGAACTCCTCGGCGCTCGAGATTCCGGCGCCGCCGGAGACGATCACCGGCGCGTCTTTGAGCTTGACGGTCGACTTGCGGACCTGGCGGCTCAGGACTTCCAGGGCGAAGTCGCCCGGCTCGAACGACGGAGTAACGGCCTCGACGGTGCCCGTTCGGCCGGCGTCGGCGGCCGGCTTGCGCATGACCCCTTCCCGGACCGTGGCCATCTGGGGCCGCGTGTTCGGGTTGACGATCGTGGCGATCAGATTGCCGCCGAAGGCGGGCCGGATCTGATAGAGGAGGTTCTTGTAGGTCTTGTCTTCCTTCTTGACGTAGTAGTCGCCGATCTGGAGATCGGTGCAGTCGGCGGTCAGGCCGCAGCGCAGGGCGCTGGCCACCCGCGGCGCGAAGTCGCGGCCGTTGGGGGTTCCGCCGATCAGGAAGATCTCCGGCTTGCGCCTGCGAGCCTCGTCGATCGCCACTCTCGCGTAGGGGAGGGTGCGGTAGACGGCCAGCTCGGGATCGTCCGCCAGCAGGACGCGGTCGGCGCCGTGGTGGATGACCTCCTGGGCAAGAGACTCCACGTTGTGGCCGCACAGCAGACCGACGACGTCGTAACCCAGCTGGTCCGCCAGCTCGCGGGCCTTGCCGGTCAGCTCCAGGCACACGTCGGCGATCTGGCCGTCGGTATGCTCGATGAATACCCAGATGCTCTTTCGCTCGGTCATCTCGCGCCTACCCGACGATGTATTCATGGACCAGCTCGGCCACCATTGCCGCGATCGCCTCGGGCGTGGGCGAGATGGTCTTGCTCTCGGTACTCTCCAGGACCACGAAGTTGATCTTGTGGACCTGTGTCGGAGAGCCGGCCAGTCCGATGCTCCCCTCCGTCGCGCCGACGTCCTCGGCCGTCCAGACGGGGATCTTGAGGTCGTGCCTGGTGAGGTACTCGTCGAGGGCGGCGTCGGTCTCGAACTCGGGCCACTGCGCCCGAAGCGCGGTGTACTCGCCCGGGGCGGCGGCGAGCTTGTGCTCCATCCGGCGGCGCACCGAGGCCGGGCGCGGCGTGTTGGCGGTGCCCACCACGGTGAGCAGGCAGGGCATCTGGCAGCGGACGATCTCCGTGCCGGAATCGAAGGCGCGCTGGGCGGTGACCTTCCCGTCCGCGATCTCGATGATGGACTCGGCGTAGGTGATCTGAGGGATGCCGAGCTTCTCGGCCGTCTGCGGGCCGACCTGGGCGGTGTCGCCGTCGATGGCCTGGCGTCCGCACAGGACGAGATCGAACCGGCCGAGCTTCTGAACCGCGCACTGGAGGGCGTAGGAGGTCGCCAGCGTGTCCGCGCCGGCGAACTTGCGGTCGGTCAGCAGAACGACCTTGTCGGCGCCGCGAAAGAGCGACTCGCGCAGGATATTGGCCGCCTTTGGCGGTCCCATGGTGATGACGGTGACGGTGCCGCCGTGGCGGTCCTTGATCTGGAGGGCCATCTCGAGGGCGTTGAGATCTTCCGGGTTGAAGATGGCCGGCAGAGCGCCGCGATTCATGGTGCCGTCTTTGGTCATCACCTCGCCGGTGATGTTGTGCGTATCGGGGACCTGCTTCACCAGGACTACGCAGTGAATCGGTCTGGAGTCGCTCATCCATATCTCCGGAGACGGCCCGGCGACGCCAGGCGGACTATGTCGAGACTCCCGGGTTCGGGTTGCCTCCCGGGTGGCGGGGAACCGATACGGGACGCGGCGCGGTTCCGGTGAAGGATACCCGGCCGGGGGATCGCTCGTGGCCCGCTGTGTGGCGGAGGCCGCGCCCGCGCGGCCGACTCGGCCGTGGCACGGAGGAGACTTCGCCGCCGGCTCTCGGGCGGCTCCGGCGTGGCCCCGCTTCCCCTTCGCAGAGCGACTTTGAGAGCGGCGGGTAGACTGGAGGCAAGTGCGGCTGCGCCCAGCTGCGAGCGCGCGGCTCGAGGCGGTGCAGCCAAGTTGAGGTGCATGGCACCAGGAGGGCGTTCGGATGGCCGCGACGTCTGAGCCCCGGCTCAAGATCACCTACGCCACGCTGCGCAACGACAACGAGAAGCTGCACGCCTCCTACGACGCCGGTCTGTCGGTCGCGCGGGGCGAGCTGGGCGGCAGCCACGGCATCTTCATCAACGGCGAGTGGCGGAATTCGGAGGAGACCTTCGAGAAACTCTCACCGATCGATGGGTCGCTGGTAGGCCGCTTCGCAAAGGGGACGCGCCAGGACGTGCTGGACGCCGTGGCGGCGGCCCGCGCCGCCGCCCCGGGCTGGGCCCGGATGCCGTGGCGGGAGCGTATCGGTGTCATGCGGCGCATGGCCGAGATGATCAGCGAGCGCCAGATGGAGCTGGCGGCGCTGATGGCCATCGAGGTCGGCAAGAACCGCCTCGAGGCGCTCGGCGACGTCGAGGAGACGGCGGACCTGATCCGCTACTACTGCGACCAGATCGAGGCCAACGACGGCTTCGACCGCCCCATGGGGAACCTCGGTGACGCGACTGTGCACACCCGATCGGTGCTGAAGCCGCACGGCGTTTGGGCGGTCATCAGCCCGTTCAACTTCCCGATGGCGCTCTCCGGTGGACCGGCCGGCGGGGCCCTTGCCGCAGGCAACACGGTCGTCTACAAGCCATCCAGCGATGCCCCGCTGTGCGGCGTCAAGCTGGCCGAGATCGCCGACCTGGCCGGCCTCCCGCGCGGCGTCTTCAACATGGTCAGCGGGCCCGGCGCGGTCGTCGGCGCCGAGCTGCAGGAGAACGCGGGGATCGACGGCCTGCTCTTCACCGGCTCGTTCGAGATCGGCTTCAACCACGTCTTCAAGGAGTTCAGCCGGCGCTATCCCAAGCCGGTCATCGTCGAGATGGGCGGCAAGAACCCGGCCATCGTCAGCGCGCGAGCGGACCTCGAAGAAGCGGCCGAGGGCGTGATGCGATCGGCCTTCGGGTATGGCGGCCAGAAGTGCTCGGCCTGCAGCCGGGTCTACGTTCAGGCCCCGGTCTTTGACGCGTTCCTCGATCAACTCGTGGCCAAGACGAAGGCGATCACGATCGGCGACCCAACAGACCGCCGCAACTGGCTCGGGCCGCTGGTGAACGCCGGGGCCCTTGCCAAGTACGAGGCAGCCGTCGCCGAAGCCCGTCGCGACGGACGGATCCTCTTTGGCGGCGAGTGGCTGAGCGGCCCGGCCTACCCCAGCAACCTGTACGTGAGCCCGACGATCGTCGTCGACCTCCCGCCCGAGCACCGCATCTGGTCGGATGAGCTGTTCGTTCCGTTGGTTGCCGTGGCTCCCTTCGAGTCGCTCGACGAAGCCTTCGAGCGTGCCAACGACACGATCTACGGCCTCACGGCCGGTTTCTTCAGTGAGGATCGCGAGGAGATCACCCGCTTCGAGGAGGCGATCGAGGCCGGCGTCATCTACATCAACCGACGCGCCGGCGCCACCACGGGCGCGTGGCCCGGAATCCAGCCCTTCGGCGGCTGGAAGGGCTCCGGCACCACCGGCAAGGCATCCGGCGGTCTCTACTACGTCCAGCAGTTCATGCGCGAGCAATCCCAGACCCTGGTCGACTGATCGGCCGAGCGGACAGTACCCAAGGAGAGGCGAGACATGGCGTTCAACCAGGACATCGTCAAGCTGGCCAAGGCAAACACCTACTTCCGCGAGGTCCTGGCAACCGGACCCAAGACCCAGGTCGTGGTGATGAGCATCCCACCGGGCGGCGAGATCGGCAGTGAGGTCCACCCCGACGTGGACCAGGTGCTGGTCTTCGTCCAGGGCGAAGGTCAGGCGATCCTGGACGGAGAGAAGAGCGCCGTCTCCGTCGACCGGCTCGTCCAGGTTCCCGCCGGGACCCGACACAACTTCGTCAATACCGGCACAACGGATCTGCGTCTGTACACGATCTACGCCCCGCCCGAGCACGCCCCAGGCACGATCCACGAGACCAAGGCCGAAGCGGACGCAGCCCACGAAACCGAGCCGGGAGCCTGATCCGGCGATCTAGGCCGCGAGGGAACGAATCGATACAGTGGCGCGCCATAGTAGATAGGCGCCGTGCCGGAGGGACCGGCCGGTAGATAGTCCGCGAGCCGGGGGAAGGCGACGGGCAGCACGACGGCCATCGCAGGAAACCTGGTTCTCGCCGCCAGATCGGGAGACGCGGTCGCGTTCGCGACGCTCGTCCATGCCGAGACCCCGGCGGCCTACCGCCTTGCCCTCTCGATCGCGCGGTCACCGCAGGAGGCGGAGGACGCGGTACAGGAAGCCTTCCTTCGAGCCTGGCGAGACATCGGCAGCTTGCGTGAGGTCGACCGCTGGCCGGCCTGGTTTCGACGGCTGACGGTTCGATCGGCGCTCGATCAAGCGAGGCGGAGAAACCGTGTGCGCGAGATAGGCCTCGATCTGGCGGCCGAAATGCCCGGGTTCGAACCCTCCGTACATCCCACCGACAGGATCGAGTTGATGCGGGCCTTCGACCTGCTGCCGCCCGACGATCGGGCCGTTCTCTCCCTTCGATTCTTCGCGGACCTCGAGGTGTCCGACGTCGCGGTGGCACTCGGCATCCCACTGGGGACGGCCAAGTCGCGGCTGCATCGGGCGCTCGGCCGCCTTCGATCCCATATGAGGCAGGAGCTATGAACCAGGAAGAGCGCCTGTCGCAGGCGCTGCACGCCACCTTGGACACTGCACAGCCTTCGCCAGAGCTGGCCGACAGGATCGCTGAAGGGGTTTCGATCCGCGGGCGCCGGGCGGTTCGGTTCGACTGGCGTCTTGGATTCGCAGCGGTCGCCTTCATCGTTGTCATCGCCCTCGTCCCGCTGGCGCTTGTCCTTCAACCGAACGGGGGATCAAGCGGCGGTGGGCCGTCCGCCAAACAGACCTCGGCCGCCCCGTCCGCGCAGCCGGCCACATCCCTCGCTCACTTCGATCGCGACGGTCTCGCGTTCGACTACCCGGCCTCCTGGAAGGCGTCGGTTTCGGGACTGAACGAGCACTACGTCACGATTCTCTACTTCCTCGGAACGGGGTCGGGTCTCGCGACCTGTGCAGCGATCACGCCGGGACCGAGCGACCAGTTCATCTCGGGCGTCCAATGCGGGACCGACATCAAGGTCGGTCCGGGTCAGGTCGTGGTCGAGTTGTCGCGGCAGCGCGGACCGCCGGGTCTCGGCCCGATCGATCCGACTGATCCGAACGGGCTCAGCCCCGGTGCGAAGTACGTCACAGTCGGCGGCCTGCCTGCCATCTCCGGCGGCGAGAGAACTGTGGCTTCCGACGCGGACATCACGCTCGGCTGGACGCTTTCTGTGCCGGGCGAGATGTACGGCCTCTACATGCTAGAAGCCTCGATCAAGAACCCGGGTGCAGACGAGATGCGTACCCAGGTCGAGGCCCTCGTCGCGAGCATCCAATACGACCCGCCAGTTCCGGTGCTGAACCCGGCCGACGGGCCGCGGATAGCCGCGATCGGCCTCGCCCAGGTCCGCGCCAACGACCCGGCCCTAGCGTGCTTCCCGAGCGATCCCGGCACTTCCGCCACGACTACCGTCACCTCGCTCTCCGGGTACCCGACTCTCAGGAAGCCGCTGCCGGTAACCTGCACGACAAAGATCGAGCCTGTCGCGATCGGGCTGTGGAAGCTGACACTCACCGCGTCCTGGACGGCCGCGTCCGATCGATCGGCCGGCGCCCTAGCGACCATCGTGTGGCTCGCGCCCGACGGGGCGCCAGGCGCGACGACAGGTGAGCCTCCAGCTTCGGGGATCCCTTACTCGCAGTAGAGCGTTCGGTGCCGGCAGCCACTTCTCCGCTATACTTGGACACTATCCACACTGCATAAAGGCTATCCGTTCGCGTGGCCGCTGTGCCCGTTCGGCCGCGGCGCCAAGCCCAGTCGAGGTGCACCGTGACCCAGGCTCCCGGCAAGCTCGTCCAGGCCTCCGCCGTTCCCCACGTCGTGACCGAGCTGCCCGGCCCCAGGGCGCGCGCGCACATCGAGTTCGACAGGCAGTGGACTTCGCCCAGCCTGCCGCGGGCGTATCCCGTCGTTCCGGTGCGGGGCCACGGCTGCACCATCGAGGACATCGACGGCAACCTCTTGCTCGACTTCAACGCCGGCATCGCCGTCACCTCCACGGGCCACAGCCACCCGGAGGTCGTCCGGGCAATCCAGGAGCAGGCCGGGAAGCTGATCCACTACAGCGCCGACTTCTACCTTCCGATCTACGCCGAAATGTGCGCCGAGCTGGCCCGCATTGCGCCAATGAAGGAGAAGCCCCGGGTATTCCTCACCAACTCAGGCACGGAGGCCGTCGAAGGCGCCGTCAAGCTCGCCCGCTACGCGACCGGGCGGCAGTACCTCGTGTCGTTCCTGGGCGCATTCCACGGCCGGACGTACGGATCCGTGTCGCTCACCGCGTCCAAGGCCAAGTACCACGCCGGCTTCGGGCCGATGCTGCCCGGCGTCTTCCACGCACCGTTCGGCCACGTGGCGGATCTGAAGTGGTTCGACGAAGTGCTGTTCGACCGGGAGGTGCCGCCCACCGAAGTTGCGGCCATAGTCGTCGAACCGATCCAGGGCGAGGGCGGCTACGTCGTCCCCGAGGACGGCTTCATGCAGGGGCTGCGCCGGATCTGCGACGAGCACGGCATCCTGCTCATCGCCGACGAGGTTCAATGCGGCGCCGGCCGCACGGGCAAGATGTGGGCCATCCAGAACTGGGACGTGGAGCCCGACATCCTCGCCACCGCCAAGGGGATCGCCAGCGGCATGACCTTGGGCGCGTTCATCGCCCGCGACTCGCTCATGACCAAATGGGGGCCCGGCGCCCACGGCACCACGTACGGCGGCAACCCAGTCGCGTGCGCGGCCTCGCTCGCGACGATCAAGCTCCTCGAGGGCGGGCTGATGGCCAACGCGGTGGCGCGCGGAGCCGAGCTCATGGCCGGACTGCGCCGGCTGCAGGCGCAGTTCCCGTCGGTGATCACCGACGTGCGCGGGATCGGCCTGATGATCGGCGTCGAATTCGATACCCATGAGCATTCGGCCGCGGTCGAATGGGCGGCTTTCCAGCGCGGCCTCCTGACGCTCGAATGCGGCCACTCGGTCATCCGGATTGCGCCGCCGCTGGTGCTGACGGAGGCCGAGGCGGCCGTGGGCCTCGAGCTGTTCGGCGAGGCGGTCGCTGAGGTTGCGGCCAAGGCCTGACGGACCCGGGGGCGAGGCGCGTGCCATGATGGTCCAGTTGAGCCGCAGGTGATCGCGAGGTGAGCGCCGATGGGTAAGGTCGCGTCGATGCGCGACGCCGTCGCCGCCCTCGTCCACGACGGTGACGTCGTCGCCATCGAGGGTTTCACGCACCTGATCTGCTTCGCTGCCGGGCACGAGATCATCCGCCAGCGCAAGCGCGACCTTGCCCTGGCGCGCCTCACACCGGACCTTATCTACGACCAGATGGTGGCGGCCGGCACGGCTCGAAAGCTCGTCTTCAGCTGGCTCGGCAATCCCGGCGTGGGCGGACTGCATGCCATTCGGCGTCGTGTCGAAGACGCGGATCCGGCGCCGCTGGAGCTGGAGGAGTACAGCCACTTCGGAATGGTGGGCCGGTATACGGCCGGCGCCTCGAACCTGCCCTTCTTCCCGCTGCGCTCGTATTTCGAAACGGACCTGCCGAAGGTCAACCCGCTGATCCGGCCCGTTCGCTCCCCGTTCGGCGACGAAACGGTGTATGCCGTCCCGCCCCTCAAGCCGGACGTGACCGTCGTCCACGCCCAGCGGGCGGACGCGAACGGCAACACCCAGATGTGGGGCCTGCTCGGCTGCCAGAAAGAGGCCGCGTTCGCCGCGGAGCGAGTGATCGTTGTCGTCGAGACGCTGGTCGACGAGGCCGTCATCCGCGCCGATCCGAACCGCACCGTGATCCCCGGCCTGATCGTGGATGCGGTTGTGGTGGAGCCCTGGGGCGCACATCCGTCGTACGTTCAGGGTGCTTACGACCGCGACAACCGTTTCTACCGCGATTGGGAAGCCATCAGCCGCGACGCGGCATCCACCGCCGCCTGGCTGGACGAATGGGTCTACGGCGTCGGCGGTCGGGCGGAGTACATGGAGAAGCTCGGAACCGAAAGGGCGGCCGAGCTGCGGCCGTCGGGCTCGGCGCCATCGGGTTCGGTCGACTATGGGCTCTACGAATGAGCGAGCCCCGCCGCGATGTACCGGCCGCCGGCGGATCGACCCCGGCCGCCACCGGCGCCGCTCCCTCCGGCTTCACCAGGTCCGAGATGATGATCGTGGCCGCGGCTCGCGAGCTGGCCGGCCAGCGAGTCTGCTTCGTTGGGGTCGGCCTGCCGAACATCGCCGTCAACCTGGCCCGGCTCACCGTCGCCCCTGAGCTCGAGCTCGTCTACGAGTCGGGCGCCTTCGGCGCGAAGCCGGCCCGCTTGCCGCTATCGATCGGCGACCCGACCATCGTCACCGGCGCGACGGCTGCCGTCTCGATGTTCGAGCTGTTCAGCTTCTACTTGCAGGGCGGGCTGGTGGACGTCGGCTTCCTCGGCGCGGCCCAGATCGACCGCTTCGGCAACATCAACAGCACGGTCATCGGCGACTACGAGCACCCCAAGACGCGACTCCCGGGCTCGGGCGGGGCATGCGAGATCGCCATAAACGCCCGCCAGGTATTCGTGATCATGCGCCAGTCGAAGCGCTCTTTCGTGGACCGGATCGACTTCCGGACCTCGCCGGGCAACCTCGGCGGGGCGGAGTCGGCGGCCCGAACGCGGCGCGAGGAAGGCTGGCTCGGGTCCGGGCCCTCGGTGGTCGTGACGGACCTGGGCATCTACCACTTCGACGAGGCCGGCGAGATGCGACTGGACTCGATCCACCCCGGCGCCACGCTCGAACAGATCCGCGACACGATGGGCTGGCAGCCGAAAGTGGCCGACCCGCTGCCCACGACGCCTGAGCCCTCTGCCGAAGAGCTGCGCCTGATCCGCGAAGAGCTGGATCCCGACGGGGCGTACACGAAGTAGGGGAGCGGCATCCCCAGAAAGCGGCTATCCGGGTGGCCGCAGGCCCGGAGGAATGGCTCCGTACTTGTCGCGTCGCTGCCCCGCAATGGCGACCGCGTCCTCCAGGCCCAAGATCCTCATCGTGCGCAGGTTCTCCTTGCCGTCGCCGACCAAAGGCGCGATAGCGTATTCGACGCATTCCGTGATGTTGGGGCGTCTCCCGCCCGCCGCCAGGTACTCGTCGAATCTCCGCTTGAACAGGAGTCTCTCCGAGTTGTCGGGCAGCGAGTCGAGGAACTCGGCGAGATCGCCGAACAGGTCGTACGCCCCCGTAGCGAGATCCAGGAGGGCGACTCGGCGCTTTCCGCTCGGGGCTCGGCTCGGGTCCAGAAGGATCAGGTTGCCCAGCCAGTCCGAAGCGATGGCAATCGAATTGGGCTTGGACGGCCAGCTCTCGTGCCAACCGTGCCGCCCGTTCCACTCGGTCAGGGAGGGCTTCGTTGCCGGCAGGAAGAAGCGCAGAAGCCCTCCGCCGTGGCTGGTCTGGACCACGCGCAAGAGGGCCGTGAACACCCGATCATCCCGGCCAAGGAGCCGCTTGGTATCGGCGGCTCTCCACACGCCGGCGCCGGCGCGGATGGCGCCGTGGTCGGGCGGAAGAGCCTCCAGGAGCCGCGCCACGATCGCGTCCGCGTCTGCCGCGGCCTGTCCGTTGCCGCGAAGTCCGAACGGCATCGAAAATCCTCCTCTTTTCGATGGCGCAGGATGAGAGCCGCGGGTCCTAGTGTAACGCTACCCTCTACCGCCGAACCGCCTCCGGCTTGCCGCGAATGACCATGACCGGGCAGTGGGCGTGGCGGACCACATAGTCCGAGACACTGCCGATCAGGAAGCGGCTGACACCGCTGCGGCCGTGCGATCCGACGACGATCAGATCGGCGTTCTCCGCGTCCGCCGCGGCAACGATCGCATCGCCCGCGTCGCCCTCCCAAACCAGGAACGTGGCGTCGACTCCGGCGGCCTTGGCCCGCTGCACGATCGCCTGGGCCTTGGCGGTGAGGGAATCGCGTGAGTCGGCCGTCGCCGGACCCGCCGAGGCCTCAGACGTGCGCGACGAGGTCGCCAGGACGCTGACGATCAGGAGGCGCGCCTGAACCTGGGTGGCCAGGTCGATCGCCTGCTCGCTGGCCGGCTCCGATGCGGGTGATCCGTCGGTCGCGAACAGGATGATTTCGAGTTGAGGCATACGTTCTCGCGCCGCGCTGGGAGCCGACTGGCTGCCGTTCTCCGTGTTGGGCGATCGTGGGCGCGCCCCTGGGGAGGGCCAAGGGACCTCCGGCCCGTTCCCGCGGGCACAAAGGTCCCCGCTGTGCGCGACGCCCAATCGGGCCTCCTGCTAGGCTGCCGATGATGACCGCCGCCAATTCGACCCCGAACGCGACCCCGGGTGCGACCGGCCTGCTCGGCCTGAGGGATGTGGCCGAGGCGTTGGAGAGCTGGCACGCCGAGGCGAGCCCCGACTCCTACGGGCGCCTCGAGAGCGCTTTCGGGAGCGTGATCGCAAGCTCCGGGCTTCGCGGCGGCCACCTCCACCTCAACGCCGCGCCCGTCGCGGAGGTCGAGCTGCGGGCCGGCAGCCTGGTCGACCAGGGCGCCGAGACGGCCGGTCTCCGAACGTACGAGCTCCGGTTCGGCGACCGTGTCCTGGGGACGCTGCAGCTGGACGCCGCATCGAACGCGGTCGTCTCCGTCGACGAGTGCGCTCGTGGTTTGGAGATCGTCATTGGGTCGGCATGGTCCCGTGCTCGAGCAGGCCAGGCTTCCAGGGAGCTCGCCGCGCTCGACAGCGCCACCCGCGGCATCGCCGGCGTCCTCGACCTGGACCGTGTACTCCAGCTGATCACGGACCGGGTGCGCGAGCTGGCCCACGCCCAGTACGCGGCCTTGGGGATCGTGGACCAGGAGGGCGGAATAGAGCGCTTCATCACCAGCGGCATCACCCGAGCCGAACGGGAGCGGATCGGCGCCCCGCCGCGCGGGCTCGGGCTCCTGGGTGTGATTGCCCGACAGAGCCATCCGGTCCGCATCCACGACATCGCCACCGACCCCCGTCGCAACGGCACGCCGTCCAACCACCCGCCGATGCATACCCTGCTCGGGGTCCCGATCGGGGTCAAGGGACGCTCGATCGGCCGCCTCTACCTCACCAACAAGCAGCCGTCCGGCGACTTCACCGCGGACGATGAGCGGCTCGTCGAGATGTTCGCCCTGCATGCCGGCATCGCCATCGAGAACGCCCGGCTTCACGAGCAGGTTCAGCGTCTGGCGATCGTCGACGAGCGTGAGCGCATCGGCCGCGACCTGCACGACGGCATCATCCAGAGCATCTACGCCGTCGGGCTCTCGCTCGAAGACGTCCCGGACCTGATGGAGGACGAGCCCGAGGTGGCCAAGGCTCGGGTCGAACGGGCCATCGACTCGCTTGACCAGTCGATTCGAGACATCCGCAACTTCATCTTCGGCCTGCGGCCCGAGCTGCTAGAGCAAGCGGGGCTCGTGGGTGGACTGGCGGCTCTCGCCGACGAGTTCCGCGTCAACAGCATGGTCGACATCGACCTGGATACCTCCGCGGTCGAAGACCTGGACCTGCCGCCAGACGTGACGGGCCAGCTGCTCTCGATCGCCAGAGAAGCTCTCAGCAACATCGCCCGCCACTCCAAGGGGACGCGCGGAACCGTCGAGGTCGAGTCGCGTCGTGGCCACGTCAAGATGGTCGTGAGCGACAACGGCGTCGGCTTCGACGCGGAAGTGCCCCGCAGCGCCGGCCACCAGGGCCTCGTGAACATGCGGGCCCGAGTCGCGTCCATCGGTGGCAGCCTGGAGGTGGACAGCCACCCCGGCCGCGGTACGCGTATCATCGTGGAGGTGACCCGTCGCGACCTGCCGGGCGGGGAAGCCACGGATCGAGGCGAAGAATGACCGACCAGACCGAAGCACGCCCGCTGCGGTTGCTCGTGGTGGACGATCACGAGGTCGTTCGCCAGGGCCTGGTTTCACTCCTCGAGCGACGCGAGCACTTCCAGGTCGTGGCCGAGGCCGGTACGGCCGCCGAAGCCGTGGAGATGGCTCGCAAGTTCGAGCCGGACATCATCGTCATGGACGTGCGTCTGCCCGACGGGTCCGGCATAGAGGCCTGTCGCGAGATCCGCGCCGAGTTCCCCCGGACTCGGGTCGTCATTCTCACCAGCTACCCGGACGAGGAAGCCGTTCTCTCCGCGATCATCGCCGGAGCCTCTGGTTACCTGCTCAAGCAGATCCGCGGCCGCGATCTCGTCAGCGCCCTCGAATCGGTCGGCCGTGGCGAGTCGCTGCTGGACCCGGCGGTGACCGAGAAGGTGCTGGATCGGGTTCGCCGCATCGCCACGGGCACCTACACCGACGAGATGGCGCAGCTGACCCAGCAGGAGCAGAAGATCCTGCTGCTGGTCGCCGAGGGCAAGACGAACAAGGAGATCGCCTCCGACGTCTTCCTGTCGGACAAGACGGTCAAGAACTACGTCAGCTCAATCCTGTCCAAGCTGAACCTCGAGCGGCGCGCCCAGGCCGCCGCCTTCGTAGCCCGCCATCGCATGAAGGGCGGCGCGTAACCGGCCGGAGCGGCTCTCTCCACGATCTGGCGGTTTGCGCGCCTTCGGCGCTGATCGGACGGTCGGTGAGTCATGGCCGCGGTCGCTGCGCCCTCGTTCACATAGTCTGCGACGACTACTGTCCGACGCCGAAAGAAGCGACCGAAGAGGAGGTGCGCCTCGCAGACAGCCGACGGCGATCGTTCGAGCGCGAGCAAGGCTCAGCGGTCTTCCCTTCCTCGTCACTGGCGTCCTTCTGAGACACGGCGACCTGGATACTAGTCCCCGGGTGACTATCTGAGGGGCGAGAGCAGCCATGCAGTAGCAACGGCGCCGCGATCCGGGCCGTGCGGCATCCTCGACCGTTGCGTTCGGCCCTCCCGCAAGGTCGCGCGCCCCGTACACTGCCCGTCATGCGTATCGCCAGCGCCGAAGAGGCGGTCTCAGGGATCAAGTCAGGTCAGCAGGTCTTCATGCAGGGAGCGGCGGCGGTCCCGGAGATACTCCTCGAGGCGCTGGTGAGGCGAGCGCCGGAACTCCAGGACGTGAACCTGATTCACATGCACTGCGAGGGGCCGCATCCGCATCTCGCCCCGGAGATGGAGGGCCACTTCTGCCACAAGGCCCTGTTCATCGGTCCGAACGCCCGCCGGGCCATCAACGACGGCCGCGCCGAGTACATTCCCGTCTTCCTGTCCGAGATTCCTTTGCTCTTCGACCAGCAGATTCAACCCGTGGATGCTGCCTTCCTCAATGTCAGCCCGCCGGACGAGCACGGCTTCTGTTCACTGGGCACATCCGTCGATACGGTGATCGCCGCCATCCGGAACGCCAGGACGCTCATTGCCCAGATCAACAAGTCGATGCCCCGCACTCTGGGCGACTCCTTCGTGCACGTGGACAAGATCGATCTCGGCGTCGAAGTGGATATGCCGCCCTACGAGCATGCGAACCCTGTGATCGGCGAAGTAGAGCGGCGCATCGGCGAGTACGTCGCCGGCCTGGTCCAGGACGAAGCCACCCTGCAGATGGGCATTGGCGCCATCCCGAGCGCGGTATGCCTCTATCTCAACGACAAGAAGAATCTCGGTATCCACACCGAGATGTTCACCGACGTCCTCGTCGATCTCGTCGAGCGCGGGATCGTGACCTGCGAGCGCAAGACGGTCGACTGCGGCAAGATCGTCGTGACCTTCATGATGGGCACGAAGCGCCTCTACAAGTTCGTGGACAACAACCCGATGGTCGAGATGCGCCAGGTGGACTACACGAACGACACCTCGGTGATCCGTCGGCAGCGCCGCATGACCGCCATCAATTCGGCCATCGAGATCGACCTCACCGGCCAGGTCAGCGCGGACTCGATCGGGAGCCGGATGTACAGCGGTGTCGGTGGGCAGGTGGACTTCATCCGGGGGGCGGCCCTCGCGGAGGAGGGGCGATCGATCATCGCTCTGCCTTCGACTGCCGCTGGCGGCAAGTTCTCGCGGATCACCGCCGCCCTCAAGGAGGGGGCCGGGGTGACCACGACTCGCGCCCACGTCCGAACGGTCGTCACCGAGTACGGCGTCGCCGAGCTGTTCGGACAGGGCTTCCGCGAGCGCGCCAAGCGCCTGATTGCGATCGCTCATCCCGACTTTCGCGACGAGCTGACCTCCTACGCCCGCAAGAACTACGGGCTCTAGCCGATCGGCGTTGTCTCCCAGCGCCGGCGCGCCCGAAATGCTGCCGTTCGGCCCTCGCGCCCCTATCCGGACTGCATAGATTGGGCGCATGCGTATCGTCAGCGCCGATGAGGCAGTCTCGGGCATCGAGTCGGGCCAGCAGATCTACGTCCACTGCGCGGCCGCCACGCCGTCCGCACTCCTGGACGCCCTGTGCCGCAGGGCTCCGAAGCTGGAAGACGTCAAGGTCGCCCATCTGCACTGCGAGGGGCCGCACCCTCACCTTGCCCCCGAAATGGAGGGCCACCTCTTTCACAGGGCGCTCTTCATCGGACCGAATGCCCGGGCGGCCATCAACGACGGACGCGCGGAGTTTATCCCGGTCCAGCTGTCGGACGTCCCGCTGTTGATGGAGAGCGGCCTCCTGCCGCTCGACGCCGTCTTCGCCAACATGACGCCTCCCGACGAACATGGCTTCTGCTCGCTCGGAACGTCCGTGGAAGCGATGCAGACCGCGATCCGCTGCGCAAAGACCGTCATCGCTCAGCTCAACCCGTCGATGCCGCGCACCTGCGGCGACAGCCACGTCCACATCAACGATATCGACCTGGCAGTCGAGGTCGATCAGGCGCCCTACGAGTACAACCCGGGGGAGATCAGCGACGTGGAGCGCCGGATCGGCGAGTACGTCGCAGACCTGATTCCAGATGAGGCTACGCTCCAGATGGGGATCGGCGCGATCCCGACGGCTGTCGGCCTGTGCCTCGAAGGCAAGAAGCACCTCGGCGTTCACACCGAGATGTTCACCGATCCACTGGTTGAGCTGGTGGAGAAGGGGGTTGTGGACTGCAGCGCCAAGACCCTCGACCCGCACAAGGTGGTGGCCGCGTTCATGATGGGGACGCCGCGTCTGTACAAGTGGGTCGACGGCAACCCCATGCTCGAACTGCGCGGCGTTGACTACACGAACGACACAGCCACGATCCGAAAACAGCGGCGCATGATCGCGGTCAACTCCGCGATCGAGGTGGACCTCACAGGCCAGGTCTGCGCCGATTCCCTGGGCCACAAGATGTACAGCGGCGTCGGCGGGCAGATGGACTTCGTGCGAGGGGCGTCACTTGCGCCGGAGGGGAAGGCGATCATCGCCCTGCCGTCCACCACGGCCGACGGGAAGGTCTCGCGCATCACCTGGGAGATGTATGACGGAGCCGGCGTTACCGTGACCCGTTCGAGTGTCCGCACGGTTGTGACCGAGTACGGCGTGGCCGAGCTGTTCGGCCAGGGGTTCCGCGAGCGCGCGAAACGGCTCATCGCCATTGCCCACCCGGACTTCCGCGAGGAGCTGACTTCCTACGCCCGCAAGTACCACGAGCTGTAAGGTCGCGGGAGGGTACGCGCTGGCCCGCGCTGGCCCGCGCAATCCGCCGCCCGTAGATCACCACGGAACCTCAGCCGGCCGGCTAACGGCGACCGCAGTTCCCGGCACAAAAAAAGGACGAACGCCGGGCGTCCCCTCCGGCGTTCGTCACGAGGCAGAGTCTGGGGGCGCACGAGGGCTCTGCGCAGTGCCGAATGGCCCTCCGCCGAGGGCATGTAGTCCCCGTCCGTAGTGCGTCCCGGGGCGGCCGGAGGGGTCCGCCGGAGGCCGCCACTCCGGCCCGCCGAGACTACCCTGGCGGGGGAAGATGACCTGCCAATTCGGGCAGGTGCGCCCCATCCTCGATTGTGCTCGTGCGGGCCATATGGCCCCCGGTCTTAGGGAGCCCTGTCGCTAGGGGCGGTGGAGACCTCGGCGCACCCTTACCGCATGCTCGCCGACTCCCAGATACCTCCGCGCCGACTGCTCATCGTCAGTCAGCACCGCGCTGCCACCGAGGCACTGTGCGATCACCTCTCGCGCCATGGCTTCATCGTCGCTCAGGCGTCGTGTGAATCCGCGGCGCGCGAGGCCGCGTCTGCCCGGCCGGATGTGGTGTTGCTCGATGCCGACGTCGCGGGAGGCTGGCGGCCGATGGCGGCGGCACTGCGCGATCTGGTTCCCGCGGAGCGGATCGCCGTGCTCGCCTCCTACTGGCATGCGGACGAGCAGCGCGAGGCGGTCGCCAGCGGGATTGGCGGCACCTTGCTTAAGCATCTGGATGGAAGCGCACTGGCCCGCCAGTTGCGCGCATTGAGTGAACCGACCATCGTGACGAACAAGCCGACTCCAGAATTCCCAGGCATCCCAGCCATCATCGACGGCTCGGAGGCCATCGCCTACGTCGAGACGAGGATCAGCGACGGCGCTTGCGCCTACCCGATCACGCCCTCGACGACCATGGCGGCGGTCTACCAGGTTGCCGTCGCCAACGGCACACCCAACCTGTGGGGAACGCACCTGAAGTTCATCGAGCCGGAGTCGGAGCACTCCTCCGCATCTGCCGCCGAGGGCTTTGCCCTTGCCGGCGGCCGGGTCACGAACTTCACATCCGCCCAGGGCCTCATCCTCATGAAGGAGGTTCTGTACACCATCGCCGGCAAGCGTCTGCCGGCGGTCTTCCATGTCGGGGCTCGCGCCCTCACCTGGCAGGCCCTCAACATCCATGCCGGCCACGACGACATGATGGGTGTCGCCGACACGGGCTGGGGCCAGTTCTTCGCCCGCAACTGCCAGGAGGCGGCGGACCTCACCGCTATCGCTCGGCGCGTCGCCGAAGACGGCGAGACGCCGTGGTTCGTGGCCCAGGATGGCTTCCTGACCACGCACACGATCGAGAACGTCCTTCTCCCCGAAGACGACCTGCTCCGCCGTTTCGTGGGCGATCCCCGCAAGACGGTCCGCAACCTGTTCGACCCCAACGATGCCCTGCTCTCGGGTCCGGTCCAGAACCAGGACTCGTACATGAAGGGCCGCATCGGCATGCGGGCCTGGTACGACCGCCTGCCCGAGATCGTCGAACGCGCCATGGCCGAGTGGACGGCGCTCACCGGCCGCCCATACGGCATGATCGCTCCCTACCGAACCGAAGATGCCGACTACATCCTCGTATCGATGGGGACGATGGCCGATACGGCCCTCGCGGTCGTGGATTCGCTCCGCGCCGAGGGTCGCAAGGTCGGCTGCATCACCGTCACCTGTTTCCGGCCGTTCCCGGCCACCCAGCTCGCCAGGGCGCTCGCCCACGCCAAGGTAGTGGCTGTGGTGGAGCGCACGGACGATCCCGCGGCCGCCGACAATCCGCTGACTCGTGAGCTCAAGTCCGCCCTAGCCGACGCGGCGATGGACGGCGCCCACCTGCCCCGTGTCGTGTCAGTTGCGGGTGGCCTCGGCTCCCGCGACATCCAGCCGGGCGACCTCGGCGCCGTCTTCGACATGATGACGGACGAGAAGGCCATGAAGGAGCACCGCCACGCTGTGCTCGGCATCAAACACCCTCAGGCTCTGACGATGAGCGGCATCAACGTCCGTCCCAAGGGCGCCTACAGCCTGCGAGGCCATTCGGTCGGCGGCTTCGGCAGCGTCACCACAAACAAGCTTGTGGCGACGACCGTGGGCGAGCTGTTCAACCTCTACGTCCAGGCCTATCCGCGCTACGGCTCGGAGAAGAAGGGTCTCCCGACGACCTATTTCCTGACGATCGCGGAGGAACCGATCCGGCTCCACAACGAGCTGACGGAAGTGGACTTCGTGCCGCTCTTCGACACCAACTCGTTCAAGCACGGCAACCCTCTGGCGGGTCTCGTTGACGGGGGCACGGTCTTCGTGCCGACTCCGCTGACGGATCCGAAAGAAATCTGGGCCGCACTCCCGCCTGCAACGCGAGCGGAGATGCTGGCTCGCAAGATCCGGCTTCTGGCCCTGGACACCGCGTCGCTCGCCATGAAGCACGCACCTCGCCCGGATCTCGAGATCCGGATGCAGGGCGTGGCGCTCGTCGGTGTCTTCCTGCGGGTCTCGCCTTTCGCCGAACGCGCCGGTCTCGACCGGCCGGCTCTGATGGAGGCGGTCCGGGGCAACCTGACCCGTTTCTTCGGCAAGCGCGGCACCGCCGTCGTCGATGCCAACCTGGCTGTCATCCAGGGTGCGTATGACGGCGTGATCGACGTCACCGCGGCACTCGCCGCAACGCCCGCGGTCGAGGCTGCTCGATGAATCATGCTCGAACCGTTGGCGAGGTCATGACTGCCAACCCGATCTCCATCGCCGAGACGGCCTCCCTCGCGGAGGCCGCCAAGATCCTCGACACCCAGAAGATCACCGGTCTTCCGGTCCTGGATGCGGGCGGAGCTCTGGTGGGCGTCCTGAGCCAGACCGACCTGGTTCGAGCCCGAGCCAACCAAGAGTTCGTCCAGAACTGGCCCGGCCTGCCCGTCGGGCAGATCATGACCACGCCGGCCCTCACCATCTCCATGACGGCCACTCTCGAAGAGGCCGCGAAGGTCATGGACGGGCGCCGTGTCCACCGCCTCGTCGTAACAGACGGAGCGTCCACCCCGATCGGAATCATTTCCGCCAGCGACCTCGTGCGGTCGTGGCTGAAGTAACCCGAAGACTGAGCGAGCGATGACCGAGACGATTGCCACAAAGAACAACGGCCACAGCTCGGCACCCATGGTCGACATCTCCAAGCTCGGGGCCGGACCGGGACTGATCGCGCCCCAGACCCTCAACGTCAAGGCGTACATCGACGACTTCAACACGAACGTCATCGATGCCTATCGTCGGGGCATCGCGGATGTCGATCTGCCGGCCGACATGGGCGTGGGACGGAGCCTCATCGCTCCGGCCACCGCGGGAGTACGCGACTTCAGCGCCCTGTCGCCGCTCATCCCGCAGTTCGACGCCGAGAAATGCGTCGGCTGCATGGCCTGCGTGAGCGCCTGCCCGGACACCGCCATCATGGCGACTGCCCAGCCCAAGGGATCGCTGGCCAAGGCCATCGACGGCTTCGCCGCGAGCAGTCCGAACGCGGGTCTCGCCACTGAGACGGCCAGGTCCCACTTCGTCCACACCACCAAGTACGCCGAGGTGCCCGCCAAGAAGGGTCTCGAAGGCGCCGACTTCGGTCTCTTCATCGACCCGTATCACTGCAAGGGCTGCGCCGAGTGCGTGGAAGTCTGCGCAGCGCTCGACCACAACGCCCTGACGATGGTAGAGAAGGTCGACGCCGAAGCGAGCGGCGAGTCCACGCTCGACCGCTTCCGCCGCGACATAGCCTTCTACAAGTCCCTGCCCCCAACGCCGGTCGAATACCGCAACGAGAAGGTCCTGGCCGACCTGATGCTCGGCGAACACGCCTTCGGCTACGTCGGTGGCGCCGGCTCCTGCTCGGGCTGCGGCGAAGGCACGCTGATCCGGATGGTCGTCGCCGCCACGCTCCAGACCTACGGACCCCAGGGCATGGGCATCGTCGCCGAGACCGGCTGCAACAGCGTTCTCGGCAGCACCTACCCGTACAACCCGTTCACGGTTCCGTGGACCAATTCGCTCTTCGAGAACGGCCCGGCCGACGCCATGGGCATCCGGCTCCGCTGGGACCAGGACGGCCACCCCGAGCGGCGGCTGTGGGTCTTCGGCGGCGACGGCGCCATGTACGACATCGGCTTCCAGTCGCTGTCGCGACTGGTCGCCTCGGGGATGGACGTCAAGGTCCTCGTCCTGGACACGGGCGTATATTCGAACACCGGCGGCCAGGCATCGACGGCTTCGTTCACGGCGCAAGTCTCCAAGCTCGCCGCCTACGGCAAGGCCCAGCATGGCAAGTCCGAGAAGCGCAAGGAACTCGGTCGGATACTGGTAGCCCACGGCGACGCGTATATCGCCCAGGTCGCGGCCTGCACCATAAACCACCTCTACAAGGCGGTCATGGAGGCCAACGAGTACCCGGGTCCGGCAGTTGTAATCGCCTACGCACCCTGCATGCCCGAGCACGGCATTGCCGACGACATGGGCACCAGGCAGGCCAAGCTGGCCGTCGAGTCGCGGGCATTCCCTCTCTTCACCTACGACCCGCGGCGCGGGCGCTCGACCGCCGAGCGTCTCTCTCTGCAGGGCAACCCGGCCGTGAAGGAAGACTGGACCAAGAGCCCGGACGGCTCCACGTTCGACTTCGTTTCCTTCGCCCGGACCGAAGGGCGTTTCGCCCAGCACTTCGACAAGGAGGGCAATCCCTCCGCCGAGCTGCTGACCTCCCAGGATGACCGCCTCCTCAACTGGCAAACCCTGCAGGAGATGGCCGGCGTTCTCCGCGCCGGACCGCATTCCTAGAGCAGATCCACAGCCGTCACTGCAGAACCGGGGCCGCGTAAGGGGCCCCGGTTCTGATTCTGTCCCGGAGAGGCCTACGCTTTGGGTAGCGCCAGAGCTGTCTGCGTCGCGCCCTCAGAGCGGCGCGTCCGATCCTCGGTCCAGGCGTCGTGGCGGAGGAGGGGCACCACTCCCACAAACATGATCAGAGCGGTGTCGGTGATGTACGGCAGGGCGATCATGGCCGCGATCGGAACGACCCATCGGGCGTCGTATCGAGCCGCCACCACCGTCATCAGCGAGGCGATCACCAGGCGGGGCAGGAGCGGCAGAACGTGGATGGCGAACGACGGCTCGGAGTAGCCGGCGTTGCTCTTCAGAACGTTGACCCAGTCGAACCAGAGATTGGATGAGAACGAGAATGACACAACAACGACCGCGGTGGTTGCCGCGAGCGCGATGAAGAGATTGCGCCACTCCCGACGGACCAGGAACCACAGCAGGCCGACACCCGGTGTGACCTTCGTGAGCAGCAGGAACGAGTACGTCCACGGCCAGCGGAACCCGGCCACAACGGCGAGGGCCATGGGCAGGAAGATATTGCCGCTCGAGAGGTAGTGCCTGGGGACCGCCAGCAGGTCGATGCCGGGCACGAGGAAGGTCGCGAAGACCAGGCACGCCAGCCAAGGACGCGCCATCCAGGCCAGGAGGGCCGTCAACAGCCCGAGCCAGATCGCGTGGAAGGCCAGCCAGGGCAGGGAGAGCAGCGGCCACAGGGCCTGGTCGAAGGCTGGGGAGTAGAGGTAGCCCTGGGGCGCCGCGCCGGATGCGGTCGCGTTCTGGTAGAGGTTCTCCCAGCGGATGCTCTGCCAGTAGCCGTAGGCGTCACCCTCGTAGACGTTGCGCAGGTAGTACACGTAGACGGCGACAGCCGTCAGGACCGCAAGGGCGAGGACGCCGCGCCGGACGTCGCGCCGCTGAGCGGTCTTCGCGGCCGTGGCGCAGAAGCGCGCGATTGGGACCGGCACGAACCGAAGGGCGGCGTCGACCATATGGGAATCCTCTGCTAGCCGCCCGCGCATGGTTCCCCGGCGGTGCGCCCGCAGTCTACCGTGGCCGTCCCCTCCGAATCGCCGTCGCCGCCGCAGGCTCCGGGGACGCCGCCTATGCGGCCTGCCCTACAGCTCCGGCCTGGAGACCGGCCGCGAAGGCGCCGAGGTCCGCGTCGACCACCTCCGGCCGCTTGCGGCCCGCCATCTCGCGCAGGGCGGAGTCGATCGATTCGCGTGTGACCCAGCCGAGATGGGCGACCAGGGCACCCAGCGCGACGACGCTGACGAGCTTGTCGTCGCCGCCTTGAGCCGCCAGCTCGGTGCACGGCAGCCGCATCTCATCGACATCGCTCCGGCCGCATCCGAGATCGCCCAGAAGCGAACTGTTGACGATCACCAGCCCACCGGGGGCGACCAGCGGAGCGAACTTGCGAAGCGACGGCAGGTTCATGACCACCGCGGCGTCGAACTCGTCCACAACCGGCGAGCCGATCGGCTCATCGCCGACGATCACCGTGCATGAGGCCGTGCCGCCGCGCATCTCGGGGCCGTACGAGGGAATCCAGAAGACCTCCAGGCCGTCCCTGATTGCGGCCCGGGCGAGAACCTGGCCGGTGAAGAGAAGGCCCTGGCCGCCGAAACCGGCGAACACGACAGAGCGCTCCATCTCAGGCCTCCGGCTTGGTGGGGGCGGCCGCTGCCGGACGGGCCGTCGATGGGGCCGAGCGATCCACGATGACGCCCAGCGGATAGGCCTCCACCACGGGGCCCTTGAGGTGCTCGAGCGATTCCTGCGGCGTCATGCCCCAGCCGACCGGGCAATTGGAGAGGACCTCGACGATGGCGAATCCGCCGCCCTCGATCTGGACCCGGCAGGCTCGCGCGATCATCGCCTTGAGCCTTCCGATAGACCCCGCATCGGCAACGCTGCCGCGGGCCGCGTAGGTGACGCCCGGCAGCTGGGCCAGCATCTCGGTTATCCGGATCGGGTACCCCATGAGCCCCGCGTCACGGCCGCTCGGCGAAGAGGTGGTCCGCTGTCCGAGGAGCGTCGTCGGGGCCATCTGACCGCCGGTCATGCCGTAGATGCCGTTGTTGACGAAGATCGCCGTGATGCGCTCGCCACGGGCCGCGGCGTGGACGATCTCCGCCGTGCCGATGGCGGCAAGGTCCCCGTCGCCCTGGTAGGTGAGGACAAAGGCCTCCGGTCTGAGACGCCGGATACCCGTGGCCACGGCCGGGGCGCGGCCGTGCGGTGCCTCGACGAAATCAACGTCGAGGTAGTCGTAGATGAACACCGCGCAACCGACCGGGGCGACGGCGATGGTGTGGGCCGGCAGGTCCAGGTCGGTCAGGACCTCGGCCAGGAGGCGGTGGATCACGCCGTGGCCGCAGCCGGGGCAGTAGTGAGTGGCGCGGTCGACGAGCACGTCAGGCTTGCGGTAGACGAGCCGGGCCGCAGCCGCGCCCCGAAGCGCGCCGGAGGAGCGGGCGTCCAGCGTCATCCTCGGCCGCCTGGTCGCGCGCCGGCGTCGAGGCCGGCCCCGTTCGTCGATGGGGTTCCACGGTCGTGTGCCGCCGGGGAGTGTCCGCTTGCGGCTCGAGTTCGTTCCACCCTGCCGCGCAGGGCCTTCAGGGCGCCGAGCACTTCGTCCGGCGTTGGCACCAGGCCGCCCATCCGCCCGTGGAAAGCCACCGGACAGCGGCCTTCGACCGCCAGTCGGACGTCCTCGATCATCTGTCCTGACGAGAGTTCCACCGTCAGGATCCCGTGCAGCTGCCGGCTCATGCGGGCCAGCTCGCGCTCTGGGAAGGGCCACAGCGTGATCGGGCGGAAGAGCCCAACCTTCATGCCATTGTCACGAGCTCTGGCTATCGCGCTGCGAGCGACTCGGGCGGCCGTGCCATAGGCGACGATCGCGAATTCGGCGTCCCCGAGTCGCCAGCCCTCCCAGCGGGTCTCGTGGCGGGCAATCTCGCGGTACTTGTGCTGGAGGGCGAGATTGCGACGCTCCAGGACCTCCGGGTCCAGATCGATCGACTTGATGATCCTAGCCGGGCGGCCGGCCGCGCCGGTCAGCGCCCAGTCGAACGCCTGACGCTCGGGCGTTCGGAACCGAAGCTCGACGGGTTCCATCGCCTGGCCGAGGATCCCGTCGGCGACGAGCATGACCGGCGTCCGATAGCGCTCCGCCAGCTCGAAGGCGGTTGCCATCAGATCCATCGCCTCGCCGATCGAGTCCGGAGCCAGGACCGGCACGCGGTAGTCGCCGTGGCCGTGACCCTTCGTAGCCTGGAAGTAATCGCTCTGTGACGGGCCGATGCCGCCCAGGCCGGGGCCGGCGCGCATGACGTTGACGAGCACCACCGGCGTGCCGGAGCCGGCCATGTAGCTCATCGCCTCGGCCATCAAGCTGATGCCCGGGCTCGACGACGAAACCATCACCCGGGCGCCGGTGGCCGCCGCGCCCAGGGCCATGTTGATGGCGCCCAGCTCGCTCTCGGCCTGTACGAAGACACGCCCCAGCTCGGGCATCCGTCGAGCCATCCACTCCAGCAGCTCGGCTTGAGGCGTGATCGGGTAACCGAAGTAGGCGTCGCAGCCCGCCTGTATCGCCGCCTCGGCGATAGCCTCGTTGCCCTTCATGAGCACACGAGCTCGACGGCCCGTTTCCATTTCTGCCTCCGTCCGGCGGGGGCGGATCTCGATCTCCTGCCGCCGCGTCACTACCGGTGCTCCTCTCGAGGCGCGGCCCAGACGGTGAAGACGGCATCGGGGCAGACCCTCGCGCACAGGGCGCAGCTGGTGCAGGCAGTGGCGTCGGTCAACACGACGGGGTGGTAGCCGAGGAGGTTGACCCGGCTTCGGTCCAGGGCGAGGACTGTCTTTGGGCACACGGCGACGCAGAGCTCGCAGCCCTTGCAGTGATCCACGGCGACAACGAGCGGCGTCCACGGCAGGGGCTGCCGGGTGGCCATGGCAATTGGACTGATCGCCATTCGCTATTCGCTTTCGGGTGCGGAACCCGTGGCCGAACGAGCCGCGGACCTCTCGGTCCGTGGCAGTCCCGCGCGCGGGACTTGTTGGCCGTAGAGTCGCGCGCCGCGCGGCTCCGGGCAAGGGCCGAAGGACCCTGCCTCCGCTGGAACTATTGGGTGGGCTCGCGAGGTCCGCGGCAACGGCACTCTGACGACATACTGCAAGCGGACTAGGGCGATCCCAGTAGGCCCTGCCACCAAGAAACGGGGGGCTTTGATGGGAGACGAATCGGACCGGCCGGGCAGTCGCGAAACCTTCACCAAGGCTCCGGCCGTTACCTTCGACCCCGACGCGGCCCGGCCCGATCCGATCCGTGCCCACTTCCCCGGCGAGGAGCCGCCGGAGGGACTGCGTGCCGGTGATCTGGGGCCTGCCGGCGAGTCGGAGCCCAACATCCGCCGGGCGCTCCTGGACGAGCCCTACGATGACCCGCTCGCTCCGAGCAGCGTTCGCTGCGTGGCATGCGCCCACCGATGCGTGCTCAGGCCCGGTCGAATCGGGATCTGCGGCGTCCGCCAGAACCGCGGCGGCTGGCTGTATACGCTCGTGTACGGCCAGGTCGTGGCGTCGAAGGTGGAGCCGATCGAGAAGAAGCCTTTCTACCATTTCCTGCCGGGCAGCACCGCGTTCTCCGTCGCCACCGCGGGATGCAACTTCCACTGCGCGTTCTGCCAGAACTGGGCCATATCCCAGGCCCACCGGGAGGGCGTGGTCCCGGAGAGTCGGCAGGTCGCCCCGGAGCAGGTGGTCGAGGAGGCTGTTGCGGCGGGCGCTCGAAGCGTCGCCTACACGTATGTCGAGCCTACGGTCTTCATCGAGTTTGCGTTCGACTCGATGGTCCGGGCTCAGGCCGCCGGCCTCCGAAACGTGTTCGTCACGAACGGCTACGAGACTCCCGAGGCGATCGAACTGGTGGCGCCCTACCTGGACGCCGCGAATGTGGACCTCAAGGCCGCCAACGACCACTTCTACCGACGGGTCTGCGGCGCCCGCTGGGAGCCCGTTCGCGAGGCAGTGCTCGAGATGCGGCGGCGCGGCATCTGGCTGGAGCTGACGACACTGTTGATCCCGGGCCTGAACGACAACGCGCGGGAGCTGCGAGCCATGGCCGAGTGGATCGCCACGGCGGTCGGCCCCGAGACTCCCTGGCACCTGACCCGCTTCCAACCGGCGTATCGGCTCAGCGAGCTCCGGGAGACGCCGGCGGCGACGCTGGTCAAGGCCGCGGCGATCGGGCGTGAGGTTGGGCTGCGGCACGTCTACGTCGGCAATGCGCCCGAGGTCGAGGCGGCCACCACGTCCTGCGCCCGTTGCGGCGAGAGGCTGATAGCCCGCGCGGACTACGCGGTCACCGAGTGGCGGCTGGTGGCGGGCCGGTGCCCTCGCTGCAAGCACGCTCTGACGGGCGTGGGCCTGGAGGATTCGCCGCTCGTCTGCTGAGGAGCTACGGGATCCGGACGGGCCTACTCCAGTGAGGCCACTCAACGAGCGGTTCGAATCCGGCCCGGCGGTAGAGCCCCAGCGCCAGGTCGTTCTCCGCCTCGACGCTCAGCTGGATTCTGCTGGCGCCGCGGGCCCGCAGCTGCGCCACGCCCCAACGCAGGAGTTCGCGGCCCAACCCGCGGCCTCGCCATTGCGGCGCCACTCCGATCAGCCGGACGTCGCCGACCGGCGCCGCCTCACCGTTCCCGGGCGGCGCAAGCGCGGTCCGAACGAAGGCGATCGGATCATCAGGTCGGCCGACAGGTGAGACAAGCAAGATCGTTGTCGGGTCGAAATCGGGCTGGTCGTGCGCATGCTGGATTTCGCCAAGGGTCCAAGACACGGGACTGGGATGGCTGGCGAAGGTGGCGTTGAGCAGATCGAGGAATCGTGGCAGCGACAGCCAGTCACCGAAAGCGCGGCTGGCCACCTCGACGGGGAATACCGGCTCGGGGACGGCTGCTTCCGGCGCAAGGTCCAGGCGCCACATGCTGGAGCGATACGACATTCCCATCGCCCTAGCAAACGCCTGGCCGGCGCCACTCAATGGCACGTAGAGGCGGATTTCGCTCAAGCCCTCCCGCGCCGCCAGCTCCAGGCCGGCGGCGAAGAGCCGCCGTCCGTGGCCGCGTCGCCGGTATTCGGGATGGACGGTGAGATCATCGTGGCCCGGGCTGACGTAGCCGCACACGGCGTCATCCTCGACCGCGACCACCACATCGTCGGGTGCGCCGACGATCGAGACCGCCTCGCCGTCCAGGTCCCAGGAGCTGAAGCCGGGATAGGCGTCGACCTCGAGGGCGGCGGTCATGACGCGCCGAAGGGCGGGCTCGTCGTCCAGGCGAAAGGCCCGAATCCCAGCGCCCACGGTCGCCCGCGCGAGGCGAGGACGGCTTTCCCGAGACGATCCGGGGCCTTCCGTCGAGGTCATAGCCGCGATTGTAGGATCGAGCTGACGACTTCATGTCGAGCACCCAGGGAAGGTGGCACCGCCTACCCGCACTCAGGACCTAGTCGGGACCTTCGGCACGAGGTGCGGGCCGCTCGGCAGGCGGATACTGCAGCGAGATGATGTGAGATAGAGCCGGGCGAACGGCAGGTCCGCACGCTCGGCGGGAGGTCGAGCCCGGCTTCGGGACGTCCCCCAGCGGAGGTTCGATCGAATGCACGAAGCAGGTCTGGCGCGAGGCGTGGCGAAGCTGCTGCGCGGAAGCGGCCTGCGCGTGGGGCAAGTTCGTCTGATCGTGCGCGGCGGTCACCACGACCCGGCCGAATTCGAGGCCGGGATGCGAGTCCATCTGGTCGCCGAGATGCCGGAGGAGGCCGCCTCGGTCGCGAGCCTCGAGATCCGCCGCGTTCCCTTCGGTCACTACTGCCCGACCTGCGACGCCGAGTTCGGATCCTTGGAATTCGCGCCGCCCTGCCCAAGCTGTGGCGCCGAGACCCTCCCGGACTTCGCCAACGAGCAGATCGACGTCGAGCTGCTGGAGGCGGTCCCGTGAGACTCACGCCGAACAGCGAGCGGGTCGTTCGGGCGATCGAAGTCCATGGCGTGGTCCAGGGCGTCGGGTTCCGGCCGTTCGTCTGGCGTCTCGCCACTGAGCTCGGACTCGACGGCACGGTCGTCAATCGAGCCGGCCAGGTCGAGATCGAGATCGCCGGTGCGCAGGATGCGGTCGAGGCCTTCGCCGGTCGACTCGCATCGGACGCCCCTCCGCGGGCACGCGTCGAGGAGGTCCGGGTTCGGCCGGTAGAGCGCGAGATCGCCTCCGGCTCGGGTTTCGAGATCGAAGAGAGCGAGGCCGTTGCCTCGACCGAGCGCCTCTTCCCGCCCGACATCGCCACCTGCGACGACTGCCTGCGCGAGCTGACCGACCCGGCCGACCGTCGTTATCGCTACCCGTTCACCAACTGCACCAATTGCGGTCCACGAGCCACGATCATCGAGGACCTGCCGTACGACCGGGCCCGCACGAGCATGCGCGAGTTCCCGCTCTGCGCCGCGTGCGAGGCAGAGTACCGCGACCCCGCCAACCGCCGCTTCCACGCCGAGCCCGTGGCGTGCCCGGACTGCGGTCCGCAGCTGAGCTACCGGAGGCCGAGCGACGCCGCCCCGGCGGCAGTCCGGGAAGAGGCGCTGCAGGCCGCCCTCGCCGACCTGCGGGAGGGGCGAATCGTCGCGGTCAAGGGGTTGGGCGGCTACCACCTGGCTTGCGACGCCACTGATCCGGTTGCCGTGGCCCGGCTCCGAGACCGCAAGCATCGATGGGCCAAGCCCTTCGCGGTGATGGTGCGGGATATCGATGCCGCGAGGCTCCAGGCCGACCTGTCGCCGGAGGAGGAGGCGCTGCTGGCCTCGCCCGCGCGGCCGATCGTCCTCGTGGAGCGGCGTCGGGACGGCGCGCCGTCGCCGTGCGATGGCAAGCGGGGCGGTGGGCCGCAACTCGCCGACGGCGTGGTCAGCGCCGAGCCGCAGCGCGCGGCCGCCCTGACTCGCCGCGTAGGCCTCTTCCTGCCGTACGCGCCCCTGCATCACCTCCTGCTCGAAGGCCTGGGCCGGCCCATCGTCCTGACGAGCGGCAACCTAGCCGACGAACCGCTGGCCACGGACGACGCCGAGGCCCTGGAGCGGCTGTCGGGGATTGCCGACTCGTTCCTGTCCCACGACCGCGAGATCCGGGCTCGCTACGACGACTCGGTGACGCGGGTCGTGGACGGGCGCGAGAGTCTGATCCGCCGCGGCCGCGGCTACGCGCCGGAGCCTCTCGACCTGCCGATCGCCACGCCGGAGCCGATCCTCGCGGTCGGCGCGGAACTCAAGCACACGTTCACACTGGCTCGCGGCCGGCGCGCCTACGTCGCTCCGCACACCGGCGATCTCGAGGACTTGCTCACGCACAGGGCCTTCGAAGGGAACCTGGCTCACCTGCGGCGTCTGCTCGACATCGAGCCGCGATGGGTCGCCCACGACCTCCATCCGGCCTACCTCTCGACCCAGTTCGCAGTCCGCAACTTCCCCGAGAACCGGCGCATCGGCGTGCAGCATCACCACGCCCACGTCGCCTCCGCGGCGGCCGAGGCGGGGCTGACCGGCGAGTTCATCGGCGTCGCATTCGACGGCCTGGGAATGGGCGACGACGGCACCTTCTGGGGCGGCGAGGTGCTCGTGGCTACTCTCGCCACTTACCGGCGGGTGGCTCGGTTCGGTCGGGCGGCCATGCCGGGCGGGGCGCTGGCGATCAAGAAGCCGTATCGGATGGCGCTCGGATACCTGCTTTCGGCCGAGGCCTTCGAGCCCGAGGGCAGGGTCGCCGACTGGATCGACCCGGAGCTGACCCGGGCGTTTCTGGATCGGCTGGACCCTCGCGAGGTCGAGGTCGTTCGAGTCCAGCTCGCTCGCGGGCTCAATGCCCCGGTGGCTTCGTCGGCCGGCCGCCTCTTCGACGCCGCGGCCAGCCTGCTGGGTATTCGCGACGTCGCCGAGTACGAAGCCCAAGCGGCCGTGGAGCTGGAGCTGCTCGCGGAGGAGGGGAGCCGCCGGCCGCTTCCATACGAGATTGTTGAGCAGGAAGGCCTCCTCGTCTACGACCCGCGGCCGACCCTCCGGTCGCTGCTGGAGGGTCGTGCCGAAGGCGTGCCGGTGGAACGCCTGGCGGCCCGCTTCCAGGAGACCGTCGCAGCCGTCACCCGCCAGCTGTGCGGCGAGGTGCGCACGGCCACGGGCCTGCGTGCCGTGGCGCTCTCCGGCGGCGTCTTCCAGAATCAGTGGCTCGCGACGACCCTCGTCCGGCGCCTGACCGGCGACGGCTTCGAGGTCCATACCAACCAGAAGGTCCCGGCGAACGACGGCGGGATCAGCTACGGTCAAGCCGCGGTGGCAGCCGCTCGCCTGGCCGGAGCCACGTAGCGTGCGCAATCTCGGGATGCGGCCCGGCGGCCGCGGAACCGGCAAGGAGAGCTTCTAATGTGCCTAGGCATCCCCGGCAAGGTGGTCGAGATCCGCGACGATGGTCCGTTGCGGATGGCCATCGTCGACTTTGGGGGCGTGCGGAAGGAAGCCTGCCTCGCCTACGAGCCTGAGGTCTCCCTGGGCGACTACGTCATCGTGCACGTCGGCTTCGCAATCAGCCACGTGGACGAGGAAGAGGCGCTGCGAACGCTGGAGATGATTCGGGCGATCGATGCCGAAGGGATGGCGCAGGAGCTCGGCGCCATGGGCCCCGGTGAGACGGCGTCGGGCGTGGCGGCGGTGGGCGGCTCGGGCGCGCCTCCGGGCGTCGGTTCGGGGGCCGCATGAAGTACATCGACGAGTACCGGGACGCACAGCTGGCCCGCAAGCTGGTCGACGAGATCCACCGCGTCACCACCCGGCCGTGGGCACTGATGGAGGTCTGCGGCGGTCAGACCCACACTCTGGTCAAGCAGGGGATCGACGAGGCACTGCCGGCCGGGGTGAGGATGATCCACGGGCCCGGCTGCCCGGTCTGCGTCACGCCCCTCGAACAGATCGACAAGGCGCTGGCGATCGCCGCCCGGCCGGACGTCATCTTCACGAGCTACGGCGACATGCTGCGGGTGCCCGGATCGACGACGGACCTGCTGAGCCTGAAGGCCCGCGGCGCCGACGTGCGGATCGTCTACTCGCCTCTGGACGCGGTTCGCATCGCGGCGGCCAACCCCGAACGCCAGGTCGTCTTCTTCGCCATCGGTTTCGAGACGACCGCTCCCGCCAACGCGATGGCGGTCTGGCAGGCGGCGCGCCTGGGCCTGGGCAACTTCTCCGTCCTGGTCAGCCACGTGCTCGTGCCGCCGGCGATGAGCGCGATCCTCGAGTCGCCGACCTGTCAGGTGCAGGCGTTTCTGGCCGCGGGCCACGTCTGCGCGGTCATGGGCTGGACCGAGTACGAGCCGATCGCCGAGCGCTACCACGTCCCCATCGTGGTCACCGGCTTCGAGCCGCTGGACCTGCTGGAGGGCGTCCTGATGGCGATCCGCCAGCTCGAGGAGGGCCGCGCGGTCGTCGAGAACCAGTACGCCAGGGCCGTGAAGCGAGAAGGCAACCGCGAGGCCCAGGAGACGGTCTTCCGGGTCTTCGAGATCGGTGACCGCAAGTGGCGCGGCATCGGCATGATCCCGGCATCGGGCTACCACCTGCGTCCGGAGTTCGCCGGTTTCGATGCTGAGGCACGCTTCGACGTTGGCACGATCACCACGGCCGAGCATCCGGCCTGCATCGCCGGGGCGATCCTGCAGGGCACCAAGACGCCGCTCGACTGCACGGCCTACGGGGTGCTCTGCTCCCCGCAGAAGCCCCTGGGGGCGCCGATGGTTTCCAGCGAGGGCGTGTGCTCGGCCTACCACGCCGCGGGGCGAGGACTCGCCACTCCCAGGGCGGTGCCGCTCTACGAGCTGACTCGGAGCGGGCGGTGAGCGAGCGACGGCCAGTGGCGGATCCCTTCGGGTCGCCTGCGGATGCCCCGGATCCGGCGAACCTGGTCTGCCCGGCCCCGATCCCCGAACTGGCTCGGGTCCTGCTCGGCCATGGGTCGGGCGGCCAACTCTCGGCGGCGCTGATGCGCGACGTGATCGGACCGGCCCTGGCCGCCGCCGCCCCAGGCGGTCCATTGAACGATGCGGCCGTAGTGGAGGTCGCCGGCCAGCGCCTCGCCTTCACGACCGATTCGTTCGTCGTCAGCCCGCTCGAGTTCCCCGGCGGCGACATCGGGGAGCTGGCGGTCAACGGCACCGTCAACGACCTGGCAATGATGGGCGCCCAGCCGCTGGCGCTCTCGCTTGCCTACGTGATCGAAGAAGGACTGCCGATGGAGGAGCTGCAGAAGGTGACCGAGTCGGTCGCTCGGGCCGCCGTTCGGGCGGGGGTTCGAATCGTCACCGGCGACACCAAGGTGGTCGGTCGTGGGGCGGCGGACGGGCTCTTCGTCAACACCGCCGGCATCGGGCTGGTTGCCACTGGAGTGACCGTGGGGGCCGATCGCGCCTCAGTCGGGGACGCCCTCATCCTGTCCGGCCCGATCGGCCTGCACGGCGTCGCGATCATGAGCGTTCGCGAGGGGCTCGACTTCGAGGTGGAGATCGCCTCGGACACCCAACCGCTGAACGGGCTTGTGGCCGCGATCGTGGCAGCCTGCCCGGAGGTGCGCGTCCTGCGCGACCCGACGCGGGGCGGCCTGGCGTCGGCGCTCAATGAGATCGCGACCGCCTCCGGTGTAGGCATAGACCTTCGCGAGGAGACTATCCCGATCCCCGGACCCGTTCGCGCCGCCTGCGAGATGCTCGGCCTGGATCCGCTCCACGTCGCCAACGAGGGCAAGCTCGTGGCCGTCGTGCCCGCCTCCTCGGCCGAGGCCGTTCTGGCGGCCATGCGCGCCGTCCCTCAGGGAGTGGAGGCCGTGGAGATCGGCCGCGTCGTGGCGGACCATCCGGGAATGGTCGCGATGCGCACGATCGTGGGCTCGCAGCGGATCGTGGACATGCTCGTGGGGGAGCAGCTGCCCCGCATCTGCTGAGCCGAGCGGGTGCAGGCCTGTAGTCATTCGTCAGGCGCCACGGCCAGTTCGCGCCCGTAGTGCCGGGTCAAGCGGTCCGTAGATGCATGCTCATGCCGGTCGGCGTGCCATTCGGCCCGCAAGCTGGGGACCCCTGTACCTATGCGCACCTGCGCATATGACCAAGAATGCCTGGCATGGACGAGGTGTACCGACTCCAAGCGGAAGTGCTCAAGACGCTCGCAAACCCCAAGAGGCTCGAGATCATCCACCTTCTGGCCGAGGGTCCGCACGAGGTAAGCAGGCTGGCTGAAGAGCTTGGGATCAGCCAGCCCAACGTCTCCCAGCACCTGGCGTTGATGCGGTCGGCGGGCGTCGTCGAATCAGAGCGGGTGGGCCGTGAGGTCCACTACCGCCTGAGCGACCCCGAGATCATCTGCGCCTGCGAAACGATGCGCGGCGTGCTCGTGCGCAGGCTCTCGCGAATCTCCCAGGCAGCCACGCGAACCCCGGCCGAAGTGCTCGCAGGACGTGCGTCCGCGGCCGCCGCCAACCAGACAATCAGCTGAGGCCAACCATGGACGAAACGATCTCCCTGGTGCTCTTCTCCGGCACGGACGATAAGCTCCAGGCCGCCGCGACCCTCGTCGCCGGTGCGGCCGCCCTCGGCAAGCCGGTGAAGATCTTCCTGCAGTACTGGGGTCTGAACGCGTTCCGGGCCGACCGGATCGCGGCCGATCACGGCCTTGCGCCCGAGGCCGGAGAGGCCGGCAAGCTCGCGTTCGACGCTGCCGCAAGGACAGGCCAGGCCCATTGGGCCGACGCGCTGCGCATGGCCAAGGAGCTCGGCGAGGTAGACATCCAGGCCTGCTCGGCATCGATGGATCTCCTGAAGCTCAAGCAGTCGGATCTCGATCCCCTGGTGAACGGTATCGAAGGCGTGGCCGCCTTCTACATCAACGCCGGCGAGGGCCAGATCGTATTCATCTAGCCAGCCGATCCAACCGCTGAGAGAGCGAAGCGGATCGGCCACGAACCAGCAAGGAGCAGATCGCGTGGGCAATCTCGACATCAAGCTCAAGGTCGACGCAACCGGCCTATCGTGCCCGCTGCCGATTCTCAAGGCGACCCAGGCGATCAGGACCGTCGCCTCCGGGGAGCTGATCGAGGTCGTCGCTACGGATCCCGGCTCGGTCAAGGACTTCGCGGCATGGGCCGGTTCGACCGGCAACGCTCTCGTCGAGTCCGACTCGGCCGATGGCAAGTACCGCTTCGTGTTTCGACACAAGTAGCAGCGCCTCCGCGGGGACGCCGAGGCAGGCGATCCGCTGGCCGCGAAAGGAACGATCCAATGTCCGCCGTCGCAACCGCCCCCGTGATCCAGACCTCGTCCGAAGGCGCCATCAAGACCAAGAAGTTAGTCATCATCGACTACAGCGGCGAGCTGGAGAAGACCTGGGCGACGATGATCCTGACCTCCACCGCCGCGGCCATGGAGATGGAGACCTCGGTCTTCGTCACCTTCTGGGGCCTTCAGACCTTCGTGAAGGACAAGAAGCGCATCACCGGCCAGAACTGGATGCAGAAGATGATGTCCTTCATGAAGCGGCCCGGCGTCAGCCACCGACCCTTGAGCAAGATGAACTTCATGGGCATGGGGCCGTGGATGATGTTCCAGCTCGCCAAGAAGTACAACGTCTCCAAGCCCAAGGATCTGCTCGAGATGTCCATGGCTCTCGGGGTCAAGTTCTATCCGTGCCAGATGACCATGGACATGTTCGGCCTGCGGCGCGAAGACCTGCTCGATGGCATGGAAGAACCCGTCGGGGCAGCCACGGCGCTCCAGCTCATGACCGAGGCCGACTCCACGCTCTTCATCTAGGCGAGCTTCGACCTGCCCGGGTCCGGTGGGCGTGCCGCCGGGCAACAGGGCGTCGCTCTAGCGCAGCAGGAATATGCTCGCCAGCAGAATCGCCAGCACGACTGCCGTGATCGCGGTGTAGAGGCGGTCGCCCTCGGACGCGAACGCGACCACCGACGCCGCCACTCGCACTACGGGCGTGGCCAGCAGCGTCAGAAGTCCGAGCTGGGCGATGGCGAGCGGCTCCAGGATTCCCAAGCGGGAGGTCAGCCCGCCGAAGTCGGTGGTCGGCGCGCTCGCCGTCGTGGTCACCCCGACAAGCGACCCCTGCCAGCCGACTGCCAGGGCCGCAACGAAGCCCGCGCCGATGAGGGTGGCGCTTACGCCCACGCCCACCGCCAGGACCAGGCTCACCATCAGGCGAAAGCGCTGCGGGCTCATAGTCCGAACCCCAATCCGCGGCCAATGGTCTCGATACCCACGGCCACGAGCACAGGCAGGAAGACCAGCCGAACCGCGCGGTTCGATACCCGGTTGAGCAGCCGAGCCCCAATCAGCGCTCCAGCCAGCACGCCGAGCGCAACCGGCGCCGCGATCTGCGGATCGACGTCGCCGCGCCCCAGGTAGATCCCGGCCGAGGCCGCGGCCGTGACCCCGATCATGAAGTTGCTCGTGGCCGAGCTGACCTTCATCGGCAGACGCATCGCTCCGTCCATGGCGAGTACTTTGAGAACACCCGATCCGATGCCAAGCAGCCCCGACACGACCCCGGCTATCCACATCAGCGCGAAGCCGAGCGGCACGCGCCGAGCGGTGTAGGGAACCTCGCGGCCAAGCCGGTGGTCCGGATAGGACGAGCTCAGTTTCATCGCCGCGGCAATCCGCGACGGCGGTTCTGCCGGCGGCGTCTCCTCGTTCAGCCGTCCTGCGTGCATGGCAGCCGAGCCGAGCAAGACCACACCCAGAAGGACGTACAGGAACGCCGGCGCCACCACGGCGGCCAGCAACGCTCCCGTCACCGCCCCCGTGGTGGTTGCCAGCTCCAGGAACATGCCGATTCTCATATCGGTCATGCGGTCCCGGACGTACGCCGCCGCGGCCCCGGAACTCGTCGCGATCACGGACACGATGCTGGCGCCGACGGCGAGGTGGATGTCCACGCCGAACACGAAGGTCAGGGCGGGGATCACGAGAATCCCTCCCCCAACTCCGGCCAGCGATCCGATCAGGCCGGCGCACACGCTGACGGCGAATATGCCGAAGTCGGCCTGCGGGGTCATCGGCCGGGGGTTCGGATCGACAAGGTCTGGTCCTTATCTGTTACTTGCGCAAGTACGCAATAAGTGTTAGTGTGCCAGGCAAGCGACCTTGCTGGTGAGGCGCGCAAGAGGCACCGATGAAAGATAAGGCGAATCGGGACCCGGAGCGAAACAGGCTCCTTGCCGAGGTATGCAGGGTTCTCACAGATCTCAAGCGGCCGGCGAGAAGCTGGTCGTCCAATCTCGCGCGGCCAGTCGGTGCTGCCGCCGGGTCGAGCCGATCATGACCAATGCTTCCGGCTACACGCTCGGGATTCGACTGGGCGGCCCCGTTTCTGCGGCACGACCGCGGGTAGAGGCTGCCCTCCAGGCCGAGGGCTTTGGGGTCCTGACCGAGATCGACGTCGCAGCGACGATGAAGGCGAAGCTCGGCGTTGACGGGGCGCCCTACCTGATCCTGGGCGCCTGCAATCCTGTTCTGGCGCACCGGGCGCTCGAAGCGGAGCCGTCGGTCGGCGTGCTGCTGCCATGCAACGTAGTCCTGCGTCAGGAAGGCGTGGACACCATCGTCGAGGCCATGGATCCCCTGGCGGTCGTCGGGATCGCCGAATCGATCGAAGTCAAGAATGTGGCCGCGGAGGCTCGAGAGCGTCTCGGCCGGGTAATCGCATCTCTGGAGTCGGACTGATGGGTAGCTACCTCTCGCATAAGGCCACTTCCACGGGCGGGACGCATCGCGTCATCGTCTACTCGTCGCCCACGTGCGTCTGGTGCATGCGCGCCAAGACGTATCTCCGCACCCGTGGGGTTCCGTTCCGCGACGTGGATGTCAGCCGCGACCCGGCGGCCGCGCGAAATCTGGTGCGCCGGACCGGGCAGATGGGCGTGCCGGTCATCGAGGTCGACGGTAGCCCGATCGTGGGTTTCGACCAGGCTCGGATCGACAGCGCGCTCGGCCTGCTCGCCAACTGAGAAGAAGGAAGCACGTAAACCCCGTACGGAGCTAGAGCAGATGGTGCAGTCGTTCTCTCGCCGGGCCACGCCCGAGATAAGCGTCGAAGAGCTCGACGAATTCCTGCGCGACGGCGGAGTTCGCCTGGTGGATGTCCGTGAGGCCTGGGAGTATCGACGGGGTCGCGTCCCCGGCGCGCTCAACGTCCCTCTGAGCCAGTTCGCTCGGCAAGCCGCCGACCTCCCCCGAGACAAGCGAATCCTCATCATCTGCGAGAGCGGCAGTCGGAGCCTTGCCGCGACGGATTTCCTGTTGACGTCGGGATTCGAGGGCGCGGCCTCGGTCCGTGGCGGAACGGATGCCTGGGCTCGAACCAATCGGCCGCTGGAGAGGGAGTAGATCGTGGTAGCCGACGAGCGCCGAATCCAGTGGGACACTCGACACCAGGCGGGCGATTTCGAGGGCGAGGGACCGAATCCGACGCTCGTACTGGGCGCCTCCGGCCTGTCGCGCGGCACCGCTCTCGAGCTGGCCGCCGGAAGCGGCACAAACGCCGTCTGGCTGGCCGCGCAGGGGTGGCGCACAACCGCCGTGGACTGGTCGCCGGTCGGGCTTGCCAACGGACGGGCGAAAGCGGATGCCGCCGGTGTCTCGGTCGAGTGGCTGGAGCGCAACCTGTTCGACTGGACTCCCCCGGCCCGGTCGTTCGACCTCGTAGCCATCGTCTACCTGCACGTGCCGCCGGACGAACGCCGGCCCATCTACGCCGGAGCGGCGGCCGCCGTGGCCCCGGGCGGCCGGCTGCTCGTGATCGGCCATGACCGCCTGAACGCCACGGAAGGTGAGGGTGGACCCGATCCCCAGAGGCTGTTCACCGCGGACGAGATCGCAGCCGACCTCCTGGTAGCCGATCCGTCGCTCGAAGTCGAGCGAGCGGAAGTCGTCCGCCGTGTTCCGCCTCCGGGCCGAGGCCCAATCGACTCGCTTCTGATCGTCCGCCGTCCCGTTTCCAAGGAGAATCCCCAGTGATCGTCAAGTCGTCCGTAGCCCGCTTCGACGGGCCCGGCATGCGCTTCACCGTTCGGACCGGATCCGGCCACGAGATCGTGCTGGACGACGCCGACGGCAACGCCGGCCCGCGCCCCGTGGAGATGCTGCTCGTCGGCCAGGTCGGTTGCACCGGCATGGACGTGATGTCGATCCTCCAGAAGAAGCGGCAAGTCGTGACCCGTTACGAGGTCTCGGTCACAGCGAACCAGCGCGACGACCGCCAGCCGGCCATCTACACGAGCGCAGACGTGATCCACATCGTGGAGGGTCCAGCCATCGACGAGTCCGCGGTACGACGGGCGATCGAGCTCTCGGCCACCAGGTACTGCTCAGTGGCGGCGATGCTCTCGGCGGGCACAGTCGAGATTCATCACCGATTCCGCATCCTCGGCGGCGCGGCTCCGATCGAGGGCGAGGTCGTCGTTACGGGACCTCACGCCGATCCGGATGCCCTGGGACAGCGACAGCCAAACCTTGCGGGCTAGGCGGTGAGGGCGTCGCGGCTCCCGGACCTGGGCAGCCGGGGCCAGGGGTGGTTCCTGATCCAGCTGGTCCTCTTTGCCGGCATCGCCCTTGCCGGGAGAGTAGGTCCCGCCTGGGGCGGGTCGGCGCTCCCAGTCGGAATGACGGCCGGCCTGCTGCTCATCGGCTGTGGGGCCATCCTGGCACTGCGAGGCCTGTTCGACCTCCGGGAGAACCTGACGCCGTTCCCGAGGCCGCTGGCGGGGGCTCGCCTGGTCGAGTCGGGTGCGTACAGTCTGGTTCGCCACCCCATCTACGGCGGCCTGATCCTGGGCGCCGCGGGCTGGGGCCTGTGGACAGCTTCGCCGCTCGCCCTTCTCGGCGCCCTCGTCCTCGCCGCCTTCTTCAACCTAAAGTCGCGGCGTGAGGAGATCTGGCTGACCGACCAGTTCGCTGACTACGACAACTACCGCAGCCACACCAAGCGGCTTCTGCCCTGGGTTTACTGACTTCAGGTCGGCGGTGGTACTCGAGCTTCGAAGCTACAGCCTTTCCGCCGCCACGTGGTCGAGCGCCCGCGCGAGCGCCGCCTCCTGCGCGGGCGTCAAGTTGTCCTCCAGGATGGGGATGTACAGCTCTTCTTCCGAGAGATGCGCCTTGAGCAGAGCGTAGAGCCGCAGGAGGACGCGGCGCAGCGCCAGCACGGCGCCCCGGTCGGCGTGGGCCTGAGGGTGCTCGGCGAACTCGCCGATCGCCCCCACGAGCCGACGAATCTCGACATGCTCGCGGGCCATGGGGGCCGTCGTCTGACGGTCGGCCAGGAGCCGTTCGAGGGTGGGATAGACGGCCGCCTCGACGGCCTCCATGTGCGGAATGAGCATGTTCGTCAGGCCGTCGTGAAGCTCCCGTAGTTCCGGCAGTCCCTCGATGAGCCTGGTCGTGTCCAGGGAGTCGCTGCTCAGGCGGTCGGCGAGCGAGTTCAGCTGGTCGACGTAGAGCAACAGTCGGTCGTGGTGCTCGTGGGACACTCGGGGCAAGTTCTGCATCGTCAACCCTCCTGGACCCCCACGTACACCCCAACGACAGGTGCGTCAAGAGTCCGGGATCCGGCCAACGAATGTCGCCCCGATCATCATGGAGCTGGCCCCGCTCGCCTCGGGTTCCTCGGAGCAGCGCAAGAGCCATTGCGCAAATGCACGATCCGCTACCAAGGAGGTCGGGAGCTGGTGGTCGGATCAGTGGGCCGTGGCGGCCTACTGCGTCTCCGGCGTTTCCACGGGCGTGACGGCGTAGACGGTCGCGTCTTCCCACGCGACGATCCCGGACAATTCGAGGAGCTTGTTCACCACGTGAGCACTGGGCGCGTCGACCAGGGCGAACGTAGTGTGCGCGCCGGTGTTGACCCACGCGCCCTCGAGGCGGGCGTCGTGATCCTTGCCCAGTGCCTGCAGCCGTGTGAACGCGGTTCGCTCGTTCTTCTGGTGCTCCTCGGAGCGGAAGGCCAAGCTCTCAGCGTTATGCCTCATAACCACGATATGTAGCATGACGGCGTCCTCCACCTATTCGGAGCCGCAGGAAGGCCCAACGGCTCGGTCTATGAGACAACGATCAGTGCAGCCGCTCCGCGTGATCGACGATGCGTCCGGTCGCGCATTCGATGGCGGCCTCGTCGACGTCCTGGAGGTCGGTCACGACGGGCCTGATGCCGTTGGCCGCGAGCCTATCGTATGCACCCTTGCCCATCCCGCCGCAGATGACCGCGGAGCAGTCGGCAATGGCCGCCGCCATCTGATCGTGGCGGGCATCCGAGGCAGGGCCCACTCCGTGCGGGCCCGCCTCGCGCTCCTCATGGACCTCAATGCCGGACCCGTGAGGCGAGAACTTGGGACGCATCTCGCGTGCGACCACGGCGCCGTCTTCGACGGTCAGGACTGAGTAGTAGGCGGCCCGTCCGAAGTGGTGGCTGACAGTACGTCCGTCATCGGTAGCGATTGCGATCTTCACGAATGGTGCTCCTCTAGAGATATGGCTGGCTTGAGCGGCTCCTGGTTCCGAGACCGCGTGGCCGCGTGTCAAATGGACAGGTAGAAAGGCTTCGGGCGGCCCTGCGATCACTCTCGAGGCCGGGCTGGAGCCGCCGTCGGCGCTCTACTGGCGGTTCTTCTGGACCAGGGTCCGCCCGGACGCCTGCCAGGCATTCATGCCGCCATCGAGGTTCCAGAGGTTGGTGTAGCCGAGGTTCAGGAGCGTTTGCGCGGCCTGGGCGCTCTCCGCCCCGCTGCGGCAGTAGACCAGGATCTTGGCCGACTTGGTGGAAGGCAGCTCCGAGGCGCGGGCGGTGAGCTGGTCGTACGGGATGTAGAGGTCGGTGCCATCGATCTCGCCGATGTAGGGCGTCTTGACGTTCACCAGCGTGAAGTCCTTGCTTTGAATCATCTGGGCCAGCCGGTCCGGCGTGACGTTGGTCCATTGGCCCCCCTGGCCCTGGACGATCGTCTGGCCGGTGGACAGGCTGGGCGCGGCCTTGGAACCGCCGCCGGCGAGCGCGACGAAAGCGATCGCGAACGCGGCCAGCAAGGCCAAGGCACCGCCGGCGATAGCCAGGTAGAGCCTGTTCCGGTCCGTGGCGGCCGGCGCGGCCCTGCCTCGGCTGACCGGCGCGGCCCTGCCTCGGCTGACCGGCGCGGCCGAACGCGAACCCGGGCCTCCGTTCCTTCGCTTGCTCGCCATGATCAGCCTCCTAGCCCCGCAACCGGATGGCGAAGAGCGCGACCGGACGGTACAGGACGTGCGCGAATTTGCCGAACGGGACCAACAGCACGAGGGCCATCGCTACCGCGACGTGGACCAGGAACATCGGATAACCCCATGACGGCGCGCTGGGAAGATAGAGCCCGAGCTCCAGGATGAAGCCGGTCACGCCGGCGATCCACAGCATCGACAGGAACGTCCAGTCGGACGTTGTCGAGTGTAGGCTCGAACGGTCGCTGCGGCGCAGCCTGCGGACGATGAGGACCGTTGTGCCGTAGATCAGCGCGGCGCCGGCCAGCGTGCCGAGCACTCGGACCGGATACCAGATCGGCACCGGCGTTCCGGTCGCCTTCAGGCCCGCCAACTCCAGCCCGTAGTCGAGCATCGTGGCGCCGAGCAGGCCCAGGAAGCCCCACATCGTGGCGAAGTGGATGAACCAGCGCTGGGAATACCACGGCCGGGTCTCGGTGGCGTCGGCGCAGTCTTGGCGGAAGCGGGTCTGGGCCAACGACTCCACGGCCGCGGCGTTCCAGGCTGCGTCCGCCGTCTTACGAACCGTGGCCTTCGCCGCGCCCGTGGCGGGGCCGCGCAAGACACGCCGGACCATCTCCAGGAGCCCGATCAGGGCGGCCGCTCCCATGATCGCCATGACGGCGATGCCCATGTTGTGGATCGCATCGGAGGGAACGAAGTCGAAGAAGGCCAGCGTCGAGCCGTCGACGGGTTTGTGGACGGAGTACATGAACGCCGCCAGCAACCCGACCAGGGCTGTCACGAAGACGAGGGCGAAGACCTTCGAGGTGGCCAGGTAATGGGCCAGATGGGTCCGGTCGTAGCTGGCTACGGCGTAGCGGCGAGCCGCGGCCATGAACGAGGCCGGGTCGGCCTGGGTCGGGCATGAATCCGTGCACTCTGAGCAGCCGTAGCACGACCACAGTTCGGGGCTGGAGAGGAGCTTCTCTCGCATCCCCAGCTGGGCGTAGCGCGACATCCGCCGCGGGAACGACGCTCCGTCGACGGAAAGAGGGCAGATCGCGGTGCAGACTCCGCAGTTGAAGCAGGCCGAGATGTCTGTGGCGCCGTAGCGCTGCAGTTCGGGGTAGAGGTTTCGGTCGACGCGAGTCGTCATGACCGCTGCTCCCTGGCTACTGCCTGGTATCGAAAGTAGCCATCCACCGCGGCTTCCTTGACTTCACGGACCCAGCCGTAGCGGCGCATCCCCATGACCCAGTACATCGCCTCATTGGCCGGCCGACCGATAGCTTCGGCGATCTCCGGGACTGTGTGGGGCCCTTCGGCGAGGGCTGCAAGGATCCGGCCCCGCATAAACGGCTCCTCGCGGACGATCTCCCTGATCTCCCGTTTGACTGCGGTCATGCGATGGCCTCCTGGAGCAGGCCGTCGATCATCGCCGTGATCTGGGCGTCGGTGTAGCCGCGCAGGTCGATGGCGTTCTCTGGGCACACCGGGACGCATCCGCCGCAGCCCTTGCAGCCGGCCACGCTTATCGTCGCGACCTCGCGGCCGTTGAGCGAAAGCTGCTCGATGGCGCCGTATGGGCACGCGTCGAGACATTTGCCGCACCACGTGCAAGCGTCCGGATCGACCGTGGCGACGAGTGGATCCAGCTCGGCCGAACCCTTCTTGAGTACGGACGCGCTCTGCGTGACCGCAGCCAGACCCGAAGCCACGCTCTCGGCCGAGCTCTTGGGTCCCTGGCATGCCCCGGCGATGAGCACACCGTCGACCATGGTCTCCACCGGCCGCAGCTTCGGGTGGATCTCGTTGAAGAAACCGTCTTTGCCCAGTGGCAGCTTGAGGAGGCCGACGAGGTCCGTGTTCGCCCGAGGCACCATGCCGGTCACCTGGACCACCAAATCGACCGGGATCTCCAGCTCTTCGTCACCGGAGAGCAGGTCTCGGACGGTGACGGTCAGCCCACCGGACTTGTCAGCGGCCACGACCGGCGGCGCGTCGTCGGGGAACTTGACGTAGATCGCCCCGTCTTTGCGCGCCTGGGTATACAGCAGCTCAAATGCACCGTAGGTCCGGATGTCGCGATACAGGTGGTACTGGCGGACATTCGGGTCCAGTTCGGCGACGCGGATCGAGGCATGCGCCGTCGCGGTGCAGCAGAAGCGCGAGCAGTACTCGTTGCCGTCGGGCTGGCGGCTCCCGACGCAGTAGATGTAGGCCAGGCTCCGGACCGGTTTGCCCCGATAGCGCAGGCCCGCTCCCGCGGCGGCATCGATCAACTCCTTGAACTCGGGCAGGGTGGCGACGCCGTCCATGCCGCTGCCGAACTCCCCGTCGGCCGGTCGATACGAGTCGAAGCCGGTGGCGACGATGATCGAGCCGACTTCAATCTGAATCGTCTGGGGCGGTTCGGTCGCGACTCGGACGCCCACCGCGTAGTTGCCGAAGCTGCCGGTCTTGCTGACGATTTCGGCTCCGGTGAAGATCTTGATCGCCGGCCGCTTCCTGGCCTCCTCGATCAGGCTGGAGATCAGCTCGTGGCCATTGCGTTCGTGCGGGTAGATCGGACCGAACCGTCCAACCCAACCACCCAGCTCGGCCTCGCGCTCCACAAGGAATACGCCGAGCCCGATGTCCGCCAGGCCGATGGCTGCTCTCAGACCAGCGACCCCACCGCCGATGATGAGCGCTTTCTGCGTAGTCTCGACGACGAGCGGCTCGAGCGCTTCGGAAAGACGGGTGCGCGCTATGACGCCCCGGACCAGGCCGATGGCCTTGCTCGTGGCACCGGCCGGGTCATCCGTGTGGGTCCAGGAGCATTGCTCGCGGATGTTGGCCTGGTTGTACTCGTAGGGGTTCATGCCGGACCGCTTGGCCACGCCCCGGAACGTCACGACGTGGAGCTTGGGCGAGCACGAGGCCACGACCAGACCGTCCAGATCGTTGGCGGCGATGTCCTCTTCCATCTCCTGCTGGCCCGCATCCGAGCAGGCGAACATGGTGTGTTTCGCCACGACCACGCCGGGCTCGTCTTTCACGGCGTCGACGACGGCTTGCACGTCTACATAGTCGGAGATGTTTCCACCGCAGTGGCAGACGTAGACGCCGAGCCGCCGCTCGCTTGCTGGCTGCTTACTCATGCCGGCACCTTCAGGCTCTCCAGGTGAGCTGCCACTTGAGCTGCGGCCGCTCCGGCGTGCAGGATCGAGTCCGTGATGTCCTTGGCACCTGATGCCGCGCCAGCGACGAAGACGCCCGGGATGCTGGTCCGGCCTGGGTCCATGTCCTCGTTGGGCTCGGCTACGTAGTCGTAGACGTCGAGCGCGAGATCGTCGCCGCTGAACAGGCGGTCGACCTCCCGGTTCGGCTGGACGCCCACTGCCAGGACGACCATGTCGTACTCGGCCTGGACGAGCGCCCCGCCGTGTTCGATGTCCTCGTAGCGCAGGATCAGGTTGCCGTCGTCCTTCTCGGTGATCTTCGCGACGCGGCCCTTGACGTACGTGGCGCCCATCGATTTGGCGCTTTCGTAGAACTCGTCGTAACGCTTGCCCGGCGCCCGGATGTCCATGTAGTGGACCGTGACTTCGGCCAGCGGCAGAGCTCCCATGATCAGCTGGTTCTGCTTGATGGAGTACATGCAGCAGAACCGCGAGCAGAGAGGGTTGCCGACAGTCTCGTCGCGTGAGCCGGTGCAAAGGATGAAGGCAATCCGCTCGGGAACCTTGCCGTCGCCCGGGCGAAGGACCGTGTTGTACGGCCGCGTCGGGGCGAGGAGACGGTCCATCTGCATGCCCGTGATCACGTTCTTGTAGCGGCCGAAGCCGTACTCGGGCTTGGCGTCGGCGGCGAAGAGCTTGTAGCCCGTAGCGACGACCACCGCCCCGACGCTCACTTCTTCGATCTGCTCGCGCATGTCGAGGTGGATCGCATCCGACGGGCATGCCGTAACGCATTCCTGGCACTCGGAGCAGACGCCGCAGTCGAGGCAGTCGCTTGAGCCCGCAAGCGCTTCGGCTTCGGTCATGGGCGCCTCGATCTCGGCGAAGTCCCGCTTGACGGTCGAACCGGACGCGGATTCGGGCGCGGTGCTGTGCGTGTAGCCGACCTGGCGGGTCAGAACCTTCGTCTTGTCCACGACCGGCAGGGCCTCGTCCATCTCGAACCCGGCGAGAGGCTCGCCCCTCAGCCAGCGGTCGATCATGTGCGCGGCCCGACGCCCCTGGCCGACGGCCCGCGTGATGTCCGAGGCGCCTGTCGTGACGTCGCCAGCTGCGAACACGTGAGGGACTCCCGTCTGGAGAGTTGCCGGATCCGCGACGAGGGTGCCGTTTGCGTTCGAGGCGCAGCGCCCGCCGAAGGCGGATCCTTCGGGCGCCATCCCGATCGCGACCAGAACGGTGTCGCAGGGGAGGACGAACTCGCTGCCCTTGATAGGCTCGGGGCGCCTGCGACCCGACGCGTCCGGCTTGCCGAGGGCCATGCGCTGGCACCGCAGTCCCGTGACCTTGCCGGAGCCGTCGTCAACGACCTCGACCGGTGCCATCAGGAACGAGAAACGGACGCCATCGCGCTCTGCGTCGTCGACCTCGGTCTTGTGGGCCGGCATCTCCTGGCGCCCGCGGCGGTAGGCGATCGTGGTCTCCGTGGCGCCCATGCGTACGGCGGTCCGCGCGGCGTCCATGGCGACGTTGCCGCCGCCCACGACCACGACGCGCTTGCCGGTCAGGTCAGCCGCGGAGCCGAGCCTGGTGGCGCGCAGGAATTGCAGACCGCTCACGACGCCGTCGAGCTTCTCGCCCGGGACGTTCAGGCTGGTCGAGAGCGGCGTCCCGGTCGCCACGAGCACAGCATCGAAGCCGTCGCGGCGCAGCGCCTCGAGATCCGTGACAGGCGAGTCCGTTGCGATCTCGACGCCGATACCGGTTACGTTGGAGATGTCCTGATCCACGACCTCGGCCGGCAGACGATACGCGGGAATGGCCAGGCGCAGGAAACCGCCCGCAACCGGGGCGGCCTCGAAGATCTTGACGCGGTAACCCCGGCGGGCGAGCTGCCAGGCGGCGGTCAGGCCGGCCGGCCCGGAACCGACAACGGCAACTCCCTTGCCGTTGGCCGGCGCGACCTCAACGCCGGGCCCATCGATCGCCTGGTAGTGCCGGTCGGCGGCGAAGCGCTTGAGGCGCCGAATCGGGAGTGTCCCCTCTAGCGAGCCGCGCGTGCATTCGCCCTCGCAAGGTGCGTAGCAGGCTCGGCCGAGCGTGCCGACCAGCGGCGTCGCTTCCAGAACGAGCTGGAATGCCTTCTCGTACTCGCCGCTGCGGATGAGCGATACGTAGCCGTGTGCCTTGATCCCGGCAGGACAGGTGTACGTACACGGCGAGGTGCCGGCGCGCTCGAGAACGGCCTTCTTCGGCACGGCCTGCGGGAAGGCGATGTACGCGGCCCGGCGCGCGACCATGTCGGCGTTGAACTGGTCCGGCACGGCGACGGTGCAGGCCGTCTCGCACAGCTGGCAGCCGGTGCAGGCCGCCTCGTCCACGAAGCGCGGCTTCCGGCGGATCGTGGCCTTGAATGTGCCGTCGCCGTCCCGCGAGATGCCGTCGACCTCGGTGTAGGTCAGGGCGGTCACGTTCGGATGGTGAATCGAGGCGGCCATCTTCGGCGTAGAGATGCAGCTGGCGCAGTCCAGGGTGGGGAAGACCTTGCTGAGCAGGATCATCCGACCGCCGACGCTGGCCTCCTTCTCCACGAGCAAGACTTTGTAGCCCATGTCGCCCAACTTGAGGGCGGATTCCATGCCGGCGATGCCGCTGCCGACGACGAGGGCGTCGTAATCGGTCATCAGTTGGCTCCGGGCCTCGGCAGCGCGGCGAGCGCCTCCGAGAATTGCGTCATGTGCTTGGCGAAGTTCTCGGCGCAGACCGAGCAGATGGCCGCCATCTTCAGCCGTTGGCCCTCGAAGCCGTTCGCCTTGAGAAGGGTCTGGGCTTCCGCCACGATGCGCGACGCCCTCTTGGCGCAATCCGGCAGGTAGGCGCATTCGTCTCCGTCGGACGCGATGAAGACCCCATCGAATCCCTGCTGAACGGCATGAAGGATCCACGACGGCCGAATGCCGCTCGTGCAGGGCAGGCTGATGACCCTCACTCCGGGCGAGTAGTGCAGGTGGGCGCTGCCGGCCAGGTCGATGCCCGGATCGGAGATGTTGTTGGTCGAGAAGACGAGAATCCGCGGTGCGGCGGTCCGCGCCTTGGTGTCAACCGGGGCGGCGGCGAGCGCGGTCATCAATCGGGTGCTCCTGCGATGCGTTGCACGGTCGAGCGAGGGTCTCGCTGCCTCGCTCGGCGCCGGTCGCGCTACTTGCCGCGTCGAATGAAGACCCGGTCGTAGCCGTCGTCCTCGATGACGCCGAGGAACTCGTGGCCCACCTTGCCGGCCCACGCGCCGATATCGGACTTCGTCGCCGGATCGCTGGACCAGACCTCGATCACGTCGCCGATTGCGATCTTGCCCATCCCCTTCTTGGCGTCGAG